>Ga0315274_10011373_pt1 | contig 12755 bp, 13 predicted proteins | sample YL17G02_20_MG_FD_203700 | JGI IMG/M metagenome (GOLD analysis project Ga0315274, IMG submission 203700) | Sediment microbial communities from Yellowstone Lake, YNP, Wyoming, USA - YL17G02_20 | ecosystem: Environmental > Aquatic > Freshwater > Lake > Sediment | place: USA: Wyoming | collected... | reverse complement strand
ATCGCCTGCTTCAATTCTTCTACACTAACCCGTTTACCTTCCATGACTTAATCTCCTTTCGTATAAGGTTCATAAGTCACTGTAAACAAAGGAATTGCATCGCGCCAGAAAAAAATCTTGCACACCGTGGAAACGTGGAAACGTGGAAACTGTGAGGGCGAACCTGGAGAGACATGCTCAAGTCACGGATGCGCAGCCGTCTGAACCGTGCCTCCTGACGGTGTTCCTGCGGGAGTACGACCGCCTGAGGCGGATCGCGGCGGGCAGCGGCATGGCCGGCAGCGACATCGATGATGTCCTGCAGGACGTATCGATCCAGGTTCTGAAGCACTCGGGCAAATTCGAGCAGGAGAACGAGGTGATGCGGTGGCTGATCCGGATCACGATCAACCGGTGTCTGTCGGAGCACCGGCGGCGGTTTCGGCGGAGGATTCCGAGGATCTTGAGGCGTCGGCCGGAGCTTCAAATGGCCTTGACGGCGGGCACTCCCGACACGGCCGATCAGGCCGCTATGATCGAGGAGCTCGAAATCATCCGCCGGGCGATGGCCGACATGGACCCATCGCTGTTGAAGATGCTCGTTCTGCGTTACTTCAGCGACCTTGATTCGACACGGATTGGTGAAATGCTGGGCCTGAACGCCTCGACGGTGCGAGGCCGCTTGCGGGAGGCACGAATGATTCTGGCCGGCAAATTGGTGCGCAGAGGTATCGAACCATGACGGAAAGATCATGCGAAGCAATCCAGAGCGTGCTCGTGGACTACGTGGACCGGGAGCTATCCGCGCACGATTCACAGGCCGTGGCCCAACACCTTGCCGGGTGCTCCGCGTGCCGAGAGAACGCCAGCAGCCTCGAACGGTCGCTCGTTCTGACAAGAGCGATCTGGCTCGACAATCTCAGAGGCAGCAAAGTTGCGCCTGCGGCCGTGGCGGCACGTGGGTCCGCGATTCACCGGTTGCGCCGCGTGGCAGTCGCCGCCTGCATCCTCATCACAGGTGGCTTATTCCTGTTCTTCCCAATCCGCCAATCGGCGGAGCAGCCGCTGACATACGGCCAGATCGAGCAGCACGTCACACGAGCAGCCGCTGCGGCCAGACTGCTTGCCGCTACGCGGATCCTCGCCACATGCGAAGGCACGAAGGCCGCGGTGGAGCAACAATGCCGATACATCCTCAGCAACTACCCGGATACACGCGCTGCATCAGAGCTGCAAGCGGACGCCTCTTCACTCTTGAAAGGAGCCTCCTATGATTAGTCTCGCCAGGATTCATCTCGTGTTGTTCTCGATCTGCACAGTCGCCCTGGGTACTGAGCCAAACGACACCGGCGTGCAACTCACGTTTCAAATCAGTCCCATCCCCCTGGCTGCCCCGCATCCATTGCAGGCCAAGCCCCAGGATCGAAAGCCAAGCTATGCGGCCGGGATCACTGCCCAGGGACCGACCGACTTCTTCCCCGGGCCAAGAAGCAATCGTGTCGACGATTTCCTCTCCTTCGCTCACCAACAAGGGCTGTCACTTCCGCAGAAGGAATTTCTGGAAGACACCAACGGGTTGCTGGACTCCACAGAGCGATCCGTCACGTTCTACTATCCGATGGATGATCCCAACCGTCCTCAAGTGCTGCTGTACGCAATGAGCCTCGCAGACGCCAAGAGGATGGCGGAACTCTACCTTCAGTTCGCCTGGAAGGACTACAAGGGGTCTCGCGACCGTATTGAGTGGGCGATTCGGGATGTGTCGGAACAGGCGGCCAAGGCCGAGAAGAGAATACCGGAGCTTGAGAAATCGCTGGAGGCCATGCAGAAATCATTCGAGCAAGCCAAGAGCGTGGTTCCCTATCGGAGCGAGCAGGAGGCGCTTGAAGCGATAGGTGAGCTCGGCCGGATGCTCAATACCGCTCAGGTCGAAATCTCCGGCATTCGGGCCAAGATCGAGGCGATCCAAGGCTACCAGCAGCCACACCAAGGCGATACGATTCTCAGTCCGAAGCTGGAGATCATGTTCATCGAAGAGGCGGTCGCGATGCGGGGCGCCGAGGCGAGGAGACAAACGGCCACCGAACTCCGCATGCAGGCCAGCCAATTCATCGACCTGAAACAGGCCATCAAGTATGCTACCGAACAGAAGGATGATCTGACACGTAAACTGCCGGTATGTCGGGAGATATTGCCCTCGAGGCGAGAGGATCTCGCTGCCATGAGGGACAAAGAACCGAAGATCCGGGACAACAAGGTCGTTATCTATCCGGTACGATGAGCCATTGCGTCGCTTGCGACTGTGGTGAAGTCACGTCGATCCATGCAGTCTGGTCCCTGGTTCCTTTCGGCGGAGAGACCCCTTCGAAGCTCAGGGCACGGCGACGAAGACCGGTCGCTCGCTGACGTCAATCGTGATTCTGCCATTCTCGACAGCCAAGGGCGTCTTCTGCCCTGTTGCGCTCCGAGGCTCAAGGGTAATCAGCGCCGCGGTGGATGCGTTCGGGACATCGAGCGAGAAGCCGCTCACGCGCGTCTGGCTGCTGGTGGGACACCAAATGGCATAGACGCGGCGAGGAGGCGCATTGTCGAAACGGAACTGGTAGATCCGGACCCCGGCGTCGCCGGAGGGGACCTCGGACTCAAACCGGGTCCCGCGCAGGACGTGACGCAAGGCGGCCACATAGTACCACGCCCGCTTGGGCTGATGGTTCTTCGCCTTCTCGCTGGTCAAGCCGGAGCTGTCATACTGGACAGTACTATCGGCATTGACATCGCGCAGCATATAGAGCTGGGCACGGTCCACGCCCGCGGCGGCCAAAGCCAGAAAGGATCGCACGATCCACTGCCCCTGAACCTCTTCCGCGTCGGCTGCACCGATGGCCGGGGCACGCTGGGTCGATTTCGGGTTCGTGTCGTAGCCAAACTCCGAGACCCAGATTTCCTTGTCCGGCAGAAACTGATCTCGCCACTGGACGATGCGCTGGAACCGCTCGCGCAGGCCGTCCGCTTCGGGGCTGATTCCGGTCGTAGGTTGGCCGCCATGGCCGCCGGCGTCGTTGGAGTAATGATGCAGGTTGATGACATCGGCCGGGAAATCGCCGCCGCGGTGGAGATCGGCCCACAGCTTCATCGCTTTGATGTACTCGATCTCGGGCTTGGCCAGGCCGCCCATGACGAGCTTCATGCCTGGATCGGCGTTCTTGACGCCGACTGTGCAGCCCATCGATCCTTGATGACCGTCATAGTCCGCACTGCACATCGCGGCCAATTCAACAGGCAAGAAGCACGGTGCGCGTCCCTTCCACCACTTGTCCGGCTCGTTCCAGTTCTCCATGCACCGCACGAGCCCCAGGCCGCTGCGAACCGGCTGACCGGCCCGGAGCTTCAACAATGTACTATCGCAGGGCGTTCCGCCGTACCGGGCCGCGAATTGAAACAGGTAGGACGCATGCGCGATGTACGACTCCGGCCGCGTCGGATCGCTGCCGGCGGCGACTGGCTTCTCGTCGGACCGATTCGCGTCGAAGCCGACGAGGTACGGAGCACAACCCTGAAAACAGGGCGACACCTCAACGCCGGCGGTCTTCAGTTGCCGGTAGAACTGGTCGAAGTCCCATCCCCAGCCCGGCCCGCTGACCCAGCTCGGGCTCCACGCCAACTGATGGTTGGGATAGCCCGGATAGGAGGAATCCTCGTTCCCCTCGTCCCATTGCCACTGATGGTATTCGCGCAGGTGCCCGCAGGCCGCGATACGCTCCATGGGATCGTCGATGAAGCCGTTGATCCCGATGAAGGAGTCCATCAACGGCTTTTGACGCGGGATTGGCTGCGGCGCTGCAACTCGCTCCCCACGAGCCGTTCCGTAAACCATGATCTCCGCCACCAGCGAGGAGGGGCTCTCGAACGTGATTCGAAGATAGCGAGTCGCAACGACAATTTTCCGGGACGTCCACTGACGGTACCGACTCAGCGGGCCACTGAACAGGGGCTTCCATGTATCCGCGTCCCGAGAATTGACGGTCAGCACGCCCTGATCTTCCACGTCGAAGTAGCAGATGTCGGTGAGGTCGTGCACCACGCCAAGATCAACCACGACCGAAAGCGGATAATAGAGCTTGGCATTGATCCAGCCTTTGGAGTACACCGTTTTCGGCTGCTGTGGATCGCCTTTGCGCGGATCGCCGCTGAGGTCCTGCTCATCCACCAGCTCAACGGCAGGCCGCTGCCCGGAGAGATTGATCAGCATTTCCTCCGAGAGCCGGATGCGATCCGCCGCCATCGACGGCGCAAGCCACACAAGCATTGATGTCCAACACATCAGCCACAACGATCTCATCCGGTCCTCCCGCAGTTCACGGCCAGGGCCAACGTTCTGATGGGGTTCGTGCCGTCCTCATAATCTCTGCCATCTTCTCGACAATCTCGGGATGCTGATCGGCGACGTTACGCTCCTCGCCGAGGTCGTCCTTGAGGTTGTACAGCTCGATGGGCGCGTTCGGGTCCTTGGCGACGTTCAGTCGGACGGCTTTCCAGTCGCCCATGCGCACGGCCTGCTTCTTCCCCTGTTCGTGAAACTCCCAGTAGAGGTACGGATGCTTTTCCTGTTCCTCTGGCTTGCCAAGCAAGGTGGGCAGGATGGAGATGCCGTCGATGCCTTCAGGGGGTGTGACACCGGCCAGATCGCAGCAGGTGGGCAGGAAATCCCAGAATGCGCACGCGTGGTTTGTTCCCGAGCCGGCGGCAATATGGCCGGGCCAGCGAGCGATCAGCGGCACCCGGATGCCGCCCTCGTACAGGTCGCGCTTTTGACCGCGTAAGGGCCCACTGCTGCCGAAGAACTCCGGGTCCGCGCCGCCTTCCTTGTGCGGCCCGTTGTCACTGGAAAACAGCACCAGCGTTTTCTCGTCGAGTCCGAGGGTCTTCAGCCGCAGGAGCAGCCTACCGATATCCGCATCCATCCGCGTGATCATGGCGGCATGGCCCTTCTGCGGCCGGGGCCAATCCTCGTTCGCATACGGGCCGTAGGACGGCACCTCCATGCCGTCCTGCTTCGCCTCATTGTTCGCATGAGGGATCGTATACGCTAAGTACAGAAAGAACGGCTTGCGCCTGTCCCGCATGACGAAATCGAGCGCCGCGGCCGCGAACAGGTCGTGGGAGTACTGGACGCGTTTGGTGGCCACGCCGCCGGGCGGATTGACCGGCTTGACCTCGTTGGCAAGCGGGACACGCTCGTCGTTTCGGAAGAGGAACTCCGGATAGTAGTTGTGCGCGTGGCGCTGGCACAGATAGCCGAAGAAGGTGTCGAAGCCCTGTTTGTTCGGGGTCCCCGTACTGTCGGGCCCGCCCAGGCCCCACTTGCCGATGAGGGCTGTCGTATAGCCGGCCTGCTTGAGCAGTTTCGGCAATGTCACCATCTCGGCGGGCAGAGGCAACTGGCCCATCGGCTGAACCTCGCTGTTGCCGCGAATGTACGTATGCCCGGTATCCAGGCCGGTCATCAGAGAGCACCGCGACGGCGCACACACGCACGTCCCGGCGTAGTGGTCCGTGAACACCATCCCCTCGGCCGCCATGCGATCCAGGTTCGGCGTCCGAATCACCTCCTGCCCATAGCAGCCAAGGTCCCCATACCCCAGATCATCCGCCAGGATAAAGATGATGTTGGGCCGACCCCGCAAAGCCGCCGCACTCCGCCGCTCCTCCGCGTTCCGGCATCCCGCCGCAACCGAGCCCAGCCCTCCGGCCACCGCCAGCCCCGTTGCTTTCAAGAACTCTCTTCGCGTGTGCATCAAGCTGTCTCCAACGCATTGTGCCGATCAAGAAAATGGCATTGCGCAAGCGATGCCACGCCGGCGTTTATACCGCAGCCAACCCTTGTGGTCAAACCGATCTGCGCCGACCCTTAGCAGCAAGCGAGAGCCCTCTTCAATTCTCGAAATACACATTGAAGCGGTCTGCCCGTTCAGGTATACTGAAGCCATGACGACGAAAGAGAAAGCTGTCCAAGCGATGCAGGCTCTGCCCGAGGATGCCTCCCTTGAGGACGCCATGGAGCGGCTGTTCCTATTGGCCAAGATCGAGCGGGGCCTCCAACAGGCCGACGCCGGCGAACTGATCCCCCACGAGAAGGTCAAGGAGCGTATGGCCAAATGGCTCAAGTGAGGTGGACTCCTCAGGCGGCGGACGACCTCGATGCCATCGCGGAATTCATCGCACGCGACTCCCCCCATTTCGCGGGCCTCTTCGCAGCCGATATCCTGCAAACCGTTGACCGACTGGTTGACTTCCCCGAATCCGGGCGGATGGTTCCCGAGATCGGCGAGAAAAGCATCCGCGAGCTCATCCTCGGCAGTTACCGCATCATCTATCGCCTCCGCCGTGAGGCTGTCGAAGTATTGACCGTTCATCATGGCGCACGCCTGCTCGATCCGAAGAGACTCAGGCGGTAGCGCTCAACCCGACCACAGGGGATACGTGATGGCTGAGTTCAAGTCATGGCAAAGCTTCTGGGACTTCGAGGAAGCTGTCATACGCCGGACGCGATATGTGCACAGCGATGAGATCAATGAGTTCCTGGAAACAGTGCGGCAGACAGCCGCAAAACGCGTTGACGTTCTCCCGCCTGCGACACCCTTGTGGCGGGCACAGTTGGGCAATGACTGGAAGTCCGACCACTCTGATGAGAGTATCTTTCCCACGATTGATATTCCATGCCCCACCAACATCGTCTGGGTATCTTCCTTCAGTTATGACCATCCGCGCCCCTCTGGTACTCCATGTCCTTTCGGCCCAGATCGCATGAAGCCACTGCGTGAATGCGCGACTGAGGGGCGTGCAAATCCAAAAGGGATCCCGTTCCTCTATCTGGCCACTGACCCGAAGACCGCAATCGGGGAAGTCCGGCCCTGGATCGGGTCGCACGTTTCGGTCGGCCTATTCAAAACGGGTCGAGAACTAAGGCTGGTGAATTGCACCACAGGCCCGTTGAACATGGTGCACATAGGAAGAGAGCCTCCTGCAGAGAGGCGTGAGGAATTAGTGTGGACGTGTATTGGTGACGCCTTTGCACGCCCGGTCACTCCCAATGACGCTGTCGCCGACTACGCCCACACCCAGATTATTGCCGAGATCTTCAAAGCGGATGGGTATGATGGTATCAGGTACCGCAGTTCGCTAGGGGAAGGGCACAACATCGTGCTATTTGACGTAGATGCAAGCGAATTGGAGAGACGCCACTTGTTCCGTGTGAAGAACGTCACATTTGATGCTGATGAAGTGGTGAATCCAGACCCCTATTGAAGAACCGCTATGCAGCGACCAACCCGCGCAACCAGTATCCGCCAGCCCTATGCTGACACGGCACTCAGGGGACATCTTACTTGTTTCGGTCTTCAATCCACTATGGTGCCCCTGAAATTGCCCCGGCCTGAGAAAGAACCTCGCACCTTTGATTCCTCTGCATGTTGCCCGCTATTTCGGTAGCTGCCTCTTCACTCTGGGAATGGATACTCTGCTTCCCTCGTCGTCAATGGCATCTCCAAGGTAGTGGCCTTGGAATGGCTGCCTTCCGGCAGATTGACCGCATAATGACCAATCACCGCCTTGGGCAGACCGGGAGATGGCTCTGCCATTTGCCACATATCCAATATATCGAAAGCCCAGAGGCAAATGGGCATACCACTGTCATAGCTTGACCAGCAACAAACATACTTGAACTTGCCATTGTAGGCGATAACACAGTCGAAGGTGTCGGCCTTGACTGAATTGGCTATCGTCCTCGCCATGGCGAGTGACATCTTGGATTGCTGTGCCGAGACGAACTCCCCTTGTCGGTTGGCTTCTGCGAAGGGAAACATGATGTGCCCCTCGACGCCGCGTGGCAACCACTCCTTGTACAGGATAGCGCGCATGCATCTCACAACGCGCGCTGCAAAAGGACGCAGAGGTAGATCTGTGTACCCATCAATGGCATGGCCCCCGAGATCAACACTCACCTTTCGCTTCTCCATCCTACGCCGATGCTTCTTCTTCTCAGCTTTTCCCTGGCCGCTGAGAGGGTCAAAAAACAGGGAAAGCATATCGTCTGCGGGGCACCATTCCTGATTGCAGTCCTCGTGGACCTTCAGAATGATCGGATAATCTGACCGATCGTTCACACGAAAAATGGACTTCGGGGGACAATGGTCTTCATTCGTTGGATATCCGTTATCGAGAGGCTTGCCGCAGAGATAGCAGAAGCTGGGCTGTTTGCCTTCGGCAAATTCTCTTTGCGTGGTTATTCTTGGCATACTCCCTCGTAGAACGACGCCCATCCCTACCTTCGACAATCTCGTCTTTCGGAGGCCCTGGCTGACTGCCCCATTCCGACATGCTCTGACTACGGCCTCACTGAACTCATGCCGCTTGTATGGGCCCCGGCAATCTCACCAATGATATATCCGAGACATATCATGGCCGTCGCGGGCGTTGAGGGCAAGGCAAACCATAAGAAACGGTAGGTGTGCCTGGAGGCAACAGGCAAGAGGCTGGGCCGCCGACGCTGCTTGCTTGCCGACGATCTTCGGTAGACGCCATTGGCCCAAGGCGCAAAATGCCGGGCGTTTGGAGACAGCGCCCTCGAGGTTCACTGCTTGGGCACCGGGATGGTAATGTCGATCGTCTTCACTTCGCCGAGGGTGGAGAGGGGCTGGTCGAAGTCGTCGGGCTTGCCCACGACCAGGATTTGGACCTTGTCGGGACGCAGGTGCGCCTTGGCCACACGGAGCACGTCCGCCTTTGTCACTTTCTCGACATTTTCCTTCGTCTTCTGCAGGAAGTCGGCCGGATAGCCGTAATAGACGTACGTCACCAGGCGATTGACGATCTGGCCCCGGCTTTCGAAGTTGAACACGAACGAGTTCAGAAAACTGTCTTTGGCCAGGGGGAATTCCGGGGACGTCTTACTTATTTCGGGATTGAGTATGTTGTCCCCCGATAAAATGTTCTTTTAGCCTTCCTCAACGACCTTCATGCCCATCAACCGGGCGAGGTGGTGCACATTCTGCAGGTGGTCGCCGTAGACAACGACGCGGTGTAACAGCGTCATTGCATCTTCGGTCTCAAGGACACTGCTCCAGTTGGCTGCCATCTTCGCCGCGTCACGGACTTCGGTGACGATCTGCGTGCGACAACCATGTACCGACTTCTCCGGAACTTCGATGATCTTGCCTGTCGAGGCGAGTATGGTATCCAGGTTGATCAGCTTGGAGCGGGTAATAGTCTCGCCAACGCGGTATTGGACCTCGGGGACGCAGCCGCTGCCGCCGACCTCGGAATGCCCGCGCAGCAGGTACGGCGCTTCGGCGCCATTGGGACCATCCATCTTCAGCGGCGCCGTGCAGTGGGCAGTCCACAAAGCGTTGCGCGCGGTATCGAAGGTCGCGTTGCCCTGGAACCCGGGGCGATCGATCGCGTATTGAAACAGGAGCATCGTCAGCAACGAGTCCATGTCCCCTTCGCAGGCCGCGGGAATACCCCGGTCGCGGAGGCGAGCAAAACCTAGGCAGGGGAATCCCCTTGGCAACCATCCCATGCAGGTGCCGACGGCGAGCCCTTGGGCCCGTTCTTGCTCCAGAAGACGTTGTAACGCCACACTGACACGGGCGGCCTTGCTAATGTCCTCTTTGTTCGGTTCAATGATTTCCTTGGCGTTCTTCGTCCACCAACCGGCCTCCGCTCGAACGGCCTCCTCTTCCACGCCGGAGGTCATCTCGTCGAAGACCTTCTCTTCTATCGCCACGACATCGGCCCCCAGACGCTTCTTGACTTCCTCCGGAGATTGGGCAGGCTTGGTGCCTCGAGCCGGAGGAAAGAGCAGAATCCGAGTCTGCTTCATCATAGGAGCGACCCTCAGCAGACGAAGGGCGCGCTCGAGCTCGTCGTAGTTGCTGCTGGCCAGCAGGGTGACGCGGTGGCCCTGACGGTGCCAGCGGGGAGCATACATCCAATCGTGGCCGCTGGCCGGCAGCGAGAAGAAAACCATGGGATGCGCCCCATCCAGAATCGGCCCCACTACCCTTGTTAAGGCAAAGTTCCGCACGTTGATCGCGAGGACTGGTACCCCCGGCCCCGCCTTCTCTAACAGAGTCGCCGTCTGCTGGGCATTGGCCGACGGCCCCATCACCAGTTCAACGTTTTCCAACTCCTTTTCCGCTTTGGTCAGGCGGATTTTCATGGCCTCCACTTGCCTGGCGTCGGCTCCCCAATCGCGGTCCTCCGGCGCGGGTGCGCCGGTGAAGACGACGCAGATTCGCGACTTCCCCTGGGGTCGGCGAGGCGGCGATTGCGAGGCCCATGCGTGCGTCCAAGTTGCCCCGGCGAGCATCAACCCGCCAGCCACTCCCGTCCCCAAGAACTCTCGTCTCGTGCAGTGCTCACACATGGCAATACCCTAAAATGGCAAAACGATGGCAAATCCGACTTCAACACACACAGGTGACTATAGCACCGGGGAGACGGCAATTCAAGAAAAGAGCGGACTGAAAGGAATTCAGGGAACGCCACGCTCAATTCTCAGACCGTAGTGGCTTGGGAAGAGACAGCACCATACCTACAATTGGGAATCGTTCGAGAGTTCTACGCCAGCAACCGCCCCTTCCTGCTTCACACTTGACACTTCAGACTTCCATAGAAACGCCTTCCGGCGTCGTTACGAACGGGCGTTCCCCGGTTCTCCTGTCATGCTATTGGCAAAGAGCGGAAAATGCCAGGGGCTTGGGGACAGCGGCCCCAAGCATTCATTGCTTCGGCGGGGGGATGGTGATGTCGATGGCCTTCACGTCCCCGAGGGTGGAGAGGGGCTGGTCGAACTCGGCGGGCTTGCCTACGACCAGGATTTGGACCTTGTCGGGACGCAGGTGGGCTGTGGCGACGCGGAGGACGTCCGCCTTCGTCACTTTCTCGACGTTCTCCTTCGTCTTCTGCAGGAAGTCGGCCGGGTAGCCGTAATAGGCATAGGTCATCAGGCGATTGACGATCTGGCCCCGGCTCTCGAAGTTGAAGACGAACGAGTTCAGGAAACTGTCCTTGGCGAGGGCCAGTTCCTCATTCGTCACCTCCTCCTGCGTCATCTTGCGGACCTCGTCGATCATCGCGTTGATGGCGTGGACGGTGCTCTGCAGCTTCGTCTGGCAACTGACGACGAACATCCCCGGATGGTCGAAATCCGCCGCGTAGGCGCCGCCGACCGAGTAGGCCAGACCCTGTCGCGAGCGGACGTTCTTGAACAACCGGCTCGTGAAACCGCTGCCGAGGATTTCGTTCATCACCATCAGGGCAAAATAGTCCGGATCGCTCATCACGCCGCCGATGTGACCGAACCGTATGACGCTCTGATTCGTATCCTGCTTGTTGACGACGTTCACCGTGGACCGGAAGTCATATTTCACGTCCGGCACGGGCGGCACCGCGACCTCGGCCTTCTGCCAGTCCTTGAACGCCTCCTTGATCTTCGCCACCATCTGTTCGGTCTTGAAATCGCCCCAGACGGCCATCATCGTGTTGTTCGGATGGTAGAACTTGCGATGGAACGCCACCATGTCATCGCGGGTAATGCTGTCGATCGTGGCATACTCGGCGTGCCGGGCGTAGATGCTCTCGGCGCCATAGATCAGCTTGCTATACTCGCGCCCGGCGATGCCGGCGGGGTTGTCGTTCCGGCGGGCGATGACAGTGCGGGCCAAGATCTTGGCCAGGTCGATCTTGTCCTGGCGAAACGCCGGATTCATCAGCACGTCGGCCAGGATCGAAAGCCCCGTATCGACATCCTCCTTCAGCACGGACATGAAGGCGCTGCCGGAGCTGCGGCCGATGCCCGTTTCGACGGTCGCGGCAATCTGCTCCAACTGCTCGTCAATCTCGTCGCCCGTCTTGCTGGCCGTGCCCCCCGTGCGCATCACGGTGCCCGTGAGGCCGGCAAGCCCGATCTTGTCGGCCGGCTCGTACACCGAGCCGGTCCGGATCAGGGCCGACACATGAATCAGCGGCAGTTCGTGGTCCTCCAGTAGGAGCAACTGCATCCCATTCGGCAAGGTCACACGCTCCACCCCCGGCACCTGAATATCGCGCAGTGTCGGGTACTTCAACCGCTTGTATTCGGGGATACGCTCCTGGGCCAGTCCGGTTTCGGCGACAAAAGCGGCCCACATCAACACCAGGGCAATTCGCGTTATTGGCGTGGTTCTCATATTCGGCTCCTGCTATCGGCTGTCGCTTGCGGTCGTCTCGATGACGCCGACCGTGCGATTCTTCGTCGTGAAATACGTCTTAGCCACCCGCTGCACATCCTCTGCGGTCACCTTCTCGATCTGGTCCAACTGCTTGAAGAGGTTGCGCCAATCACCGGTGACCACCTCATAGAAGGTCAACTGGGCGGCCAGCCCCGAGTTGGAATCGAGCTGGCGGATCAGGTCGGCCCGGCTGCGGGTCTTTGCCTTGAGCAGTTCTTCCGGCGTCACCGGCTCGGTCTTGAGCTTCTCAATCTCCGCGTAGATAGCCTGCTCACACTCCTGATTCGTGTGACCCTTGGCCGGCACGGCCATGAACATAAAGAGGGCCGGATATTTGTTCAACCTCGGCCCGGCGTTGGCCGAGACCGCGATTTTTTGGCCTGGTTCAATTCAGGGTAACAGTGAGGATGTGCGGACTGATGGAAAATAGGGATTCCTCCCGATCAAGAGAGTGAATCAACAACCAACGCTCTCGGATAGGAAAGGAATCCTTATGGTCCTTCA
>Ga0315274_10011372_pt1 | contig 12755 bp, 12 predicted proteins | sample YL17G02_20_MG_FD_203700 | JGI IMG/M metagenome (GOLD analysis project Ga0315274, IMG submission 203700) | Sediment microbial communities from Yellowstone Lake, YNP, Wyoming, USA - YL17G02_20 | ecosystem: Environmental > Aquatic > Freshwater > Lake > Sediment | place: USA: Wyoming | collected... | reverse complement strand
CACATAACATAAAGAAAACGACACGCTGGGTGAATTGACCCAGCCTTTGCTGCTCAAAGAGCTTCTTAACTCCATCTCCCATTCTGGCATGTCAAAGAACTTTTTGTACACCCTCAGAAAGAAACTTCTCCCGAAATCGAACGCACGATGCTGCCGCAGCCCACAAGCCAACATTTCGGCCCATCGAGTGAATTCCATCTCCAAGGCATTGTGCCTCCGGGCCGAAATGTGAACCCACGGGTCAAACGTCTCCCCGCTTGCCGCGATTTCGGGACAGGGGACGTTGTTCTCTCTGGAGGTCGAAATCGTCCGGCAGGTGTGTTGGTCGGGCTCCTCGTGTGCGTTTCATTTCACTCCCAATGTGCAGCATATTCTGGAGGTCTTCCTCTCTGGACGGGGGTGAAATGATGGAGTGTGCGGAGGAAGGACTATCACGGGGAGTTACTGCGCCAAAGGCGCATCCGCCTCAGGCGGAGATTTCGACGTAATTTTCCCGCCACAATAACAACAACACAAACAAGGCGGGATCCCGTACAGCGGGACTTTCTGCCGCTTTTCCTCTTTTGGATCCCGCTCCGCGGGGCTTTTCAAAAGAAAGCGGCAAAACGAATATTGGAAACAGTGCCTTGGTGCCTTCTGTTTGTCCAACGTGTCTAGGTCCACCTACAACGCGATTAACCCAATGCCTGTGCACCAAAATTCATTTTTCTCCGACACCCGTTAGGCTAAACAGCCTACAAAAAAATTCAGTGTTTTAGCGGATTGACATTGACGTTTGACTGTTCTAGTTTTCGAGCCAATAACCGTGCCCGCCTTTGAATTCTCAGCCCGACCCGTGGACTGCGCCCGCCTGCCTATGGCGGACCGACTAGGCGGGCAGGCCCGCCTGACCGTCCATTGCTCTCCGCAGTCGGGCAGGGGATTGAAACCTCGGTATTCGTGATGAAGCGATGAAGTGCCGCGCGAAGAGCCATCGCCGGTGGGGGATCCCTTCGGGAGAGATTTTTTGTGCGGTGAGGACGATGGGCGGCACGACTTCATTTATGCGCCCACGTGGGACGGAAAAACGAAATCATAGTTACACGAGCTATGCGTCATGCTTGCACATTTGAAAATGTTGCGTGGCGGCACTTTTCCGTTAAACTTAAAACCATATGAAGGGAGTAGTCTACAATGAAGATCAAGAATATCAATGGCACGTCCGACACCACCTGCTCTTGCGGATCATGGCTCAAACATTGGGAAAAATTCAGTGGGCAAAGCGTTACTTACTGCCCTGTTACCAATTGCTATAACAAGGATATTGTCGGTGCCCACGTTCAAAAAGCAAACAGTTCTGATGATAAATGGTACATCTATCCGCTGTGCAATGCACACAATCAGGCGACCGGCGAATTAGAAGTTTCTGATAGTTACAAACTGGTATCCGCCAACAAAAAGGAAACCTGTGGAAAATAATTATTTGGCTGCCACGACAACCTTAATCTTGTTGATGTTAACCAGCCTGTCTTTCGTCGCATCAATCAATTTGCAGTTGAAGCGTCGCAACTCGTTCACATCTGCTTCAGTAATGTCGTCGGGTCTCTCCAACAAGTTGGCAATCTCAATTTCTCCCGCCAACAAAATGATTGTGTCGCGCAGATGATGGAAAAAGTCGGATTTGTTCAAAACTGTTTCTCCTTTTTGTTTTGAAAAACGTGCCGCCACGTAGCTAATTTTATAGAGCAAGCACGAACGCATAACAAGCAACACACCGACGCTCCGTTTGTTCACACAGAATTATTGTCGTCGCTCAATGCCGTTGCTCACCAATTAGTTTGCGCGGCTCACCGCGAGAGAATTGATCTTTCATGGCGGCGTCCGGCGCATCGTTTGATAGTTCGCAAAAGCGCTGCGTTGTTGGGCGAGACGCTACCCGCAATGTGTGCGGTCCGAACAATCAATCATAATCAACCGAAAGGATACAACCATATGAAGCAACGCTTGGCACAGTTTGTTGTCATCGCCATCTGCATCCGACTTGCTGTCGGTTGTGCGACGATCATTCACGGTTCCAGTCAAGACATCGATATTTCATCAGCTCCCGATCAAGCAGAGGTATGGATCGACGGAGCTCGTATGGGAACCACTCCAACGAAGGTCTCTCTTAAACGCAACGGCACTTTCCTTTGACTGTTAAGAAAGAGGGCTACAAAGAGGCGACAGTAAAGATCGATGGAACCACCTCTGCTTGGATAATTGGCAACGTCATCTTCGGAGGCATTATTGGCTGCGGTATTGACTTCCTTACTGGCGGTGCTTATGACCTCAAACCTGAGAGGGTGGACATGAACTTGACGAAGCTGGCGCAACTCGACGGCAAGACAATTCACATTGACCGCGCCCAGCTGGACAACATCAAACAGCTCCGCTTCATCGGTGACGACGGAAAACCAGAAGTGATTGTTGACATCACTTGGGTTGATTAAGATACCCTAGTGCCGCAGCCACTGCGGCAGACGCGCCGCGCCACGATCCGTCTCCCGCGGTGCGGGAGACGAGACCTCGTCCCGACAAAGTCGGGACCCCATTGAGGAGCACGGGGCAAGCAGGCGCCATTGGCACTTGGTAATCGAAATTATCTCTAACCGACGAAGCAAATCTATGGGCAAACCAAAATCTTCACTTGAAGTCATGCTCCTTGAAATCCTCAAGGGTGGGGAAGAAATTGTTACAGACGATGGTTTCCGATGGTGCATCTCGCCATTTCATATACCTGATGTTTGCATTTGGGTACCTACAGCTACAATAGTTGTATCTCAGAATAGCGATGATCCGATGTTCCCTTACGTCCTGCATAACAAAGACGAAAATGAGTCTGTGAATGCCGCAGTAATTTCATAACCAATGCCCAAGGAGGTTCTATGAAGTACGTTGGACTAACAGATGACCCAGCAAGCCGTAAGCACGAACACGGCAATCCTTTTGACTGGTGGCAAAAATCGTTCTCAACGGAAAAAGAAGCGCGTGACTGGGAAAAAGAAATGCTCTCAAAACCCGGTTACAAAGGTGGAACTGGGGGCGAGGGTTGGAGGTATGGATACACGTATACAATCACAAGTAGCACGAAAGAATAGTAATACGTGTCCCGTGCCAACGCCAGCTAACAACCGGGAAACGGGCGCTCGCACACTGGATAGGCGATGTTGATACTAAGGTTGGCAAAATGCAAAGCGCTCGCTCAATGCCGTTGCTCATCCCGATGCGAAAAACGCATCGGGACATGGGCACTGCGGCTTGCCTGAACTGTTAGCCGCCATTTGCCAGAATGATCAATCTACTACACAGGTGAATTATGACCCTACCGGATCTCACCGTTCTTGCAGTCATGTTACTTGGAGTAACGATACCAGTATTCATTTTTACTGTGGCATTTCTCGGTAGCGCGATCGAGAGAGCAAAGCAAGAGGAAAAAAGGGCAAAGGACAAGCAGGACCAGGACTTTCAATTGAAGATTAACCACCTAGAAAACAAGGTCAAGGCACTCAAGGAATCTGGCGATAGCAGCCAACTGGAGTCACAACTCAAGGAAATCAAAAAAATGCGTCGACTCCATAATAAACAGATAAAGACCATAAAAGGAAAATACGCGGCTCTGGAATTCCACCATAGTATACTTTTGCCCGGCGTCGGATTTCTCTTAGCTATGTTGTTCTCTCATACTTCTGGTCTAAATTCCCTGAATGTTTATCTTAGAATCAGTTTTTGGCTCGCGGCTTTGGGATCCATAACATTTGGGGTTTTCAAGATAGCCAGGAGTCTACTTCTAGCACAAGAAATCAGTAGCACATCCGAGGAATTGCAGTCGAAGAGAATGACAGATGCCTACAAGGCCGCGTTAGTTGCCTTCAAGAAGGAAACTGAAGAGCAGCTGGCAGTCGTATTCCGAAACATTAGCTTTCCTCTCACCTGTAAACCCCTGACAGAAATTACCATCGATTTTCGCGTCGTACTCACCCAAGGCAAGATCGCCCATACGGTAGAGCTCTGGTTTTTTGTCCCAGATGGCTTTGAACTCCTAAGTCCCCCCGAGTCTGACTCTTGGAAGCAAGGCGATGACTTCGTCGTACCGAATATTCGCACCATCAAACGTGGCCTCGAGACCATCAGAAGGGGAATAAAAGGCTCCTCCTCTGTCAAATTCAAGACTCCGTCGGTAGCTGGCACCTACTTCATACTCTACAAAATCACGTCAGATGAGTACCTGGGCGATAGAAAGCAACTTGAGCTCGTTGTAGAACCATGAGGCCTTTCACGTATTTCGAAATGGCAAACGGCGCCTAACACGCCGCACTACGACGTTCGCTCTTTTGATACGGCGAAGCTAAAGCTCAGTTCAGGAATCAGTTGTGCTCGCTCCATTTGTTTTGCCGCGGGAAAATGAGCCGTTTGATAGCGGCAAAAACACCGGCGTGGTCTGCGCACAGGTTAACGTAGCGATCGAGCAGGCTCCAGTCTGCTTGATTCAGATGGACGCAGAACTTGGATCTTTGCGCCGTGATGGCAGAGAAGAACGCAATGGGTTTTCAGACGAGTTGTGCGCCATTTGCAGGACGAAGAGGTTCAAACCTCTCGATCCACGCCAACATACAATGGAGGCTATATGGCTAAGAAAAAGGTGTTCATCAGTTTCGACTTCGACAACGACAAGGGCGATCAATCAAAGCACGAGTATTTTCCTTGGCATTGTATCTATTCTATTGAAGAACAATCTAAACGCATCCATTTCGCCAATCGGCAAATCGAATTCATCAATTCAGATCACCGAGAACCGGACGGGCGAATCGAGTCTAACTTTATTCAACTTATTGACTTATTGGTCGGCCTGTCGTCGCACTGCCTGGATTTCGTCTCAACAAACAAGTCGAGGACAAAGGTTGCGCAAAAGTTCTTGCCGTTACTGGAACGCATGATGAAGAATCCTCTGAATGTAAACAGCAGTTATGGTCACGCTCGCAAGTATCTGATCTCGTTCTTTCCCAAGAAGCGACTATCGGCAAGCCAATTGCTCGACCCATTCGAGCGGCAGTTATCCGGGTTCTATCAAACACGACCCCTTTTGCTGAGGGACCATTTGTCGAATCAACAATCATTGTTTGCTTAGATCGAGACGATGCCAGAAGCAAGAATGACCGCCGAGAGTAAGCTGAGAATTTCGTATATTTCCCATCACTTCAATCGCGATGGAAAGACTAACCGACTGGAAAGTGCCAGCGAAAAAAAACGATTTTGGTGATGAGGAATATAGGTGACAAACGCCAATGCGAAAGCCTGAAAACGTTCTGTGCAACTGCCCGTTTCGAGTGACTTCGATTCCAGTGGCGGATAGAGAATGATCGAAACGTACATCAACAAAGTAGCATCCATCACCAAACGTGGCGATGCCCGTGAGGAATCCTATTATCCTGCCCTTGCGGAATTTCTTGAACAGTTCTCTGAGACTAAGAGGCACAAGAAAGTTCACGTCACCGTTCTTCCGAAAAAGACGGAAGCTGGCAATCCAGATTTCCGCGTTTGGGATGGCAAGCATTCTCAAGTTGGCTATGTTGAGGCGAAATCGCCGAATGCTAATCTTGACGACATTGAAACGACGGAACAACTCAAACGGTACATTTCCACGTTTCCAAATCTCATCCTGACAAACTTCTACGAGTTCCGGCTTTACCGTAATGGCAAGTGTGCTGACAACGTTCTTCTCGCCCGTCCATACATACCGACGAAGCTCAAGACAATTCCACCAGCCGAGCATACTGCGGAGTTTTTGGCGTTACTGGAAAAGTTCTTTCAGTTCTCACTTCCTACCAAGTTCACCGCTGAGAGTCTTGCAAGCGAACTGGCCACACGCACACGATTTCTCAGAGATCAAGTTATCAAGGAGGAAATCCGTGAGGCAAGAAGCGAGGGTGCCAAGAAGATTCTGGGCTTTTACGAGGCATTCCAGAAACACCTCATCGCTAATCTAGAACCAGACGAGTTTGCCGACCTCTACGCACAGACAATAACGTATGGTCTTTTCGCCGCGCGAACACGGGCAAACGGCGTATTCAACCGCAAGCTTGCCTATGACCTCATTCCAAAGACCATCGGAATCCTGCGTGAAATTTTCAGCTTCATTTCTCTCAGTCCACCCGAGCAGCTTGAAGCCACAGTTGACGACATTGCCGAAGTTCTCGCCGTCGCCGATGTCAAGAAAATCCTTCATCAGTATTTCAAGGAAGGCAAAGGTACCGATCCCATCTTCCATTTCTATGAAACCTTTCTTGCCGAGTACAACCCAGAGGAACGTGAGCGTCGTGGCGTTTACTATACGCCCGAGCCGGTCGTCTCTTATATCGTTCGCTCTCTCAACATCATTCTCAAGGAAACTTTCGGACGGCAAGACGGATTTGCCACTCATAATGTTACCGTCCTTGATCCGGCGGCAGGAACTCTGACCTTCCTTGCCGAGGCTGCTAAGCTTGCAGTCGAGACATTTGTTTCCAAGTACGGCGAAGGCTCAAAGGCGAAGCTCATCGAAGACCACATTCTCCAACACTTCTTTGCCTTCGAACTAATGATGGCCCCCTATGCAGCCGGACATTTGAAAATGGGTTATCTCTTGGAAGAACTCGGACATAAGCTCTCCGGGGATGAACGCTTTCAATTCTATCTGACCAACACACTCGAAATGGAAGAACTTGCCCAGACATCCCTTCCCGGGATGGCTTCACTTTCCGAAGAGTCGCACTTGGCTGGCAAGATCAAGAAAGAGAAACCCATCCTTGTCATCCTTGGAAATCCCCCGTATTCCGGCATCTCTGCGAACCTAAGTGAGCGACAAGTCGAAGTGAAGAAGGGTCAGAAGTACACAAAGGGTTACACGATCCGCACAAAGCAGGAGAACGGCAGAACATTCTATCAGCTATTGCCGAAGGAATCCAAGGCAAGCAAGAAAATGAAGGTGCGGGTCAAGACGTGGATCGGCGAGTTAATCGAGTATTACAAAGTTGTCGACGGAAACTGGCTTAGGGAAAAGAACCCAAAAATGCTTCAAGATGATTACGTCAAGTTCATTCGCTTTTCTCAGTGGAAAATCGACAAGTCTGGTGAAGGTGCGATCGGCCTAATAACCAATCGCAGCTACATTGAAAACATCACCTTCCCAGGGATGAGGGAATCACTTGTCAAGTCCTTCGATGAGATTTTCATCCTTGACCTTCACGGAGACCTGCTGAGGCGGGAAATCCTTGACGACGGGACCCGTGATGAGAACGTGTTTGATATAACCAAAGGAGTTGCAATCATCCTTGCGTTAAAGACAAAAGAGAACCCGAAGCCAGCCACAGTCTGGTATGCCGAGATAAAGGGCTCGAGAGACTTCAAATATGAGTTTCTCCGTTCGCACGATTTCGAAGATGTTAAGTGGCAAAAGCTCACGCCTACTTCCCCTGACTATGTTTTTGTTCCTCGGAAGGGCAAATACAAGTCACAATACGACTCCTATCCTGCTCTTGATCTTATTTTTCCTACAAATCTCGGTGGTGTGAAAACACATCGAGACCATTTTGTCATAGATCATAACAGGAATTCTCTTTTGCAACGCCTTAGAATCTTTCTCGATCATTCCCTTGATGATGAGTTTGTCAGAGCTAGCCTCAAACTCGAAGACACAGGCGACTGGAAACTTTCCGATGCCCGCAATTCAATGAGGGACGTGGACATAAATGAGTGGATACAAACAATTCTATATCGCCCCTTCGACAAACAGTTTATTTTCTACCACGATTCTGTAGTTGATCGAAGTCGTCGTGAGCTCGTTCAACACATGCTCTCCGAAAACGTCTCTCTCATTGCCATGCGGCAAGTAGCTCTCGATGAGTCATATACGCATTTCTTCGTTTCGGATTCTATGGTCGACAATCGGGCTTTTGTTAGCACAAAAGGGATTATCCAACAATTTCCTCTTTATCTGTATCCCGCACTTGAGAAAAACAAGCGAAGTAAGGGAATGACAATGATGCTGTTCGACCCCGAAATTACATACGGGTCTAGGCAGAAAGTCGCCAACCTTTCACCAAAACTCATCGAATGCCTAAAAGGAACATACAAGAAACAACCGTCACCAGAAGATATTTTCAATTTTGTTTATGCTATCCTTTACTCCAATGCCTATCGAAAGAAATACGCTGAGTTCTTGAAAACGCATTTCCCCCGGGTTCCTTTTACCAAGGATTCGAAGCTTTTCCAGAAACTTGCTCAAAAAGGTGCTCAGCTTGTTGATCTACACGTGCTCAAATCCACAAAGCTCTCAAAACCGATTGCCAAGTGCGAAGGCTCAGGAGACGTGAGAGTAGTCAACGTGTCCTACGATTCGAAGAAGGCACGGGTCTATGTCAATCCCGACAAGTATTTCTCCGGCGTTCCTGAAGAAGTCTGGGAGTATCACATCGGAGGTTATCAAGTTTGCGAGAAATGGCTTAAGGACCGCAAGGGCAGGATGCTATCATCCGAAGAAATCGCCACGTACGCGAACGTTGTGACTGCAATCGCGGAGACAATCAAAATTCAAGAATCACTCGACGAGTTGTTCAAAGAAGTAGAGTCCAATATTCTTGAAGTGTCTCTGTGACAAATCGATACAAACGGGCATTTGCATATAACAAGCAAAACACCGACGCCCCGTTTGTTCAAATGGATTATTATCGTCGCTCAACACTCTTGCTCGTGGAAAATGAGTCTTTTAATAGCTCGCAAAAGTGCTCCGGTGTTTTGCTGATCGTTATGTGAAAACTGCTTCACCGCCTGAACTCCTTGGATTATCAGATACGCTGAAGAGGCCATCGCCAATTCACGGAAGAGGATAGACGATGCAACGTTCGAAAAGGAAGGGGTCCGTGGTGAGGCGCGACCGGAAGATCATCGTCTACATCGCCACAAGCGCCGACGGCTACATCGCGCGACCGGACGGCAGCGTCTCCAGACTGCACTACGCGCCGCACCACGGTCCGTCTCCCGCTGTGCGGGAGGCGAGATCTCGTCCCGATAAAGTCGGATCGGGCGCTCCCGCATTTGAGCGGCATCCTCAGAATGCGGGACGAGAAGCGGGGGACGCACAAAACCCGTATCCGCGGGCATGACACGTCATTGTTGAGACGGTTTATGGCAAGGGCGAGCAAATCCGCCTGATTTTGCAGGTTTGACCTACCACGACTCCCCCACAATCCTCACCTGTTACCTCATTTCGTTTATCTATGGTAAGGGGCCGACTCTTCGGCTGCGCAACGCGCCGGTTCTTGTAACAATCACTCGCGCGACTCGTGCAACGACCTCTTCGGACGCTGCAACGGGGTCTTCGCCTTGCGCAATGCAATCTGATCGCCGTGCAATGACAGGTTTTTTGTTGCAATTACAACTTCAGGTCCTGCAACGGGGAATTCGACTGCTGCAATGTCATCTTCGCCTGCTGCAATGTCACGTTAAAGTCGTGCAAAGCGATGTGAAGCACGTGCAATGCGTTCTCGAGGTCCTGCAATGAGGTCTGAAACCGTGCAAAGCACTCTGAAGGTCCTGCAAAGCGTTGTGAAGCTCTTGCAATGCCCTCTCGAGGTCTTGCAATGAGGTCTGAAACCGTGCAAAGCACTCTGAAGGTCCTGCAAAGCGGTTGAAAGTCTGTGCAAACCGGACTTCGGGTCCCGCAATGACTTCTCAACCTGTGCGACGCCAGCGAGAGCCTCTGCAATGGTCCTGAAACGTCGTGCAATGAGCAAATGATGATGTGCAATGTGGTTCCGGGATGGAACAAAGGAGAATGCGAAGCAGGCTGAGAGCGCTCCTCAAGGCGCTCTATAACAAACCATCCACTCACAAACCATTGGAGGACGCTATGACGAAGAACCACGAAAACAAGCTCACGATGTACGAGGCGGTGCAGTCGCTGCTCGAAGCGAACGGCGACAAGACCGCAGCGATCCCTGCTTTCACGGGATCGATCGCCTCTTTCAGGGGCGCCGTTCAAAGCATCAAGCTGAAATCGGAGGAGGTCGAGGGAGCTGGTGCGGGAAGGGCGGTCGCCAAAGCCAGGGCAGAGGACGAGCTGCTGACCGCCCTGATGCCTGTCGTCTCCGCTCTGTATGTCCACGCCGGCATTCAGAAGGATGAGGAGCTTAGAGAGAAGGCGACCGTCACCGAGGGGGGTTTGAGGCGGCTGAGGGATACTGAGCTGGCGGGGAGGGCCTCGACCTTCGTCTCGCTGGCCAACGAGCGCCTCTCCGTTCTCACAGGCTACGGGATAACGGAGGCGGCGCTCAAGGACCTTCAGGCGAAGGCGGATGCGTACAGCACGTCGATCGCTCAGAGAGAGACCGGCGGCGCGCAGAAGGCGGGAGCCCGCGCCAATCTTCTTGAGCTGTTCGACGTTGCCGATCGGACGCTCAATGACCAGTTGGATCATCTGATCGAGCTCGTGCGGCGGAGCAACACGCAGTTCTACAACGAGTACTTCGCGTCGAGGGTGATCAAGGATCTCGGGACGAGACACCGTCCGCCGCAAGAGCCTGCAGCGAAGACGTGACGCTTTCGACCTGCGGACCAGGGTGGCTGCCGACTCGCGAGCGGCGGTCGCCCCCTGATGTAGGTCGGCGAGCGTCCCCAATGTCGGTAGGTCGGCCATGCCTGCCCCAGCCCGCTCCGCGTTCTGGCGGGCGACGTGCAAAAAAACCTCAGTCAGGCTGAGCCCCGACATTCGTTGGGGTAAACTCCGTCGAAGCCTATCGCTCGCCAGCCGAGACGATGTCCGCACTCCGGTTCCACTCACAACCCCGCACAATAACCCAATGCCTGTGCGGCCAAATTCATTTTTCCCGCACATCCCTTTAGGCTAAACAGCCTACAAAAAAATTCAGTGTTTTAGCCGATTGATTCTGGGTGTGGGCTGGGGTACTATGCCGTACATGATATTCACCCCGCCGCTGAAAGATGCAGAGCCGCTGCTTATAGAGTGAGATTACATCTGGGTGTGAGCTCCTGCAATCGGGAGCGGCAGTGCGCCTTCTTGCAAGAATGATGCAAGAGTTGGCTGCAGTTGTTCTGCTTGCCGGATTCAATTCACAGCAGACTTATCAACTTGAGCTAACAAGGATCCCTTTTCAGCTATGGTTTCTGCTACGTTGAAGAGATTTGTGAGGAAATCTGGATCACTCCTCTTTGGAAGAACCCCAAGAATTCATCGCATTCCATTCGGACCGAACAAGGGACGGAACATCTTTGTTTCCTTTGATATTTCGCCAAGAATGTACTTCGGAGTCGATGAACCCTGGATCGCACAGTTAGCTCAACGCCACATCAGTCCAGGTGATGTCGTCTATGATATCGGCGCACATATCGGCTACACGATCCTTTTTTTTGCTTCGCATGTTGGTGATATTGGTATCGTCCACGCTTTCGAGATATTGCCTTCAGTCGCGGAAGGTTTCTTACGAAAGACTATAGAGGCTAACGATTTCAACAATGTGGTAATACACCCTGTAGGCTTGTCAAACGTTGAGCAGACCCTGAAGCTTCCTATTGGCGAAACCATGATGACAAGCCTTAGCCAGGTGACCGGCAAAAGGGGCAGGATGCAACAATGCAGGACAGTTCGACTCGACGACTATGCGACTCGCTCGCACCTCCCTCTGCCATCGCTGATAAAAATCGACATCGAAGGAGCCGAAGTCGATTGCCTGCTAGGCGGGCTCCAGATCATCGAGAAATGTCATCCAAAGTTAATTCTTGAATTCCACAGCTTGGACTTGCTATCAAAGGGGTATACCATTCTGGACTCATTGGGCTATGTAATCACGACTCAGGAATGCATAGTGAACAAGCAGTTCCTACGACGTATTAAATGGTTTCACGAGAATGTCTTCTGCTACAAAGGTCAGAGCAAACAAAGCCGGACGACATTCTACCCATGGAACTGATTGTCAAGAATATTGATTCGTCAGTCTTGTCAGCTCTATCGTCGCAAGAGAGACAGGCGGCCTCTGGCTCAGGCAGCAGCGAAAACCACTCCGTGGTGCGGCGGGACGATGTGTGGCATTCGCGCCCGCGAAGGTGGGGAACAGACAGGTGGGATTGTGAAGCGTGGTCTGATCAGGCTAACATTCGTGCGAGGTTTTTTCTTGAAGTACCCAGGATCAATAGCGACCGCACGAGCAAGTCGATTGACACTGATGGGTCGCCGGCTTCCATCTTCGCTACCCTCGATTGGCTGGACTTCAGGAGACGTGCCAGCTCCTCCTGCGTCAGATTCTTCTCTCTCCGGGTCTCCTGCAGGTTCTTGCTCAATGCAAGCTTCAGTTCAACGTAAGCGGCCTCTTCGGGCGAAAGATTGAGGAACTCTCGCGCTCCGCCGACCTTCCAGCCCCCTGCTTCCAAGCGCCTTCTTTTCTGCGTCTTCATACGCATTCTCCAGTATTATGACTCGTACAATCCTATTCGACGTTTGCAGTTGTCAATCACTTTCTGCGGAGTCTTCGGCGATTTCTTCTCGAAGACCTCGAGGATGACAATCGCATCGCGATCATTTCGATAAATAATCCGCCACGTTTTGTTTTCATCGTTAATCCTAAGCTCGTGGCAGCGTCGACCGACTGAGGGCATCGGACGTGAATGAGGCAGTGATAGCTTCTCCCCATTCTGTAGCTGACGCAGCAGGTAACCAGCCTCGATCCTTGCGGCGCTTGAAAACGGGGGAG
>Ga0315274_10011371_pt1 | contig 12755 bp, 11 predicted proteins | sample YL17G02_20_MG_FD_203700 | JGI IMG/M metagenome (GOLD analysis project Ga0315274, IMG submission 203700) | Sediment microbial communities from Yellowstone Lake, YNP, Wyoming, USA - YL17G02_20 | ecosystem: Environmental > Aquatic > Freshwater > Lake > Sediment | place: USA: Wyoming | collected... | reverse complement strand
CCCCCTACAAAAAATCAGGGAGAGAAAGGTAAAAAATATGGAAAAAGAGACTGAAGAAATACCATTAAGAATATTAGGCAAAATTTATGGTGGTAAAAGGTAGATTTGAAGTAGATATTCTGGTCGGCCAGACAGGACGATTTTCGAACTTTTTGTATGAGTGATGAAACCGAAAAAGTGTATAGGAAGTTAGAAGAAATAATTAATGTTTGATATTATTATTGGTTTTAAATCACTTTTCGAAAATTAGGAAAAAGCTAACGAATACTTCTACCTTACTTAAAGTAGAATTACATAATTGTTTTTTAGTATTCAAATAAGTTTTCATATACCTTCATTTTTAGTATATAACTATTTTCTAAACTTATTTCTACTGAACTTCTTATTAGCAAATCAAGATAATGTTAATTTTTTTATAGAATTTGTTAAACTCTTCTAGTTAAAGATATTTTTATAATAATTTCCTCGCTATTGCTATTTTATTGATTGAATAAAAATTTCCCAAGCTTTCATGCATTTTGTAGCCAAATCAAATGCATCAATAGTACCAGAGTCAGTTTTAATTTCATATTTTAAAGCAATTGTTATCGGCCCTGATCCAATATAAAGTTTAGCTATCTTCTTACCAAATTCTGGCCTTTCTCTACTACGTTCACTAATCAAACAAAGATGTTTCAAACCATTACAGATATCCGCACAAAGCAAAAGCTCTGGATTGTTATTAATATAATTTTCTACATTGTTAGCGATTGAAGAGGCTACTGTGTCATTTTTAATCCAATCTTTCAAGTGATAGCAATTTATAAAAAATGCATATACATCATCTTGATAGATTTCCGAAGGCTTATCATGAGTCCTTCCGTCATTAATTTCTTTAAAACGTTTATACCAACGATTTAATCGATCATACTGTTCTTGATACCTAGCCAAATTTAACATTTAAACATTCTCCTTTCATATAATAAAAAGCCCCCTTATAATAATTTCCTCAGACAGGACGATTTTCGAACTTTTTGCATGCCCAAACAAGGCAGTATATAGAACTTTTCAAATAATATTTGACATGTCAGATTATGATAAAAATTCATAAATATTTTTTCAATATCAATTGCTTTAATAGTTTATCATAAGTTTGCATATCACTCAAGCCCCGACAATCTTAAGCAGCGCTCCCAGCACTACCAGGTTCTTATTTGCAGCAATCTGAATAAGATAGTCCGGAGCACCCATAATGGAACCCGTAAGACTATCGCCCAGCAGAGTTGCAGCCGTCGCAATGATGAATAAAATTCCCGCAATTCTCGCGACTTTTTTTGACGACATTCCCATATTACTTTCGTTAATTATATTTGTCATATTTATCTCCCCTTAATTAGGATTATGGGAAATAGAGGTTGTTTTTTTATAACGTTCGCGTGTATGCGATCGTTTTAATGTCGCATACACGCTGTTGTCGGAAGTTGCGGTTCATTTTAGTGCATATGATGAATCTCTCACTCCAAGATTATGTATTTTCATTATAGCCATATTATATTTTTTGATTCACATATTTTCCTTTGATTTTAGCCCCAAATAAAAAGCATATTATGATTCCATATAGGAAGTTGGAAATAACTACTTCCAACATATGTATATAACGAATATTAGGCGGGAGCATTTGATTGGGTACTATTAACGGTTTAACTCCCCCAAGAATAGCTATTACTGATCCAAATAATAATGCTTTTTTCAATAGTGGAATATTTATACTTCTTATAAAAGGCAATGTAACTAAAATACAAAGTAAACCTCTTATGAAGATGAATGTAAATACATTTCCTGGAGTTGGCTGTTTTATATTCTGATAAAAGCTTTTAACAAAATCAATATTAGTAGCAATAACGCCAGAGACCATAAATAATACCATATATAAAATTAAACAAACAACAATACGCCAAATCCAACTCCACGGCGTTGTTGAATAGGGTGAAATTGTATTTGTATTTATTACTTTATCAATCCGGAAACTCAGTTTATTGCTTGAATATAGTATCACAAAGGTTATTATTAAAGCTCTGAATGAACGAATAAGAAAAGAAGGAAATAAATTATCTTTAAAAGATAGAAAGAAGTATCCCTCAATGGAAACCAATAAGGTGTTTAAAACAAATATTAGAAGGAATATTGAGATATTAAGGCGCCAACCAATCATCCCGGATAAAATAGTTGGAATTGTTAATATTATAATCATAAGGATTATTGAAAGCACAGTCCATCCTAAAGTATCCAACTTAATTATATTGGGTAATGATAATGTGTTATGATTAATTAAACATTCAGATAGATTTTGAAAAATAGAAATTATGATTGATGAAAACAATATTGTAATAACAAATCTTGGTGATTGAATCAAAGTAACAATATTTTTAGAATTATTATGATGCATAATTACCTCTTAATGTATATTTAATTATTAAAAAATATTATTTACTGCAATTTCCGACAACTGTTATTATGCGAACTAACTTTTTAATATATTTAATTCCTGTAATTATTATGTACCGGAATAACTATATTTGTATTCCAAACCTAAAACCGTATAACTCACGATTGCTGTAGTCCGCTTAGGATTAGCCTTGCGACTTCTTTGGGATAAAGTAAAAAAACCAGATAAACCAGAGGAGCCAGAGTAAATCTTTCCAGTCTTGGGTAAAAATTCCTGGAATACCCAATAGGCCAAGAAACCCCAATAAACCGAGCATCCATGTTTTTTTCATAAAAATATAATTTAAAAGTTATATGTAATATAATATCATAAAAAGTTCTATTGTCCCACTCCTAGTACAAAAATAACCCGCATAAAATCGGGTTATTTTTCTTGGCTCCCCGGACAGGACGAGTTTCGCAACTTTTGCTTTAGTGATGAAACTGAAAAGGTGTATCAAAAGTTAGAAGAAATAATTGGCAACTGTTAAGAACTAAAATAGAATAATTCTTAAAATAAGTTTTATCTTTTGAATTAAATTATGCTCCCTATTAGATAGTTTCAACACTTTAGTCTGGGATAAGATTAGAAAAGAGCCGGACATTAAAATAAGAGTTAAAATTAATATTAATAAACTTAAAGAAGGGACACCGAAATGTCCCTTCTTTAATCGTAATATTTATTTTGTCTCAATTCATTTTTTTATAAAACTAAAATGGGCAAATCGGAACGCAGAATCCAATAGTATCGCCAGTCTCAGACCAGTCTATACAATCAGGAGGTTCGATTTCGAAGCCTTCAGTCACTACAATACTGCAGGTATCTTCAGTAGTTTCTCCACCAGATACCTCAATCATAGCATAGTAGTTCCGTTCTAAACCTACTTTATCCACTAAACTGATTACCGCATAATAGGTACCTGCCTCTAAACATTCGGTAGTGAAATCAATGGGGCAGACTCCGGAATCACTGGCAATCGGTTCTTCACAGACGGAAGGATCACAGCAGGAATCAAAAGGATCACCTTCGTAAAGATTGATGGCCCAGCTGGCTAAACCGGAGCAGTCATCACCACAGCAGAGCTCGCCTTCAGCACAATCAGGATCCGTCGAAGTGTTGGCAAAGGTTATGGCACAACCGGCACAAGTACAATTGGCTGCACTTATCTCTATTTCGGCATAGGGAGGACAGGAATCGACGATGACCGGGAACCAGATACAGGCTTCATCTACACATTCTCCGGAATAGGTTTCTACATAAGAAGCACAACAAGCAGAATAACTATCGGCAAAGGTACCTGAACCAGTCCAGACTTTTTTATCGGCATCGGGGAAGAAGATTATCGGATTATAAGGTACGTTCTTCTCAGTAGATGATCCATAATAACCGTTACAATAACTTATTTCACCCTCTACCCAACCGGCTACGGGAGCAGGGAAGGTAACAGTAACCGTATGTGTCCCTCTAGCTACATAAGTCTTACCAGCAATAACCACTGCACCATCAATAGCCACGATTACTTCGGATTCACCTTCTCCTTCACCTTCGCCTTCAGAGGGAGTGACAGGCATACAGCCGACAAAGAGGTAAGATGCGAGTGCCACGATTAAGAGTACGAATAATAATTTCTTCATTTTTTTCTCCTTTCAATAATTTATTAAAGATATCTATTAATTTCACGAAGTTAACTAACATAATTTCTTTATGAATAATCCCCTATGCTGACTACCTATGAGCTTATAAGGATTTCATAAGTAATCTTTCCACATCTCGACCTAATTGGAATTAAAAGACTACTACTGATATTTTTTTAATATATTCGACTATCTATACTAAAAATACTTCTTTTTTGAAAAAATAATTTACAAAAAATAAAAAAGCCCTTCAGTATTCAAGCCAAAGGGCTGGAGATTGTCTGACTCCCCCAACAGGACGAGTTTCGCAACTTTTGCATGAATGACAATATTAATATCTATGATACTTTAAAAACAGTAATTGAAAATATATCGAGAAAAGATTATATACAACGGCAATTTTAAATTATCTTATAATTTTTTATAATCTTCTTTTGCTTTCTACCCTTTAATAAAAATAGTGGTTCCTGACGTAATCCAGGTATATCCAGATACGCTAATAGTTTGAATCCAGGTTCCACTTCCGCTAATACCACTGGCATCAATATTGCCCTCAAAATAAATCACTTCAGATACTGTTGACCCATAAATATTTAGGTAACTTCCGCTAATGTTTGCAGTCAAAGTAGGTTTCTTAAATGTTCCGTATCCTGTATTCCAATTGATAAATTCTGAATTAACAATATAAAAATTATAAATAGTGAGTGATCCAGAACTATCAACAATATTACATTTTGAAGTAGTTGTTGCGCCAATATTATGTATAGGATTATTTGTAGCAGTAACAATATTCGTCATTGTCCAATTACCAGTTAAATTTGTCGAAGGTGTTACTATTCCTCCACCGCTACAACCTGATAAAAATATAGCTAATACCAAGAATAAAATTACAAAAAAACATTTCTTTTTCATTTTATTAAATACCCCCCTTAATTTTTATTATAATGACCTTTCCCCTCAATATATTCATAAATCTCTTTTGCTTTTTTGCCTCCTCTATAATACGTTTCAGTTTTTCCGGTCAAAGTATTTATTTTGGTTATCATAACAGTTTCATCGTCTAACCTGATCATCTCAACTTGATACTTTGGGATAGCTAAGTAAAATAAACCTACAACTACTATTATAATTAACCCTATTAATAATATATTTAAAATTTTATTCATCTTAAAAAACCCCCTGGTTATTCCGCTCCTTCCGGATAAAAGATAACTTCTTTATCACTGCTTACATTACTATTTATATCTTTAATCCTTCCGGGTTTAGTCCACTCTTTAAGAAAATGGGATGTGTCGCTATTTTTTAATTTCTTAAATTATTTACTTTAATAGATGCTTTTTTTCTTAATAATTAATTATATATGGGTTCACTTGCATCATAAAATTTCCAGTCATTGCCAATTTTTTGTAAATAGGCTGTTTGATTAGTATTATAATTTTCAGCATATCCACATGCCGTAAGAAAAGATTGGCAATTAATATAAGCATCAGCATAATTACCATTAATATATACATTAATAATATCAATATAATAAGTTAATGTAACAATACTGCAATATTGGTATAAAGCTTGGACTACATCTTCTTTAACACAAACAGAGTAATAAGCATCTGATCCATACACACAATAACTCTTTGCTTCACTCCAATTCTGATCATTTAAAGCTAAAGCGTATTGTTGTATAACACTTTTTATTTTGGCTTCATCAGTAGCAGGGGTTACTATCCCACCATAGCATCCGCTTAGAAAAATTGTGAGTACTAAAATTGTTAATATTAAGATATATTTTATTTTCATAAAAATTACATCTCATTAATAATTTTATTTTTATTAAAAATTTTTCTAACTATTAGGCATATAGTTAGATTTTATTTTTTACTTTTTCCAAAATAAGATTAAAATAATATGAGGGTTTTCTCCTTAGTTATTTTCTTTCATATATATCTTGTGATTACCATTACTTCTAATCATTTCCAATTCAACCTAAAAAATACCACCGTCCCCATTTCATTTTGCTACTAAAAATTTAATAAAACCCTACATTTAGAAGAGAGTTAAACTTAAACTCCCTTCTAAGTAATTATCGAGATTCTTAATCGTCAAAATTAAAACTTATTTCTTAATTGTCAAACTCCATGTACTAGACCATGCACCCCAATTACCGCTGTTATCCCCTGCTCTTACTTTCCAGGTGATTGTTTCTTCAGTACCAAGGGCAACAATCACAAAAGTACTACTGTAAGTCGAGTCTAGTGCAATCCCTCCCTGCTGGTTGTAGAGGATAAATTGATATTTTGTAGCATTGCTAACGGAGTTCCATATGAATGTGACATTCATAGGTGGCAATGTTGATCCATTTCCAGGGCTCGAAAGTTGAACCTGACCAAGAGGAGGTGCCTGTGTAATAAAGTTAAACGTGAAAACTGTTATTCCACCTGCTGAAAGTGTCTGAGCACTGCTTGGAGTAATAGATGAAAGAGAAGCATTGGAGGGTCCTCCAGAATTAAAAGCAATGCTGTATGACCCAACAGGTTTATTAGAGAGAACGGCAGGAACAGTGCTCCCACTTAAAGAAGAAGGTCCAGTTAAGCTGTAACTGAGAGAACCAATCCAAGCTGAACCGTCTAATATAGCAAATACATCAATAGTGCCAACTGGGGTTGCACTTTTAACTATATATCCATATTTTGTACAATTAGTTGTAATTGACTGGCTCCAGCTATTTGTATCATATCCTGATTTCATCGCTGTGAAAGACCATGTACCCGGGATTCCTGTTATTGTCACGTATCCACTGCTGTTTGTTGTTTGACTGAATGAATTTCCTCCGCCATCAGAAATTCCAACGCTTACTCCTGAAAGAGGTGAACCACTTGTGCTGTTTTCGCAGATATAGAGGATAAGGATTACATTTCCAATGGTTGATCCAGTCTGGAAATATAAAGTGCTAGAATAATCACTAAAGCCAGCACTGTTATGAGCCCTCATATTCCAACGGTACTTCTTCCCAGCTTCTAATGTCCCGCTGGGTACGGTAATAGAGCTTCCATATATCTGCTGGGGGTTATAGATAATATTACTTGTACCATAAGGGTATACACTGATAGACAGGTTATAGTAATCGGCATTAGATACAGTCTGCCATTGAAGGGTCGGAGTTAGGGTATCAATGGTTGGTCCTGGGTCAGAAGTAGTACCCGGAGAAAGAGGAGTGGGTGGATTGGGTAATGGAATAGTGGTAGATTTTAAAGTCAAACTCCATGTACTAGACCATGCACCCCAATTACCGCTGTTATCGCCTGCCCTCACTTTCCAGGTGATTGTTTCTTCAGTACCAAGAGCAACAGTTGTGGAAGTACTACTGTAAGTCGAGTCTAGTGCAATCCCTCCCTGCTGGTTGTAGAGGATAAATTGATATTTTGTAGCATTGCTCACGGAATTCCAAGAGAAACTGATATTCCCGGGTGGCAATGTTGCTCCGTTGGAGGGACTTAAAAGCTGAACCTGTCCAAGGGTTGTACCATTCTCTTCTACTGTAACAGTAAAACTCTGAGTATCAGAAAGCTCTCCATCAGACACTTTTACAGTAACATTGTAATTTCCAGAAGTTGTAGGGGTCCAGGTAATTAGTCCAGTTGAAGAATTAATAGTCATTCCGCTAGGTTTAGTAGTTAGAGAATAAGTTAAGGTATCTCCGTCAGAATCAATAGCATCTACATTATAACTATATGGTTGCCCTTTAGTTGCAGAAGTAATTGCTGTAGAAGTTATGTCTGGAGAATAATTGATTGAGCCCGGATCATTAACGGTGACTGCTACTGACTTACTATCACTTCCTTCCCCATCACTTACTTCACAAGTAACCGTATAGGTGTCCGAAGTAGAGGGGGCTCTCCAGGTTACCGTTGCCACTGTAGTGCTTCCTTCAAAAGTTCCATCTGTTTTAGTCCAAGTGTAAGTAAGGGTATCTCCAATATTCTCGTCAGAGGCAGTACAGGTTATAGTGGTAGCCCCATTTATATTGATGCTGGAAGGATTAGCAATTAGACTGGATATTATTGGAGCATGATTAGTACCAAAACCCTGTTCAATCCCATATGCTAGAACATTATATATAGTACTTACGCAAGCAAGAGGGTTTAATAATCCTGAAGAAGAACATCCCTCAGCCGTTACTCCCTCTTGTTCATACTCAATAAAAGAAAAAGACGGTGGAGAAATCGCTTCAATAGTTGTAAATATAACAGTGCTAATACAAGCATATGCAGCAAAACCAATTGGAGGATATAAAACTGTAAATGGAGCAAAGTAAAGTGCTCCACCAGTAATCGCACAAGCAACCCATGGAATGGCTTTAGCCCCCCATCTTAATCCAGTTGCTATATCGTCTGCTACATTTTTTCCCCAACTTTTTTGTTGTGAATAAAAAGAATTATATAATTGTTTTAATTCTAATAGGTCTGCGGGATCTACATTTATTATAATAGGTTCCTGAATAAGATCTCCATTAGAATTATATAGAGAAATATCTACCGTAGAGTTTGTATAATTATCAAAAATTACTTTATTGCCTTCGGAATCTATTAAATAAGTTGGAAGGCCATCTATTCCTGCATCAATACCAAACGAATCTTCTTGTTCAAAGACGTAAACTGCTCCCGTTATACTTGTAGGATTTCCCTCGATGTCTTTTTCCCCAAGAATTGCCATTGCATCTTCATTCTCTTTCCCAGCTACGGAAATTAGGTTACTTTTCGGATCGGTAACCCGAACTAAAACTAATTCTGAACTAATAGGAGGAGCCGTTGGGACCCCTCCGCAGCCAACCATCATAATTATAAAGCTTAAGATAAGAAATAAACAGACTACTTTTTTCCACATAATTAGTACCTCTTTCTTATATTTATATGTATAAACAAAATAAAAGGCTATAGTTTGATACCTAAATAATTAAAGAAAAGTTTTTATAATATGGCGAATAAGTTATGTGTCTAAGGCTACAAATTATATGAATATTAATAATTGAACGAATTTTGTTCTATCTATTAAAATATCTTTTTCGATAAACTTGATACTTTTTAAATAGGATTCTTTGAAGGTTTATGGATTAAACTTTGATAATATTTGTAAGTTTAAATTATGAGTTAACGAATACTTTTCTTGAAGCTTATTAAATACAATAGTGGTAATATATTTTCAGTATTTATATTTTAAAAAACTAAATTTTTAAATCTTTCTATATATAATATTATAATACTACATAATTTTTAAAAATCCTTCTTTTGATAAAAACATTTTATAAAACTAAAAAACCCTTCAGCAAAGGCCAAAGGGCTGGAAGTTTTCTGGCTCCCCCGAGTGGACAGCTTCAGAACTTTTAAGGGGAATATGACATCAGAAAATATTAGATTAAATCAGATAATTCTTCAATATCAAATAAATATATAAAAATTGTAATGGAGAAAATATTTATAAAAAAAATTCTTTAAACAAATACAAAAATTTTAAAATTTTTCGGTTTCCCAGATATAACTAGTGTCTTTATTTCTTCTCTTTTTTATCATGATGTACACTCTTACTTTCTGCATCAATTTTGGAGAGCAAGTAGATCGTACTACTCAAACAGATAAGGAAAATACCGATACCGATGGGTGAACCCCATCCCAATAATAAAGTCCAATTTTGCATCTTTTTACCTCCTATCAATATTATTTTTTTATTCAAAAATAAGTTAATTTATATAATTTTTTATAAAACAGACATCTTCTCAACTATACAATGGTTTGTAAAACTAAAAGATGCAGCTTCTATTTTATAATCATTCTACCCCTTAAGTTAAAAATCCTTCTTTTTTATTAAAACAATTTCATAAAAAATAAAAAGCCCTTCAGCAAAAGCTAAAGGGCTGAAAAGTCTTGGCTCCCCCTATTGGACACGTTCAGAACTTTTAATGGTAATATAGCAATAGAAAATATTAAATTAAATCAGTTAATTCTTCAATATTAAAGCAATATTTAAATATTAAAATTTGTAAAATATTTATAAAATAATAAAACCCTTCAGCAAATACCAAAGGGTAAACACTAAAAAAATATTTAGTGGAGTATAGTAGAAGAGTTTCACAACTTTTGTATAAATAATAAAACAGAAGAGGTGAAACAAAAGTTAGAAGAAATAATTAGTATCGGTTAAAAATTAAGAGTGAATAAAAAACTATTTTTAAAATAATTTCTATCTTTTAAATTAAATTATACTCCCTATTATATGTTTCAAAACTTTAATCTGGGGCAAGATTAGAAAAAAAATGGATATTAAAATAATGGTTTAAACTAATATTAATCAATAAAGAAGGGACACCGAAGTGTCCCTTCTTTATCTTTTCAGATTTATTTTATCTTAATTCAGTCTTCTTTATTAAACTATTATTTAATCATCTAAATCTAGACATATTGCTTCGCAGGTTCCAATGGTTTCATCGGTCCCATAGCAATCTATACAAACAGGAGGACCGATTTCGAAGCATTCATTCACTATAATATCGCAAATATCGGTAGTAGTTTGTCCACCATATACCACAATTTTCGCATAGTAATCCTGCTCTAAACCTACTTTATCCACCAAACTGATTACGGCATAATAAGTACCCGCCTCTAAACATTCAGTAGTGAAATCAATCGGACAGACTCCGGAATCACTGGCAATGGGTTCTTCACAGACCGAAGGATCACAGCAGGTATCAAAAGGATTGCCTTCGTAAAGGTTGATGGCCCAGCTGGCTAAACCAGAACAATCATCACCACAGCAGAGTTCACCTTCGGCACACTCAGGATCAGTAGAAGTGCTGGCAAAGGTTATGGCACAACCGGAACAAGTACAATTGGCTATGCTGACCTCTATTTCGGCATAAGGAGGACAGGAATCTACAATGACCGGGAACCAGATGCAGGCTTCATCTTCGCATTCTCCAGCAGCTATCTCGATATAGGTAGCACAGCAGGGAGGACATACTTGGTTGTATCCTTTATTCATACAGCCAAAGATACCTGAACCAGTCCAGACTTTTTTGGCAGCATCGGGGAAGAGGACTACACCTCCCCCTCCATCAATCCTTTTGGATTTTGAATAATCACCAGTGCAAGAATTTATCCAAGCATCCACCCAACCAGCTACCGAAGCGGGGAAAGTAACGGTAATATCATGTGGCCCAGCACTGACATAAGTCTTACCATTGATAACGACAGCACCTTCAATCACTACGATTACTTCTCCTTCGCCTTCACCTTCTTCGCCCTCACCTGGGGTAACCGGAACACAACCCGCCAAGAGGAAGGCAGCTAAGGCGACTACGAGTAGTACGATTAATAATTTCTTCATCTTTTATCTCCTTTCAATTTTTGAATAGAAATATTTTTATTGGTTAATTTCGCGAAATCAACCAATTAATTTCTTTTTTAAAATAGCTTCTTAAACTCCTTACTTAGGAGGGGAGTTAGATCACTCCTTTTATTTCATAAGTAAGTCACTCATTTCGACCTGATGGGGGTTAAGAAATCTACTATTGATATTTTATAGATGATAAATATGGTTAAAGATTAAAGAACATTATCCTTTATTATATAATACGATACAGGCTAAGAAAAGTTTCAGTTAAGGGTAATCTTCTATTTAAAAATAAACTTATCTTCTCCACTATTATATTATTTTTTAAAACTAGAAGATATATCCACTATTTTTATAATTATTCTACTCTTTAGATTAAAAATCCTTCTTTTTTCGTAAAATAATTTAAAAAATAAAAAGCCCTTCAGCAAAATGCCAAAGGGCTGGGAATGGTCAGGCTCCCCCTATTGGTCAGCTTCAGAACTTTTCAAGTAAACTATTATATTGAAAAAGTCATCGGATCATTGAGCTAGTACAATGATTCTCCTGATAACCTTCTTAAATATTTTAGATTTGGTAAAATTTATAAAATTTCGTTTTCTTCCAGGTTATTTTTTAATATATTCTATTTTTTCCTCTTCCTCTTTCCGCTCTTTATATTCTTTTTCCCTTAAATACTCCTCCGGGACCTGCCAATTTTCTTTTATTGCCTTCACTAAATAGGCCGCTTTATCATCAGCGTTAGTATAATTAATTGTCTCAATCCATTTTTCTATCACTTCTTGATCATTATTTTTTATTATGTCCTCAACAGTTACTTTAGAAACATTAAGTTTTACTAACTTATTAATTAAATTATCCCGTTCTTTAGAAAATATTTTACTCGCTCTCTGCCTGTGCGTTACACCTGTCTGCGTGCGCCTGCCTGTGCCGACACGGCAGACAGGTCTTCGCTCAGGCAGGCACACATTTTAAGTCTAATAAAATGAAAAAACCGAAAGGAAACCGTAGATTAAATCTTTCGGTATAGTCATACAAAAGGGAGCGTAATTTTGGCAAATCGCACTCCCTTTTCTATTTATTATTATAGCATTAAAAAAAGAATATCGAGAGAAAATAAAAATAATTTTTATCTTATTTTTTAAAACATTCAAATATTAATTTTGTGCACTTTTTGTTTTATACCTTTTACCCCTATATAATTTGATTGTAAAATATAAATATTTTAAAATTAATTTGCAATAATGGTAACACTCTTATTCTGTCCACTAGATAAG
>Ga0315274_10011370_pt1 | contig 12756 bp, 8 predicted proteins | sample YL17G02_20_MG_FD_203700 | JGI IMG/M metagenome (GOLD analysis project Ga0315274, IMG submission 203700) | Sediment microbial communities from Yellowstone Lake, YNP, Wyoming, USA - YL17G02_20 | ecosystem: Environmental > Aquatic > Freshwater > Lake > Sediment | place: USA: Wyoming | collected... | reverse complement strand
TCAATTTATCGTAGATGACCGACGTCCCGGCTATGGATTTGGTTATCTCTCCGGGCGGCAGCTGCAACAGGCAGGCGCCCAGTTTCTTGCTTAGTTTTTTTCCATAAAGTGCGCCCACGATGTAATCGGTGATGATCACCGTTGGGCGCTTTCCGACCAGGCGCGGAAGACGAGAGAGCATTCCCTTGCCGATCAAAACATCGTAACTTCTTTCTTTTAAATTAACCCTTACTTTTGACATATTCTATTATCTTATCCGCCGCCTCTTCGGGTGTGATGCTTGATGTGTCCACCGTGAAGTCGGCGACCCTATTATATATTGGATCCCGCGTAGATAGAATCTCTTTTATTTTCTGCGCCTTGTCGCCGGCCAGCAGCGGCCGATCTTCGGTGTTTTTCACCCGCTCCAGGATAACCTCCTCGCGCGAAGTGAGAAGTACCAGCGGACCGATCTCCTTTAGCAACTTTACGTTCTCCTCCCGCAGAATGATCCCCCCTCCGGTAGAGAGAACAAAGTTGTCGTAATCCGCTAGCGTTATTAAAACCTCGGTCTCCAGCTCCCGGAAATGCCCCTCCCCCTCTTTCGCAAAGATCTCCGCGATCTTGCGGCCTTCGGTCTTTTCGATAAGCTCATCGGTATCCAGGAAATTAAGCTTTAGCTTGCCGGCTATGGCTTTCCCGACCTCCGACTTGCCAACCCCCATAAATCCGATTATAATTATATTCATAGAGTTACTTGCCCCCGATCCCGCCTCGGCGGGACGGCCGAGCCGGACGGAATTGCCCCCGACACGATTCGAACGTGCGGCCTAGTGTTTAGGAAACACTTGCTCTATCCAGCTGAGCTACGGGGGCGCATTTTGAGAGGATTATAACATGAAAGAGAATAAAATCTATACGATAGTCGGGATGGTTTTCCTGCTGCTCTACCTGCTTTCCATCTTGATACTGCTCTATAACTTCAAGACCGAGGTCAAGATGCAGAACACCCGTCAGCTCAACCTCATAAACTTCCGTACCGCCGCCTTGATCTGAGGAGCCAGGTCCGCGTATTTTTTGGCGAACTTCGGGGGCTTGGGATACAGCCCCAGCATGTCATAGGTCACCAACACCTGCCCGTCCAGATCTTCCCCTGAGCCGATCCCGATCACCGGTATCTTCAGCGCTCTTTTGATCTTCTGCGCCAGCTTGGGTTCCACCATCTCCAATACTATCGCGAAACAGCCCGCCTTCTCCAACGCCCGGGCATCTTTCAGCAACCGGCTTTTCTCCCCAGTCCCTAGTCCCTGGACCCTAGCCCCTATCTTATGAACCGATTGCGGAGTAAAACCCAGATGCCCCATGACCGGTATCCCAGCTTTCAGTATCCTGCGAACAACTTCGAGGTATTCCGCCCCTTCGATCTTGACCGCCTCCGCCCCGGCTTTTACCAGGTCGACCGCATTGGAGACCGCGAGCTTAAGATCGGACTGGTAGGAACCGAAAGGCATATCCGCCACTATCAAAGCCCGCTTTACCGCGCGGGAGACCGCCTGGGTATGCACGACCATCTCGGTCATGGTTACGGGCAGGGTATTGCGGTAGCCCAGCATCACGTTCCCCAGAGAGTCCCCCACCAGAATGATGTCGATACCGCTTTCGTCCAATATCCGGGCGATGGGATGATCATAGGCGGTGAGCATGGATATCTTTTGGTGTTCCAATTTCGACCGGCGGACCTTAAGGGAGGTTACTTTTTCTTCTTTAGCCAAGGCAGTCTTATTTCCATTTTGGGGAATTGTTCGCGGTAGAGCGCGAAGAGCTTTTCCTCCAGCATCTCGCGGGTCAAAAATCTGGTGAGGTAGCCGTTCTCGGCGATGGAGATAGTGCCGGTGGTCTCGGAGATGACGATGGCGATGGAATCTGAAAGCTCGGAGATGCCCACCGCCGCGCGATGCCGGGTGCCCAGGCGCTTATCGAGCAGGCGCGATTCGGAGAGCGGCAAGAGACAGCCCGCCGCCAGTATCCGGTCGCCCTGGATGATGACCGCGCCGTCGTGGAGGTGCGAGCGGGGCTCAAAAACGCTGATCAAAAGTTCGGAGGAGATGCGGGCGTCCACCCGTGTGCCGGACTCCACATATTCGTTTAGCCCGGTGTTGCGCTCGAGAACCATGAGCGCGCCGATCTTCTCCTCGGCCAGCCCCTCTATGGCGCGCACCAGGGAGCGGATGAACCACGAGCCGGGCGCCGAAGTGACCCCCATCCGGGTCCAAAACCTCCCCCTCCCCAACTGTTCCAGCGTGCGCCTAAGCTCCGGCTGGAAGACGATTATCAAGAGGACCAAAATGGCCGCCGCGAACTTATCGAACAGCCAGTTGATGGTGTAGAAACCCAGCACGCGGGCCAGGACGAACAGCAAGGCCAGAAAGATCAGGCCGCGGATCAAATTCACCGCACGGGTGCCCTGGATCCAGATAAGGACAAAATACAGGAAACCGGCCACGATCAGGATATCTATCGCATCGATCACCCATCTCCAGTGCATATTATTTACATCACCACGTCGTTCTGCGTGAGGTCTTCGTAGGACTCGCGCTTTAAGATGAGAGTGGGCGTGCCGTTGTTTATCAAGACCATGGCCGGACGCCCCACCCGGTTGTAATTGCTGGCCATGGAATAATTGTAGGCGCCGGTGGCCAGCACTGCCAGAATGTCGCCTACCTCAACCCTGGGAAGTTCAATGTCTTTTATCAGTTTATCTCCCGACTCGCAGAACCGCCCGGCGATGGTCACCTTTTCTCCCGCAGGCTTGCGGGCCTTATTGGCCAACAGCGCGGAATAGTTTGCGTCGTAGAGTATGGGGCGGGGATTATCCGCCAGGCCGCCATCCACCGACACATATTTCCGGATACCGGGGATCTCTTTTATGCCGCCTACCGTATAAAGGGTAACGCCGGCATTCCCCACGATCGAGCGGCCCGGCTCAAGGATGAGCCGCGGTTCGCCCAGTTTGTGCTGGGCGCAGGATTTTTTAAATTGCCCGACGACCTCTTCGGCGAACTGGTCGATAGTGGGCACTTCGTCGGTGCCCGAATGATCAATTCCCAATCCCCCTCCCATATTTATCTCTTCGACCGGGGATATCGCTGACAGATCGCAAAGGATGTCGAGCTCCGCCAGGAAGGGCTTGACATCAAAGATCTGCGAGCCGATATGCGCGTGCAGGCCGATGAAATTTACGTATTTGCTCTTATTGGCCAGTTTGATGGCTTCGGCTACCCTCTCGCGGCTGATGCCGAACTTGGAATCGATCCGGCCGGTAGAGATGAACTCGTGGGTGTGGGCCTCGATGCCGGGATTGACCCGAAAGAGGATATCGACTTTTTTCCCCACTTTTTCGGTGAGGCGGTCAAGGAGCGCCAGCTCGTCAAAGTTATCCACCACGATGCGGCCGATCTCGAGGTCCACCGCTTCCATCAGCTCCTTCTGGGTCTTGTTATTGCCGTGGAAGTAGATGGTCTTTAGATTACAGCCGGCCTTGCGTGCCGTGTAAAGCTCCCCGCCCGAGGCCACATCCGCCCCCAGTCCCTCGTCCTCAATTATTTTCAATATGGCGGTATTGCAGAGCGCCTTGTTGGCGTAGATGATAAGGGTATTGTCATAACGGTTCTTGAAGGCGGTGCGGTACTCGCGGCATTTACCCCGCAAGGTGACCTCATCTATCACGTATAAAGGCGTGCCGAACTCCGCGGCGAGATCCACCAGGTCACAGCCGCCTATTTCCAGATGCCCTTTCTCATTTATTTTGGCGGTTATGGGCTGGTTCATGATTTTTTATTATAACACAATAATTTTTAAATTTAGTGAAATTTTTGCCCAAATCACCCAATATATTATCAGGAAGGGGGCAATAACAATGTTGGAAAGCATAAATAACTCGTCATATTTGCGGATGCCGGGTATCCCCGGCCTAAAAGGACAGGAAGAAACCGGCCAAAAAGAATCGGACCTCTGCAGTTCCCCAAACTGTCCGGAAGGAATGACCTCTCCCTCTTTTCGCTTATCAATAAAACAAATTGATTCGACAGCCGAAACCCGTAGCCCGAGCGAGCATATAGCTGGCCTCCTGGAAGATTTAAACAGTAATGATCCATCCGCGTCAGGCGACGCGATCGATTGGTTGAGAGAATTAGCTGTATCTGATCTGTCCGGGGAACTTAAAGATCAAATCGCCCAGGGCCTGATCGGATCCCTGTCCAATTTAAACCCCGACCTTCGAATTGCCGCGCTGGATATTCTAGCCACCCTGGCTGGGGCCATCCTTTCGGTTGAGGTCAAATTACAGATAATAAACATGTTTATCTCCTGTCTTACGGATGAAAATCTAGAAATCAATCTAATTGCCGCTCAAAGCTTGATCGAAATGAATGATCCGCAAGTTCCTGCTGAGCGGATGCTGCAAATAGCTGAGGTTTTCATCAAAGCGCTGGGAAAAGGGAACTTGTTTGAAATAATGGGCGCGGGAAAAGCCCTGACCGATCTTATGCAATCGAATATTGCTCTTGAGGTAAAGAAAGAAATAGTCGCATTGATCTTTGTGGATATGTCGAGTCCGGATGAAACGTTACGCGCCGGGGCCAGAAGAGCGCTCCGGATCTCGGTTGCGGCTGGAACCTCCCCGGAATTAAACCTGGGCATTGCAGAGGATCTAATGGCCAACCTGGAAACCGACAATGATTATCTCGGCGGGGAAATCGAAGATATCCTGCATGACCTTCCAGAGAGTTTCCCGGAGGAATTTTGCGAATTGCTGGCGGATCCCCTGATCCGGGCCCTGGGCAACGATCAAGAATGGGTCCGCTCCATCGCAGACCACTCCCTGGCCAATCTTATCCAAGCAGAATTTTCGACGGTTAAAATAACCGAACTCCTTCTGGCCGCCCTGAATAGTTGGAACCTGTCCGATCAAGCACCCACCTACGATTCAATATATACTTTATTGGAAGACATCGTGAACGATGCTACCGATACGGATACCGGCGTTACGATATATGGTCTGTTAGTTGAAAATTTAAACCACGGAAATAACCTGACGCGCTTGACAATTATTGAAAAGATTTTGCTGAATTCCGATTCTATCCCGGAGGCGGCAAAAGCCGCACTCGTGCTGGCGACACTTCATTCCCTGCAGGGCACCGGTCCATATGAAGGGACTGACCGCGAACTGCGGGATGAAGCCGTTCAACTGCTGGGAGAATTGGCCGAATCAAATCTCCCGGAAGCTGATAAATCCCCAATGGTTGAGCCCCTGGTCCAACTTTTGGGAGACCTTTCTCCTGAAGTGCGCGACCATTCTTTCTGGGCCTTGTTCGCGCTGATCGAATCAAATGTCTCTGAAGAATTTAAACTCAACCTGGTCAAGCTTACCGCCGGAAATCTGGACGTTTTACTGAGCAGTATCGACCCGGAACAGTTTAACGACGCCCTCCAATACCTGAAAATGCTCCTGGAGCCGCCGGAACTCTTTGCCGATTCTACTAATATTATCTTGGGAGAAGTCTTTGCCGCTCTGGGCGATGCGAATTTACGCGAGGGCGTTTTCCGGGCTTTGGAAAATATAATCCAATCCACCCCCCTAACCCAAATAAGAAACCTGATAATCGAACATATCATGGACGCCTTGGAAAATCCGTCCTTGCGCGAAGGAGCTATTAGGGTGCTTCAGCCCCTGCTCGATTCTTTCCCCGCCAACCTTAAGCCCGAATTGGTGGGATCACTCATCAAATGCCTAAAGGACCAAAATACCAACGTTCAGGCCAATGCCGCCCGGGCGCTGGGGGTATTGGCCGGATCGGGCATTTCGGTCGATCTCCGGAAAAGCATGGTAAACCCTCTAATCGAGGCGCTTCACGCCAGCGGCAATTCCTATTTGAAATTAAATGTCGCCTGGGCTCTGGGGGTGCTGGCCCAATCCCGCATTCCGCCCGAGGACAAGAACGCCATGGTCGGTCCCCTGGTTTTGGCTCTGGGGGATGATGAGGTAAATGTGAGATCCAAGCTGGCCACCACCCTGGCCATACTCGCGGAATCGGATATTTCCCTCGAACAAAAAGAACAAATGATCAATTTGATCATCGTAGCTCTGCAAGCCGAGGAGCCAAACACCCGCGAAGGCGCGGCCCTGGCCCTGGTGCGATTGGCCGGAGCGAATATTCCCCCCGAACTCACAGTTGAATTGGTAAATCGTTCGATCGAAGTGCTGAACCACGAATCTTCAAAGGGACGGGCAAACGCCGCCTGGGTTTTGGGCGAGCTGGCTAAATTGGATATCTCTTTAGAACTGAAACATAGCATGGTGGATCCTCTGATAAATGCCTTGAGTCCCGAAGACCCCTCCGTTCAAGTCAACGCGGCGCTGGCTTCGGGCTCGCTTGCCGAATCAAATATCTCCGCCTGGGATAAATCTCGATTTACCGAACCCCTGCTTCTGTGCCTCCAAAGCACACATTCTCCGCTACGGGCTGCCGCCGCTCTGGCCTTGGGGTTGTTCGCCCGATCAAATACCCCCGCGTCTAAAAAAGCCCTCATGGTAGAACCTCTTATCCAAGCCCTAAAAGATGAAGACCCGGACGTGCGACTTCAGGCCGTACAGGCTTTAATGGAACTCGCCAGGTCGGACATTTCTGCAGACCTCAAAACCAGCATGTTCGTGCCTCTCCTTGCTATCCTGGCTGAGAGAAATCTCCCTCTCTGGCCCTTTGCCATAAAAGCCCTGGCCGCGCTGGCTCAGTCAGATATCCCGCAAGAAATAAAGGGCACAATGGTGGAACCGCTCATCCTGGCTTTACAGGATGGGGACCCCACGGTAAGATCTAGCGCCGTCTGGGCCCTGGCCAGGCTCGCCCAGTCCAATATTTCGGTCAATCTTAAAGAACAAATGATCGCCCCTCTCCTTCAAGCTCTTACCGACAGTGAAGTGTCGGTGCGATCGGATGCCGCCTGGGCCCTGGCAGAACTTGCCGGAGCGGATATTTCACCGGAACTGAAGATAAACCTGATAACACCCCTGCTGGCCGCCCTGAAAGAAAGAAAACCCTCCGTGCAGATCAACGCCGCCAAAGCCCTGGCGGCGCTGGCCGCCTCAAACCTTCCCGCGGAGAAAAAGATCGAGTTGATCGACGGTCTGATCGGGGCGCTAGCCGACTCGGATTTCAATGTGCGCTCCGCCGCCGCTTTGGCCCTGGCAGAGTTGGCAAAATCGGATCTTCCCATAGAAAATAAGGACTATTTGGTGGAATTTCTCCTTGAAGCCCTGAGAAACGAGGATTTCAGCACCCGCTTTTACGCTCTCGAAGCTTTAAAGGCGCTGGTCGAATCGGCTCTTCCCGCAGACCGCCAAGCCGCCCTGATAGATCCGCTGGTCACCGCTCTGGGAGATGAAAACCGAAGCGTGCGATCCGGCGCCGCCGGACTCCTGGCCAGGCTGACCGAGCTGGACCTGCCTTTGGAGCAGAAGGATCGGATCGTTACTCTCATTACCGACGCCCTGCAAAGCAATAATGAAGGAATGCATCTGGGCGCCGCCACCGCCCTGGCGGTTCTGGCCGGCGCGGACTGTCCGCTCGAAATAAAATCTAAAATAGGAACATACCTGATCGCCGCCCTAACCGACGAAACCCCAGGCGTACCAGATTGTGTCGTCTGGGCTTTGCTCGTTCTCTTCCAATCCAACCTTTCAATTGAGGCTAAATCATCCCTAATAGAAACCCTCGCGGCATCGGAGGATCCCGGAGCGGTAAAGGTCCTAACGATACTATCCGGACTGAATCTTCCCCCCGAGCTTAAGAGCCGGATCCCGGAGGGATTGGCAGCCCCGATTCAGGCGGCGGAGCTTAATGCCAACACAATCAACCAAATGCTTGGGAACTGGGAGCAGGGCGAGCCGGACAATCTTTCTTCAAGCGCCGCCTTAGCGGAATTCGCCGGCCTCGACCTTCCGATCGAAACTAAAACCGTAGTCCTGGAATCGATTATCGCCGCCCTGCAGGACAGCCATCCCCTACTCCGTCTCTCCGCGGCCAAAGCGCTGGCCATCCTGGCGGCTTCCGCTCTCCCGAAAGATTTAAAAAGCCAAATGGTTGATCCCCTGCTTCAGGCCTTAGACCAGGAAGATCGCACTCTTCAATCGGAAGCGGCCTTCGCTCTGATGGTTCTAGCCGCTTCAGACATATCTACGGAATTAAAAGCCAAAATCGCCGACCAATTCAATAAATTATGGAATTATGACGAGATAAGCAGAACCAGAGCGGAAAGCCAAGGTTTATATGAATCGGGAAACGGATTTTTTGTAAATGAACAGTATGAAAATGCGGAGCAGGCCCTGGCCCAATCCGAAAGCTACCAGGTCTTTCTCCCCACCCTGATCCATATCTGCCGGGCGGTATCCCGGTCGCCCAACGACTACCTGGTCAACGAAGTGACCCTGAACGGGGGGCTTACGGTGAGGAGCTTTATAAGAAGGGACGGTTCCGAAGAAGAGGTCCATGTGTTTTACGAAGGGACGACCGTCAGGACCGTGATGACCGGGAAAACAACGCTTAGCTGGCAGAATGAAGATCGTGAAACCATAGAGCTTACTTTGGGCCTTGAATCAAAAGATCTAACCGATCTAAATGATACTCAAATGAATTTACGGACCTTGTTCCCAGGAACCTTTGGGGTCGTGACTTTCGAAGATATAAATTCCGACATCGCGGTCGAGCCTTCGCTGGCCGCGGTCCTGTTCTACGGGATCGAAAGTCCTTCCGCCACCATTTATCACACGCTGGAAGCCAACAATCTGCTGCTGGAGCTTATCAGCAGGGAACGGGACCGCCTGCCGGAACAAATATATTTCGGCCTGAATTATACCGTGATCTCCGCCAAAAGTTCCGACGAGAGAAATCGCGCGCTGGGAGATTATCAGGCCAACAGCGAAATCATCACGCTGAGCGTTGACGGGATAACCCAAGAAACCCTGGTCCATGAACTGGTCCATCACTGGGATATGTCGGCCACCCAGGCGGAATGGTTCAGCGGGAATCTGCGTGAAACCGATTTGAGCAGTATTTATCGCGGCATATCCTGGAACAGTTCGCAAAGCGCCCGCCTGGAAAATGACAGCCGTGATTTCCGCGGGGGCACGGTAGGAGCCTGCGCAAGCCGTGAAAATAGTAGTTGTCTGGGCGGTCCCCAGGATTCGGGCATAGACATCCTGCGCGAAAACCATCCTTATGGAATGGAAAATCCTTTGGAAGACATGGCCACCTTCGGCTCCGATTATTATAACAGCGGCCGGTCGCTAAGAATGTATGTCAGAGATCAGATGAGAGCGGGTAATTTCGAGCCGGCGGCAAAATATCTCTTTATAAGATATTTCATTTATCTGGGGAATGAATATGGATTATCCCCGAACAGCCCCTCCCTGGATTATTCTGAAATAATGGAGGAAATGGAAAGAGTTGGGCTTGAAAACATGCCCACCGCCACCCGGAACGCCATCAGCGAGGTGCTCCGGCTGCACCCCTGGATACAGGAATAGGCAATTTTTGATTAACTTAACAACCGCCCTCGCCAAATACCGGCAGATGAACCTTGATCCCAGAGTGGAATTTATCGCCCGGCACGCGGAGGTTCCGCATGCGGCGGACTCCCTGAGGAAGGCCCCGCCCCGCGGGACCCAGATCCTGCTCAATGACCCGAGTTTCCCCGCAGCCCGGGCCGCGGAGATCCTGCGCTCTTTTGCCGGCGAGCATCCCCTGCTCCATAGCGATCTTCTAAAAGAGACCCGCCTGGACGTGGTGGAGAGCTATCTGGACGCTTACGGCCAAGAAACCATGGGAGAGTTAGGAGCTCCTGACCCGATCACCCAAGCTAAGGCCGTGCTGGCCCTATCCGCCCTGGCCTATCATCTGCCTGTCCATATAAGGGCTAAGCTAACCGGCCGGTCTTTTGACCTTCCGGAGGCGGCGCTCCTCAACCGTCACACCATCCTCACCGCTTATTTGACCTGGAAATTAAAAGCCAAGCTCCTTACCCTGGAACTTTTAGATCATATCGACCGGCTGGTCGCTTCGGTGCCGGAGAGCTTTCCTTTTAAGGAGGTCAGGGACGAGCATCTGCGCCGCAACCTGGAATATTTTCCGCGGTTCGAGAGGCCGGCCGGGGATATCGGCACGGCGGTCGAGACCATGGAAAAGCTATTGCCCCTGCGGGAGATCACCGAAGACCAGGTCCAGCGGGTGCAGGGGACGCGCTATTGCAGCCAGCCCTTTGGGAAAACGGCCGAATACCGCCAGCAGGATGTTTTCCGCGAGAATGGCCCGGAAAGTTACCGTCCGCTCCCGCCGCTGGAGATACCGGATAAAATGCGGGAACTGGTCGAATGGGTGAATTCCCCGCGGGCGCAGGCCCTGCACCCCTTTATCCGGGCGGTCCTATTCTATGGCCGCTACGACCAGATCCATCCGTTCGATGACCAAACCAAGCAGGTGGGAAGGTTTTTCATGGCCAAGATGCTTCTGCAGGGCAAGAACGAATTGCGTTATCCGCCGATCATAGCGAGCCGGGACCTCGATCTCCCCACACTTATCCTGGTCCCCATAGATGCGATCGAGATGGTCATCCGCACGCCCGGGATGCGGACCAGCCATGAATTGATAAAGGAGAAAAGAATGACAGAATTAACGCTCCAGCTGCTTTATATATACGCCAATAAGCTGGACCTTTTCTTCGGCCGGGACGCGGATAGGCTATTGAACCCGCACATGAGGGAGATCGATAAATTGTTGCATTCGGGGACTAACGATCTTTTTCGCCTTTAATCCTTGATCAGCTTGTATTCCAGCGAATCAACCAAAGCCAGATAAGAAGCCTCCACCACGTTGGTGGAGACCCCCACCGTCCCCCACGACCGCCCCTCATCTCGGCTCTCGATGATGACCCGTACCCGGGCGGCGGTGCCGGCCTTGGAATCCAAGACCCTCACCTTATAATCGGTAAGTTTGACCTCTTTTAATTTGGGATAGAGGCCTTCAAGGACCTTTCTCAAGGCGCCGTCTAATGCATTTATCGGGCCGTCGCCCACGGCCTCGGACTCATGGACCTTGCCTGCGACCTTGATCTGCATCTTGGCCTTGACGATGAAATTCTCCTCGCTCTTCTGGATGATCTCGATCGAATATTCCTTAAGCTCAAAGCAGGGCCGGTAGACGCCGAGCGACCTTCTCATCAGGAGCTCGAAGCTGGCCTCCCCTTCCTCGAACTGGTAACCTTCGTGCTCCAGCTGTTTTAGCTTCTTGATCAGCTCTTTTACTTCCGGCGTGTCTTTATTCAGGTCTACTCCATATTCTTTGGCTTTGAAGATTAGATTGGAGATACCCGAAAGCTCGGAGACGGTGACGCGCCTTTCGTTCCCTACCAGCTCGGGCTTAACGTGTTCGTAGGTCCCGGGATGCTTTAACACCGCGGAGACGTGGATGCCGCCCTTGTGGGCAAAGGCAGACCGCCCCACGAAGGGCTGGTGGGCGGATTGCGGCAGGTTGGCGATCTCGGCCACCCGCCGGGAAAGCTCGGTCAAATGTTTCAATTGCTCATCCGTAACGCAGTCGACTTTCATCTTTAATTTCAAGATGGGGATTATCGAGCAAAGATTGGCGTTCCCGCAGCGTTCGCCGTAGCCATTGATCGTTCCCTGCACCTGGACACAGCCGCATTTTACCGCCATGCCGGAGACCGAGACGGCGCATTCGGAATCGTTGTGGGCGTGGATGCCTAATGGGGCTTGGGTGAACTTTTTAACTTCTTCAATGATCTCTTGGACCTCAAAGGAAAGGGACCCGCCGTTGGTATCGCACAGGCACAGAACGTCGGCTCCCGCCTCTTCCGCCACCTTCAGGCACTTAAGGGCGTAGGTCTTATTGTTCTTGAAGCCGTCGAAGAAATGCTCGGCGTCAAAGATGACCTCGCGGCCGGCTTTTTTGCAGTAAGCCACGGTGTCCCTGATCATCTCGACATTTTCCTCAAGGGTGGTCTTGAGGGCGTCGGTGACGTGGAAGTCCCAACATTTGCCGAAGATGCTTACCGCAGGAGTATCAGCCTCGAGCAGGGTCTTGATGTTCTTGTCGTCCTCAACCTTCACCCCCGCCCTTCTGGTCGAAGAGAAGGCGCAGATCCTGGCGTGCTGTAACTTGACGCCTTTGATGGCCTTGAAGAATTCGATGTCTTTCGGGTTCGAGCCCGGCCAGCCGCCCTCCACATAGTGGACTCCCAGTTCATCGAGGAGCTTTGTTATCTTAAGTTTATCTTCTAAACTAAAGGAAATACCTTCAGTCTGCGCCCCATCTCTAAGAGTTGTATCGAATAATGTTACTTTCATTTTAATGCCTAATTCCTAATTATACCTGCCTGCCGGCAGGCAGGAATGCCTAACTATTGTGTGCCTTCGGCACAATTATATAATAAAATGTCGCAAAGCGATACTTTAGTTAGGCATTGGGTACTTGTCCCGAGAGAAATCGAGGGATTCGGCATTAGGAATTTTCCTTCGTTCTAAATAGAATTGCACCAATTATCCTTTTCAATTCTTCGCTCTCGTTCAATAATTGTGTGAGCTCTCGTTTATTGTTTTCATTGTTTATCAATTCCGATCCATCAACCATTTTTAGCCAATAATTGGCCTCTTGTATCTCTTTCTTTGCAATATTGACCTTATTTATGAAATCCTTTCGCGATGAGGCG
>Ga0315274_10011369_pt1 | contig 12756 bp, 6 predicted proteins | sample YL17G02_20_MG_FD_203700 | JGI IMG/M metagenome (GOLD analysis project Ga0315274, IMG submission 203700) | Sediment microbial communities from Yellowstone Lake, YNP, Wyoming, USA - YL17G02_20 | ecosystem: Environmental > Aquatic > Freshwater > Lake > Sediment | place: USA: Wyoming | collected... | reverse complement strand
GCAGGGCCCGATCGTCGGGCAAACGGTTGCCCGCCGCATCCACCATCGGCAGGCGCACCATGTCGCGCGCGTCATACATGCCGACCTCCAGGCGATACTCTCCGGCCGGCAGATCCTGGCGCAGCGATAGCTCGTACTCGTCCACGATGACCTGACCGGTGACCCAGCCACTGGTCGGCGATCGTCCACGGCCAGGGATCTGATCCTGCTGGCCCTGCACCTGGCCACTGGCATCGAGCAGGTGCACAAAGGCGGTAAGGCTAGCCGCTGCCGGCGACCTGCACTGCCAATAGAGGGTCATGGACAGTTGGCCGCCGGCCTGGACATCCTGCTGCGGCAGGTCGTACCCCAGGAGACCGATGCCCTGGCCCAAAGTCAGGTCGAGCGGAACCTGCGGCGGGCGCGGCAGAGCAAACAGCCGCTCCTCCACGCTGATCTCCAGTTGGCCCAATGGCACCGGCTCGGCCAGCGAGTCGCCCGCACGGTCGAGCACCTCCAGACTCAGGGTGTAGGTCCCGCCGGGCAGCGTGGCGGGCAACGTCAGGTCGTACAGCTCGTGGAGCATCTCGCCGGGCCTCCAGCGCGAGGTGGAATAGGCACTCAGCGGGGCATTCACCTGGTAGGCCACCTGGGCACCAGCTCCCACCAGGCGCAGGCGGACGGCATAATCCTGATCCATCTGCTTCAGGCCCAGCCAGCCCAGGTCGACGACGAGAGTCTGGCCCACCGATGCCCGCGACAGGTGGCCATAGCCCAGCAGGCGCAGGCGGTCCTGCCAGACCACATCTGCTGGTTGGGGCCAGGGTGACTGGGCCGGATCGGGCAATCGGACGGTCGGCCCGACCTCGACCGGAAGCACCGGGGCGGTTGTACCACGCATCTGGCCCTGCTCGTCGAGGACTGGCAGCCATGCGCCGGTCTGGCTGTCGGCCAAGCCAACGGCGATCCAATACCGGCCCGGCGGCAGCCCAGGCGGAAAGCCGAGCCGGAAATCGAGCTCTACCCCTTCCCCAGGCCCCCAGGCAGAGGTGGGCCAATAGCGGTGGCCGACCAGCAATTCCTCGCCTCGCCCGGCGGTGCGCATGTGCCCTGCCGCGTCCAGCAGGTGCAGAAAGACCGTATAGTTGGCCTGGGGCGCCGACCGCGCCCGCCAACGCAGGCGCAAGCGGACCCCTTCGTCGGCAGCCACCGGCTCTTTCAACAGCGCACCTCCCACGACCGAGAGCGGACCCAGGTTAGCAGGACGGAAGGCGGCCCCGGCATCTGGCTCGCTGGCATGGAACACCGGCTCGGCCGGCAGGAGGTACAGCGTGGCCAGCACGTACCCCAGGTCCACCCGATCCAGCTCGTAGGCGTAGGTGTCCAACTGGCGGCGAATCACTGCCGCAGTGATCGGCGAAGCCACCGGCCGGGTCCAGTCTGTGGGGTAAGCCGTACGGACCACGTCACTGGGTGCGGTCGAGCCGGGTGAACCGGAACCGTCTGTGGTGCTCGATGGGTATGCCAGGTACCACAGCCGGGTGTGCGATGCGGTCCAGCGGTTCAGCGCGGCCACGATCTCAGCCTCGTCGGCCTCGGCCAGCAGGTAGACCGTCCCCGGCGAAGCGTGCCGTGCAAAGGGAGAGGGCGCATCACAGAGAATGGCATCGCGCGGAGCGCCATACTGTGTCAGGTAGTCCGCCTCGGCATGCAGGTTGGTGTCGTACAGCCACAGCACTTCCTGTCCCCCCATGCGCAGGACGTATTCCAGCTGGGTCCCAGAGATGAGCCCGGCGACGTGCTGGGGATAGATCTGGCGGTCGATAGCCGTGATCAGCACCTTGTCCGCCAGCAACAGCGACGAGCGATCGAGGGGCAGCACCTGGCCGTCGATGAGCGGAGCCAGGGTCACCGGGCTGGCCCCGGCGATGACCGTCTCTCCTTCGGTTGGCGATGTGCGCCGGAGGTGAAGGGCGACCTGCTCCAGCCCTTCTCCCCAGCCAACCGGAAGGGTGCGCAGTGCAGCCCCCAGCCCGCCAACCAGCGGGTTGTAGGTGTCCAGGTAGTAGGGCCAGGTGTGCAGGATCATCGCCGCCTGTGCAATGGCCAGGGCAGCAGCCACGGCCATGAAAGCGCGGCCCGGTTCCGTGCCCCGTGCGCGCGGCCCCCAGCGAAGGGCACGGACGGCATACCTCCCCGCGTACAGCAAACGCAGCAGCTCGACCCATCCCACCGCAGCCAGGAGGTCGAAGGCCACAAAGGCGGGGAGCAGGTAGCGGTCGAACTTTTCGGCTGCCACGGTGAGAAAAGCGGTCAGGCCGATAGCAAAGGTCCACAGCGCTGCCAGGATCGCCCGGCGGCGGTTGGCTTCCGGCGACCGCCATCCGGTGAGCAAGGGCCATAGCGAGAAGAGCAGCCCGACCAGGACGACCGGCGTCAGGCGAAAGAGGAACACAGTCGGGTAAAAGAGCGGCCCCGGGTCGCCGCCGCCGATGCCGCGGAAAAAGCTGTCGTGATAGGGCATATCGAGGCGGCCGCCGGCCAGGCCATAGATGCCCTTGAGGACGCCGAGGGGATCGGCCCACATGGCCGGGAACGCGCCAACGGCCGCTGCTGCCGTCCCTGCTGCCCAGATCGCTCCCATCAAGGCGATCTGGCCCAGACGGCGCCAGGTCGGCCGCGCGGCCAGCAGGAACACCAACAGGGCCACCGCTACCACAGCCGGCCCCATAAAGGCTGCTGGCGACTTGCTCAAGATCGCCAACCCAGAGCAGAGGCCCGCCAAGAGGGCAAACAGGGCGGCCAGCCACGGCGGCGATCCGCCCTGAGGATGTGTGCTGTCCAGCGCGTTCAGCCAGGCCAGCAGGCCCAGCACCATAAAGGTGGCGGCCGGGGCATCGACGTGCAACAGGCCCGAGAGGGCAATGACAAAGGGATCAAAGGCCAGGAACAGGGCACCCACCAGAGCCTGGCGGCGATCCCACAGCCGGCAGGCCAGGACGTACATGCCGACGATGCCCAGCGAGGTCAACACAGCCATTGCCGTGCGGGCCGGCGGCAGAAAGGGAGCCAGGTGACGGAACAGGTCGGCGTTGTCGGGCGCTACCCAGGCTACGCGGTCGATCCAGGCCAGGTGCGCGGCTGCTGCTGCGCCATGGCGAAACTGCTCCCAGGCGATACCCAGCGCGCCCAGCCACATGGTGATCACACCCGGATGTCCCACCTGGAACGTGTCGGCCCAGCGATGGGCCTGCAGAGCCTGGGAAAAGCGAAAGGCGCGAAAGACCCACATCGGCTCGTCGGGGGTAATGAACCCTTGCCAGATGGCATGGAGCCGTGGTGCCAGGGCCAGCGCGAACAGCAGGATGCTGGCCCACAGATGGGGCCTCCTGTCCTCAGTCAAGGTAGCCCAACCCCCTGAGCCTGGCTGCTACCGCGGCCACCTCCTCGTCGGGGAGTGGACAGGCGCTGGCGTGCAGGCCGGCGGCGGCCGGCTCCACCTGCGGCACGTGGGCACGGACAAAGGAGGCATCCAATGCTTCTTCCAGGACATGCCCGTCCATGTCGTCTGGGACGGGGCAGCCCATCCAGTGCAGCACCGTCGGGGCCAGGTCGACGATGCGCGCATGTCGCACCCGCGCCCCGGCGCGGACGTGCGGGCCGCAGGCGATGAACGTGCCATGCAGGCGATGGCTGCCCGAATCGCCCCGGATCTGCCGGCTGATCACGCGGCTGTCGTTGGCAAAGAGCGGACAGGAGATGTAGCGGTAGCCATCGAGCACCAGGTGCAGGTCTGGGCCCTCGTCTGCGTGCGCGCCGGATGGCATCTCGGAACAGCGGACGACCCGATCCAGCATCGGCCGGCCGTCGGGAGTGGGTAGCGTGCGCAGTGCGGCGATCACTTGCTCGCAGGCACGATCATAGTCGCTGGTGGAACCTCGGTGCCCGTCGCGCTCGACGATGCCATGCGGCTCGCGCCCTTTGACATTGATATAGATCTGTCCCATGTGGCCAAACGAGTAGGCGATGGTGTGGCTCCAATCGACGTCGTCGAAGGAGAGAAACTTGTCGAACAGCGCGTTGCGCGTGGATTTGTCCACGCGTCCAACCAGGTTCTGCATGTTCAGGCGAGCCAGCCACTCGTAGGCCAGCGTGGGAGTCAGGCCATGGCGGAAGGTCATGGCACGCAGCATGGCCAGCGGCGTGCGCTTGAGGCGCAGCAGGCCCTTGTGCCAGAGCAGGACGTTCAGATTGACCACGCCATGCAGGGGGCCAAAGCCGTGGTCGGACATGACGATGACCGTCGTGTCTGGGGACAACTGGCCCAGCAGCTCGCCCACGGCTGCGTCTACCCGCCGATAGATGTCCAGGATCGCGTCTTGGTAGGGGTTACCCGGCTCGTGAAGCGGATGGGTAGGGTCCATGTAGCGCCACAATGCGTGCTGCGCCAGGTCGGTGGCCAGGAAATGGACCATCATGAAATCCCAGGGCTGATCGCGCATCAGGGCGCTGGCGAAACGGGCGTGCATGTCGACCAGCGACTGCAGGTCCCGGATAAAGGCCGCCTCGTTCCCCGGCTTGTACTGGATCGAGGGCGTGGTGCGGTAGGCCTGGCCCAGCTCGCGCTCATAGCGCTCCAGGAGGTGGGATGGGTAGGTGATGTGGGCGGTCGGAGGAGAAAGGAGGCCGGCGATCAGGAAGCCATTTACCGGCCGCGGGGGATAGGTGACCGGCACGTTCACCACACCCACCCGCTTGCCGTGCGCAGACAGGATATCCCACAGCGAGCGGGCATCGATGGCCGTGGCATTGACCACGTTAAAGGTGCCGCCGTGGGCGGAGACAAAGTCAAATACGCCGTGCCGGGCGGGGTACTTGCCGGTGGCAAAGGAAGGCCAGGCCGGGGAGGTCATGGGGGGGATGGTGGACTCGAGCGGCCCCCACACCCCTTCCGTCATCAGTCGATGGAGCGTGGGCAGGCGGCCTTGTTCGGCCCAGGGCTGAATCAGGTCGAGAGCCGCGCCGTCTATGCCGACGATGAACACCCGGTTGTGCTCAACTGCGCTCATGTCCGGTCTCGGCGTGCTCGACGATCTCGCGGATGATATAGATCTCTTTGCCCTGCGCCTCGTGATAGGTGCGGGTGATCATTTCCCCCAGCAGGCCCATGAAAAAGAACTGTCCCCCCAGGACCATCAACAGGACGGCGAGCATCAGCCAGGGGCTGGTGCCGATGCTGTAGGCACGAAACGCTTCGATCCCGCCGCGGATGCCGGCAATGACCTTGGCCACGACCAGCACCAGGCCGACCAGAATACCCACTGCGCCGCTGCCCAGCCCGAACAGGCCAAAGAACTGCATGGGCCGGGTGCGATAGCCGCTCAGAAAGGCCACGGTTACCAGGTCGAGGAGCACGCGCACGGTGCGCGACAGGTTGTACTTGCTGCGGCCAAAGCGACGCTGGCGATCGTGGACAGGCACCTCGGACATCTGGGCCCCGACCTGGCTGGCCAGCTCGGGGATAAAGCGGTGCATCTCGCCGTAGAGCTGGATCTGCCGGACCAGGTCGTAGCGATAGGCGCGCAGCGAGCACCCGCGGTCGTGCAGGGGGATGCGCGAGGTACGCCCGATGAGGGCGTTGGCGACCATGGAGGGCAACCGGCGGGTGAGAAACGGCTCTTTGCGGTTCTGCCGCCACCCGCCGACCAGATCATAGTTGCCGCGCTCCATCTCGGCCAGCAGCGCCGGGATGTCGGCCGGGTCGTTCTGCCCGTCGGCGTCCATGGTGAACACGACTCGCCCACGGGCGTGGTGAAAGCCCGCGGCAAAGCTGGCCGACTGCCCAAAGTTGCGCCGAAAGCGGATGACACGCAGGTGTGGATCGCCCTGGGCCAACTCTTTGAGGACGGCAAAGGAGCGGTCGCGGCTGCCGTCGTCGATGGCCAGGATCTCATAGCTGCGCCCCAGCGAGCCCAGGGCCTGCGTCAGCTCGGCATGCAGCGGCGGCAGGTTCTGCTCTTCGTCAAAGACCGGCAGGACGACCGTCAGGTCGAGCGATGGGGGGTCGAGTAGGTCAGGCAAGGGATTTGTCTGCATGAGGGGCGATTATAGCATATCCAATGAGGGGCGTCAATCGTGGCAGGCCTCCAGGGCGTATCCGTACCGGCATCTCCTGAGGATTTCCTGAGACTCTCCTATGGATGGGGCTGGGGGCGGTGAGCTAACCGCCGACGCGCCAGGCACCCGCACATGCTGCACCGGGCCAGCGTCCCACAGATGGGGGGTCCAGCCGTCCTCCCTGCGGGCACTGGCCCGATTGCTTGCCTTCGGCTTGCATCACGTCCAGCTCGCCCAACCGCGTGAGGGAGATTGAGGAATTGGGCAGGTTGAGCCGATGGAGTCCATTTCTACTTCGGTGCAGACCCTCCCGGAGATTGAGTTGTGCGCGCTTGTAACCATCTGCTCCGCACTTTGGGGAAGCGCTGATCTACGTTGAGCACATTCTGAACCTCCGGGAGTGTCGATGCCTCCAACTGTGAATGGACGCGAGGGAGAGCGCAAGCTTGACAATTTGGCGGATGCATGGTATAATCAATGGTGTAATGTATTCTGAGCGATCTCAATCTTGCGATCGCTTCTGTCTCTACGCAGTATGGAATGGTTCACCGGTGAAACGTTCTCCTCAAGCTGATGTTGCCGCACTCGTTGTCGTCTCTCGTGTTCGGGTCACCATGATCCACCTGTCCAGCCGGTGGTGGCCGGTCACTACCTATCATTGGATCAGGGCAGGATGGTTTGACTCTAGCCCCTACGTTTTCGGAGCCCCTTGTCGGCGCAGGTATGGACGCGCTATGTGCAAGGGGTATCGGCGTTTGGCTCAGTGAATGGTATGGACGAATCGCCGTCGATCGCCAGCGAGTCAAGTCGTGTGCTGTCGATTAGGAAGGAGGCGGAGAACTAGGATCTGAACTCTCAGAACGATTCGTAGATCGTTTGGGCAAGTTTTTGTTGTAGCACCTGCAAAGGAGAGAAAAGAGAATGGACATGCACAAGGTATCTCGACGCGAATTCCTCACCGTAGGAGCCGCCGCAGCGGCAGGGGTAGCCCTCGCTGCCTGCCAAAAGACGGCAGTCCCCACGGTGGCGGAAAAACAAGCCACTGCTACAGTAGCAAAAGAGGCCACCAAGGTAGTCGAAGTCCAAAAGCTGGTCGAGCCGACCGCTGGACCTACCGGGTTCAAGGAATCGCCTATGCTGACGGATCTGGTCAAGGCGGGCAAGATCCCGGCCGTCGGGGAGCGGGTACCCACGGAGCCGATGGTCCTCACGCCCTTGGAGGAGGTCGGGGTATACGGCGGGACCATACGCACGGGCACGATCTATACCGGCCTGATCCCGGACGACATGGAGCTGTCGGGCGGCCGGTTCCCCCAACCACTGGCCATCGCACCCGACATCACGAACGTTGGGCCTTACCTGGCCAAAGCCTGGGAGCAGCCGGACGACAAAAAGTCGATCACTCTCTTTCTGCGCAAGGGCACCAAGTGGGCGGACGGACAACCGCTGACCGCCGACGACTTTATGTGGTGGTACGAGTACTTTTTCCTGGACACGGACCTCACCCCCACGATCTCGGCAGGCCTTCGCCCGGGCGGTGAGCCCATGAAGATGGAAAAGGTCGACGACTATACGGTCCGCTATGTCTTTGGCGGGCCGGCGGCGACCTTCCTCGCGTCCCACCTGGCGCACCTGTTCGACTTTTGGTCGCTGTACGTGCACCAAGCCAGCTATATGAAAGAGTACCACATCAAGACCAACCCCAAGGCTGCGGATCTGGCCAAGGAAGCGAAATTCGACTACTGGTACCAGCTCTATGGGAAGATGAGGGACCGTAACCAGAACCAGAATGCCCCGACCCTGTCGGCGCTCCGTTCTACCGGGCAAACCCCCGATTCGACCAGCGCAGAGAGAAACCCCTACTACTGGTGCGTCGACACCGCGGGCAACCAGCTTCCCTACGTCGACAAGTGGATGGCGGACCGGCTGGCCGATCGCCAACTGCAGAACGCCAAGATCCTGACCGGCGAGTACGACTTTACGGGGTTCAACACGGACTTGCAGAGCTACAGCGCCTACGCCGAGGCGGCTCCCGCCGGCAAATACCGGGTTCTGCTGTGGAACCGGTACAACGGGTCCGACACGATCTACAGCTTTAACATGAACTACTTCAAGGACGAGGTCCTGCGGCAGATCCACATGGACAAGCGCTACCGACAGGCCATGTCCCTGGCCATCAACCGCGCCGAGATCAACAAGGTCATCTACTATGGCCGTGGTGTGCCGCGCCAGCTTACCGTTACCACCCTGTCCAAGTGGTTCAAGCAAGAGTATGCAGACGCCTATGCCGCGTACGACCCGGACGCGGCCAACAAGCTCCTGGACGAGATGGGACTCAAGTGGGATGACGCGCACAAGCAACGCCTGCGCCCGGATGGCAAGCCCCTGGAATACATCTGGGACTATTACCCATCCGAGGTGCCGGAAAAAGGCCCCACCACCGAGATGTGCCTCGACTACTGGGCAGCCGTCGGGGTCAAGATGACCATCAAGGGAATAACCCGCGAGCTGCTCACTCCCAAGATCACGTCAAACGAGGAGCCGATGTCCCTGTGGCACGGAGACGAGTGCAACGACATCCTGTTCGCTCTGCGGCCCAAGTGGTTTGCGCCGATCGATGGAGACGAGAGCTGCTGGGGCGTGCTCTGGGGTCGGTGGTACACCTCGGCCGGCAAATCCGAACAAGGCGTCGAGCCGCCGCAAGAGATCAAGGACCTCTACACCTGGCTGGACAACTATAACATGTATGGCACCGGGGAGTGGGCCCACAAGCTGCTCCAGTCTCAGGCCGACAACGTCTGGACCATCGGCGTCGTGGGTCAGGCGCCCCACCCGCTCATCGCCCGCAACAACCTGCGCAATTTCCAGGAGGAGGGCATGTGGAACTGGGATGACCTGTGGACCTACCCCTACTTCCCGGAGACGTGGTTCTTTAAGCCCTAGTACGGATGGGAGGGATATCCTCTTCCGCCACATGGGCGGCAGGTGAAGGACTTTCCTCCTGGCGAGCGTGAGGGAACCCTGCGGACGGGAATCTGTTGTCCGCAGGGTTCCTGGCATGCCATACCGCAAGCGTGCGCATCCCTGCGTGAGGAGAGAAAAATGCTCTCTTATATCATCCGCCGGTTCCTCTACATGCTGCTCCTCCTGGTGCTGGCCTCGGTCGTCTCTTTCCTGGTCATCGTGCTGCCTCCCGGCGATTTCCTGACCTCCTATATCAACCAGCTCGAGTCACAGGGCACGCATGTGACGGTCGATCTGGCGATCGCCCTGCGCCGTCAATACGGCCTGGATCAGCCGATATACATGCAGTACCTGAAGTGGGTGTGGAAGCTGCTGCACGGCGACATGGGCCGGTCCTTTCAGTGGCAAAGGCCGGTCTCTGAGCTGATTCAGGAGCGCCTGCCGATGACGTTGATCGTCTCTTTTCTCTCTCTCCTGCTCGAGTACGCCATCGCCATCCCGATCGGCATCTATTCAGCCGTGCGCCAGTATTCCATTGGGGACTATTTCTTTACCGTCATGGGCTTTATCGGCGTGTCGGTCCCCAATTTCCTCCTGGCCCTGGTCCTCATCGTCTGGCTGTACAGGACCTTTGGCGTGTCCGCGGCGGGGCTGTACTCTGCCCAGTTCAAGGGTGAGCCCTGGACCTGGGCCAAAATCGCCGACTTGCTCAAGCACTTGCCCCTGCCGATCATCGTGATCGGCATGTCGGGCACGGCCTACATCATTCGCGTCATGCGCGGCATGATGCTCGACGAGCTCAACAGGCCGTACGTCACCACGGCGAGAGCCAAGGGGCTTACCGAGCTGCGAACGCTCATGAAGTATCCTGTCCGCGTGGCCATGAACCCCATCGTCAGCACCATTGGCTGGTCACTTCCCAACATCTTTTCCGGGATGACGATCGCCGCGATCGTGCTGGGCCTGCCCACGATTGGACCTATCCTGTACCAGGCGCTTCAGCAGCAGGACATGTTCCTGGCTTCCAGCACGGTCTTGATCATCACGGCGCTGACCATCGTCGGCACGCTCATCTCGGACATCCTGCTCGCCTGGTTGGATCCCCGGATCCGATTGGGGGACTAGCCGGTCTGGCATTCGGCAACGCGGCTTTGATTGACCTGTGATTGGAGGAACCATGGCTCAGACTGATCCTGCATCGGCGGGATTCGGGGAGACACTTGCCCGAAGGGTAAGGCGTGCACCAGGGACAGAAGAGGAGAAGATATTCGCCGCCTCACAGTGGTACCTGATGTGGCTGAAATTCCGAAAGCATCGCCTGGCTGTGGTCGGGACCGTGGTGGTGGGTCTTCTCTACCTGATGGCCATCTTTGCTCCTTTCCTTGGCCCATACGGCAAGATGGAGCGCAATTCCGACTTTGTGTACTCGCCCCCGCAAAAGATCTACTTTTGGGATGGCACCCGATTCTATGCTCGGCCATTCGTGTACCACTTTATCTCTACCGTGAATGGCCAGACCTTTACCAACGAGTATGAGCTGGACAAGAGCATCAAGTACTTTGTTCGCTTCTTTGTCCACGGCGCCGAATACAAGCTGCTGGGGCTGATCCCGACAGACATTCACCTCTTTGGCGTGGAAAAAGGCGGCACGATCTATCTCCTGGGGACCGACGAACTGGGACGGGACCTCTTGTCTCGTGTCTTTGCCGGCGCCGGGATCTCGCTCTCCATCGGCCTGGTCGGCGTGCTCACCAGCTTTTTCCTGGGCGCGATCCTGGGCGGGGTCTCCGGGTACTATGGTGGGGCTATAGACAACATCATCCAGAGGGCCATCGAGTTTCTGCTGTCGATTCCCAATATCCCGCTGTGGATGGCTTTGAGCGCTGCAGTGCCGCAGGACTGGCCGGCGCTGCGGATCTATTTCGCCGTGACCATCATCCTCTCCCTCCAGGGCTGGTGCGGCATGGCACGGGTGGTACGAGGCAAGCTCCTGGAGCTTCGAGAAGAGGACTTTGTGATGGCGGCTCAGCTCTCCGGGGCCAGCGACTGGCGGATCATCGTCCGACACCTGTTGCCTGGGTTCATGAGCTACCTGATCGTGCAGATGACGCTGGCCATTCCTGCAATGATCCTGGGCGAGACGGCGCTCAGTTTCCTCGGCCTGGGCCTGCGGGCTCCGGTCGTGAGCTGGGGCGTCCTCCTGCACGAGGCGCAGAACGTGCGCACGGTAGCTATGCACCCCTGGCTTTTGTTCATCGCTATATTTGTCATAGTCACGGTGCTGTCCTTCAACCTCATGGGAGACGGCCTGCGGGACGCAGCCGATCCCTACAAGCAATAGGATGGCATCGGTCCACAGGCCGGCAGGCAGCCTCGGTCTGGTGCGTTCCGAGGTTCTGTTCCGCCGGCCTTTTTTGCCGACCCAGAGCGACACATCACATTCAACCCGGTGTGGGGAAAGGAGAGCGGATCGTGGCAACATCTTGCGCAAAGGTTGGCCTCATTGGCTGTGGCGCGATCAGCGCCACGTACTTGCAGAACGCCGGGCAGTTCCAGGCTTTCGAGATCGTCGCCTGCGCAGATCTCCGCCTGGAGGCGGCCAAAGCGCGGGCACAAGAGTATGGGGTGCCCAGGGCGTGCACGGTCGAGGAGCTGCTGGCCGACCCCGAGATCGAGATCGTGTTGAACCTGACGCCGCACCTCGCGCATGGCGAGGTGGGCACTGCCGCCCTGGAGGCCGGCAAGAGCATCTACAACGAAAAGCCGATGGCGGTCTACCGGGAGGAAGGGAAAAAGATGCTCGCCCTGGCCGCGAGCAAAGGACGGCGCATCGGCTGCGCTCCTGACACGTTTTTCGGTGGCGCGTGGCAGACTGCCCGTGCGCTGATTGACGAGGGAGCGATCGGCGAGCCCGTGGGCGCCTTTGCTTGCCTGCAGGCCCGCAGAGGCCCGCCGCAAGGGCAGCAGCGCCCGCCCAGCCCCGACGGGTACGTGAGCTTTTATCGGGCCCAGTTTTTCGAGTTCGGTGTCACCTGGAGCTTTGACCGTGGACCCTACTACCTCCAAGCCCTGATCAGCTTGCTCGGCCCGGTGCGCCGGGTGACCGCCTCGGCCAGGAAGACGTGGGAGGAGCGAGAAGACTATGACGGCGTGGTCAAGGTTAGCGCCCCGACCCACGTTGCCGGAGTGATGGACTTTGCCAACGGCGCAGTGGGCACCCTGTTGGTCACCGCTGACGTGTACGGGACCGGCCTGCCGCACATCGAGATCTATGGCAGCGAGGGATCTCTGCGTTGCATCGATCCCAACAACTTTGGTGGGCCGCTGTACCTGCGCCGGTCGGACAGCCCGGAGCTGGTGCCGGTCGAGAGCAGGTTCGGGTACAACGAGAACAGCCGGGGTGTGGGCATTGCCGACATGGCTGCTGCCACCCGCAGCGGCCGGCCTCACCGGGCCAGTGGCGAGATGGGGTATCACGTGATCGACATCATCCATGGGTTCCACGAGGCCTCCAACGAAAACCGGCATGTCGAACTGGCCAGTACATGTGCTCAGCCTGCCCCGCTGCCGATGGGGCTGGCAGACTGGACCATCGACGACTAGTGGGTCACTTGTCATGACTATAGCCATTTTGAGCAAGGTAGTGTACAATGACGGGTACAGAGCAGAGCCTCTTGTTTGGAAGGAGCCCACTGA
>Ga0315274_10011367_pt1 | contig 12756 bp, 8 predicted proteins | sample YL17G02_20_MG_FD_203700 | JGI IMG/M metagenome (GOLD analysis project Ga0315274, IMG submission 203700) | Sediment microbial communities from Yellowstone Lake, YNP, Wyoming, USA - YL17G02_20 | ecosystem: Environmental > Aquatic > Freshwater > Lake > Sediment | place: USA: Wyoming | collected... | reverse complement strand
CAGCCAGTGGATCGGCCAGGGGGCGCAGGTCTGCCACGGGCACGCGTCGCAGCGGGCCGTCTGGTTCGATGAACACGTCGGCGTACTGCTGGCCAAAGAGATCGGTCAGGCCGATAATGCGGGCCGTTTGGCCGGCGTTCAGTTGAACGGTATCCCCCAGATTAAAAGACATCCCACTTGACCTTGGTCAACCACGCAGGCATAGTCTTCGTCTGTGTTCTCCGTGGTTATACATTTCACCACAGAGACACGGAGAACACGGAGAAAAGAACTCACAGTACACGCCTTGTGATGCCATCTTTGAGCACTGGCACGTTAAAGTTGATCAGCAGCCCAACCCGACACCCGGTCAGCTTGAGATAGGTGAGAAGCTGCGCCTCATGCACCGGAAGCACACTCTCCACTGCCTTGAGTTCGACAACCACCTTATCCTCGACCAAGAAATCAAGCCTGTAGCCGCAGTCCAGTTGGACGCCTTTATACTTGACCGGCAAAGATCTCTCACATTCAAAAGAGAGCTTGCGCAGTCCAAGTTCGTGCGCCAGACAAGCCTGATAGGCCGATTCCAGCAGTCCGGGACCAAGTGACCGATGCACCTCGATTGCTGCCCCAATGATCTGCTCGGTCAGTTCTTTCTCATACAGCACAGCTTTCTCCCCCTCCGTATCCCCCTCCGTGCCCTCTGTGTCTCCGTGGTTGTTTCACCACAGAGACACAGAGAACACCGAGTCTTTCTCCGTGCTCTCCGTGTCTCCGTGGTTCACTCTTTCACGATCTTGATCCGCACCAGGTCGTGGTTGTACCCCTTGAGCAGCGCGGCCAGGTACGCGTCCAGGCCCTCGTGTAGTTCATCCACCGTCAAGGCGCTGCCCCGCGCCAGCAGTGCATCGGCCAGGTCGGCCAGGTTCAACTCCACCGGCTGCAAGTCGCTGGTCAATTCGTGCAGCGCGGCCAGTAGCTCATCCGAGATCGGCTCTGGCAACGTTCCTCTCTGGTCCAACTCCTCGATCAGCGCGCGGTGCTCTGGCGACAAAAGTGACAGCCGGTCGGCCAGGCCGGGCAGTTCGTTGAACAATTGCCCCTGCCAACGCCGCCACAGGTCGTCCAGTCGCGCCTGCACCTGCGCCAGGCGGGCCGGAATGTCGGACACTTCGGCGCTGTGCTCGGGAAAGCCGCAGTACGGGCAGACCACAAAACTCTCCAACACCTGGGCGTTGAACTGCCAGCAGCGGCGGCGCTCTAACGCCTGCATCTCCAGGGCCGCCTGGTTGAACTCGGACGGGGAGACAAAGGGCAGCCCTTTGAGCCGGTTGAGTGCGGCGTAGCGCGGGCCGGCGCGCACGGCCTCGAGCTGCGCCCACGGCGCGTCGTCGCCCACCACCCGGCGATGCAGGCCGTAGTAGAGCTGGTCGTACTTGGCGTGGAACTGCTCCAGCTTGCCCCTGAGTGGACGGCGTTGATCGGGCCGCAGCAACTGCTGCTCATCGGTGTAGATGGCCCGGCTGTCCTCGGCCATGCGCCGCAGCTCGGTCACTGTAGCCAGGGGCTCCGCATCCGCCAGCGGTTCCAACTGGGGTAGCACCTTTAGCGCATCCTGCATGCGCTTCAGGCCAGCCCCCAGTCCCTCCTCACGCCAATCGCTCAATAAACCGCTCAGGATTTCCAGATCTGCCAGGCGTACCCGGAGCGTCTCACGGAACGCCGGTGAGGTGTCCAACCTGCCCAGATCGGCCACCTTGCTGGCATTGCCAAATGCAGTCAAGGGCTCGTCCAGCCAGGCCAGGCGGCCCAGTCGCTCTTGAATCGCCAGCCAGGGCACGTCGGGGAAGTGGATCGCCTCGGCGACCACGCCTTGCATGCCCTGGCGCAAGCCGCTCAGTTGCTCGCGGAGTTCCTGACCGCGCAGGTGAAGCGCCTTGACCGCCTCGGTGCGGCTGTCTCGATCGCGCACCAACCCCGCTTGCAGGCCCAGCATGGTGAACAAGGCGGCGACGCCCTCGGCATCAATGTCCTTGTCACGCTCCAGGTAACGGACGTCGTCAAAAAAGGCCAGGCCCTGCTTGAGCAGCGGTCCGACGTCGGCGGCGTGCAGGCGAGCGCCGCCGTGCCGCACGAAGATGAGGTAGCCGTTGAAAAGAAGCGTGCCCAACAGCAGGTAGACCATCTCCTTGGGCAGGCCCCACGGGGGTTGAGCAAACTCGCGCACCAGGTCATCGAGAGGCGTCACCTTGTTTGCCGCTTCGTTGGCCTCGACCCGCTCCAGGATCAGGCGGCAGGCGGGGGAGTTGCTGGCGCTGAAACCGCCATCCTTGATTGCCCCCAGGCTCTCCAGGTATCCCCGGCTGTTGAGGTCCAGTTGTTGGGTCGTGATGCGCTCCAGAGACTGCAGGGCGCGCGTCATCTCGCTTTCCAGGTTGGCCGCCGTAATCAGCGTGCGAAAGACGGGATAGTTGGGGTACTTGTCGGCAAAGACCGCGTCCAGCATCTCCCCCTTGACGTGATCAATCACGTCGGGCAGCGCGTTGAGCGGCCGGCGAGCAGGCAGGCTGGCCAACTCGGTTCGATGGCCACCTTGAATGACGTACCCGTGGGCCAGCAGGTGGGCCAGGTACCTGGCCAGGAACTCGTCGGCGGCGTCCTTGGACAGCTTGGTCATCACCTTTCTGTGGACCCCTTCTTGGGCCAACAGCTCGGCCGCCCGAGCGCGGATGAGCAGGGCGACCAGTTCATCGGCCAGGTCCACAGCCAGTACCACCTCATCCTGGCGCTGCCCATCCTTGCCCGGCACCGGCCCCTGGAGCACGAAGCGATAGTCGCCGCGCACGACGTTGGCGCCATCCCCCCGCTTCCCAATCACCAGTACACCGGGGCGGAAGGCCTTTCGAGAGGGCCAGGGAGCGCTGTCGTCGTAGACGCTCAGACCAGCGATGAGCGGGTCGGATGTACCCCATCCGCGCTGTCCCTTCAAGCCCAGCTCCGCTTCAGCGATGGTGCGGAAGGCCCGTTCTATCTCGCCATCGTTCCCGATCACAGCGGCCTGGGCTTTCCTCTCGATCATCGCGTCGTAGTCGTCAATCTTGGTCAGGTCCAGGTAGTAGCGTCCTTCGCCGTACTCGATGTACTGCCCGACGGTCACGTCCCGGATGTTTTTCATAATCCGTTCGATGTTGTCGCGGGCCATCTGGGGCTCCACGAGCAACTGGCCAGGTGGCGTGATCAAGAGCGTGTTGGCCAGTTCCTGTGACGTTGCGCCCTGCACGTGTTCTCCGCCCAGTAGCTTCAAGACCGCCAACGCCTTGATGAGCTTTCTGGCATCCTCGCGGTAGCGGGCATCCAGCAGATCTGCCTTGGCCTGAAGCGTGTGTACGACGTGCACGACCTTGGCCACGTCCGGCTGGTTGCGGATCTCGTGGGTGGCGTCAATCAGGTCGAACACCCGGTCGTAGGTGATGAAGACGGGAGCAGGTTGGTCCAGAATCGGCTTGACGTTGCCCACAGCAAAGCCGATGATCCCCCGGTTCTCAAAGTAGGGCAGTCGCTCAAAGACGTCAATCACGTACGGATGAATCGGGAAAAGATCCACGTATCGCTCGAACTGCTGAGCCAGGTTGGGGAAGTATTGACGATGATCAGCCAGCACCCCCTGCAACTGCAGCCGCTGGTCACTGTCCTTGCGCACCACGCGCTCGGTCAGCACCCGCGCCACGTCCTCCTTGGTGATGGTCACCGTCACGAAGCGCTGGTTGATGCGGGCAATGCTTTCGGCCTGGTCCACGTACCTGGGATTGGTGAACACGTGTTCCTGCATGGCCCCGACGTACAGAAAGTCGCTGTCCTGGCTGACCTCGCCAAGTTCCCGCAATAGAGCGAGGTCGTAGGCCATGACGTCCCTGGGCTTCTGCTTGAGAAAGTCGGAGAGCTCGTCCACGATGACGACTAATCCTGCTTCAGGCTCCTCTGCCTTGACGTCGGCCAGGATGTCGAGGACGTTCTGCTTGTTGTCATAGTCGGCGACCGTGTCAATCTGCCTGACCTCGACGTCGTACCGATCGAGCAATTGCTGGCGGACCTGGTCGAAGAAGATGTGGCGCAGGGGTGTCTCGGCAGCGGCGCCTAGCTCGAATTTGACGACGAGATAGCGTCGTTCCAATCCCTGCGCAGCGGCCCCGACCGCTTCATCCCGGATCAAGCCACGCAGATCCGGATGTTCCAGCAGCGCAGCCACGAAGGCCAGGAAGTGACTCTTGCCGGTGCCATAGTTGCCCACCACGTTGAACGACTTGTGGGTTGGCCCGGAGAGCAGTGCCAGCATGTGGAGCAGGTTGCGCCGCAGGCTATCTGAGATGACGTACTTTTCGACGTACTCGCGGGCCTTCTCTTCCTGGCGTAGCTTGATGACTTCTTCGACTTCCTCAAAATGAATCAGGTCACGGATCAATGGACTCATACCTGGACTTCCTCTTCCAACTCGATCACGGGATAGGTTTCTAGCGGGATGGACATGTAGTCTTCACGGCCGAGGGTGCTGTATACCGCGTTGTTGCCCTGTCGTTTTGCAGGCAAGGCCAGCACGACTTGCCGCTGCCGGGCAATGCGCTTGAAGGTATCCACGGGGTTGATCTTGCCGACTTCCGGCGAGAACAACAACTCCACGTTGTCTATGAACAAGGGGCGGCCGTCCGGGGAAAGGGCGTCGCAAAGTTCGTCAATCAAGCGGTGCACGGTGACGCCGTCACGGTAACGGCTCTGGGGCACTGCCAGCAGCCGTTCCGCCAACTGAAGATTAAGGTTCACGTACTCTGCCCCGATTTCTGGCGCTAACCCTTTGAGGAGCCTGGTCTTCCCGGCGCTGAAACCGCCGAGCAGGATCACCAGCTTGTGGCGATCGTTGGCTGTGATGCGGAGGGCCTGAATCAGTTTGTCACGCATAGAATCCTCCTCCAGCGGCTCGTGTCTGCCGCGGAACACCCCTGGCCGTCTGATCCTACCCAGTATAGTTCACATTGGCCCTCAAGTCAAACTCTACAAGTGGCACTCGCATCATCACCTTCTTCACTACGCAATACACCTGCGTAGCAAGTCATAAGAACCCTTACGCCTGCGCTACGGCCCCTGCCCTGGCGGGGGTTTTCTGTGTCTATCGGGGGTCAAGCGATGAGCAAAGAAGCAGGCTGGATCGCCACCATGCTGGCCGTGCTGCGGGTCGTCCTGGCGCTTTGCGGGCCACGGATGGCAGGGCGGCTGCCCACGCTGGCAGAAATGGAGCAGCCGCCGGCGAGTTGCCAGGTCGGGAAGGGGGGTGGGGGGCTCTGCACTTACTCGAATGCAGCGATGAACTGGTCAATGGGGATGGCGGCCAGCGTCTGGATCTTGATGCTGCCGCGGGAAGCCAGTTCGGCCGAGGCGCGCGCAATGGTCACATTATCGGGCGCTTCGACGATGTTGACGAAATCGAATGGCCCCAGTACGGCGTACTGGGCCATCACCTTAACGCCAAATTCCTCCAGTTCCTTGTTGACTTCTTTGATGCGAGCGGCGTGCTGCTTGAGGGTCTTTGCCCCCTCGTCGGTCACACTGCTGAGCATAATATAGGTCGCCATGGGTATCCTCCTTTCATTACTGCCCCCCACCCCCCAGGACAGGAGCCACCGCGTTTTGCACAGACTACGCGTCTGCCTGCTCACACGGCTGTCTACATTATAGTCGTTCTGCCCAAGCCGTCAATTACCGGAGTGCTACGCGGAGTAGACGGCGCGGATGAGTACATCCGAAGCCCGCATATAGGTTTGACACTTCTGTGCCGATGTCGAAGTGCTGGCCGTCGTCCCGCTCAAAGTAGTGGCCGAATTGAGAGCCCTGCGGAAGCTTGACGACCCGGCCCATCCAGCCATCCACCATCTCCGTGGCTTACTGCGGCGCCGGAGTAGGCGCCGGGGAGGCTCCTGCGGTAGGGGACGGCGTGCTCTCTTCACCGCCCGTGTTGGGGCTGCACTCTCCCCGGTAATAGGCCCATTCATCGCACTCGCTCCCATCGGGGAAGATGCACACGCCGTACTGGCCGCCGCTGGCATCCGTGCGCATCTCGAGGGTGTAGCCCTGCTCCTGGCAGTACACGGACGCCGGGTTCGCCATCTCCACGGGAGTGGAGACGGAGCTCTCGGCCGGTATGGGGGAGGGCCTCTCGGTGACTATGGGGCTGGGCGTGCCACAACCACTGACGATCGCCGCGCTCAACGTGAGCGCCAATCCCAAGATATATACGCTGCGTTTCATCGTTGCCTTTCTCCTTGAAGTGTTTTCGGTTGGCTTCACTGGTTCATAAGACGTCACGCGCGTCAAAACGGTTCCCCCCTCTGACGACCTGGCCTGGTCCCTGGTATAACAACCATAACTCCCCGGCGCATCAGCCAACCGGGGAGTTTCCGAACTGGACGAAACACGTTTCACGTTTCGCGTTTCACGTTTCGCGTTTCACGTTTCGCGTTTCGCGTTTCACGTTTCGCGTTTCACGCATTCCGCATTCCGTGTTGCTCCCCACTCCACCGCCACCTCTGTCCCCCCTCCAACCTCGCTCTCAATCGTCAGCCTGGCCCCAATCGCGGCGGCCCGCTCCTGCATGATGCCCAGGCCGAGGTGTTCTGGCGGGACGCTGGCCGGGTCGAAGCCGCGCCCGTCGTCGCGGATGCGCAGCGACACCGGTTCCTGTGGTCCGCAGGCAAAGGTCACCCTGGCCTGGCTGGCCCCGGCGTGCCTGGCCACGTTGTTCAGCGCCTCTTGGGCGATGCGATATAGGGCCACCTTGACGCCGGGCGGCAGGTCACACGCGCCCGTTTCCTGCACCTCCACCGCCACCCGCGCCCGGCCGGTGACGGACTCGGCCAGTTGGCGCAGCAGGTCACCCAGCTCTGCTTCGGCCAGTGCCGCCGGCCGCAGTTCCAGGAGCAACGTGCGCATCTCGGCCAGCGCACCCCGCGTCAACTGGCGCAGTTCCTCCAGCCGCCGCCGCCCCTCGTCCTGGTTGCGCTCCCAGATACGGGGCAATACGTCGGCGATCAGGCTGGCCGAAAAGAGGGTCTGCGTGACGGCGTCGTGCAGGTCGCGGGCCAGGCGACTGCGCTCCTCGATCACCACTTTCTCCTTCATCTGCCGTTCCAGCGCTTTTTCCGCCCGCTTCTGCTCGGTCCGGTCAATGCCGATGCACAAGATCTCGGCCAGGTGGCCATCCTTGTCGTAGACTGCCTTGTTCGTCCAGGCCACCCACACCCGCTCCCCGTTCTTGCGCATGTTTTCGTTCTCGCTGGAGTAGTAGCGTTCTGGGTGCTGCACGACGTCGGCGAGTTTAGACCTGAGATCGGTGCCGCTCACGTCACGCTCCGGGACGATGGTGCCCACCACGTTGCGGCCGAGGATCTCTTCCTCGCGGTAGCCAAAGAACTCTTGCGCGAAGCGGTTGAAGAACGTGATGTTGCCGTTGCGGTCCATCTGCAAGATCGCGCTGTCCGCGTTCTCCACCACGTCGCGGTAGCGGGCCTCGCTCTTGCTCAGCGCCTCCTCCGTCTGCCTGCGCTCAGTGACGTCCAGGCCGGTCCCGATGACGTACTCGACCTGGCCGGTAGCGCCGAGCAGGACGGTGTTCGACCAGGCGATCAGCCGGCGCTGCCCGTCCCTGGTCACCCAGAAATTCTCGACCTGGCTCGGGAACTGGCCCGCCCGCAGTTCCTCGAAGATCACTTTTACCGGCTCGACTTGCTCTGGGACCAGCAGCATGTCCCAGAGTAGGTGGCCCTTCACCTCGTCGAACGAATACCCGGTCGTCCGCTCGCAGGCCCGGTTGAAGCGCACGATGTGCCCCTCCCGGTCGAGGACGACGACCAGGGCCCCGGCGGTGTCCAGCACGGCGGTGACGAAGTTGCGTTCCGCCTGCAGTTCGGCGGTGCGTCGCCCCACCAGGCTTTCGAGTTCCCGGCTGCGCGCCTCGACGCTCCTGACCCGCAGCCGGTAGCCGGCGACCACGCTCCCCACCAGCAGCAGTGCGACCAGCCCCCTGAACCACCCCGTCTCCCAGATCGGTGGCGTGACGGCCAGGTAGATCGCGACCCCTTCCTCGTTCCAGACTCCGTCGCTGTTGGAGCCCTTGACCCGGAAGACATAGTTCCCCCCTCGCAGGTTGGTATAGTCCGCGTGGCGGCGCGTCCCGGCGTATACCCAATCCTGGTCCTGGCCCTCCAGCATGTAGGCGTACTGGTTTTTCTGTGGCGCGGTATAGTCCAGGGCTGCAAACTCTAACGAAATAAAGTTGTCCCGGTACGATAGTTGGATGCGTTCACCGGCCGCCAGGTCCTGGCGCACCGTCTGGTTGAACTTGTTGAAGGCGGTAATAGCAATCGGCGGCACGTGCGGGTTCTCACTGACCTGCTCTGGATAGAAGGCGTTGAAGCCGTGGATGCCGCCAAAGAATATCTCGCCGCTCTCGCTCCTAAAGTGCGCCCCCACGTTGAACTCGTTGTCCTGTAGCCCGTTGCTGACGTCGTAATTCCGGAAGGTCTCCGTGCGCGGATCGAACTTCGACAACCCCCGGTTGGTGCTGAGCCAGAGGAACCCGGCCGAGTCGGCCTCGATGCCGTAGATCACGTTGTTGGGCAGTCCATCTTCCTCCGTGTAGTGGGAAAACGTCTGCGCCATGCGGTTGAACCGATCCAGCCCGCTCCCCCACGTCCCGATCCAGATTCCTCCCTCGGCATCCTCGCAGAACGCGAATGCCGCGTCGTTGCTCACGCTCTTCGGGTTGTTGACTTCGTGGACGTATTGCGCAGACCGCTTGCGTGCCGGGTCCAACAGGTTGATCCCCCCCAGGGTGCCTACCCACAACGTCCCCGAGCGATCCTCGTAGAGCGCCCACACCCGGTCGTCGCTCAGGCTGAAGGGGTCTTCAGGATCGTGCTGGTAGCGGACAAACGTACCTGTGGCACGTTCCAGCCGATTGAGGCCTCCATAGCGGGTGCCGACCCACAGGTTGCCCGCATGATCCTCGAGGAGCACCGTCACCCGGTCGTCGCTCAGGCTTTTCGGATTGTCGGGGTTGTGCTGATAATGATAGAACGTCTCCGAGTTTCGATCGAACCGATCGAGCCCCTTGCTGGTGCCGACCCACAGGATGCCGGTGTGGTCTTCCAGGATGGCGCGCACGTCGTCGTTGCTCAAACTGGAGGGCTTGTCGGAAGCGTGCCGGTACACGGTGAAGGTGCCCGAACCGCGGTCCAGCCGGTTGAGCCCTCCGTTGAACGTCCCGATCCACAGCGTGCCGCTCCGGTCTTCGTAGGTGGACCAGACCATGTTGTCGCTCAGGCTGTTGCGGATGTACTCATCCGCCTCATCCGCCTCATCCGCCTCGCCAGGGTTGTGCTGATATAGTGCGAACCGTTCGGCCGCCCGGTTGTACTTGTTCAGCCCGCCTCCGTAGGTGCCGAACCACAGCACGCCGCTCTGGTCTTCGTAGATGGACCACACGGCGTTGCTGCTCAGGCTGCGCGGGTCATACGGATCGTTCCGAAAGTGAATGAAACGGTCGTGCTGCCGGTCCAGTTGATCGAGTCCGTTCTGGGTGCCAATCCATAGCCCGCCGGTGCTGTCTTCGAGGATGGCCCGTACCCGATCGTGGCTCAGGCTGCCCGGATCGCCAGGGTCGTGCCGGTAGTGGACGAAGCGGATGCGGACGTACCCATCCGCTACATCCGTGCCCGTAGAGCGGTCCATTTGATTCAGCCCTCCGCTTTCGGTACCGACCCACAACGCCCCCTGGCTGTCCTCCAAGATGGCCCACACGTTGTCGTCGCTCAGGCTGTGCGGGTCGTTGGGATCGTGCCGGTAATGGACGAACGTTCCGCACGCCCGGTCGAACCGGTCCAGTCCACCGTCTGTGCCCACCCACAGCACGCCGCTGCGATCTTCGTAAATTACCCTCACGTTGTCGCTGCCGAGCGACTCCGGATCGTCTTCCACGTGCGGGTAATGGACAAAGGTGCCGGTGGCCCGGTCCATCAGGTCCAGGCCACCATCCTCGGTCCCCACCCACAGCGTCCCCTGGCTATCCTCGTAGATGGCCTCAACCCACGTCCCGCCCAGGCTGTGCGGGTCGTTGCGGTCGTGCTGATAGTGGACGAACATTCCGCTCGCCCGGTCGAACCGGTCCAGCCCGCTCCTCGTCCCGATCCACAGTTCGCCGCTGCGGTCTTCATAGATCTTGGAGACAAAGCTGTCGGACAGGGTGAGCGGGTCATCAGGGTCGTGTTTGTACACGGTGAACTGGTAGCCGTCGTACTTGTTGAGCCCATCTTCCGTGCCAAACCACATGAAACCCTGCCGGTCCTGCATGATCGTAAACACCCCGCTCTGGGATAGGCCCTGCTCAAGCGAGATGTGGTCGAAACGGATGGCCTGCCCAGGGGACACGGGGAAGGTCTGGCCGTCAGGGAGGGCAGCGGACATCACCCCTGGTGCGTCAGCCTGCGGGGTGCCAGTGGCGGCAGGGCTGGCTGCGGCGGTGGGACTGGCAGGGCCCTGCGGCGACCGGCACGCCAGGCCGGGCAGGCCGGCCAACATGGCCAGGCACACGACCCGCATGGCAAGCGAAAGCGGTAGCCATCGTCTTTGTAGCCTCATCGGCAACACCTTTACGTCCCGCCCATCATATCGTACACGGGCACCAGCGCCTGATACGCGGCCTCGAAGATCGGATAAATCTTCTCGTAAGCGGCCTGGGCGGCTGGGTCGGGCGCGATCGTCTCGACTGTCCGGTTCATCGTCTCGATCATCGAAAAGCCCGCATACAACCCGACGCCGACGCCGCCGGTCAGCGCGGCTCCCATCGAGGTCGCCTCTTCGAGGATGGCCAGCCGGTGCACCGGCATGCCGTATATGCTGGCCATCAAGCGGTTCCAGAACCGGCCACGCGCACCCCCTCCGATCACGCGCATGGCCTCAATCTGGGCCCCCTGCGAGCGGAAGGTCTCCAGGATCACGCGCAGATTCATGGTGACCCCTTCCAGCACGGCGCGAAGCACGTCCGCCCGCGTGTGGCGGATGGTCAAGCCGACGAACGCACCGCGCGCCCGCGGGTTCCAGCGCGGGCTGCGCTCGCCCAGCAGGTACGGCAAAAAGATCAACCCATTGGCGCCCACCGGCGAGTGCTCCGCCTCGACGTTCATCAATTCGTAGGGGCTGATCCCCAGCGCCTCGGCCGCCTGCACCTCGATGGGACACAGGTGGTCCCGCGTCCACTGGTAGGAAGCGCCCGCCGCCTGCATGGTGCCGGTGGGCGTGAACATGCCGGGCACCACGTGCCCGAAGGTAAAGTTCCGTTGGCCGGGATCGTAGAGCGGCTTTGTGCTGGCCAGCGCGATCCAGGAAGAGGAGCCGATGTAGTTGTACGCGCTCCCTTCGCTCACCACCCCGGCGCCGGCGGCGGCGCACGGGCCATCGCCGCCCCCGATCACCACCGGCGTCCCCGCGGCCACTCCCACCTCTTCGGCCACGGTGGGCAGCACGCCGCCGGCCACGTCAATGGACCGGCGCAGTGCAGGCAGGCGAGCCGGGTCCAGTTCGACTGCCTCCAGGATGCGTTCAGACCAGGTCCCTTGCTCCAGGTCGTACAGGTTCATCCCCGAGGCGTCGGAAGGATCGGTGACGAAAGCCCCGGTCAGCCGGGCGACCAGGCAATCCTTGGCGTGGACGAACTTGAAGGCGGATTGGTAGACGTCAGGTTGGTGGTCGCGCAGCCAGAGGATCTTGGCCAGCGAATAGGAGGCGCTGAGGCGGTGGCCGGTGACCCGGTAGACGTCCGCCGGAGCGATCCGTTCACCCACCCACCGTTCCTGTTCCACGGCGCGTTGGTCGGCCCAGATGATGGCGTTACGCAACGGCCTGGCGTCTCGGTCCAGCGGCACGCAGCCCATCATCTGGCCGCTGAAGACGATGCAGGCGACGGCGTCGGCGCGCACCCGGGTCTGCTGGAGCAGGCTCCGCGTCGAACCACACACGGCCTGCCACCAATCCTGGGGGTCTTGCTCGGCCCAATTGGTGTGGGCATATGCGGTGTCGTAGGGATAAAAGGCGCTGCCCACCAGCGCCCCCTCGCGGTCGTACAGCGTCGCCTTGTTGCCGGTGGTCCCCAGATCGTGGGCCAGCACATAGTCCTTCATCGTCATCCTCCGCCCCCATTTTACCCCATCACGGGTTCGAGCGCAATCACCTTCCCGAAAGCTTCTGTGGTGCCACTCAGCACAGCATGCATTACTTTGGGGTAGCCTCTTCGCATTCGCGGAGCGCTGGCGAGCTTTCGGGAAGGTCTGCCCCCGTTGCAGTCTGCGGCTATGTGTGGTACGATACCGGCGACACCCTCTGACGAAGCCCCCGCCACAGGCGGGGGTAGGGTCACTGCTGCGCCAGGTGGTATTGCGTGGGCCAGCGGTCACAGACCCCCCACTGGCGTGGGGGGCTTGCCCTGAGCCCGCCGGCCGCCTGCGTATTAAGTGGAGGTTCCGATGAATGCTGCATACCCCTCGTCGCCGGACGCCGGCGCCGATCTCGTCACTGAGACGAAAGACCTGGTGCGGTCCGCCTTTCGCAATCTGATCCTGCTCACGGGCGGGCTCTATCTCACCTGGTACGTGGTGGTGGCCGGAACCGGCCTGGTGAAACTCAGCCCGGCTTTCTTCTTCATCGCCGTGACCCTCTTGCTCACCGGGGGCCTGGCCCTCT
>Ga0315274_10011366_pt1 | contig 12757 bp, 7 predicted proteins | sample YL17G02_20_MG_FD_203700 | JGI IMG/M metagenome (GOLD analysis project Ga0315274, IMG submission 203700) | Sediment microbial communities from Yellowstone Lake, YNP, Wyoming, USA - YL17G02_20 | ecosystem: Environmental > Aquatic > Freshwater > Lake > Sediment | place: USA: Wyoming | collected... | reverse complement strand
ATAGAGCGCCTAAAATTGCCCTACGGCGCTCCTGACTCCTGGTGTATGTTGAGAGAGCCTCCCTAACTGCTGTTTTGACTTTACTGTTCAGATTGGTTAGGGGTAGTGAGGGAAGTCGCCAAAAGCTGACCCAACTTCAATAGGACCCAGCCAATGAGTCCGCAAATTTGATCAGAAACAAGTCCTTTTCGCGCACCGCTCTAACTGTTTTAGTGAGGCAATACCCACAACTTGAACGCAGTTGCCTGAAGAATGCTACCAGCCGCTATAGAATTACCGTGGCTTTAAGTAAGAGGCGAGTAGCTGCTGTAACGCCGGAACCAGTTGCTTCTTCTCAAATAAATGTTCGGGAACAGTCCCGTGTGGTGTACTATAATGGTAATATTATTACCATATTTGGAGTGTAATTAGCCCAAAAATGGCAGTGTTATTACCACAATTGATACTCTAATTGCCTCAAAAGATTACTGCTAGGCTGCTCCGTTACTGCCCACCACTCGGGACAATTTCTCGAAGAGAATCAGGGTGTCACTATGCTAGGTCAACCGAGACCTTGCTTGGGAAGCATAAGGGACTCCCTACGGTGCCTCATACACCAGCAAGTCTACTGACAAAATGGCTGGACAGTAAACCCTGACATTTTCCCTGGATAACGACAGAAGACTAACCGTCACTCATTGAGGCGGAATTCCTCGCGGGTATCGTGAGAAGTGCCCTGAATGAACAGCACTCAGGAGTGTCTCTCAGGCAACACTGATCACGGTTATTTCTTAGGCTTATTCTACATATTTGACAGACCTGAGTCTCGGTGCTATTCTCTGGGCGCTAGCTTTAAATCTTAATATATATAACATAGCATACAACATAGTTGAAAAGCAGAAACTATGAGTTGCTCACGATTGAAGCAGGGTATATGGGCCTTGGCGATTGTTATGGCCATTATGCTCCCGCTTATAGTACCGGCAGAGGCTGAGACGACACCGATCGCCGTGACCATGACCGCGGTAGCTGATGCTACAGTCAATAGCTCTTTACCTGACACCAACCTGGGATACGATCAGACACTATACGTACAGCTTCTTTCTCGAACAGAGCACCAGCGTGCTCTAATACAATTCGACCTCGCTGCTGCAGTCCCTAACGATGCAATCATCGAGCAGGCATGGTTGAACCTGATGTTATGGGAAGGAGGCTCAGGTGATGGCGATATAATCGTTTCACTTATTATCGGGGAGTGGAGCGAGGGCTCAGTGACATGGAACACCAGGCCGGCGACCGGTTCGCCCGTCATCTCACGGCCTGTGACCACCGATGTTGGCGTCAAGGGACTGGATATCACCGAGATTGTTCAGGCCTGGCACAACGGACCTAACTTTGGACTGGAGTTGAAGTCACCTGCGGAGGAGGGTTACAGCCGCTTTTTCAGAAGCCGCGAGTTCTGGCGGTATCCTCCGCAATTAACGGTGATTTACCATATGCCTGAACCAACACCAACACCGACTCCTACACCAACCCCAACCCCAACTCCGACTCCGATAGCTACGCTGCCACCAACACCGACACCCAGCCCTACGGCTGTGCCCACAGCCACGCCCACGCCTACGCTGTCGCCGACGCCTGTACCTACGCTGACACCGAGTCCAACACCAACACCCACATTTACGCCCAGCCCCACACCTACGCCTATGGCGACACCGACCCACGGCTGCTGGTGCTGCCTCAACGGCCAGGTTTCGCTTTCCGAAGCGGAGGTCTGCATGGAGCTGGGAGGGGCGGCCTTTGATACCGAGCAAGACGCCCTGACCTTCTGTGCGGGTGTTCACGCGGACGGATGGTGCTCTGTGAGTGGAGACATTTTCCCCTGTCCCGGCGGCATGTGCGCCAGGTTCGGAGGGTCGTTCTTCACATCCGCCGCAGATGCCCTGGGGGCCGCCCAGCCGGATGTGTCCCATGAAGGATGGTGCTGTTCGAACGGTGAAGTTTCTTCCGCCACACGGGACGTGTGCCTTGAACAGGGTTGGGCTTTCTTCGAGGACCCCAGCGATGCCCTGACCGCCTGCAGCGAGGGGCCCTCTTCCCCGGGGTGGTGCTATGCCAGTGGAGATCTCTTTTCGTGTCCCAGCGGAGTCTGTGCCATCGCCGGGGGCTCGTTCTTTTCCGGTTTACCCGACGCCGTGGACTTCTGGAAGGGCGAGACGACTGGTCCCGTCATCTCTGACACAGTTCCACCGGGGAGCATCACCAACATCAACGATCTGGATGGTGACGGCATACTCAATGACCAGGACCCGGACAAGGATGGTGACGGCATCGATAACGACAGCGACAATTGTTCCAAGGTCTACAATCCCGATCAGAAGGACAGCGAATCGGGATGCGAGACAATACTTGTGGCGCAGAAAGCAACAACTTACTGCTACGATGGTGATGGTGTGGGCGATGCCTGCGATAACTGCCCCACCGAACCCAACAAGTACCAGTCGGACTGGGACGGCGACAAGATCGGAGATGCCTGTGACAACTGTGCCAGTGACAGCAACGCCGACCAGGCGGACTCCGATGGCGATACCGTCGGTGATGCCTGTGATAACTGTCTCAAGGTGAGCAACAAGGACCAGATGGACTACGACAACGACGGGGTGGGAGATGCCTGTGACAACTGCATCGATTCCTATAACCCGAATCCGGATCAGAAGGACTCAGACGGTGACGGTGTCGGCGACCCCTGCGACTTCTATCCGGGCTTGAACAACGCGATAGACGCTGACAAAGACGGGGTACCCGACGTCGTGGACAACTGTGTGAATTACAAGAATCCGAATCAGGAAGATGTCGATGGTGATAATGCCGGAGATGCCTGTGACTGTGACGATGTTTTGAAAGGACAATATGAATCCGGTGTCGATTGCGGAGGACCCTGCGCGGCCTGCGTGAAATGTACCTGGTGTGGGAGTAACATCGAGCCGATACGCGTTAAGGGAACATGGAACGACGGCTACATTGATATCGTTCTGGTGCCGCACACCAGCTACCAGAATCGATTGGCGGATTTCAGAACAGACACCGTGAATGCTGTACGAGATGGTTACTTTGCCATTGATGCTCTTTCCGTTGACGTGATTGCTGGCGGCTACAAAGACAAGATCAATTTCTATCGTTATGTGGGTGGCTTTGGTACGGAGGGGAAATGCTGCGAAACGACGATGCCGAACAACTTCTGGACAGAAGCCTGGTTCGCCGACTCAGCAGGCCTGATTTCTAATAAATCAAACCAGGGAATCTGCAGCTGCGCCAACCAACATGGGCCGCCAAGCCAATGGGCGGCGGACTTTAGTTACGGCTCCCCCGACAAGACATGGGAGGCAGTCATTCACGAAACTGGTCATGCCGTGTTTGGTCTGTCTGATGAGTACTGCCGCAAGGGGCCTTACTGGCAGAACGATGAGGCAACTAACGTTTGGAGCTCTTGGACAAACTGTCAAAACGCAGCAAATAAAGCTGGATGGACACTGGACACATGCAGGCAGATCCAATATGATAATCCTGCTACTACCCAATCTCCAGACTGCCAGGTTAATTTCTGGCGATACGACCCGGATAGTCCAAATGAGGACTGGATGACCTGCGGCTGTAGTGGTATACCCTTTTTCTACGAAGCCGATTGCGGTCGGATAAACTATGTCTTAAACAGCTGGCCCTCTTCTAAAACAAAGGGGGTCCTGATGAAGTTCAGGATAGTGAATGACACAATAACACCTCTCAGTTCCCAGGTCGTAGATGGCCACCCGGACATAGGAATGCAGTATGAGATGTTTCGCGCCGGAGTATATTCTTCTGCCGGTGAGATCATTAAGCAATTTGGTATATGGGATCCCAGAATCGGTCTGAGCGATGAGGTGGTCTATCTGGATGATGTCACGTTTTCTATTATTATTCCGTTCTATGACAATATCAGAACGTTCAATATCAAGGACACGGAAGAACAGGAGATTATGATCGAGGTAGACTTGAAGGATACATTACTGGACTACTGCACCGAAGACGGTTATCAGTGTGACGAATGTCAGAGCCTTGATCTGGATAACGACGGTACCAAAGACTACGTAGAAAAGGGCACTTTGGAGAGTGGTTCACATGAGATAGCTATTGCGCCAATAATAGGTGGCATAGGTGGAGCCTTGCTATTGATCGGCACAGCAATCTTTATGTTGAATCGGAAAAGGCGAACAAAGACACACGCCAATTAACATAGTACCGGGTTTTGGTTCCTGAGTAGTAGAAGTAATAAGCCACAGCAAAGGCTGAGAATTAATTTATAGCGGGTTTCGGTCCGCCGAGGCGTATAGAACCCGCTATTTTATTTGTAGCTAGTTATTAAGGAGTCCTTTCCGCGCACCTCTCTAACTGTTTTAGTGAGGCAATACACACAACTTGAACGCAGTTGCTTGACGAATGATGCCAGCCCCTATAGAATTACCGTGGCTTTGAGTAAGAGGCGAGTAGCTGCTGCAACGCTGGGACCAGTTGCTTCTTCTCAAACAAAAGTTCGGGAACAGTCCCGCAAGGTGTACTATAATGGTAATATTGTTACCTTTTATCGAGTCTGACCGCCTTAAGAATGGCAGTGTTGTTACCTTAATTGATACTCTAATTGCCTTAAAAAATTACTGCTAGGCTGCTCCGTTAATGCCCAAAACCACAAAGGACCATGTCTCGAAGAGCATCAGGGTGTCACTGCGCTAAGTCAACCAACACCTTAACTTCCAAGATAGACGTTACACAATACACCCCCAGTTGTTAGCTTCAATTTGCCGGTAAGTCAGAACTAGTAGCGTCACCACAGGCCCAAAAACTCTGGGCAAAGTGCTCCGAAGACCCTTCTCTTTGGAACATCATTTCTACGAAGGTGCAAGCCCTAAAGTGTCCGCAATTTTTGAGGGGCCAAACTCCCCTTTTCTTTCTGATTTCATACAGCCCAGTCGCTGGATTTGTTGACACTAAGCTACTGCTGGTTTATTCTGACAGCAGCAAAGACAGAGGTGATAATGTTTGGTCGGAGGTTGAAATGGTAAGCCGAACCCCAAAGCGCATTCATCGCGTAGTGATGACCCTGGCTATTGTTACTCTCCTGGTGACAGCCGTGGCTATTTTGGTATCGTGCAATAATACAGACGTTGAAGTGAACGGCCTCAGTATAGACCCTGATACCGTTCATCCAGGTGAGGATGTGCACATCTCAGTTGGAGTGGACAACTATAATTACGATACAATGCACGTCTACATTAACCTCTGGGTAAATGATGTAGTAATGGGCACTCAAGAAATCGACGTTCCAGGTAGAACCAACGAGCGCTCCAGCGGAACAGCGGCAGCTTTCTTTACTATAACTGCAGGTGCACCCGACACTAACCCCTACAGGGTAACAGTAGGCAACAACGGGGTGGGATTCAAGTATGGTGAGTATAAGGTGATATCTGCTACACCTTCACCTACACCCACTCCTACTCCTACTCCTTCCCCATCGCCTTCACCCAGCTCAACTCCGACTCAGAGTCCGCCTCCAGCTTCACCCACTCCGACTCCAACTCCGACGCAGAGTCCACCTCCAGTATCTACAAACCTAGAGAAATGGGGCGCTGAAGCTTACGCCCTGGTCAGTGATGAGTATTATTCTCCGCCCTCGTGGATTCTCTCATCCGAAAACAGAAGTGTACGTGAAGACCTAAATTGCCAGCCATCGCTATTCTACAGTGACTTTCTTATCGGGAATAGCTCGATTCACGTAAAGATAAAGCCCTTGTCAGGATATGAATCCGATGATGACCAGATAGGCTTTGCCTTGGGCTTCCAGCCCGGCGACACGAATAATCACAAGGCTGATTACCTTCTTATCGATTGGAAGAGCAATTGGGAGGACGCCGATAAGGACTTCGGTGGATCTTCTTGCGGCCCGGGGGGAAAGGCAAGAGAGGGCTTAGCGGTCTCCCGCGTCACAGGTATACCCACAGCCGACGAGTTCTGGCAGCATACCGACCAGGACGTTACGTGTTCCCCCAAAAACGAGGGGTTAACAGAGCTCGCTCGTGCGGCGCACTTAGGAAGCACAGGCTGGGTCCTTGACCATGAATATGATTTCAGTTTTCAGTTCAATGCCACTTCCTTAATAGTCTCTGTGGATGGAGTTCCCGAGATAAACATCAAGGGTAATTTCAATGATGGAAGGTTGGCATTCTACAATTTCTCGCAAGCAGGGGTTACCTATAGTATCTCTGCACCGAGCACTCTATAGCGCCCCCACGCCAGGGTTCGATGGCTAGACACCTGTCGACAGCACTCAATCAACTTGTGCCCAGCTCGCCCGAAACGATGCCAGTATCGGAGCTAGAATTGGATTGATAAGAAATCAAGTCCTTTCAGGGCACACAATTTCCCGCGAAACCATTTGCTTCCCTGCAGGCAACCTCCACAAAGTTGCGAGGAGTTGCCCCTGCTGCTTGACGAGTGCTGCCAGCCCCCATAGAATTACCGTGGCTTTGAGTAAGAGGCAAGTAGGTGCTGTAACGCCGGCACCAGTTGCTTCTTCTCGAAGAGATGTTCGGGAACAGTCCCGTGAGGTGTACTATAATGGTAATATTATTACCTTTTATCGAGTCTGACCGCCTCAAAAATGGCAGTGTCGCCCAAAACGGAGAACTAATCCTTCCCCAACATAGACTCGGGACCTAAGTCCCGAAGCCGTTTATCAACACGCCATGCTCCGTATGCTACAATAGGGATAAATATCAGTTCTATATATCCCTGTATATGCTCATATGTGGATATAAGCATGTTGCCCCATTCTGTCTCCCAGTTGGGGATAGAAATAATACCTATCACTCCACCGGCCACTAGAATGATTATATAAGCCACTAATACATATGCGTAGGTCTTGGGGAATGATTCATTTCTGAATATGGCAATGGAATACAATATTAATGCCACACCAATAGCCCCATAAGATACAAGCGACGCGGTATTGTGGATTGACTCATGGAGGTCCATGGGTGCACTAGTAGCAATGAACAGTAAAACCATTGCTGTTATTCCGAAAATGGAGCCAATAGTAGCGAGACGCCTTGCAGACTTCGCCTTAGAGAATAAACGGGGCAGAACGGCGAAGAACAAACATAGAATGAGTTCATATATGTACATTGATGTTTCCCAAATCACACGGGAAACTGTATTTGGTTCCCCCGAAAGTGAAACCCGCCTGCCCATGTCACTAAAAGTGTTGCTCCAAAAAGAATAACCAACCGTATCATGATTCGGAATCGTACCGCCCGGATAGTAAAACGTAGCGACTGTTGAGAGCACTGCCCATTGCACGTACGCAAACACAACTAGAACAAACACCCACAGCATCCAGTTCCTTTGCTTGGTCTTCATTATCGGCCTCCTATCCGATTGTTTTGCGCTATTATACATCGTGGTCTTTCCCTTGACTATATCAGGACACAAACCAGTCCTTTCAGGGCATCAAATCTCCCGCGCAACATTTGCTTCCGTGCAAGCAACCCATTTCCGGAGCGGGTTTGTCGTCTCACGGGCGGGCTGACTTGCTAAATAGCCACGGTGTTACCTTCGGGGCTTTATATGAACTGCCGGCAACCGTTCCAAGGCTGGGGGAGTTGCCCCCTTGCTTACGTATTGACGAATGCTGCCAGCCCCTATGGAATTACTGTGGCTTTGAGTGAGAGGCTAATAGTTGCTGCAAGGCCGGAACCAGTTGCTTCTTCTCGAAGAGATGTTCGGGAACAGTCCCGCCAGGGGTACTATAATGGTAATATTATTACCTTATTTGGAGTCTAATTAGCCCAAGAATGACAGTGTTATTACCTAAAAACAGCTACTGCTAGGCTGCTCCGTTAATGCCCAAAACCACAAAGGACAATGTCTCTAAGAGAATCGCGGTGTCACTACGCTAGGTCAACCGAGACCTTGCTTCGCAAGCATAAAGGAGTCCCTGCGGAACTACATCGAATGGCAAGTCTGCTGACAAAATCGCTGAACAGTCAACCCTGACATTCTTCCTGGACAACGACAGGCTGAAAGGTCATATCCCCGATAACCGCATTGTTGACATTTCTAAGCATTTGCTTTATAAATTAGTCCAACACGATTATCACCGGCTACATTATACGAGTAGCATCCCACTATACTCCCCGATAAAATTCAGTCTAAAGCAACCAAAATGAATGAAATGTCGAAGGAACCCGGGCAGACGATTACTCTACCTGATGGGCGACAGCTTGGTTACTTAATTGTTGGCGAAGGCAAGCCTGCTTTTTGGCTGAGTCCGAACAGCCGTTTACAGGTGTTATTGCTAAGAAGAATCGCAAGTTCTAAGCACCTTCAAATAATTGGTGTGGACCGTCCAGGATTTGGGCTGTCCACTTATGCTCCTAACAGGGGGATTAGCGATTTTGCCGCTGATGTCAGTTGCTTGGCTGACCACTTGGGGCTTGGCAAGTTTATTCTTGCTGGATGGTGCGCAGGTGGTCCATACGTGATCACTTGTGCAGCATTACTCAAACAGCGTGTTACGCAAGCACTGGTTATAGGTGGAGCATTTTTGCCTATAGATACTTTAGGGATGAATCGTATGAATAAGATCTTTCTCAAATTTGGAACAATGCCGATTATTGGAACATGGATTACAGAGTATCAAAGGAATATGGTGTTAGAAATGGCCAATGATCCAGACAAATATTTCAAATCCAAGGCAGGCAGAGATTTTCTGGCAAATTGCTCAGAAGATCACGCTAGGTTATTGAAACCACGTTCTGAGATTCGAGATGTGCTTTTTCGATCGGAACTAGAGGCCCATCTTCAAGGATCCAACAGCATTAGAGCATTCATTTCAAACATGAAACTCTTTAAGAAGAGCTGGAATGTGGATCTGTCACAAATTCCTCCTGGAATAGTCCACATCTGGCACGGCACGGCTGACAAGTTCGTTCCAGTTAGCAACGCACATAAGAATGCAAAGGCCATCCCCGGGGCACATCTGAAGATATTTGAGAATGAAGGACATGCATTGTGGCTTAATCATTTAGAGGAAATTGGCGAACTTCTAAATTCGTAATAACCGTCTCTCTCAGAGTTATCTGTGGTCACTTCGCTAGTTGCTGCTACCCTGTGGGCGCATTGCGTATAGCAATAAAAGGAGGAGGGCAAGTGCAATGAAAAAGATACTCTACGTAAGCGGTTCAATTGGTATGGGACATGTAACCAGAGATTTGGCAATAGCAAAGGAGTTGCGTAAGCGTAATGTTGATTTGGAAATATCCTGGTTGGCCGATCAACCTGCAAAGCAGGTTATCAAAGATTCTGGAGAGAATATTTTGCCTGAGGCCGATAAGTATTCCAATCTGACGCTTCAACTAGAGAACCAAGCAAAGGGACCGCTACTAAACAATATGAAGGCGATGTTCAATCTGGGCTGGAGTGTTTCGAATCAGGCATTTGAGGTATTCAAAGGGGCTACAAGCAGGCAACAGTTTGACCTCGTCATAGGAGATGAGTCCTCAGAGATCCTTTTGGGGTTCAAAAAGAATCCCAGTCTCAAGAGAATGCCATTTGTATTTATCACAGACTTTGTAGGATGGGCGGCAATGACAAGCAGCCCCATCGAGAAATTGGTAGCCTTTTATATAAACCGTTCCTTCTATAGTAAAAAGGATTTGAAAAGACCTCCTGCTGAAATGGACATGTGCCTTTTCGTGGGGGAGGAGGAAGACATTCCCGACACTAAGATTGGCTTCATGCTGCCAAAGTGTCGAGAGTGGGCCACAGCACGCTGTAAATTCACGGGTTATGTTTTCCCCTTTGATCCTTCAGAGTATAGAGACAAAGCGAAGGTGCGCGCTACCTTGGGATATGGCAAAGAGCCTTTGGTCATATGCAGTATTGGGGGAACATCTATTGGCAAGGAACTGCTCTTGCTTTGTGGGCGTTCATACCAGCTCATCAAGAAAAAGCTTCCAGAAGTTCGGATGATTCTGGTATGCGGGCCTCGTCTTTCAGCCGAGTCCCTGCACGTGCCGCAGGGAGTAGAAGTGAAAGGGTATGTGCCTAATCTCTACCAGCACTTCGCTGCGAGCGATTTGGCTATTGTTCAGGGTGGCGGAACGACCACGATGGAGTTGACTGCTCTCAGGCGCCCCTTCCTCTACTTCCCACTTCAGCAGCATTATGAACAACAGGTTCAAGTGGCAGGGGTGCTTAAAAGACACGGAGCTGGAATCAATATGACATACTCTAAGACAACTCCTGAATCTCTGGCCGAGGCGATTATCTCAAATATTGGCAAGGAAGTAACTTACGCTCCCATCCCTGCAGATGGCGCCCAGAAAGCGGCTCAACTAATAAGTCAACTCCTGTAACTCGATGGCTCACTAGCCGCCACTCACTGTCAATTTATTAAAACGCTACAAGGAGCGGACAGAAATCCCATCGGAGTTAACTCCTGTGCTTGACGACCGATGCCAGCCACTATAGAATTACCGTGGCTTTGAGTAAGAGGCGAGTAGCTGCTGCAACGCCGGGACGAGTTGCTTCTTCTCAAACAAATGTTCGGGAACAGTCCCGCAAGGTGTACTATAATGGTAATATTATTACCATTATTGGAGTCTGACCGCCTTAAAAATGGCAGTGTTATTACCTTATTTGGAGTCTAATTACCTCAAGATAGTTACTGCCAAACTGCTCAACCGTGAAATCTTCACCACACTGACCGAGGCTAAGGTATTGATTGCCGATTGGAGGAAGGAATACAATCAGTTCCGGCCGCATAGCTCGTTGCGTTACAAGCCACCAGCTCCTGAAGCTAAAATGCTGGTAACTCTAACTCTGTAAGTGGTACCACTTCCGGGGGTAGGTCAGTGTCGTCTGGCTATGATTGGAGATGATCAAGCAGGTGGCAATCTAATTGTACAAAGTATAGTCGCGGTTTATGATAAAGGTCTCTCTTCTACCCACCGCTACAACTTATGTTAGGTGGTATTCCAATATTTGCGCCACCGAACCAGGGGCTTCTTGCCCGGATGTGAGCAACTTGCGCCGTGCTGGAAGCAGCCGCCACAGAACGCAATTTGGTACTTGTCTTGGAGCCCAGCCAGTGCGTGTAATCAGGTCAGCCGAAACAGATCATTGGCATTCTTCCAGAAGATTTTGGCTTCTTCCTCCTGACTCAAACCCAGGCTCTTGACGATGTCGATATGCTCTTTGGGGCTGATTGGAACAGCCGCATAGTCGGTTCCGAAAAGCACGCGCTCCACACCGAAGAGCTCGATGCACTGCTTGATACCCTCTGGCGAGAAGCCCATGGTGTCCACGTAAAGGTTGATCCTTAGGTACTCGCTCGGCTTTCGTTGGCACCGGGCGGCCTGGTCGGCTGGCAATCCTTCATAACCCAGACGATAGCCAAAGTCAAGCCGACCAATCACATTGGGTAACGCGCCGCCCATATGGGGCAGTATGATCTTCAGTTGGGGAAACTGATCAAATACTCCCGCATAAATCATGCGGGTGACAGTCATAGTCGTGTCAAAGGGTCGCCCAATTATTTCTTCGAGTCTATACCGATTCATTCGTCGGTACCCAATCGGCACCATGGGTGGATGAAGAAAAATCGCAATCCCCTTAGCTTGGACATACTCCCAAAACGGCTGGAGTTTGGGTGAATCAAGGAACTTCCCCTGCCAACTGGTGCCAATGCTAATGCCCTTCGCATCATGTTCGTTGAAGCAGCGCTCACATTCACCGATGCTGCTCACCTGGAAGGGATTAACCATTACCAGAAAATCGAGCTTGGTCGGGTATCGGGCGACCAGAGCGGCGGTGGCATCATTCAATCGCTTCGCCACTTCCAGCGCTGGCATATGAAGGACCTGACTGAACGTCTCGAGCGACATGGAAAAGCTCAAGAGGCTCTTCATGATGCCAGCTCGGTCCTGCTCTTGGATTTGGCAATCGATATCCATCAATTCCGGGTAGAGAATAGAGGTAATCCCCTTGACGTTAATAGCTGAATAGGCGTCCGTTTCGTGCAACCCAGCTACGAAGAGCGGGATAGTCTGTGCGGGCGCGGGCAGCCCCCCAGTAAAGGGATCCACCAAACAGTGTCGGTGAACGTCAATAACGGTGGTGTCTGTATAGGTTATTTGCACAGCCATTGATTCACCACCCTTTCGGTCACTGAATGACTCTACCTGGACAGGTCACTCTGCCCCCAGCCACCTCAAGCGCGATGTAGGTTACACGACATCGAGGGTAACTGTCAAGGTTCGATGTGTATGTAGTCAACGAAAGTGGGACAGTTTAGCCTTGGTAATTAACGGACACTCCCAGCCGCTATAGAATTACTATGGCTTCGAGTAAGAAGAAAGTAGCTGCTGTAACGCCGGGACCAGTTGCTTCTTCTCAAAGAGATGTTCGGGAACAGTCCCGCAAGGTGTACTATAATGGTAATATTATTACCTTATTTCGAGTGTAATTGCCTTAAGAATGGCAGTGTTGTTGCCTCAAAATAGTTACTACGAAGCTGCTCTGTTAATGCCCACAAACGTGCAGGACAATGCCTCGAAGAGAATTAGGGGGTGACTTCGCTACATCAACCGACACCCTTACTTCTGATCACGGTGTTACTGGTGCAAAGACCAAGGCAACCTGCACAACAGAGCAAGCCTCAAAGTGTCCATTAACCTCTAGCTCAAAA
>Ga0315274_10011363_pt1 | contig 12758 bp, 9 predicted proteins | sample YL17G02_20_MG_FD_203700 | JGI IMG/M metagenome (GOLD analysis project Ga0315274, IMG submission 203700) | Sediment microbial communities from Yellowstone Lake, YNP, Wyoming, USA - YL17G02_20 | ecosystem: Environmental > Aquatic > Freshwater > Lake > Sediment | place: USA: Wyoming | collected... | reverse complement strand
CCGAAGGGGGTAAACTTCATCGCCTATCGAGCTTCCGTGAAACGGAAGCGAAGATTAAGATGAAGGCAAACCCCGAAGGGGGTAAACTTCATCGCCTATTTTCAGATTAGCATTAACTTTGATTTTTTGCCAACTTTGGCTCGCCGAAGCTTTAGCGAAGGCGGCTTTTTCTAATTTCCGATGAAAGAAAGCAGTCGCGGCCACCATCGCCGCATTATCAGTACAGAATTTGATATTAGGTGTTAGATATTGGATATTAGGTAATTCTTTTTTAACTTTTTCTTGAAATTGTTTTCTTAATTCATTATTGGCGGCGACGCCCCCGCCGAGAATTACACTTTTTGCTTTAAAATTTTTGGCCGCTTTAAGAGTTTTGTGAATTAAAACATCAATAATTGCCTGCTGAATTTCAGCACACATTGCCCGAATATATTTTTTTGACTCTCTGATTTTTGACGAACGACTTCTAAAATCATACAAGACCGCAGTCTTTAAACCAGAAAAACTAAAATCATAATTTTTTTGATATATCATTGGCCGTGGCAGGTAAATCTTAAATCTTAAATCTTTAATCTTACACCTGGCGGCCTCGGCCGCAATAGCTGGACCGCCAGGATAGCCCAGTCCCAAAATTCTGGCCGCTTTATCAAAACATTCACCAGCTGCATCATCTCTTGTCTCGCCTACCAATTCATATTTTCCGATATCTCGCATTAAAGTCAACTGAGTGTGGCCTCCAGAAACTACTAAGCAAATGGCGGGAAAATAATTTTTAATTTTTAAAAGGTGGCGGGCGGGTGGCGACCAGTTTTTAATTTCTTTGTTAATAAAATTGGCGAGTATATGGGCCTCAATATGATTTACTGAAACTAACGGTTTTTTCAGTCTTTCAGCTAATTCTTTGGCAAAATTTACTCCTTGCCATAAACAAGGCTCCAGTCCTGGCCCAATCGTTACTCCAATTAAATCAACCCTTCGACTATCGCTCAGGGCAAGCTTTGCTTCTTTTAGGGCTTTCCTAAAAACAAGGGGTAAATTCTTTTGGTGCTCTCTTTTGGCTAAAGAAGGATAAACGCCCCCGTATTTGGCGTGGAGTTTCGCCTGGGAGGAAACAATATTGCTTAGAATTTTTAACTTCCGAGCTTCTGCAGACAGAAGCAAAGGGGAAGAAGAGAAACCTCTCTCCGCCCTCCAATTCTTAATAGGCGAAGAGGACTTCGTCCTCTTCTTCAACTGCCCGAGCCGCAGCGAAGGGTGGAGAAGAGATTTATCTCTTCGAGTCGCTTCCATAGGAAGTTCGGTTTTTAATAAAGCTACGCAAGTGTCGTCGCAAGAAGTATCAATAGCTAAAATAATCATAATCGTAAAATTTTTGGTGGCCAGATTGTCAAATCTAAAACTATGGATGGTTTGCTTTTTAATAAATTTCCGGCATCAATTACTAAATCTGGCTGGTATTTTTGGCTTTTAAATTGCTCTAAAACCTCTTTAATTTCTGTCGGAGCTGGCCCGCCTGAAATATTAGCTGAGGTCTCAGCTAAGGGGTAATCTAATTCTTTGAGCAGCTCGTTAACTAATTTATATTTCGGAATTCTAAAACCAATTGTTTTTGCTTTGCCGAATAAAATTTTTGGTAATTCATTTTTCCTTTTAAAAACCGTCGTCATTTCCCCTGGCCAAACTTTTTTTAAAAATTTTTCCTGACTTTTATTAATATAAGCTAAATTTTTTGCTGTCCGTATATCTTTAACAAAAATAGGGATTGGCTTTTCTTTTGGCCTTTTTTTTATTTTGAAAAGTTTTCCAACTGCTTTTTTATTTGTTGCGTCACAGATTAATCCATAAACCGTATCAGTCGGGCAAATTATCACTTTTCCTTCCTTGATTGATTGTATTGTAATTTTGAGTATTTCTTCAAAATTTTTTCGACTCAATTTTAATACAATCATGTTTTTTCAGTAACTGTCAGGGTGGACAACTTTATTTTTTAATTCCTTTGAATTCGGTATAAAAATTGGTGTTGTTTTCGACATTTTCAAAAATAACTGAATTGGGGCCAATCAGACAATTAGAGCCAATTAAAACTCCGGGCATTAGAGAGCAATGAATTCCAGTTTTGGTATTCTCACCCACGATTGCTCCTAAAGAGGTTAATCCCGTATTTATTTTTGATATTTGATTTTTGATTTTTGATTTTACTATTATCTCTCCCCTATCAATCCTGACATTGGCGGTAATGGTTCCTGCGCCTAATCGGCAACCTTTGCCAAAAATTGAATCGCCAGAATAACCAGAATGGGTATGGACATCTTCTTGGAAAATAGAACGAGTTACTTCGGTAAAAGCGCCGATCAAACTATTTTCTTCCAGATTGGTATATTCTCTGATTAAAGAATTGTTTCCGACAATGCAATTGTCGCCAATATAACAGGGACCTTTTATCACTGCTCCTTCAAAAATTCTGGCATTTTTGCCAACATAGACTTTCCCTTCAATAAGGACGTTTTTGGCGAGTTTTGCTGATTTTGAGATTTCTCTTTTTAAAAATTTATCAAATAAATATCTCTCAACCTCGAAAAGATGCCAGGAATATTTTAAAGGAGGCGTCTCTCTTTCTAATTTTTTTAAAATTATCATTTTCACATAATTTTTTTTCGCATATTCCGATAGAGCATCTTCGAAATCGTACACATGCTTTTCCACTTTTTGATAAATGTTAAAAAAACTTGGCTCTAAAAGATATATCCCGACTACCTTAATGTCCGAGGGTTCCTTTCCTTTTTTAGGCTTTTCTACAATTTCCAAAATCCTATCCCCTTTTAATTTTGCCATTCCAAAAAGTTGAGGATTTTCAGTTTTCTGTCCAAATAAAATACTTTTGAGTTGTAAGTTGTAAGTTGTAAGTTGTAAGTTTTGAATTATCTCATCGCAATCAACTCTTTCAGCATTCAAAACGAAAAATCTATTTTTAATTAAGTTTCTCGTTTGCCAAAGAGCATTTCCCATTCCTTTTGGTTCTGACTGAATAACGTATTTAATGCCAACTCCTAAATTGTAATTCTTTAATTCTTCTTCAACCTCTTTTTTTGGTCCCTGAACAACAATGATGTCTTTAATTCCCGCCTTTCTTAAACTCTCAATTGTATACCAAATCAAAGGCCGACCCATTATTTTAAAAAGGGATTTGTGCCTTTGGTTTAATGGCCAAAATCGAGAACTTTCGCCGGCCGCTAAAATTATCGCTTGGAAATTCATATTAAAGAAATTATTATTTTGGCTAATTTATTTGGATTATGAAGAATCATTGTTCTTTTGTTCGCACCTTTCACTAAAACATCGGTAGGATTTAATTTTCGAATATTTTTATTTAAAAGATCAGTTCCAATAAAATTTTTCTTTTTTAACAAGATCTCATCGTACTTTATAAAATCTGCTTCTGGAAAAGCTTTTTTAACTTCTCTTAATTTTTGGGGAGATAATTTTCCGATGTTAAAAATAACATAGTCAATAATATCTTTACCTACCTGAGCATTAACGAAAGGTGAAGAAGAAGATTTATCTTCTTCGCCTAAATACTTTTCTAAAATTGTTAGAAAATCTTCAACGCTAAAACCATCGGTATTTCCTATTTGAGTCATTAAATTACAAACAAAAATTTTTTTAGCTCGAGATTTGCGAACGGCTTCTGAAATACCTTTAACTAAAAAAATGGGTAAAATGCTGGTATAAAATTTCCCTGGAGTAATAATAATTAAATCCGCCTTTTTTATTGCTGAAATTGCTTCAGGATTAGCTTTAACTTCCGGCTCTAAAAATAGTTTCTTTACACCTATTCTAGATAAATAAGGGTAATTTATAATTTTCTCTTCCTCTCTTATCTTTTTATTATTTTTTAATAAAGCTATTATATCTGCTCTTTCTAGAGTTACCGGAACTACTTTATCTTTAATGTTCAAAATTTTAGCTATTTTTTCTATAGCTCCCTTTAAGCCCCCAGTAACTCCTATTGCTGCTGCAATTAAAAGATTGCCGAAATTATGCCCTTTTAATGCCCCTTTTTCAAATCGATAGTGAAATAGATTCGTAAGATTGTTTTCGTTAGATAAAGCAATTAGACACTGCCTTACGTCTCCTAAAGGTAAAATACCAAGTTCTTTCCTTAATTTGCCGCTTGAACCCCCACTATCAAACATTGTTACTATGGCAGTTAAATCCAAAGGGTATTTTTTCAATCCCGATAAAACAACTGAAACGCCCGTACCGCCTCCAAGACAAACAATCTTTTTGATTTTCTTTGACATAGAGCGCTCTAAGGAATATAGTCGAAGAGAACTTCGTTCTCTTCTCCAGCTGCGCTTTTGTTACACAAAAGCTTGCTCTTTGACATATTCTAATTTTTATTGTAGATTAAAAGTGGTTTTTAGTCAAAAACCGAGCTCAATAATATTGAGCGAAGCTGAAGAAGAAAAACTTTTCTTCGACTACCCGAATCGCAATGAAGGGGCGGAGAAGAGATTTATCTCTTCAATTACTATGCCGGATAAATTTCTTATCCACGGCGGAATCCCTCTCTCGGGAGAGGTAGAAATCTCTGGATATAAAAATGCAGCTGGGGCGGTCCTATCTGCTGTTTTGCTTTCAGAAGAAAGTTCAACTATTGATAATTTACCTCAAGTAACTGATGTTTTGGACCAAATTGAAATTTTGAAACAAATGGGGGCTGAAATTGAGTGGTTGGGGAAAAGAAAGATAAAAATTAATCCTAAAAATATCAATCCAGAGAGAATTCCAGTTGACCTTTTTGAAAAAATGAGGGTCTCGGTTTTACTTATCGGTCCGCTTTTAGCCAGATTTAAAAAGTTCAAGGTTCCTCATCCTGGCGGAGATAAAATTGGCCTTCGACCAATTGAAACTCACCTGGAAGCTCTAAAGGATTTTGGAGTAAAAGTTGAGCAGAGAGAAGGATTTTACCATTTTGAGGCGCCGACGAATTTAACTGGTAAAAAAATTGTTTTAAAAGAGTTTTCGGTTACCGCTACAGAAAATTTGATGATGTTGGCAGCTTTAACTCCTGGGGAAACAAAAATTGAAATTGCGGCTGCCGAACCTCAAGTTCAGGACGCTGGAAAAATTTTAAAAGAAATGGGTGCTAAAATCGAAGGAATCGGAACCCATACTATTAAAATCGAAGGGAAAGAAAAATTATCAGGGGCACAATTTTCAATCTGTCCTGACTTATTGGAGGCAGGAACTTTTCTTTTAGCCTTTGCTTTAACCGGTGGCGAAGGAAAAATAAAAAACGTTAATCCAGAACACTTAACTTTCTTTTTAGAGAAGGCGAAAGAAATTGGAGTAAATTTTGAAACTGGTGAAAATTATATTTTGGTTAAAAAATCCAGTGAGTTTAAGCCAACCAAAATCCAGGTCCTTCCCTATCCTGGTTTTCCTACTGATTTACAGCCTCACATTTCAGTCTTATTAACACAAGCTAAAGGGAAAAGTTTAATTCATGACCCTCTTTATGAAAATCGTTTCCAGCACTTACATGAACTAAGGAAAATGGGGGCAGATATTGAGATTACCGACCCCCACCGAGCTTTAATTTTCGGCAAAACCGATTTAATTGGGAATAAAGTAAATTCTAACGATATCCGCTCGGGCGCTGCTCTAATTTTAGCCGGGTTAATTTCAAAAGAAAAAACTCTAATTGAAAACATCTCCCAAATTGAAAGGGGTTATGAAAAAATTGAGGAAAAATTAAAAAAACTAGGGGCTCGAATTGAAAAAGTCTAACCCCTGGCGAGATCAATGAACTAAAGTTCATTTCAACGCTTCACTGTTGCTCGCGAGATTAAAAGTTTTAAGGTTTAATTCCAGATATTTTGCTGGAATTATTTTTTTAATCGCTTTTAAAAGCGAAGAGGGTTTAATTGGAATCAAATTTTTAAAAGAGGACAGACTTATTAAATAAACCCCGGCAACAACACTAGTTCCGAGTTTTTCCTGGCATATTTCAGCTGCTGGAATTAAAAAGATGTTTTTACTAACTTTTTTAAGATTATTTAGGATTTCTTCCTCGCCTAAGGTTTTTTCCAGAGGGATAGGAACAATATGCTTATTGATTAAAAAATTTGTTTTGGGATTAGCAAAATAAGTGGCTTTCAAACACTCTTGCATTTCCAAACCAATAATTAAATCGGCTTGTCCTTGAGGAATCAGAGGTGAAAAAATCTTTTTGCCGAATCTAATGTGAACCTCAACCGAGCCTCCTCTTTGAGATAAACCATGAAGTTCTGAAGTTTTAACGTCATAACCTTCGGATAAAGCCGCTTCCGCTAAAATCTGTAAAAGTGTAATCTGGCCCTGGCCGCCAGTGCCAACAATTAAGGTATTAAATTGGTTCACCCCGTTAGAAATTTGACTTGTCATTCTTTTCATAATAATTAATTTTGATTAACCCCGTTAATTTGGTAATTTCTAACGGGGTTTACTTTTTTATCTGGATACATGGTCTTTGAGCGATAATGACCGAGGTTTCTTTTTTATTTAAAAATTCTTTAATTGTGGCGACAAATTCTTTTTGGTTTATTGGGTCGATTGCTTTTAGATTTTTGACTCCGCAGGCTCTAACTATTTCTTCAATTTTGATGCCGTCTGGGATAATCGGTGCTCCAGGATGGGGTTGATGACCGGTCATAGCTGTTGTCCGATTCTCTAAAATGATGATCAATGGATTTGATTTGTTAAAAACAGTATTAATCAGGGCTGGAATTCCCGCATGAAAGAAAGAAGAATCGCCGACAAAAGTAATTATTTTTCTTTTGTCCTCCGTAGCTTTAGCGAAGGAGGATGCTTTCATTATCCCATGAGCAATTCCTACCGAAGACCCCATACAAGAAAGATAATCTTGCAAATTAATTGGTGAGTTGCCGAAAAGCATATAACAACCAATCTCTCCCCCAAATATTACTTTTTTTAGATCAACCGCCTTTTTTATTGCCGAGATAACTAACCAATAGGGACAACCCGGGCAGAGCTGGGGGAAGCGTTTTGGGAACGGTATTTGGTATTTAGTATATGGTATTTGGTATTTTTGATTGGTGAATTTAGCTATTGCCAAAGTAACGATTTCTGGTTTTAATTCGCCAACCTCGGGAACTAATTCCTTTCCTATAACTTTCAGTTTGCAATTTACGTCTTTGGCTAATCTCTCAATTTCTTTTTCTAAATGGGGTTCCAATTCTTCAACCACTAAAACTTTTTTCAATCCGCCAGCTGGCGGATTGATGAAATTCTTAATTCTTCTTTCTGGTAAAGGATAAAAAAATCCCAGCTTTAAAACTGGCAAATCAAGATTCAATTCCTTTAAGGCTTCCCTTACATATAAATAAGAAACTCCCGAAGTTATTATCCCCATTCTGCTACTCCAATCTATTGACTTCGGAAGTCGATAGATTTGGTTTATTTTACTTTTTTCGGAGAATTCCTGGATTTTCTTAATTTTTCCCAAGAGCTCTGATTTCATCTCTAAAACCCTCGGCGGCAGAGTGACAAATCTTTTTGGGTCTTTTACAAAATCTCCTTTAACGGAAGGAGTTTTCTTTAATTCTCCTAATTTAACTGGCATCTTTTGGTGGGCAACTCTGGTGGTAGTTCTTATCATTACTGGAATCTTAAATTTTTCTGAAATTTGAAATGCTAATTTTGTGAAGTCTTTGCATTCTTGAGGGTCAGAAGGCTCCAAGACCGGAATGTGAGTCGCCAAGGCCACGAAACGGGAATTTTCTTCCGACTGTGCGGAACTGTGGCAAGAAGGATCGTCGGCAACAATAATAACAGTCGGTCCTTTTGTTCCTGTATATAGAAAAGGAAATAAAGTATCTAGGGCAACATTTAATCCGAAATTTTTCATCGCCACTAAAGTTTTTAAACCCGAAAAACTGGCTCCAATTCCCGCTTCCAAAGCCACCTTTTCATTAGTGGAATATTCAAAGTAGAAATTTTGGATTTTGGAAGGCGAAGAGGACTTCGTCCTCTTCTTCACCTTCGCTTCCATAAATGGAAGCTCGGTTTTTGCAATTTTGAAAAAAGTATCCCCGATTTCTGAAGCCGGCGTCCCGGGATAAGTCGAAACAAAATTAACGCCTTCTTCCAAGGCACCCCTGACAATTGCCTCATTTCCCAATAGAATAACTTTCTTCCCTGATTTATTTAAAAGAAGTTCCATAATAACTTACTCTACTGTTACTGACTTAGCTAAATTTTTTGGCTTATCGATATCTGTACCAAGTAAAACTGCCGTGTAATAAGCGAAAAGATGAAGGGGAATCACTGATAATATCGGAGTTAACATTTCCAGGGTCTTGGGAATATAAATTACATCATCAACTATTTTTTTAATTTCTTCGTTGCCCTCGGTGGCAATAGCAATAACAGGACCTCCTCGGGCCTTAATCTCTTGAATGTTGGAAACCATTTTTTCATAAACCGAATCTGAAGGACAAATGGCGATAGTCGGGAAGTTTTCATCAATCAAAGCGAGTTCACAATGTTTAAGTTCTCCCGCTCGAAGTCCTTCGGCATGAATATAAGCAACTTCTTTAATTTTGTGGGCTCCTTCGCGAGCAATCGGATAATTATATTTTCTGCCAATATAATAAAGGTTTTTAAAATCTTTGTATTTTTTTGCTAATTTTTCAATTGCCGAGTTCGACAAAGTCGAACGAGGCGTGAGATGAGACGAAGTCTCAGCGAACTCTGGAGCCAATGATTTTAAAACTTCTCGCGCTAACTCCGGAAGTTTCGCCAGCTCAGAAACAATTCTTTTGCCCATCACCAAAGCCATATCCCTCTGTCTTCCTAAATACACAGTAAGCATAGCTAAAGTCGTTAATTGGCCGACAAATGCCTTAGTTGAAGCAACAGCTATTTCTGGACCTGAGCGGGTATAAATTCCGGCATCAGTTTCTCTAGATTGAGTGGAACCTACAACATTGGTAATTCCTAAGGTCAACATTCCTTTACTTTTCACTTCTCTTAAAGTAGCTAATGTATCTGCCGTCTCTCCCGATTGGGAAATAAAAACAACAGCCGTATTTTTATCAATAACAGGTTTTCTATAGCGAAATTCAGAACCAACATCAAATTCAGTAGGAATACCGGCATATTCTTCCAACATATATTCTCCGATTCTGGCGGCAAAACTGGCTGTACCGCAGGCAATTAAAACCATTTTTTTTATTTCTCTTAGTTTGTCTGCCACAGAAGTTAATCCTCCCAATTTTACATTTCCTTCCTCTGCTAACAATCTTCCCCTTATAGCATTTTCAATTGCTTCCGGCTCCTCCATTATCTCCTTGAGCATAAAATGGGGATATCCTCCTTTTTCTGCTTCTTCAGGTATTAATTCTAAAATTTCTGGGGTTTTTTCTTTAATAATAAAAAGGTCATTAGGAGTAATAGTTGCTATCTCATAATCATCTAAATTAACAATTTTTCTAGCGTAAGGAGCGATAGCACCTGGGTCTGAGGCAATAATATATTCATCTTCATTTATCCCAATTAAAAGAGGACTAGAAAGACGAGCAGCAACTATTTTTTGTGGGTCGTCTCGAGCAATTATAACAAATCCATATGCTCCCTTAATTTCTTTTAAAGCCTTTCTGACCGCTTCTTCCAAATTTCCTTCAAAATATTTTTCAATTAAGTGAACAGCTACCTCTGTATCTGTCTCACTTTCAAATTTATGGCCTTCTTTAATCAATTTTTCTTTTAACTCTTGATAATTTTCAATAATCCCATTATGAGCTAAATAAATATTTTTCTTACAGTCCCAAAATGGATGGGCATTGGCTTCTGTTACTGCACCATGGGAAGCCCATCTTATATGGCCTATTGACCAATTTCCTTTTAAATTCTGATTTTCCAATTTTTTCTCTAAATTCTCCAATTTCCCCACCGCCTTGATACAAACTAAATTTGAACCATCGCCAATTACAACGCCACTAGAATCATAGCCACCATAGGATTGACGCCTCAAACCATCCATTACAATTGGAAGGGCTTCTTTTTTTCCAATATATCCTGAGAGTCGACACATAAAATTAAACTACGATATTAATTAATTTACCTGGCACAAATATTACTTTCTTTACCTCTTTACCCCCTATCCATTTTTGCACTTTTTCTCGGGAAAAGGCAAGTTTTTTAGCTTCTTCTTCGGGAATATCAACTTCAACTTCAATTTTATCTCGGACCTTACCATTTACCTGGATAATCAAAGTGATTGTTTTTTCTTTGATCAATTTTGAATCACATTTGGGCCATTTTTGATTATGGACGCTCCCTTTTTGGTTTAATTGATGCCAAAGTTCTTCAGAAATGTGGGGAGCCATCGGTGCTAATAAAATTAAAAATCTTTCAATTATATCTTTACTAACTTCCTTTTTATTTTCCTGCCAAAAATTAGTAAATTCCATAAAGGCAGCAATTAGGGTATTAAACTTTATTGCTTCTAGATCCTCATCTATTTTTTTATTAAGTTTGTGGATGGCTCTTATTACCCTTTCACTGCTTTTTTCACCTGCTCCATTTAAAGTTAGTTTCCAAACTTTTTCTAAAAACCGATAAACCCCTCTAACGCCTTGAGTACTCCAGGAGATAGTCTGATCAAAAGGACCCATAAACATTTCATAAATTCTTAAAGTGTCGGCACCGTAAGATTTAACAATATCATCGGGATTAATAACGTTGCCAAAAGATTTTGACATTTTTCTACCATCTTCAGCTAAAACAATTCCGTGAGAGGTTCTTTTTTGATACGGTTCTGGTGTTAAAGCTACTTTGATGTCATATAAAAATTTATAAACAAATCTTGAATAAAGTAAGTGCAAAGTGGTGTGTTCCATGCCGCCATTATACCAATCAACTGGAAGCCAATATTTCAATTTTTTAGAATCAGCCAAAGCTTTATCATTTTGAGAATCGCAGTATCTCATATAATACCAGTTAGAACCTGCCCAATTTGGCATAGTATCTGTTTCTCGTTTAGCTAAACCTGAGCATTTAGGGCATTTGGTATTCACCCACTCTGTAATTACCGATAGAGGAGACTCGCCAGTTCCGGTAGGTTGATATTTCTCAACATAAGGAAGCTCGACCGGTAAATCTTTTTCAGGAACTGACATCTGACCACATTTTGAACAATGAATAATCGGAATTGGTTCACCCCAATAATGCTGTCTCGAAAAAACCCAATCTCGTAATTTATACTGAACTGTTTTTCTGCCTAATTTTTTCTTTTCTAACCACTTTGAAATATCTTCGCGCGCATCTTCAGATGGCCAACCATTAAACTCTCCTGAGTTTGTTAACGCTCCTTCTCCTTCATAAGCTTGGCCACCTTTTATTAATTGATCGAAATTAAAATTTGGATTACAAATAACTTGTTTAATTGGTAAATTATATTTTTGAGCAAATTCAAGATCTCTTTGATCATGAGCGGGAACTACCATTACCGCTCCCCCGCCGTAAGTTGCCACGACATAATCTCCAACCCAAATCGGGACTTTTTCGTTATTAGCGGGATTAATACAATAAGAGCCAGTAAAAACTCCGGTTTTTTCTTTTTCCAGTTTTGTTCTTTCAAATTCAGTTTTCTTTTCTGATTCCTCAATGTATTTTTTGACTACTTCTTTTTGTTCTTCCTTCACTGTCTTTTTAATTAAAGAGTGCTCAGGAGTCAAAACAACGGCTGTTACCCCAAAGACAGTGTCGGCTCTGGTAGTAAAAACTTTAATTACCGAGCTTTCGCGAAGCGGAAGCGAAGGTGAAGAAGAGGATTTATCCTCTTCGCCTGTTTCATTCAAATCCGCTACTTTAAAATCAATTTCTGTGCCATAACTTTTTCCAATCCAGTTTATTTGTTGAGTTTTAATTTTTTCTAAATAATTAACTTTTTCTAAATCATCAATTAATCTGTCGGCATAATTAGTAATCTTTAACATCCATTGTTTTAAAACTTTTTTCAAAACTTGAGCTCCGCAACGCTCGCAAGAGCCAGAAACTACTTCTTCATTGGCTAAACCAATTTTACAAGAAGGGCACCAATTAACCGGTATTTCTGCCCGATAAGCTAAACCTTTTTCAAAAAGCTTGAGAAAAATCCATTGGGTCCATCTATAATATCTCGGGTCGGTAGTATTAATTTCCCGGCTCCAATCAAAAGATAGACCCAAACTCTTAAGCTGCCTTTTATAATTTACTATATTTTTTTTAGTGGTTTCTTCAGGATGAATGCCGGTTTTTATGGCGTAATTTTCGGCTGGCAAACCAAAGGCGTCCCAACCAATCGGAAATAAAACATTGTAACCTTCCATTCTCTTTTTCCTAGCCACCGCGTCCAGGGCAGAATAGCTACGACAATGACCAACATGGAGTCCTTCACCAGAAAGATAAGGAAATTCAATTAAAAGATAGAATTTTGGCTTCTTTGAAAAATCCTCTGCTCGGTAAAAATCATTTTTCTCCCAATATTTTTGCCACTTTGGCTCAATTTCTTGAGGATTATAATTAGGCATATTCAAATTTTTTTTCCTGTTATTTTTTCGTAGGCCTCGATATATTTTTTACTTGTCTCTTTAACAATCTCTTCTGGAAGTTCTGGGGCTGGTGGATTTTTGTCCCAGCCAATACCTATCAAATAATCCCTGACGAATTGTTTATCAAAACTCTTTTGGGACCTTCCTGGTCGAAAATCA
>Ga0315274_10011360_pt1 | contig 12760 bp, 7 predicted proteins | sample YL17G02_20_MG_FD_203700 | JGI IMG/M metagenome (GOLD analysis project Ga0315274, IMG submission 203700) | Sediment microbial communities from Yellowstone Lake, YNP, Wyoming, USA - YL17G02_20 | ecosystem: Environmental > Aquatic > Freshwater > Lake > Sediment | place: USA: Wyoming | collected... | reverse complement strand
TGGCCACCTCCCAGCCACTCCTGCGGGGATGCATTCACCAATCCGAGCTGTCCTCTTTTTGGCCCTGACTGTTGCATTACTTATGCGTAGGTCAATAACTGGGTCGGCGACGTCGGTGGCGACAGCATCGTGCCGTGGGCGACCGACGGCTGCATGGTGGAGCACAATATCGTGCAGGGCGCCAACGAGCGCGCCGGCACCTACAACGCCGGCATCTGGCCGTGGTCCACGGACAACACCCTGTTGCGCCTCAACCGCGCCTCCGGCGCGAAGACGCTCATGGACGGTCAGGGCTTTGACTCGGACTACAACTCGCGGAGCACGGTTCTCGAATTCAACCTGAGCCACGACAACGAGGGCGGCTTCCTCCTCATCTGCACGCCCGGCAGGCGCAAGGCGGAGGAGAACCTCGGCAATCTCGGCACTGTGGCTCGCTACAACATCAGCCGCCACGACCGCGCCCGGACCTTCCAGGTGAGCGCGGCCGAAAACACGCTGGTCCACGACAACGCCATCTACATCGGACCGGATCAGGACGTGCAAGTCGTGCTGTTGACCGATTGGACCGGTTGGGCGAAGGGGCTGGAGTTCCGCAACAACCTGTTCCACTCGGAAGGCATCGCGCGTTACGGCCATGAAACCAGCCGCACGAGCGACGGCGCCTTTGCCGCCGCTCCCGGATGGGGTACGGCGACGAACGTCGTGTTCCGAGGCAACCGTTATGTGGGCCGGCACGAGAACCGTCCGGAGGAAGCTGAGGGAGCGAGCACGACCACGCCCCTGCCGATTCAGTTCGACGACTGGCCGGGGCCCCAGTTCGAGCCGCAGCAGCCCGAGAAGTTCGATGCTTACCTCAGGGCGCACCGTGAGTGGATGCTCCGCCTGATGGAGCGGCAGTTCGGGCACCAACCGGAGCTCGCGAAATGACGAACAACTCAACCCCAGGTGCGCCCCCCGGCCAGACGCGGAAGCCAGGAGCGAGGCTGAAGCGCTGGGGTGGAGTCGCGGGCGCCGTGTTCGTGTTGCTGGCCGGCGTCTGGTGGTTGATCCCCGACGATCCAGGCGCAAACCCAGAACGCCAGGTCGCGGAGCTGTTGCAGCGCGTTCGGCGTGAGGAACGGAATCAGAAAGGCTTTTTCCTCTTCCTCCAGAGGTTGGAAGAGTGGCCGAGACCCTTTCCGAAACTTGCCCGGCTCCTGCTCGGGAGTGGAGACCAGGGCAACGATGTGAAATGGGAGCTCGCGGCGTACGGCGCGAAGGCCCTGCCGGCGTTGTCGCGGGCACTCATGAGCGATCGGAGTCCCGCGGTGCGCGCCACCGCCGCAGAATGGCTGGGCGACTCCGGCTTGCCGGCCGCGTTAGGCATCCTGACGAACGCGCTCTTTCTGGACCGGGAGCCGTCGGTCCGCCGTGACATCCTCGGCGCCTTGCAGAGTCTGTCCGATCCGGCAGCACTCCCGGCCTTGGTCGCACGTCTGGATTCCGAGGCGAACACCGAGGTGCGTGCGGCCTTGGCGGAGGCGCTGGGAGCCCTCGAGGATCCTCGCGCCATCCCTCCGCTCGTTGCTCACCTTCGCCAGGATACGGACGCTAACGTTCGGAGCGCCGCCGCGTTCGCCTTGGGGGAGATTGGTGACGGGCAGGCGGTGCCGGCACTGCTCGAGGCTCTGGAGGGCAACGCCTTTCCCCAGGTCCGTTCCACCGCTGCGAAAGCGCTGGGAAAGTTGGACGATCCGAAGGTCACGCCCGCTCTGCTCGCGGTCCTCAGCACCGCTGACGATCCGGCAGTCCGTCGAGCCGCTGCGGGCGCGCTGGCCAGCCGCGAAGACGCAGGGATCACGGCGGCGCTGACGGCGGCCGCGGAACGAGAGCCAGCCGCTGAAGTGCGTAAGGGGATTGTCGAGGCTTTGGGTCGCCGAGCTCAACCGGAAGCGGTGCCGGCGTTGAAGCGCGCCTTGGCCGAGGCCGCTTCGGCTGACGTGCGCGCCGCGGCCGCCGACGCTCTCGCCAGAGCTGGAGGTACCGACGCGTTGCCGCGCCTAGTCGAGGCACTTCGCCTCGACCCGGCTCCCGAGGTCCGGCGGGCGGCGGCCAGCGCGCTGGGGAGTCTCGGAACGGCGGAAGCCGCCGCCTCGCTCGTTGGAGTCCTGGAAACGGACGGGTCCCGCGAGGTGAAGGACGAGGCAGCCACGAGCCTCGGACAAGGCGCGACCGAGGCGGCAGTCTCCGTCCTGCTCGACCTGGTTCAGTCCCGGCAAACCACGGCGGACGTTCTCGCGCGGGTCATGCCGGCAATGGCGCGGTTCCACGATCCCCGGGTGGTGCCCGCACTCGTCAGCACTCTGACGAATCGGGAAGACGAGAACGTTCGCGCTTACGTAGCGACCGCACTCGGGTCGCTTGTGGCCACGCAGGCCGTTCCGGCGCTGAGAGCGAGTCTTCGTGAGCCGATCCCGGCTGGGGCCAACGTTTCCTACCGAACTGTCTCTGGACTACGCTCCTGCGTGGTGCGGGCTTTGGGACAGATCGGAGATCAGGGGGCGGTTCCGGATCTGCTTGCCGCTCTAAAGGCCGAGACCGAGCCCTCTCTACGCGCTCAAATGCTCGAGGCCCTCGGCCGGTTGCGTGACCCTCAATCCCTTCCCACGGTGCGCCTCATCCTCGCGCAGGATCAAGACGCCACCGTGCGCTCGGCTGCCGCCGAAGCCCTCGGTCTGCTCGCCGGCACGGGATCAGCCGACGAACTGATTGCCCTGCTCGACCGTCGCTCACCGCCGGAGCTCCGGGCCGCCGCCGCCTCGGCCCTTGGCATGATTGGCGCCGGACACGCCGTGCCCGCGTTGCTCGAGGCCGTGGCCGACGACGGAGAAGTGGCCGACGCCGCGGCGGAGGCGCTGGGCTGCCTGAGCGCTCCGGAGGCGGTTCCCGCTTTGGTGAAGGCGCTCGCGGAAGGATCGACCACGGTGCGGGCGAACGCAGCCGGCGCGCTCGGGCATCTGGGGACTCCGGAAGCGAGACCGGCGTTGATTGCGCACATCGGGAGGGAACGGGACCGGACGGTGCTCGCGAAGGCGCTCGAAGCCCTGGGTGAGGCCGGTGATCCGGTTGCCTGGGCGACGTTGGAACAGGCGCTCAGGGATCGGGACAGCGAGGTGCGGACCGCGGCGGCCTGGGGCTTGGGCCACTTCGGTGACGCCCGATCCGTGGGCAGCCTGGTCCAGGCCTTGAGTGACCGCGCACCGAGAGTCCGTTTTGCTGCGGCTTGGGCCCTCGCCGAGGTCGGGGATGCGGCCGCGGTTTCCGCGCTGACGACCAATCTCGTCGATGCCGATGCGATGGCTAGGCTCGCGGCCGCGGGTGCTCTTGCGTTCTTCGACCGGCCGGACGGCCTTGAGGTGCTGGCAACGGCGACGCGATCCAGGGAGAGCTGGATGAGTTTTGCCGCCGTGATGGCACTGGCCCGCCTGAACACGCCGGAAGCCCGCCATCGTCTCCGCGCATGGAACCCGGAAAGCCGCCTGGTGAAGCGCGTCGCGGAGGAACCAGCGGCCTTGGCGATCGCCGGAGCGCTTCAGGCACGCGACGACGACTTGCGCCACTATGCCGCCCGGGCCTTGGTCTTTTTCCACGATCCAGCCACCCTGCCCGCACTCCGGGCCGCCTTCACCGACCCAAGTTCCGAAGTCAGGTCCGCCGCGCGCCTCGCGGTCCGGCACATCGAGCGAAGGTTAGGTGTCGTTGCCGCTTTGGGAAACCCGTAGGCTCACGGCCTCAAGGCGTGTTCGAGGAATGGAGATGACCGACGACGACGACGGCCGGCGAGGACACCCTCGCCGGCCGTATGCTGAAGCTCGTCCCCGCTACTCCGCCGAGAACCGGTGGATCGTCGTGGTCTTGTAGGTCTGGCCGGGACGCAGAATCACCGACGGGAAGCTTGGCTGGTTGACGGAGTCCGGGAAGTGCTGGGTTTCCAGGCAGAAGCCGTAGTGTTTCTGGTAAACGATCCCACGCTTCCCGGTCAGGGTCCCGTCCAGGAAGTTGCCGCTGTAGAACTGGACACCGGGTTGGTCGGTCAGGATTTCCAGCACGCGGCCGGTCTTCGGTTCATACACGCGGGCGGCGAGCGCCAACGTCCGACCGTGGCTGTTCAGCACGAAATTGTGGTCGTAGCCCTGCGGATCGTTGGTGAGCTGTTTGAGGTCCCGGCCGATCGGCTTGGGCTGGGTGAAATCCATCGGGGTGTCTTTGACGGTCCGGATTTCGCCGGTGGGGATGAGCGTGGCACCCACGGGGGTGAAGGCGTTCGCGAACAGTCGCAGCTCGTGGCCGAGGATGTCGCCTTCGCCCGCCAGGTTCCAGTAACTGTGGTTGGTGAGGTTCACCGGCGTGGCCTTGTCAGTGCTGGCCCGGTAGTCGATCCGCAACTCGTTCTTGGTCGTGAGGGTGTAGGTCATGGTGACCTTCAGGTTGCCGGGGTAACCCTCCTCGCCGTCCTTGCTCGTGTAGGTGAACCGGACCTGGGCGACGTCCTCAGTGGCGGCGGCGGTGGCGGCCCAGACGACTTTGTCAAAACCCTTGAGGCCGCCGTGGAGATGGTTCGGGCCGTTGTTGGCGGCCAGCTTGTGGGTCTTGCCGTCCAGCGTGAACTGCCCCTTGGCAATGCGGTTGCCGACCCGCCCGATCGCCGCGCCGAAATACGGATGGCCCTTGACGTAGGCGTCGAGGTTGTCGAAGCCGAGCACGAGGTCGCCCAGCTTGCCATGGCGATCGGGGGCCTGGATTTCCGTGATGATGGCGCCGTAGGTGATGACCTTGACCACCATGCCGTTCGGGTTCTTCAAGGTGAACAGGTCCACCGCAGTGCCGTCCGGCAGGGTGCCATACGCGCTCTTCTCCACCGCGGCCTGCACGACGGCACCGGGCTCTTTGCCGCGCGTGCTGGAACAGGAAGAAGTCCCGACCGCGACGGCGGCGGCGAGGGCAACGGTTTCGACGATCTGCATTTTCATAGGAGTCTTATCTGATGGGCGCATTCTGGACAATTGAGGCTCGGGTGGCCAGTACAAGATTCCGGGGTGCCTTCCACCGAGAACTGCGGACGTGGGGATCGCGTAGGAGCGGCCGGGGGCTGGCTAGCGGCGCAGGTAGAAGAGCATGAAGCCATGGATCTGAACCTCGCTATTGGCCAGCGGACGAACCGCCTCGACCACCTCGCGAGGCGTCACCGGAGGCAGCAAGACATAGTCGATCGGCTCGCGCTGCAGCAACCCGACCAGTTCCTCCGGCCCAGCCCGACCTTCGATGAGATCGGTGAATTCCTTCTGTTTGGCGGGATGCCCTGGGGTGAGAAACCAGTGGCCGGCGTACACCCGGTGGGAGGTGTAGGCCGGAATGAGGGTCCCCAGAAACGGCGCGGTGTAAACCCTCCCGGCCGGCTCCTGCCGAAGCCGTTCGATCGCCGCCATGGCGTCATTGGGAAACTGATGGCCGAGAGCGGTCCTGGCCGATCGCCAGGTCGCCGCGCCGGCCGACTGGAAGGTTGCCGCCAGCACCAAAGCCGTGGCCAACTGGGTGCGCCAGTGCGCCTCGTTGAAGCGCGTCAACCACTCGTCCAAGGCCGTCGCCGCGACGATGCAGAGGGGGAGATGCAGATGGAACACAAAGTGGAATCCGTTGAACAGCGTCGAGCTGTGCATCCACATGACCGCCACCGTCCACACCCCGATTTCCAACCGGTGAGGCGCTTGCGTCTGCAGCCAGCGACGCCAGCCCTGCACCGCCAGCAGACCCAAGGCGCCGAGGGTGACGGGATACCAGAACACGGAGAGTTGATGGTCGCCCAGGACGCGGCCGGCGGTGAGCCGGAAAACCGGGTCCTGGTTCTGCCACAGCGCCGTGGCGCCCACGATCGCGAGCCCCACGGCCAGCGCCGCGCCGCTCCTCATCAGGTGCGTTCCACGCCCCGCCGGCGTCGAGAAGGCCCAGCGAGCCACCAGCAGGCCGACGGTAACGCCCAGCACCACGAGCCCCGAATAGGGGTGCACGAAATACGTGGCGACGAAACCCATCGCGAACTGAACCCGATCGCGCCCTCGCGTCGGCCCGCCCGGCTGGATCCAGGGTCGCAGCGCGACGAGCGTAAGTGTCAGGCCCGCGACCCAGAGCGGGTTATTGAGCGCGGCAAACGTGCTCCAGCCGTGGTCGTCCGACAACGCCGCGAGCACCACGTTCCGCGACGCGGTCGGCCAGCAGTTGAGCGTGGCCAGGAGGAGAAGTTCCAGGCCTCCGGAGAAACCGACCAGACCACACGCGATCAGGCGTTGACGCGCGTTGGGGATCAAGCGTTGGAGGAACCACCACAGCACGGCGAAGAAGGCGAAGATCAATGGAACCCGGGACAACTCCAACACCCAGAAGGGATCGGCGCCCGTCCACCGACACACATACCCCAGCAGGCTGAACAACGGGAGGAAGTAGCGGCCGTCCTGGGGCAGGATCGTGTGGGGATTGAAGAGCAGCCAATTCCCGGTTTCAGCCGCCTGGCGGATGAAGCCGGCGTAGGCGTAGGCATCCAGCGGATTGTAGCCCACGGGCGCGAGGCTCATGCCGGGTTGCGGACTCGCCAAGCGGGTCAACAGGAACGGCACCGCCCGGAGTCCCGCGACCACCAAGGGGATCAGCCAAAAGTGGGGCGGCGGGAGAATCGGTTTTCCCTCGACCGGCTCGCTCATTTCGACAGTCCAAGGGGACTGAAGAGGAAGTACAGAATCAGGACCATGACCACCACGACGAGAGCGCCCAGTTTGGCCGATCGGGATGACCCCAGGGCGATGGTGGTGTTCTGCCGGAATTCGACGGGTTGCGGCAGCGGTTTCATCGCCGTGATGACGCCCATGACCGCAAGACAGAGGGCGAAGCAGACCGCCATGCGGTTGAGGAATTGGAGGTTGGGAACGCTCACCTTCAGAAGGCCGTAGGCGAACATGTTGGTGACCAGTCCCACGACGCCGCAGACGGGCGGGGCTCGCCGAACCAGGAGACCGAACACGAACACGGCCAGAATGCCGGGCGAAATGAAGCCCTGGCCTTCCTGGATGATGGTGAAGATGCTGTTGCTGATCTTCGGGTTGCCCAGTTGGGGAGCCAGGGCAACGGCCACGGCAGCGAACACCACCACGGAGATGCGCCCCAGGAGAACCACCGTGCCCTGCCCGGCGTTGGGGGCGAGATGCTTCTTGAAGATGTCCATCGCAAAGATCGTGGAGGCTGCGTTGAGCATGGCCGCGAGCGAACTCACCACCGCCCCCAGCAAGGCGGCCAGGACGAATCCCACCAGGCCCACGCCCTGGGGCAACACGTGGCCGAGCAGTTGCGCCAGCGCCGTGTCGTACTTGTAGGCAATGAGCTTCTCCACCGCCGGCGTCTGCCCCGCGGCCTTCGCCGCCTCGGTGGCCTTCTGGTTGAAGGCCTCGATCTCCTTGGCCAGGGCCTCGTTGACATGCCGCCAGGAGTGATCTTCGGTCATGAAGATCGTGAACGAAGTGGCGCCGACCTTGTCATACTTCTCCTGCGTGATCGGCAGAACGAACGGGTTCCGGGTCTTGACCGCGCTGAGCGTCTGGCTGTCCGGATAGAGGGCGATCCCATAGCGGCCGGGCGGCCAGGCGGCGACCTGCTCCGCCGTCGGCGCTCGAAGGGTCTCCACCAACCGGGTGTCCGGGTTGCTCTTGAGGTATCGACTGAGGCTCGCGGCGGTTTCACTCCGCGCTTCCAGGCGCATCTCATTCGAATACAGGTTGAAGGCGATGATGCCGGGAATGACGATGACGAACGGAATGAGCAGCTTCATGAACGCGGCGAACACGATCCCCTTCTGCCCCTGGGCAAGCGAAGCCGAGCCCAGCGTCCGCTGGGTGATGTATTGATTCAACCCCCAGTAGTAGAAGTTCGGGATCCAAAGCCCCAGCAACAGCGCCGTCCACGGCAGCACGCTGTCGGTGGCGGGCAGGAACATGTTCATCCGCGCTTTGTTCAGGCTCCAGAAACGCTCCAGGGACCCGGCATCCGGCGCCAAGGTCTGGATGGTCACGGCCCCTGTCTGGGTGCTGACCACGGCCGCCGCTTCGGAAGCTGAACCCAGCTTCTGAAACGCAAACCACATGATCACCGCGCCGCCCAGGATCAACGCGCTGCCCTGGATCAAGTCCGCCCAGGCGCACGCCTTCAGCCCTCCTGCGGTCACGTAGAGCATGGCGATGACCCCGATGAGCAGCGACCCGGTGAACAGGCTCATGTGGACGCCGGCGTTGCTGGCCAGGGTGCTGATGGTCAGCGCGCCCGAGTACGTCACCGAACCGAGCAGCAGGAGGTAGATCAGAATCGTGGCGGCCGCCATGATGGTCCGGGCCGCGCTGTTGAACCGGTACTCGAGAAACTCGGGCATGGTGTAAATGCCGGCGCGCAGGAAGTAGGGCAGGAATCCGAAGGCCACGACGACCAGCGTGATGGCCGCCATCCATTCATAGCTGGCGATGGCCAGGCCCACGTGACTGGCCGCGTTGCCGCTCATGCCCACGAACTGCTCGGTCGAGATGTTGGCGGCAATGAGCGAGAAACCGATCAACCACCAACTCAGGCCGCGCCCCGCCAGGAAGTAATCTTCGCTGCCCTTCTCGTTCTTGCTCTTGATGAGGCCCACGGTGACCACCGTCACCACGAAGGCCAGGAAGATGACGATGTCGATCGGGAAGATATGGAACGTGTTCATAAGGGAAAACGGATTCTATTCAGTTGCACACTTGAGTGGTTCCGCCGAGGCGCTCCCGCACATCCGATTGCCGACCAGGACGAACATGGGGACCCACGCAACCGAGGGCGCCATGGTGGAGCGGGGGCATAGCTGTTGTTAGGCCTTCTGTTACTGGGCACGCCGAGGGTTGTCAATCCATCAGCCAGCGACGGCTCCTCATTCGCGCACCCGCCATTCGAGGATGCCGCCCGAAAACTCTGGCTGAAGCTGGACTTCAACCCGCAGTGCCGTCGTCTGCAGGGGTTGGAGCGTGACGCGGTTCCAGTCGTCCAGCTTCGTGCCGAAACCGGAGGCCGGCTCTACCGGTTTCCAGGCGTCGCCAACACGATAAAGCAGCTTCCACGACTTCGGCACGCGACACTGGCCCCGGCCGGTGTCGTCGAACCAGTAAACCTCGACCGCCGAGACCTTGCGGGGCTTGGCGAAGTCGTATTGCACCCACTCGCTCGTGCCGCGGTGGTCCCACCAAGTGAAACGCGGAATCTCTCCGTCGCTTGATTTCTTGGGCAACAAGCCGTCGGACAACGCGTCCAGCGTGTCACCGTCGTTGCAGTGCGAGGCGCGGGCCTGGAAGGCCGGTTTGGCCGAGGCCGGCCATTCCTTCGCGTCCGGGCCGCTGCCGATCACCGGAAAGGCGGAGAGACGAAGTCGCGCCGCGCCCAACGGAATCAACGTTACGGTTTCCTCCGGTTCGCTGGATCTGACCGGGCTCTGGATGACTTCGTGGATCGCGCCGCGCGGGTCGAGCGTCCAGTTCGGGATGCGTTTGGCGGTGGCCTGCAGCCGGATCGGCGCGGCGTCGGCGCGGAACGGTTGGTCGTCCGCCGGCCACGCCGCTTTCATCACCTTCAAACCCTTGGGTGCGCCCGCCTTGAGCACGAGACCATAGTTCCAGGGCGAGCCAGGGAAGATGTCCCAAGCCGGCCAGGCATCGGTGCCGCCGAACCGTTTGACGTCTTCCTGGATCGCCAACGAATAAGTGAGCGGGCCGCGGTTGACCGACACCGTGCCGCGGTTGGCGGTCCAGGTCCGGAGGGCGACCTTCATCGGTAGCGCGAGCACCACCTGGTCGCCGTTCTTCCATTCGCGATCCACCTTCGCCAGCTTGCCCGCGACCAGCCTGGGCTTCGTAGCCTGGCCGTTGAGGCTCAACTTCGCGTCGTCGCACCAGGCCGGAATGCGGAGGTAGAGCGGGAACTTCGCGGGCCGGGGCAGGGCGACGGAGAGCTCGATCTGCTCTTCGAACGGATACCGGGTGGTTTCCACGATCCGCACCTCGACACCGTCGCCGACCTTGGCCTTAACCTCGCACAGGCCGTAGAGGTAGGCGGCCAGGCCGTTGCCGGGTGCGGCGTACCAGAGGTGCTGGGTGAAGTAGGGCCAGGCGTGACCGGCATTGTGCTGGCAACAGCGGTGGTCGTGCGGGTTGAAGTGGAACATGGGGCCGCCGTTTTGGACCGCGGGCGCCTTGTTTCCGTGATCGCTCTGCGGCTGGTTGGGCGCCGTCAGGTAGCGAAGCGCCTTGAGGTCGGCGGTCATGCTGGCCGGGTAGGAGTTGAACGTGGCGTTTTCGCAGCGCTCGGCCCACAGCGGATCGCCGGTCGCGGCGATGAGGAGTTCGTCGGAGAGCATTTCCTCGGCGATGCCGCAGGTTTCGATGGCCTGGCAGGGACCGTTGTAGCCCGGGCGCGCGTTCTCATCGGCGCCGTACATCCCGCCCGGCACCTGGCCGTAGAGTTCGCGGACCTTGCGCCAGTTGCGGTCGGCACCCGCCAGGTTGGCCGGATCCTTCGAGAGCAGCCAGTAGAGGGTGGGTTCGCGGAAGGCCTGGGCGATGTTCACGTTGTGCCAGTTGGCGATCTCCTTGCCAGGGATGTCGGTGACGGTGTCCCACCGCGCGGTGCGGCGATGGGTCTTCCGGGCGAGGTCGAGGAGCCACGATTCACCGGTGAGATTGTAGAGCCAGAGGATACTGTAGAGCTGGTCGCCGCCGCGCATGGAAGGCCAGTAGCCGACGAGGAATTTGTCGTCCGGCAGCGTGGACAGATACCGGAAATACTTCTTCATCAGGTCGGGGACGCGAGGATCCGCCGTGCGCTCGTAGCAGGTCTGGAGGCAGAAGAGCATGATCATGTTCGGCCACAAGTCGTCGCGGCCGGTCAGGTCCGTGGCGGCGCCGGTGCGGCCCTTGTCGGGACCGAACCAGCCGTCGGGCTGCTGGCTGTTGAGCGCGCCGTCGATCCAAATCTGGGCCTCCTTGAGCATGCGCTCATTCTCGAGCAGGTAGGCGTTTCCGATGAAACCCTTGAGCCAGTAGGGCGGTTCCTCCCAGCCGTGATCGCCCGTGCCGGTCTTGCTCAACCAGGCATTGTTCTCCTTCTTCAGAAAGGCGCTGATCTCGGTCAGATGGCCGTGAAATCCATCGGCCTGCAGCTCCAGTTGGCGTTTCAGCCAACCGGCTGGCCGCACGGCACCGATGGGCAGCTTGACGGCGAAACTGGGCACGAGCGGGGCGCGATTGGCAACGTAGTGGTCGTACCGGCCGGTCGTGTCCGGGCGATCAACGACCGTGACCTCGGTCTGGGCTTGCGTGAATTGCATGGAGGCGATCGCGAGTGAGACGGCAAGCGACAGTGATTTCTTCATAGGCTTCTTTTGCGGCGTTGTTTGCCGGTGAATCCGCGGCGAACCTAGCAGGTCTTCAGCGGGCGTCACGCTTGAACGCTCTCATCGGCTCGAGCCCGCCAAACCTTCGAACTGAATGGGCGACCACTTCGACAACCCAGTCACCGCTGGGGGCACGGGCGTGGTCGGGCCACCCGCGCCAGCCCGCGAGGCGCCTGGCCTCAAGACAAGCTGGTGCGCGCGGGACGAGTGAGGAGCAGAGGCGAGGTCCCGGGGATCATTCGCCGGGCCAGCAAGCCTCGATCTCACCTGCGCAGGCCCTGGCGATGCCGTGGGAGGTCACGGCTCGTGGCTGCTGTCTGGGTGCGCAGGGTGTGCGGGAACCAGTCGGGGCGCTGGAGGATGGACGGGGGCTGTGCCGCGCTCGGATGTTTGCTCCCTCCGCGTGACCGTGAGGTCTTTCGTGGCCGCCGCCGGCAGCGTCTGCGACGTCACGCGGTAGAGACGGGATCCTTCAAGGGGGGTGGGGACGGTCCACTGGTTCGTCTGGAGCGGCCAAGCGGCGCCTGGCACCGGTTCCCACGACGACGTGGAATCCAGCGGCTTGGTCTCGAGCGTGTAAACACAGTTGGTCCGCGGGTCCACCCAGCGAAACTCAAGCCCGCCCTCGCGTTGAGCTGCACTCACGAAAAACGGGAGCGGACCCAATTCCCGCGTGATGCTGTACAAGGCAATCAGCCAGAATTCGGTTCGCGAGTCCGGCGGTAGGCCGCCGTACAGGAACTCCAGTCCATCTGGTGTGACGAACACATCGTCAGTGCCGATGCCATAGAACCCCTGAAACTCGGTGATCCTCCAGGACCAGGCCGGCAGATCCGGGTTGAGGTAATTGCGATTGATGCCATCCGCTCCGGCCGTCACGAACGCTCCGATCATGGAATCGACTGGGCGACCCAATTCGATTGTGGGTTTGGCCACGAATTCCCTGGCTTTCTCGATATCCTCCGCTCGGGACAACCCCACCACAAAAGACAGGTTCTGCTGTTCGTCAGGCGGCAGCTCGGGCCATTGGGTGGCCAGAAAATACACCGTTTGCTGGGCTTGGCTCGCCACCACTACCAGACTCGTCGACGCAACCAGAAGAAGGGTCGGCCTACCCATAGCGAACACACGAACCCAGCAGCCCCTCACCCGGTCTGCGACCACCCTCTCCCTATCGGCTTACCATTGCGCACATTGTTTTACTCGTTTCTGGCCGTGACACAGTCGCCACATCGCCGTGAGGTCGTTGAGCCGATGCAGGCCGCGCCAGAGCGTAATCGGTCC
>Ga0315274_10011358_pt1 | contig 12762 bp, 16 predicted proteins | sample YL17G02_20_MG_FD_203700 | JGI IMG/M metagenome (GOLD analysis project Ga0315274, IMG submission 203700) | Sediment microbial communities from Yellowstone Lake, YNP, Wyoming, USA - YL17G02_20 | ecosystem: Environmental > Aquatic > Freshwater > Lake > Sediment | place: USA: Wyoming | collected... | reverse complement strand
AAATCGCATTTAAAATATCCGCCATTTCTTCCTGACTTAACCAGGGATGCGACCGGCCGCAAGTCGCACCGGTCCGTGATTTATACCAGCCTTTATAAAACCAGGGCGAGCCGGCAATTTTCTCAAAAGCATCATTAGTCCAACAACTTTGGTTACCACATTTGGTATCCCAACCGCCGGCAGTGGTAAAACCATTGGCGGTATAAGCATAGTTGTAACCACCAGATGAGGCCGCATACCAGGCCGACAGTGGTTTGCCATTGGCGACCATTACCCAACCGCTGGTTGCAACCACCGCTGCATCCCAAGCCCCGCCTTTATTAACCGGTTTATAAACCTGGCAAGATTCGGTGGCGCAAATTGAACCGGCGCCGTTGTTGGTATAGCTCAGCGCATAAGAGCGAGCCGCCACTGCTTGGGCTTTTAAAGCGGCCGAATCATTATCAGTCCAGCTGCCGGGCATCTCATAAATTCGCTTCACGTAAGTCTCAATATCCACTGCCCCATAGCCTTGAACGTTGATATTAATCGAGGTTGAATAATCTTTTTTGATTTCCACCCCGCCGTAATAAGCTTGTAAAATTTGTTCCGCAGTTTGGCCGGATTTTGCCCTCCCCCAAGCCCCGTATTGACTCATGCCCTTCCTGTGAGGCGCCCCGAAAGAAAAAGCGGCAAAGGCCGGCGAAAAACCGGGATTATAATCCGGCCGGGATGACGGATCGTCAGCCAGAGGTACTTCTCCAACGGATGTTTGAAAAGTGCCGGTTTTTTCCGTCAACAGAGCTTGTTGTCTAGAAGTTAAACTGGCAATCTTACCGGAAATTTCCCCCAAATAACCTTCAACTTTTTGGACTTCTCCCCGTAAAAAAGTTGCCTGTTTATCAATCGCGTCTTTATTTTTCGCCAGCCAACTTTTATTGTTGGCTAATTTATCTTTATCGGTCTGTAAAGCCGCCAAATCGCCGGAGATTTTGGTGATAATTTTTTTATCTTCATTGGTAATGACCGACCGATAAAGTAAATCCCGTGACAGTTTGAGGGCATTATCCGAAGACAAAAATAATAAAAACGGTGAGAGTTTCCGGCTGCGGATATAATAACTTCGCACCCGAGTATTAAAAACTTCCCGCTGATATTCCAAGGCAACCGTCCGGTCAAAAATTTCTTTTTCGAGCTTGGTTATCTGGGTTTCCGCTGACTTAATTAACTTTTCCAAATTGCTAATTTGTTTATCCAGGGTTGCCAATTGCTCCTTATTTTTCGTTTGCGCCGGCGAGTAAGCGGAAATGATATTTTGGCATTCCTGAATTTTCTGCTGGCAGTCTTCATAATTGGTACAATCAGAAGCATCGCAGTTAACTGCGAGAGAAGATACTAAAATATTAGGATATAAAGATATTAAGAAAAATAATATAACTATTGTCTTTAAAAGCCACTTTTTCATCGCTATTTCAGTATACCAGATTGCCGACGGCATTTACTTTATGCTAAACTATAAAAGATGAAAAAAGCTTTATTATTAGTTGCCGCTTTTTCAGTAGCTTATATCTTTTCTTTAAAATCAGCTCTTGCTGCTGGCTGCGATATATTTGACTATTATCCAAGTCCGCTTTTAGTCAATTCGCCTGAAGCTGACTTTACTTTAGGTCTAACTGAACCAGGTAAAATCTACACCGTAGAATTTAACTGTAAAGAAGGATTATTACCCCAAAATGTAAGAATTGAACATATTGTAGCTAACGAAAACACGATCACCACTTTTGTACAAAAAAGCCAGCATTCATGTGTTTTCGGTTTAGGAAAACATAATGTTTCACTCTGGGAGGAAGGCCGTGAGAGTCCCGCATGCACTAGCCAATACGAAGTTGTTTCTGGTTGTCGCCTGGAGATCAATGATACTTCTCCGGACACAAATACAAATATAATAATTAGCGGCGTTAATGCTTCTTCTCGATTAAACTTACTGTGTATTAGTGGCCCATTAAATCCCTTTTACGAAATAAGTGTTAAATCTGATAATACTTTCAGTCAAACTTTCAAGATTGCCAGTAAGGGCGATTATATAGCCAAGGTTATTGAAGGCCCAAGATGCAATCAGCCTCTTTCTTCATACGGCTGTCAAGGTCTTCCTTTTTCTGTGCGCATGCCTGGAGCCCCTACGCCAGGTGGGGGTGGAACTTGGCCGGGAGGAACTGGAGGGGGAATTAAACCGACACCCTGTCCAGTGGGTACAGATGCAGAAGGGGGAATTTTAACAGCTTTAGGCTGTATTCCAACTAAAGACCCGACTCGATTTGTAGCTTGGATTTTGAAATTTGCCATCGGTATTGGCGGGGGGATTGCAATTTTACTGATTATTTTCGGTGCGTTTCAGGTAATGACCTCTTCCGGCAATCCGGAAAATCTTAAAAAGGGCAACGAAATGATTACTTCCGCCATTGGCGGTTTGATATTTATCATTTTTTCTGTATTTTTGTTAAAATTAATCGGGGTTAATATTTTAAGCATTCCCGGACTCAGCACACCATGAGAAATAATCTTTTAGCCCAAGCCATTAACTTTCCCACCCTAATGGAACAGGCATTGCCAACATACAATCCTGGTAAAATCAATCTTAAAGACACGAATCTTAACATAAGCACCATTATCTCCGCTATACTGCCTTATATTTTTGCCATAGCCGGCTTGGTTCTGTTTATCTTTCTAATCATGGGGGGATTTGAGCTTTTAACTTCCGCTGGTAATCCGGAATCAGCCAAAAAAGCCCAGGAAAAAATTACCAGTGCTCTGATAGGTTTTATCATTATCTTTCTGGCTTATTGGTTAACTCAAGCTCTGGAGATTATTTTTGGTATCCAAATATTTCCTAAATAAATTACTTTCCAAATCTTCTTTTCCGACCTTGAAATGCCACAATTGCCTTGTCTAATTGTTTGGGGCCAAAATCCGGCCAAAGAGTTTCCGTAAAATAAAGTTCGGAATACGAGGTTTGCCAGAGCAAAAAATTTGACAGTCGAATTTCCCCACCGGTGCGAATAATCAGATCCGGATCCGGCTGACCGTTGGTATATAAATGCTTTGCTACCAATTTTTCATTAATCTTTTCGGCCGGAACGCCTTCACGGATAATTTCCTGAATTGCCCGGATTATTTCATCCCGTCCCCCATAATTTAAAGCAATATTCACCCTCATTCTTTCGTGTTTTAAAACAATTTTCAACATCTCGGCAATGGCGCGGGCGACCTTGCGGGGAAACGCTTGAAAATTGCCCAAAACAAAAAGCTTTACTCCCTGCTTGGCATATTCTTCTTTTTTTTCTTTAACCATCCTCGTTAATAAACCAAAAATACCTTTAACTTCTTTGGCACTCCTTTTGCGCCAGTTTTCCGTAGAAAGGGTGTATAAAGTTATATATCCCACACCCAATTTTTTAGCATGCTCAACTATTCTTTCGGCATTACGTGTGCCCTCTTCATGGCCTTCATTAACAGTCTTTCCGTGAACCGCTGCCCAGCGCCGATTGCCGTCCATAATAATACCGATATGTTGGGGAATATTTTTCGGGTTCAGTTTTTGTTTAGTCATTTAAAGTGAGAAGATTCTACCACTTTGATTAATTAAACTGCAACTATCCCCTTCTTTCCGGGTTTGGTCCTTGTCCTTGGACTTCTGGAGACAGAGTAGTTTGTCTTTCTTCAGAACAATGTGGACAAACATCTCTTGGTGGAAAAATAGGTTTTTCGCACTTATGGCATAATTCTCCAATCAATCCGTAGCGCGTTCTCTGTCCTCGCCAAAAAAGAGGAACATTCATTTGTATTTTCTCCAAAAATTTAACCAGTAAAGCAGATAAATAGTAAAAGCTGAGAAGAAAAATAATCCAGTAGTAAATACTGATCGGCCAAAACTTTTGATTATTATCCACCCTGGAAATATTCTTGGGATCAATAATTCGACGATTCCTAGAAATAATAAAATTCCTAAACCACCGCCCAGCCATAAAGAAAAAAATATTGCCATCTGAGACCGGTCACGGCTGATTCTTTTTAAAGTCAAATAAGGATGGACTAGAAATCCGTAAGCATTAGAAACTGAAAGCCAACTTTCTTTAAGAAGCGTCAGCAGTATAAACTTTGATAAAGGCTTGGCGGGCCCGGAAAAGTTTCGATTCAACGCCTTTGATTGTTTCATTAAGTTTTATCGCAATTTGTTCAACCGTTAATCCCTGGTAATACTTTAGTCGTAAAATTTCCGCATATCCTTCGGAGAGTCGGCCAAAAGTTTTTTTAACTTTGTCTTCCAACTCTCGGCGCATAAAAATTTGTTCCGGGCCTAAAGCTTCATTAGCTAACTCTTCTAACCAAGGCAGATGGGAAAAAAGGAAGGTTTTAATTTTCTTTTTCCGGTAATAATCGGCAATTTCGTGCCGAGCAATGCCGCAAATCCAGGTAAATAAAGTTGATTTGCCGGAATACAAAGGCAAACAATCAACCGTGGCAATTAAACTTTCCTGAAGAATTTCCTCAATATCCTGCTCGTTGGCGACTTTTTGGGCAATAAACATCCTTAGCCGGGATTGATATTCTCGATAAATTTCTACAGCTAGTCTTTTTCTAGTCACCAAATAATTATATCAGATTAGCTCAGTGCCCGCTCCCATTCATTAAAAAAAGCAACGACCTTCTTAATTATTGGAATCTCTTTTTTTAAAATTGCTCGTGCTTTCTTTGTTTGCACATAATCATTATCCCAAGCCATTTTTATGTTTTTCCAAAGAAAATTTACTGCTTCATGGGGCTTCATCTGCCTCTCTTCCACCAACCAACAACAGACTCTGATAAAACCATTGACTGAAGCGATTTCCAACTTATCGGCATCAAAGAGTATTTTTGCCTCAATAGTTTTCGCAGATTTAACGTTGGCAATATCATGACAAAAAACAGCATTTTTTATCGCTTCGATTTCATCTTTCGACAGACTGATTTTCATTAAAAATGTTTCTGATAAATCAACGCTTTTTTGGACATGACCCGCGTCTTTTAAGTGCTTTTTCAAGCGGCCAATATCGTGAAGATAACAAGCAGCTTCTAGAAGTCGGATATTAACTTTTTTAAAATCTCTTGCCAGATTCAAGGCATGCTTTTGAACACGTAAGACGTGGTTCCAGTCATGATATTTACCGGTTTTTTGGCAACAGGATTGGGCAAACTTTTTTATCTGAAGCAATTGTTTTCTGGTCATTTTTCGGCAATAACGCAAAGATAATGTCCATTCATTATAACATCATCTCGAGTAACTTTAATATTGAGCTCTCTTTTAACTTCATCCGATGCTTTTCTTAGACACTTCAAGACCCTTTTTCGAATATCCTTTGGTAAGCCACTTTTCCCTAGCCAATCACTAAACATTGAATAACCCGGAATACAACCTGCAAAAGATTCCACTCTTGAAAACCTACCTGTGTTTAGAACTAAACTCACCAATTGACTAGGCAGCCAAAGGTGTCTGCCAGGCTCTTTGATGCCAAAAAGTCTTCTTTCAAAAGGCATTACACTCTCACTTACTACAACATGCTCGGCAATAACCACCCTTCCTCCTGGTTTGACAATTCTGGCCATTTCTTTGATTGCATCTTCAGGAGTTTTGATATGATGAATTACTTGACGAGCTATAGCAATATCAGCAACCTCACCATAAAGAGGAATATGAGCTGCATCAGCAATAAAAAGCTTAGGCTTTGGTTCCCTACTAGTTTGGCCAGCGCTTAACATAGCAAAAGAGCGATCAAAACCTACTATTTGCCCCCCCCGGTAAAGAAAAGGCTCAATAGCATGAAGAACTGCTTGGGTACCAGTACCAACATCAACTACAAATTCATTTCCTTTTAATCCAAGTCGACGAATTAATTCTTTTATAGGGTTAGCTTCATTGACCCATTGTAATCCTTCATATCCTGAAGCTCTTATATTCCAAAGCGCAGGATTGAATGCTTCGTGTCCAGCCATATTTTCCTAATAAATATATTTAGCTTCTATGTAAAAGTTTAGTCGCCATTCTAGCACTATTCCCTTCACTTGGCAAAATTTGACAGCCTAGGTAAGCCCTGATAAACTAAAAGTGTGAATCAATTGGCTTTTAATATCGGTGATGAATTTTGGCTCAAACCCAATAAAGCAATTACCGGTGTTCCGGCATATCAGAGTTTTGGCGGCTTTATTTCCGCAGTTCTTCCCAACGTCTATGTTATCGCCGGCATAATTTTGTTCGTGCTTTTGCTGGCCGGCGGTATCATGGTTATCTCCAGCGCTGGTAAAGGCGAATCCGACTCTACTAAAAAAGGGTCACAGGCAATTACCGCTGCCTTACTTGGTTTCTTGATTATTTTTGCCAGTTATTGGATAATCCAATTAATTGAGATTCTGACGGGAGTCAATATTTTTCAAAGCGGCAAATGATATTTCAAATCATCGGCAACATTAAACCACCATCTCCATTTATGGATCCTAACCTGACAAATCAATATGGCAGTTTTACCGTTGGTTTTATCAAATTTTTTAACAACCTTATTCGTCTTTTGATCGTTGTTGGCGGTTTATGGGCTTTTTTAAATTTGGTTTTAGCCGGCTACAGCTTCTTGGGCGCCGGTGAGGACCCGAAAAAAATGGAAGGGGCGTGGGCAAAAATCTGGCAATCAATGATCGGTCTGCTTTTTATTTTAGGTTCGTTTGTCTTAGCCGCTATTTTTGGTTATCTATTATTTGGGGACCCAAGGGCTATCCTCAATCCTAAAATTTATGGACCATGATTAATCTAACTACAATTTTAGCACAAACACCCATTGGTCAGATTGGCGGCCCCACCGGTTTTGGCCCATGGGGAAATTTGGGAAAATTTACCGATATTAGTCTCTCGGCGGGGGCTTTCACTGGAATTTTATCAAATGTTATCGGGGTAATGACCATTGTCGCCGGGTTATGGTTTATATTTCAGTTTATTATCGGTGGCTATGCTTACATGACTGCCGGTGAAGATCCTCAAAAAATGGGTAACGCCACCAAAAAGATTACCTCTTCTTTAATCGGTCTGGTGGTAATTGTCGCCGCCTATGCGATTATTTCTTTGCTCGGATCGCTATTGGGCTTTGATATTTTAAATCCGCAAAATATTATTCCTAAATTAGGACCAAATTAAATGTTATTCGCAGCACCATTAGTAATCACACCACAAGGAATTTACAACCCAGCGATTAATGAAAAATTCGGTGCCGGACAGGGTAATGAAATTATCGCTCAATTGATTGCCAATGTTTTAAAAATCACCTTTTCAATTGCCGGATTAGTGCTCTTGGCAATGTTGATTATTGGCGGGATTCAATGGATGACGGCTGGTGGGGATAAAGAAGCGGTTGGTAAGGCTCAGAAAAGAATCACCGCTGCCCTAACTGGTTTCATTATCTATATGTCCGTTTTTGCGATTATCAATTTTATCGCTCCCCTGTTTGGTCTTGATTTCTTACAAGTATTAAAAATTACCTGGCCAACACCATGATTTTATACGGCGGATTAGTAAGCGATATCGGACAATTTTTAAACCAGAGTGGGGAAAACCCCTGGGCGGGTATTCAGCGGATGGATCAATTGGTGCCGGGATTAATTAATATCGCTATTATTATTGCCGCCGTGGTTTTTTTCTTCATGCTTTTGTTCGGCGGCATCAAATGGATTACCGCCGGTGGAGATAAAGAAGCGACCGGCAGTGCCCAAAAAATATTGACCTCCGCAATTATCGGTATTGCGGTAGTTTTTTCCGCTTGGGCGATTAAAAATCTCGTGTATAATTTCTTTCGACTTAACGGAGGCGGAGGAGTAACTCAAACTTGCCTGTACTGCGAAAATTGCGAAGGTTCTAGTTCTAAAACTCATCAATGTTCTGGCACTATGCAAGGGGGAACTTGCAAATACGATTCCAGAGTTAGTCCTAATTGCAGTCCTTGCAAATCTTGTGGCAACGGCACTTGTGATATTTGTGAAGGCCACAATTGGTGTCCACAAGATTGTAAATGAGATTGACAATTTTTGGTTCTTAATTCATAATATATTTAATCTTGAGAGGAGGTGAAAAATGAGGAAAATCTTAAGCAAACTAAATTATGCGGCTTTAGCCGGAGTGGTTTATGCCCAGCAAAACATTCCTCTTAACCCACCGGTCGGATTTGAGAATTTAGCTCATATCACTATTCCGGGAATTATTACAACCGTGATTAAATTGGTCTTGGTTGTTGCGGCCCTAATTGCCTTTTTCTTTCTCGTCTTTGGAGGTATTAAATGGATCACCTCCGGCGGAGATAAGGAAGGCACCGCTAAGGCTCAAGGAACGATTACCGCCGCCTTGGTTGGCTTGGTGATTGTTTTTGCCGCCTGGGCAATTATTAAATTGCTCGAGGTCTTTTTTGGAATTCAAATTTTGAGTTCATTAAACATTCCGCAAGTTACACAATAGGAAGTTTAAACCAAAACACCTATGGTCTCTCAATTGACTGTGGGTGTTTTTTGGTATAGATTGGGAGTATGCACAACCCAGCACAAATTCAAGATTTTGAGATTATTGTTAAAACCATCCTCAATTTAGCGGTCCAATTTGCGGGAATTGCGGTTTTCATTTTGTTACTTGTTGGTGGTTTTAAGTATTTAACTTCCGGAGGCAATCCGGAAGCTAAAAAAGCCGCTTCCGGCACGATTACCTACGCCATAATCGGTCTTGCCTTATTACTTGGCTCTTGGTTAATTCTGCTTTTAATCAAAGAGATTACCGGCGTGGATGTCACTCGATTTGTCATTCCCGGACCATGATAAAAAAACTGCCTGCCCCGTTAAAATCGCTCTTTAAGCCGCAGTACAAATGTACTAAGGCGAAAAGTAAGATTATACTGGGGCCTGTCTACTTGTTACTTGTTACTTGTTACTTGTTACTTGCTACCCCGGCTTTAGCCAATAAATGCGGTGTCAATATCGGCCCCATGCGTCAGAACGTCGGTCGGGTAAAAGACTTAACTAAAGAAGGCGGTTGGGTAGTCGCTCTGGGCACTCCTGGAGACTGCACTAGCTTAGAGGCTCTTTTTGGCCAGGGATTAAACGTTGTTATTCGCGCTTTTAACGGTGGAAAAAAATTTACCAACGAACAAGCTTTAGGTTGGGTAGCAACGTTGGGGAAAATAGATACCAAGGGTCAAATAATATATTTCATGCCGTGGAACGAACCTAATCATGATCTAGAATGTGGTAATAGCCCTTGTACACCAACTGAAATAGCCGATTATATTAATTTTCTCAAATCTCAATTGGCTGCAGCAGGACTTTCTGATAAGGTAGTTCTATTGTCGCCGATGATCGACAAACTTAATCCCCGCTTTGAGGAATTTAAAAGTGTTTATAGCTTAACTAGCGGTAGTTCTATTAACGAATACGATCAATTTGTTAATGGACCATGCTCCGGCGCAGCTACCCAGAACAACTGCCTTTATAACCAAATTGGTATTCCTGGGCCGTATTATGCCCTAGAAAGTGGCGTTGCTGGTACTTGCTCACCGCCATGCTACCGAGATAATGAACTTATTCAAATGCTAAATACTTCCTGGGCAAAATGGAACACCGACGGCGCCTTTAAAATGTTTGCGATTTTTTCCTATGATCCACACCGACCGGGCGCTTGGGATATCTTTTCTGCTCCGCAAGTTAAAAATTTCTATACTAATAATTGCCAATCGGGAGGGGTGGAAAGCGGTAGTATTAATCAAACCCTCTTCGGCAATTGGCTATCTAAACAAAGTTTAGTTGCCTGCGACGGTTGCGGTTATGCTTCAAGCCAAAATTATTGTTCTGCAACCGGAGCTGGAACCAGCAATGAACCGGAGGTTATTAATCCACAAAATAGCCTGGTTTGCCAGAATCTGGATATTGAATATCGAAAAAGCGAAAGTGAAACAATTACCAACACACCCACGCCAACAATTAATCTGGCTAATACCCTCGGAACTAGGCAAGAAACCGGTGATCGAGTTTTTTCTGGAGAATTCCTGCTGGAAAAGATGGACTTTCCGGATTTTTCAAAAATGGAAGAACTTCTAAGAAAATCGTTGGATAAACTCTTGCCTTCTGATTTGAACCAGTTAGTGTCAATCGAAAGCCAGCCATTAACCTCCCGGATAAAGCATTTTATCACCGGAGTATACCCTACCGGAACTCCACAACCAACCCCGCAACCGCCAATTCCGGAAACTGAATTCAATCAACCAGGTTGGTTCACCCAGCTTTTGGGCGTTACTAAAATTATTTGCGGCCTTTTCAATGTCTGTCCTGCACCTCAATCTTTGACCATCAAAGTCAATCAACCGAATATTAACGCTCTTTCGACTTCTATCAATTCTAATGCCGCCTTTTGTCCCCAAAGCTATTCAACTACTGGTGAGTCAACTAATCCCAAACCTACCCAAGCTAATTATCAAACTACTGCCTATTATGAAAGAACTATCGAAACCAACCAAACCCCAAATGGGGTTACCACTAATATCAATGAAAAGGCCGATTTACTGGACAAAACCCGCGGCTGGTTAGTCGGTGGTGAAACCTTAAACCAGCAATATCCTTTTTTATATGTCTTTCTGCCGGCCGAACTTATCTCCGAAGATAGCTTCGCCTTAAAAAATCAGGCTGACTACACTATTACTCCTGATTCTCTGCAAATAAAGAATGAAGAAGCCGTTAACTATCAAAACCTAGCGGCCGTCCGCGCTTTTTGCCTACAGCAGTGCAGTTTATTACCTTCTGGTACCGATATCAACTCTATTTATTCTTTTTGCTTATCCTGCAATCCAAAAGATTATCCGCTGGTTTCTTTGGATACGGCGTTTTGTACTAAAGACGGAGGCGGTATCTGCAATTATTGCACCACCGATCATTCCTATGAAGGCTGCGGACCCAACCTGGACCCTTTTTGCGAGGGTGGACTTTGTTGCCCATACCAATACGGTCAGGCTAAGGATTACAAAGATCATAAGTGTGAAGTTCCCTACGCAAATATTGCTCCGGATTGCTTTGATAAAGCGGTTTGCCATTTGGTTAGATATGCTAAAAACCCATCCGGTGGTTATGGTGCTTGCCATTACAGTAGCCCTGAAGTTTGCGTTCGAACCGATCGGGAGGCAGTTGGTTATTGCGCCGCCACCTGTAACTATGTTTGTTGCCAATAGCTTACCCTGAATATAGTTGAAGGATTGACAAGTAAATTAAAAACTCATAAGCTGAAGATATAAATATGCGGAAATGTTTTCTATTACTGGCCTGCCTAATTTGTTTTTTGTGTGTTCCAAAAACTATCCATGCTTCTCCCTTGGTGGGTGATTGTGAAACTCAGGCTGAATGCGAAGCCATGGCTCCAGGCGCTATTTGTAATGACGGAAAGTGTATTCAATATGGCTCTTCCTTGAAAGAATTTCAACAAAAATTAGATACTTGTACTAACACCGGTATAATCGCCTCGGAGTGTTGGATTGCAAACACACCAGAGTTGATTACCCCTGAAGGTAATCAAGGCCAATCCGGGGTTATTCACTCTATCCTTTCAGGATTGCTTACTGCACTTATTGGTCCTATTACCACAACTAAAGCAGGTGCTTATGTTCCTGGGGGAGCAATAAAAAGTATGGCCAGCTTGATTACTTCTCTGTCATCTCCTCCAGTATCAACTAACGAATATTTTGCTTATTTAGGCAGGAAATTGAATTTGGTTTCCCCCGTTTATGCGCAGGGTTTTGGCTACGAAGCTTTAAATTCACTACTTAACCTTTGGAATGCTTTTAAAAATATCTCTTATGTATTCTTTATCATTGTTTTTGTGATTACCGGTTTTGCCATTATGTTTCGCGCCAAAATAGATCCCCAAACAGTAATCAATATGCAAAACGCCCTCCCCAGAATAGTGATTGGATTAATTTTAGTAACTTTTTCTTACGCTATCGCTGGATTGTTTGTAGATCTAATCTATGTTATTTTTTTCTTAATGGTCAATGCAGTTCAGGCTTTTGGTGGGATTACTGCCACAGAAGGAGCAGCCATGACTTATAATTATTCTACTTCTAGCCTATTCGGGACATTAGCCTCATTAGGTAAAATTGGTTATAATAACTTGAGAGAATTATTGGTTAGCATTATTCCATTTAAACTAGGTAATTTAATAATTAAACTACCTTAAAAGGCAAATCATATGGATCCAATAAGCGCCGGCAGTATAGGACTAGCAATATTAGGATTACTAGGAGGGGTTATTGGGGGTATTATCAATACGTCAGTTGCCCTCTCGATTATGCTTATTGGTGTTGTTTTCGGACTGCTGATGAGGATATTTTTTATGTTTGTCAAAGCGTATTTAAGCATTATCCTCTTGGTTATTTTTGGTCCTTTAATAATTACCTTTTCTATCTTGCCTGGCTCAACCGGAGGGGTAATGATATGGCTAAAAAATCTTTTAGCCAATATTCTTATTTTCCCGGTATCTGCTTTTATTATGGGGATAGGAACGATTTTAATCAGTCGGCTCAGTGATCCCAACGCGACTATTTGGGGTCCCCCCTTAGTCGGTCAAAATCGACAACTTTTAGGCGGAGCAATTGGTATGGGTATTATTCTTATAATACCTGAAATTGACGGCGTGATTTCAAAACTCCTCGGAGCGGCCGGAGTGCCTATGGGCGGCATGCCAGGGATGGA
>Ga0315274_10011357_pt1 | contig 12762 bp, 11 predicted proteins | sample YL17G02_20_MG_FD_203700 | JGI IMG/M metagenome (GOLD analysis project Ga0315274, IMG submission 203700) | Sediment microbial communities from Yellowstone Lake, YNP, Wyoming, USA - YL17G02_20 | ecosystem: Environmental > Aquatic > Freshwater > Lake > Sediment | place: USA: Wyoming | collected... | reverse complement strand
ACAAAGGATTTCTCGAGCCGCTCAAGCTCTGACTTCACCTCTCCCATCTTTACACAAAGGCTTGAGTAAGGCTCGGGGCCAACGAGTCCGAACCGATAACCATGGCGCATGAGTCGTTCGTCAGCATTATCATGTCTGAGAAGTAGCCTGTACTCGGCCTGCGATGTGAACATCCTGTAGGGTTCACTCGTTCCACGAGTTACAAGATCGTCTATCAATACTCCGACATAGGCTTCGGCGCGGTCAAGCACAAAGGAATCTTCACCGCGAAGCAGGAGTGCGGCGTTTATTCCAGCCATGAGCCCCTGGGCTGCAGCCTCTTCGTACCCCGAAGTTCCATTGATCTGTCCCGCCAGGAAAAGGGTAGGGTATAGGTGGGTTTGAAGTGAGGGCTTGAGATACGTAGGCGGAACGAAATCGTATTCCACGGCGTAACCTGGCCGCATTATCTCGGCCTTCTCAAGTCCCTCAATCGAGCGCACGAACTCCACCTGCACGTCGGCGGGCATGCTCGTGGAAATGCCGCTCGCGTAGATTTCCTCCGACTCAATCCCTTCTGGCTCAAGGAAAACCTGGTGTGACTCGCGCGAAGGAAACTTGACCACCTTGTCCTCAATCGAGGGACAGTATCTCGGACCCACGCCCTTGATTCTGCCGGTAAGAAGAGGGGAGCGATCCAGGTTTTCCCGGAGAATACTGTGAGTACGGGAATTGGTCCAGGCGATGTAGCACGGCACTTGCTCGAAGATGCGCCCTACAGTGGAATGAGAAAAGAAGGGTGGGGGAACATCGCCGTTCTGAGGCACAAGCCTAGAGAAATCAATGCTTCTACGCGCCAACCTTGGAGACGTGCCGGTCTTGAGCCGACCGAGCTCGAACCCCAGCGCTGCAAGGCACTGCGAGAGGTGCGGCGCGGAAAGTTCTCCTGCTCTACCTCCGACAAACGTGCTCAATCCTATATGGATCCTACCGTTGAGAAAAGTGCCGGGCGAGAGTATGAGACACTTCGAAACGAGGGTGAGACCGGCCTCTGTCTCAAGCTCCCACGAGTACTCTCTTGGAGACTCGGCGGGCAGCACCACACCGGCGTCCACGCAGCCTTGACTGCCCCCTCCACCCGGAAAAGTCAACGATGCTATGCGGACCACGTTTCCTTGCATGAGCCTCAGACGCTCCTGAGACTCGACTCTGCGCCGCATGAGGTTCTGGTAGGCTTTCTTGTCAGCCTGCGCTCTGATTGCCTGAACGGCCTTGCCCCTTCCCGTGTTGAGCATGCGAAATTGAATCCCCGTGAGGTCGATGACCTTCCCCATCTCGCCGCCCAGGGCGTCAATCTCTCGCACGAGGTGACCCTTTGCTAGACCACCAATGGCGGGATTGCACGACATCTGTGCCACGTTGTCGAGGTTCAAGGTCAAAAGAAGCGTGCTGAATCCCATCCGCGATGCAGCAAGAGCGGCTTCACATCCTGCGTGGCCGGCACCCACCACTGCAACGTCGTATCTGATGGCATCAACAGGATGAGACATGGCTGTCGAATCCTTGCGGTGGCGGGGTATTGGCATCCCGCTCATTTTCCTACACACATCCAGTTCCTACACACGTCCAGCCTGGTCTCTCGCGCCATCCTCTGGACTGTGGCGGAAAAGCGGCGTCTGGCTCATTTTCCCACACAGAACCTTGAGAAGATGCTGTCGAGTATTTCCGGACCTACCCTCTCTCCAGTTATCGAACCAAGTTCCTGTGCGGCTTCTCTGAGCTCAAACGCTACTAGTTCTTCAAAGCTCCCAGATTCGAGCGCGTGTTTAGCACTCTGTAGATTCTCCAAAGCCGAACGCAGGCAATTGACGTGTCTCTGGCATGTACAGGCATCGTCCCGAAGGTCAAAATCAGCCGTAGTAACCTGTGATGCCAGAACGTCCTTGAACGAGCTGATCCCTGTTCCTTTGGTGGCTGATACCTCCACGATCTTGTGTTTGCCCGGCGCAGAAGACGGATGGCTCGAAGAACCACGACCCGCGGAAACCTCGCGCGCATGAGCTTCGAGGGCCGACCGGGCAGCAGCAGGGGACGCTATGTCGATCTTATTTATCGCAACCAGACAAGGTTTGTCGCCAATAGACTCAAGTATCTCGCTTACTACAGAACCACCGCCGGTAGACCCCGGGGAAATGCCGGTGTGCGCAGAAGCGTCAACGACAAGAATAACAAGATCGGCGAGGCGAAGCTCATCCATGGTCCTTCGCACTCCTTCTTCCTCGACTTCTCCTGTTGCGCTTCTAAGCCCGGCAGTGTCGACAAGCCTCACGGGCACGCCGTCGAGTTCGATCACTTCGTCTACGGTATCACGCGTCGTACCGGGGTAGGGCGAGACTATGACCCTCGATCGACCAACTATTGCGTTGAGAAGGCTAGACTTACCTACATTGGGGCTGCCGACAATCGGTATTCTTGCTCCCGCGCTGAGCAGAGCCGACCCTGTTCTCTCCGAGATGATCTCTTCGAGCGAGCGGACGCATTCGTCCAGAGTGGCGCTGAGGGCATCGGTTTCAAGGCCCTCCGGAATGTCATCGGGAAAGTCTATTCTTGCTTCCAGCTCTGCAAGAACTCCTATGATCGACGACCTAAGAGCACGTATGCGCTCCGAAAGCTCGCCCTCAAGCTGTGTTAGTGCTCGCTCGGCTGCCCGTCTGGTCCTCGCGGCGATGAGCTCTGCCACGGCTTCGGCCTGAGCAAGATCGATTTTGCCGTTGAGAAACGCCCTTCTCGTAAACTCGCCTGGTTCGGCCAATCTGCAGCCGACCTCCACCAGGGCCTGAAGTACGAGCTGGCTCACGAGCATGCCACCGTGGCAACTGATCTCAACAACGTCCTCGCCAGTGAATGTGTCGGGTGCCTTCATCACGGTAACCAGGACTTCGTCAAGCACCTGTCCGGCGCGATCAGTCAGTCTGCCGTGTCTCACAGAATGGGATCGCGTTTGAGAAAGCGCTTCTTTTCCACGGAAGAGTTTGTCCGCGATCTCCACGGATTCCGGGCCGCTCAGCCGCACGATTGCGATGGCCCCGCGCCCCGGGGCAGTCGAGACTGCAGCAATAGTATCCGCAGCCAACTCCATCCTCCTTCTGACTGCGCCTCTTGGCAGTGCCTCTTGACGGTGCCTCCTGGCAGCGTCCCTTACCCGTGGCAGTGTCCTTTAGGAGATTAACCAGGCTCTCAGAACATAAAACAGGATATAACGCTAGCGAGAGGTCGTCTAGAGCCGAATAGAAGGCTGAAAGGGAGGTCGGCGGTTGAGGCGGTCGACTGGGGCCTTCGTTCCACACCGTCGACCGGATCCACAGCTCAGTTGTACCAATCAGGTTGCCGATAAGCTACAGCCGTCAGATCTACCCCGTTTTCTTCCGCGCAATCACGACTCGTTTCACAAGGCCTTCGCCGATGGCAAAGGATCTGACGGTGGGATTGTCTTTCAGCGAAAGATGGATAACGCGCCTTTCTGAAGCCTTCAGAGGTTCAGTGGTTAGCTCTTCTCCCGTCGTTTCCACGCGGGTGGCCATTGAATGGGCAAGCTTGGCAAGTTGCGACTCTCTGCGCTTCCTGTAATCACCCACGTCCACTACAACATGTCTCCACTCCTCCGTGGCGCCACGGTTCAGCATCTTGCTCACGATGTGCTGAAGACACTCCAGGGTATCGCCTCGTTTGCCGATCAGAAGACCGTCCGCACCCGTTGAGCCTATTGTGATCTCGGTCGCATCCTCACCCTCGGAGGATTCCACCGTGGCATCGAACCCCATTGCCGAGATAAGCCCCTTGACGATTTCTACGGGCTCCGCGGGCGGTGCCGGAGGCTTGCTGAGCCGAACACGGACGCGTGCCTGCCTCGAGCCGAGGAAGTTAAAAACCCCGCGACTACCTTCGTCAAGCACTTCTATTTCTACGTCTTTTTCTTGCACACCCAACCTGGCAAGTGCGTTCTGAACCGCCTCCCCGACTGTCTTACCTTCTGTCTCGATGCAATTGGCAAGATTCTCGTTCATGAAAATCCACTCCCTTTCTTGACGGCAAGTGGGAGTATTGAGTCAGATGTAGCCGTCATACACCTGATTAAGATTCGATTGAGACTGCAATGTTCGAATGGCAGACCGTTAACTGGATGGCCCACCCTCAACTGGATGGCTCGGACGCCCGCGTTTCGTCCTCCTCAACAACGGGCTCCAGCGCCTGTTTCCTCTTCTCACCCCTTTGCGAAATGTATTGTTGCGCGATCGTCATAAAATTGTTCGCAGTCCAGTATAGAACAAGGCCCGATGGCAGGCTGTAGAAAAAGACGATCATCAGAATGGGCATGAAATAAGTCATCGCTGCCTGCCGCGGGTCGGTTGGGGTCATCTTCTGCTGCCAGAACATACTGGCACCCATTATTAGCGGCAGCACGTGTATTGAGAACCCACTTATCACGGCTACGGTATCGGCAGAGGAAAGGTCGTTTATCCACCACACAAAACTCGCTTTTCTCATTTCGATTGAGCTCATCAACACATTATAAAGCGCAATAAACACCGGCATCTGCAAAAGAAGGGGGAGGCAGCCCCCCACCGGATTGACTTTGTGCTTCTTGTAAAGCCCCATTACCTCTTTGTTGAGCCTCTGTGGGTCCTTCTTGAACTTTTCTCTCAGCTTTTGGATCCCCGGCTGCAACTTTTGCATTTCTCGCATCGACTTCGTGCTGCTCCTTGTCAGTGGCCAGAAAAGTATCTTCGTCAATGCAGAAAAAATGATGATGACCAGACCATAGTTGGGAAGCATTTTGTGACACTGGACGAGGAACCACAGGATTATCTGGCTGACGGGTCTTATCCAGTTCCAGCCCATGTTCACGTTACGCTCAAGACCCACACCCAGCGCTTTCAGTTTCCACAAGTCAATGGGCCCGAGGTAAATCGTTAGGGCAGTCTGTGTAACGCCGCTTCCGGAGACAGGAATCGCAAGCCGTGCTCCGGATAGATTCTTCTCGGGATCGCCGAAACTGATGACCTTGGAAACTGACCCTTCGGGCGGGATAAACGCGGCAATAAAGTACCTGGTTCTCACCGCCGTCCACCTTACGCTCCCGGAGTGTTCCTTGAGTGCGGCCTTCTTGAAGGAACCCATGTCATCCCGGAACATCTCGGTGCCTAGGAGGGAAACCGTGGCAAGGTTGCGCAGTTCCTCTTTGACGTTTGTTTCCGTCAGCGAAAGCCCTCCACTCCAGCCGACAAGACACTCGAGCTTCTCTTGCTGAGAAGATATTCCGCGAAGCTCGATCTCGAGGCCGACTACGTAGCTGTCGTCCCTGAAGCTAAACGTCTTCTTGATCGACGCCCCAGAGCTATCCACCGCTAGAAACGTGAGCTTCCTTATCCTGCTCGTCTTCGCATCCACGCTGTCACTGAACGAGAAAATCGTGGTGTTAGAATCGCGACGCCCTGTCGGAGACTTCAAGATCAGCCCGATCTCACTCTTTTGGGGATCGCGCACGAGGTTGACGGGCTCGCCGTTCTTTCCCGCGGCGAAGCGCTTGAGCTTCATGGCGGTAAGAGTGCCGCCGCGCGAGCTAAAAGTGGCTTCGTAGAGGTTCGTTGCAACAGTTATGTCCTGTATGGTCCCGCCATTAACATTGACGAAACTGCCAGTAGCAAGGGTGCCGGCCCCTGGCTTTTGGCCCTGCGCCTCCAGACCCAGGCTCTCGCCGGCAATGTCAATCTCAGTCGAACTCGGGACACCCAGCGCAGTCGTATCTGGCACTCCGCTCGAAGCAGCTCTGAGTGAATCCGCGGCTCGCTGGCCCAAAAGCTCTTGCTGGGCAGAAATGGCCTTCTGCTTCTTTTCGTACGCCGCTCTCTCGGTCGGCGCAAAGTACAACACCTGAAACAGCATGACCGCCAGTCCGGTGAGCCCCAGCGCGAGAAGCGTTCTTCTGTCCATCCGATGAACCCCTTCCTCGAATTCGGTTAGCCTACTTCGTCAATACCGCCGGGGTTAAACGGGTGACACCTCAGAAGCCGTTTAAGTCCCAACCAGACTCCCTTGCCAGCACCGTACCTGCTCACGGCCTGAAACGTGTACTCTGAACAACTCGGGTAGAACCTGCAACTAGGAGGAAGGAGTGGTGAGAAAAAAGTCTTGTATCCTCTAAGAAGCAGTAGAACAATTCGTTTCACGATCCCTCTGACAGAAAGGCTTAGATCACAGAATTAATGTTGTCCGAGCCCGGCTTTTGCGAGCAGCGCACGCATCTCCCCCAACAATCCTTCCCATTCGAGCTCCGCTATTCCCTTTCGGGCCACGAACACAAGATAGATATTGTCTGGCAGATTCGCCTTTATTCTTCTGTACGCTTCGCGAAGCCTTCTGCGTATTCGATTTCTAGTCACCGCTTTGCCCAGTTTCCTGCTGGTTACGAATGCCGCTCTCCTTCCTTCAACGTCTTCCCTGAGGCAAAAAAGCACTAAGTAACGCGTTTGATACACGCTACCGTATCTATAGACCCTCTCAAAGTTCTTCTTGCCTCGAAGCCCTTCCCTGCGCGGAAAGCTCTCATTGACTTTATTCATCGGGGGCTATTCGTTAGTAGCCAGCCACAGTGGCCGGCTACACAGATACGCGCTTTCGGCCCTTTGCCCGTCTTCTGTTGATGACTTTTCTGCCGTCAGCCGTGCTCATTCTCTTCCGAAAGCCGTGCGTCTTCTTTCTGGGCTTGTTATGGGGCTGAAATGTTCTTTTCAAAAGAAACCTCCACTAATGCCTTGAGTCTGGCACCCACCTGGATTTCCCAGGTTCAAAGCCAGGTAGGAGCGGTGCTGGCAGCGGGTCAAAATTCCCCCTCAAGCGCTCACAACATCGCTAACTTGCACAGCGCAAGCCACACCACGAGGATTCTATGGAACGCAAGGAGCCAGAGTCAAGACTTTAATGACAGTGGGGGGACATCTGAGTTGTCATACCACAATGATAGTGGCGGCTTACGGATGCATCCCAAACTTAGTGGTAGACAGAGAGGGGCTCACCAACAACCATCTATCTCCGCATACCTCGTGACGGACCAGCTTTCACGCGAGGGCGATTCCGTGTACCGGTGGACCAAAAGTCCGCAACGATCTAACTCCTGACACGAAAGCTCTGCCCCGAAGGCTTCGACCCGAGGGTAATTCACTCTACCGGTCGACCAAGCGCCCCACTGAGATATATCTTCTGACACCATCGCTTTCATGGACAGAGACGTCCCGGCAAATCGCCAGTTGCAGAAGTCTCGGGCCCAGCGGAGTCGGCATTGTCACCGAAACGTTGCGGGAATTTCGTGATTGACGTGATGCCTGTTGTGTGATACTGTAGCGCCGTCTAGCGCGAATGCGGCATCACTTCTTGCGTAATCAACATCTGTGCGCTCGCGGCCTCTCGCCCGATACGCGCTTTGACGGGTGGCCCCGCATCAAGTTTGATCGGGCCAGGTAAGCGTAAGTTACAGCAGGACACTTGGGGTTAGGCCGAAACCGCATAGCACCGGACCTGACCAGAAGATTGCAGGTAACTGCTTCAATTGAATGAGGTTGCAGATAGGCTCGCAACGAGTGTTATCCGGAAGAGAGAGCGTTCCAAAAAGCCCTTATCTGGAAACGGCATAAGCCGCGGTTATGCGGGTTATGTGAGTTCTTTTGGATAGGAGAACGTTTGGTCACTAAGCCCAAAGTCTTCATTTGCTATATGCACGAGGACACTCTGAAGGCAAGAGATCTGTACCGGTTTCTCTGCGAAGCAGGGGCTGATCCTTGGCTTGACAAAGAGAAGCTGCAACCGGGCGACCTGTGGCAACCGGAGATCGAAAAGGCCGTAAGGCAGGCTGCTGCATTTGTCGTTCTACTCCGCCCCGGCTTCGATGATATCGGGTTTCGACAACAGGAGATCAGATGGGCGCTGGAGGCGCTAGGGAAGCACCCGCCGGGTCGAGCTTTCATCATTCCGTACGTAGTGGAACCATGTAATATCCCAGAATGGTGCGGTCCGATTCACGTTGCGGATCACGCTACACGAAGGACCGAGAGGAACGAATTGCTACGCGCGATAGAGAAACACTGTCAAGTCATGCTCACAGGTGAATCTCTTGACCCGCGTCTGGAGGCGATTCTTAGAGCGGTAACTGACGACCAGGTTCAGCTACTCAATTCGTTGGGCGGCGCGGGAAGTCCGGCCTGTCCGTTGCAAAACGAAAATCCCACTTGGTACGCCTCTATCCTATTGAGACCCACAAAGTCTCGGATCGACATGGGAAGCGGCCCAAGGGATGTGTTCGTGCCAATCTATTTCGCGTGCTTCCGCCGCGAGAAGGTCTTTGCCACTAGTAGTTGGACTCAAACGCCCCAGCTTCTTGCTGACCCCCTTAACGTACGTGACTGCTGCTCAGGCTTGCCTATCCGCTGGCATAGCGAGGCCGCTGCTTGGAAAGAGAATCCCGTAACTCGTGGTCTCATAATCGCTCGGGTGGGCAAAGGAGGTAGACTGAAGCACCTAATCCTAAATGACGTACGTCGAGCTCGCTTTTCGATGGAATCGAATCTCATTCAGGAGACATACGCGACCGATACCCCGACCCAGGATTGGAGAAAGGCCGTTGGCTGGATGTTGTTGGATGACCGATCGAATCGGATTCATATGAGCCAAAGTATCGAGACCGAGATTTTGGTCCCGATATACGATCCTTCTTCACAACACTCTCCGACAGGACGCGATGTCCTAGGGGTTGCCAACTTTGAATGGGAGCAGCCGCATCCGCTCGCAAGAGCACAAGAAATTGGTCGTTACCTGTCTGAGTCGCTGCAGGACACCCGATTCTTTGCGATATCAATGCTGACGTGTTTTATTTTGGCCCAGGCGATTCCTACACATGGCTAAGGAGCATCCCGTGATCAATCCATGCTAACCACCGTCAACCGCATAACATCGCGCTTGCACCTGGCACTCCGCTTCGGGGCCTGCAGGTGAAGCTGGCGTTATGCGGAAGGAGGATAATATGACTGATGAAAAGCTTAAGCATTTAGAGTTCATTCAGAACGTAATCACGCGTATGAATACGAACTCCTTCCAAATAAAAAAGTGGGCCGTCACTTTGGTCTCAGCTCTGTTAGCGATATTCGCGTCAACTCAGAACAACCTCTTCGTGCTCACTGCAATCTTCCCAGCCCTGGTCTTTTGGTTTCTTGACGCCTTCTATTTGATGCAGGAACGAAAGTTCCGAGGGCTCTACAATGACGTGGCAGAAATCACGGACAAGCCTCAAGTAATAAAGCCGTTTGCAATGCGTCCGGACTTGTACACTGGAGGGAAGTATTCATATTGGAGCAGCTTCACTTCTACAACCATGTGGAAGCTGTATCTATCACTCTCTGCCGGCCTTATAGGGCTATTTGTTTATCTACAATTCTGCAGAACGAAAGGAGTATAGATCATGGCGAGAAGAGTGTTCTTTAGCTTTGAGTACGGGGATGTGTCGAGAGCAATGGTTGTCAGAAACAGTTGGGTGACGCAAGGCAAGGATGCCGCCGGCTTTATCGATGCCGCAGCCTTCGAGGAATTGAAGAAGAAGGGCGATACGGCCATAAAGAACTGGATTGACAACCAACTCAAAGGAACATCTGTGACAGTCGTGCTAGTCGGAAAAGACACATGCACCAGTCGATGGGTAAAGTACGAGATCGAGAAGAGTATTGAGATTGGCAACGGTTTGCTAGGGATCGATGTTAGCAAGATCAAAGATCTACAGGAGAACACCACGGAAAGGTGCGGTGAAATCCCCAAAGGATACAGTTTCTACCTGTGGAACAGTAATGAGGGATACAAGAATGTGGGAGATTGGATTGAGAAGGCAGCGAAGGATGCGGGCCGATAGACAAAGACCGCCCAACCCGTATGAGGCCTCCCGTCGTCAAGAGATAAAATGAGCCCTTGACCGGCGCGGGTGGGTCGGTTTTGAGTTCTTAGATCAACTGTTCGCTTCCTGACTTAGTTTCACATCTTCGGTGTAGAGTGCTGTCCTACACCAAACACGTATAGAGGTTCTCGGTTCATAATGTATGAACCTGTGAAGCAATAGCTTCACGACCTAGAAACACATCGGTGCCCTCATGCCATCCTAGTCAAAGGTGAGGATTATGAGAGAGAGGAACTTACCGACTCCAGGGACAGTACGCAGGAGATACAGAGCGTTAGGGTCATAGGGATCATGCCACTTCGCAGCAGGCCGGCTATTTTACGTGAGTCGATCCGGTCATTCTTGGTCTTTCCTCCGTGGATGGCTTTCATGTACAATGCATGACCGAGGACAAAGGGGATGTGTTCTTGTGAGCAGAGGTCTGCGAGCCAATACCATGTGAACATGCATTCGACGCAGACGACGATGTCCTCGCGGAATGGGGCAATCGCTTTGAGGAAGGCATCTGGTTCCGTGCGCATGTTCTTGTGGACCAGGGTTTCGCCCTTTTGGTTCAGAATGCAGACCTACATGGAGCGGGCGTGCAGGTCGATACCACAGTAGTGGTCGTGTTCGGTGGTATAGAAGTTCATTGGGGTCTCCTCCTTTGCTGAAAGTGGTGAAATGCCGAGTATAACCTCGGGATTATCCCGTGGGGGAGGCCTCAATGAGTATCACGCCGATGAACCCGACGCCGCTGCGTGCGCTTGCACGCCCTGCAGCGGTTCCCTCGGCTCGCAAAAGACGCGAGTCGAGGCGCAGGTTATCGGCACGCCGTTAGGGCTACCAAGAAGATGAAGGGTCGAGAGGTCATCTTGGGATGGTGAAGGGAGGACGAGGGGAACATGACTTCAAAGAAGGCGGTTGTTCGGGTCGGGGATATACAACGGCGAATCCTACTGATTCGCGGTGAAAAGATCGTTCTTGATGCAGATTTGGCCGAGTTCTACGGCGTGACCACGAAACGGCTGAATGAACAGGTCAAGCGTAACAAGAGTCGTTTTCCTGAGGATTTCGCGTTCCGGCTTACCGCGGATGAGAGATCCGAGGTGGTCGCAAAATGCGACCACCTAGCGAAGTTAAAGTACTCGCCGATGTTACCCTATGCTTTCACAGAGCACGGGGCTTTGATGGCCGCGAGTGTTTTGAGCACACACCGGGCTGTCGAGATGAGTGTCTTCGTGGTACGCGCGTTTGTCGCGCTGCGTCGCGTGATCGTCGAACACACGGAATTGGCGAACCGACTTGCCCTGCTGGAACGACGTCTGGCGGATCACGACAGCAAGATTCTTACTTTAATCGAGGCCATTAAACAACTCATGGCACCGAGTGAAGTGCCGAAGAAGAGACGGATTGGTTTTCAAGAAGAGGAGCCCTAACCAAAGCGTCAACCCGACGGTCCGGCCGGTCACGGCCTGTGCGATGGGAGCACGGCCCGCGCCCGTCCGTCCCGCGGGTGAAGCGGTGCGTTCGCGTCCACAGGATGACATGAAGATCGAGTACGAACCTATTGGAGTGATTCACAGCCCATTTCAAACGACGGAGGGCATGCCCATACAGCCATCCGGGGCAACTGGCGTTCAGGGCACGATTGAACTTCTCCCTAGGTTCAGCCAAGGCCTGAAAGATCTCGATGGTTTCTCTCACATCATCCTCATCTATCACTTTCACCGAAGCACTGGATACAGCCTTCTGGTTATCCCGTTCTTGGATAGTGTTGAGCGTGGTGTCTTTGCCACGCGTGCTCCGAAGCGCCCGAACTCAATAGGGTTATCCGTAGTCCGATTAGTCCGGGTTGATGGAAGTACGCTTCATGTTGAGAACATAGACGTTTTGGACGCCACGCCCTTGCTTGACATCAAGCCTTATGTCCCCGAGTTTGACCAGCATCTAGGAGGTCGCATCGGCTGGCTTGAGCATGCGAGGGCTCGTGCGCGGGAAACAAGGGCAGACGACAGATTCAAGTAGTTGGACGCGAACCTGCGGCTGGAGCGGACGGAGAAACCCTACCGCTCAGCCACACCGTTCGGCAAAGAGGGGAGATGGAAATGGGTGAAGGGAAACAGAGACATGGGTGCCTCACCGTTTGGTTGGTGCTGATGATCATTGCGAATTCGCTGGTCGCAGTGATATATCTCTTCGGTAGCGCGGCAATCGGGCAGAACTTCCCCTCTGCACCAGGGTGGACATTCCCGGTTCTTGCCATTGTCGGCATCGTGAATGTTGTGTGCTCAATCGCATTGTTTCAGTGGAAGAAATGGGGGTTCTTTGGTTTCATTGTCACAACCATCGTGGCATTCGTGGTCAACCCGATTCTTGGCCTGAATATCGTGCAAGCTCTGCTTGGGCTGCTCGGGGTGCCACTCCTATACGGTGTACTCCAGATCGGCAAAGAGAAAAAGGGCTGGACGCAGCTCGATTAGAGTGCCGAACAACCTGGTGGAGCACTGCGTCTTGCCCGCGCCCGGCAACGCGCCACTCACCCGCGTCGTTTCACGAGTCAGAAAAGGTCGAAAACCAAGCTTTTCTTACAGACTCGTTAGGCAACTTTGCGTCGGGGTTTGAGAATGAAGTTGACACGTAGGCCGGCATGGCCGAGCATTTCGATCAGGTTGTCAGTGCTGAAGCGGTCAATCTTCCCCCGCATAAGGTCACTGATTCTGGGCTGAGTCACACCGAACCACCTGGCTGCGGCAGCCTGCGTGAGATGGCGGGCCTTGATGATTTTCGTAAGCTCGATCATCAGGCCTGCCCTT
>Ga0315274_10011356_pt1 | contig 12764 bp, 10 predicted proteins | sample YL17G02_20_MG_FD_203700 | JGI IMG/M metagenome (GOLD analysis project Ga0315274, IMG submission 203700) | Sediment microbial communities from Yellowstone Lake, YNP, Wyoming, USA - YL17G02_20 | ecosystem: Environmental > Aquatic > Freshwater > Lake > Sediment | place: USA: Wyoming | collected... | reverse complement strand
TGGCGGTGGCCGGCGTGATGGGTGGACAGGAAAGCGAGGTCACCGAGACGACGACCGATATCCTCCTGGAATCGGCCAATTTCTACTTCCTCAACGTCCGCCGCACGTCCCGCTTGCTGGGACTGGCGAGCGATGCCAGTTACCGGTTCGGGCGACGAGTGGATCCGGAACTGACGGTGCAGGCAGCGGCACGGGCCGCCCACCTGATGGCGAAACTGGGTGGCGGCACGGTCGTGCCGGTCATCGGCGACCTGTATCCCGGCCGCCAGCCGCAGCGGATGATCGAGTTCGACCTGTCCTACGCCAACCGCATCCTGGGCATCGAAATCCCAGCCAACGAAATCGCGCGCATCCTCACTTCTCTCGAATTCCAGGTCCAACCAACCGCCAACCAGTCTACCAGTCTACCAATCTACCAGGTCACCATCCCCTCCCACCGCCTCGACGTCACACAGCCGGTAGACCTGGTCGAGGAGGTGGGGCGCATCTGGGGCTACGACCGTTTCCCGACGACGCTCTTACGCGACGAACTCCCTCCACAACGGGCCAATCCCCGCCTGGAAGAGGCAGAGCGCGTGCGTGACATACTGGTGGGATGCGGGCTTGACGAGGTCATCACCTACTCGCTCGTGGACGTGGAGGATGAGATGAATCTACGGCCCCAGGGCACGCAGTTCGATGCGGGAGATTACGTGCGCGTGCTCAATCCCCTCTCGGCCGAGCGGTGCACCATGCGCAAGACGTTGCTCGCCGCCCTGCTCCACACCACCCGCGAGAACCTGCGCTTTCTCGACCGCGTGGCGATCTTCGAGATCGGCGCGGCGTACCTGCCGGTGGCAGGACAAACGTTGCCCGACGAGCATCGTCGCCTGGGGCTGGTGATCACCGGCCCGCGCGAGGCCCGCGCGTGGATGCCAGGACAGGATCGTACGCCGGTGGACTTTTACGACCTCAAGGGAGTGGTAGAGGCGCTGCTGGCCGGGCTGGGGCTGGAAGGGACGTGCGAGCCAGGCCGGCACCCCACCTTCCACCCGGGCCGGTGCGCCCAGGTGAGCGTGGGGGAGCGCGCGTTAGGGATGATGGGGGAACTGCACCCGCTGGTACGGGAGGCGTTTGACCTGCCAGCACAGCCGGTGTGTGTGCTGGAGTTCGACCTGGACGGACTACTGGAGGCGTGGGGGGCGCCCCGCCGGATGGTGCCCATCTCTGTCCATCCGCCGGTTTACGAGGACCTGGCGGTGTTGGTGGACGAGAGCATACCGGCAGTGCGCACACGCGATCTCATTGCCCAGACCGGTGCGCCGCTTTTGCGCTCGGTCGTCCTGTTCGACGTTTACCGGGGAGAGCAAATCGGGGCTGGCAAGAAGAGCCTGGCCTACCGCCTCACTTACCAGGCAGGCGACCGCACATTGACCGACCAGGAGATCTCCAGAGTGCGGGCCAAGATCGTCCGCCGGCTGGAGCAAGAACTGGGTGCGACGTTGCGGGTCTAATAGCAAGACCTGACAGGTTGACCAAACCTGTCAGGTCTTATCTTATTAGCCGGGTGCGCAGGCTGAGTAAGCCGCGCAGTATCTTCTGGCCGAGCGTCGGTTTCTGCTGCATGTGCAGGCTGGCTTCGTAACTGGCCAGGCCATTGCTGCGGTCGCCCGTCTTCCACGCCTGCACGCCGAGTGCCTGCAACGTCTCCGCCTGGCGCTGCGTGTCGCCCAGTTCGGCGAAGATGTCGGCTGCCTGGCGCAGGCAGGCCTGTGCCTTGTCACGCTCACGCCTGGTGGCGTACAACCCACCCAGATTCCCGAGCACCTGCGCCTCGTGGCTGCGGTCACCCAGGCGGACAAAGGCCGCTCTGGCCTCCTCCAGGGCTGCGATCGCCGCATCCCACCGGCCCTGCCCCCGGTGAATCACACCCAGATTGTTGACCATCTCAGCCGCTTCGACTTCGTTCCCCTCGGCGGCAAACATCTCGCGGGCCTGTTTAAACCTGGCGGCTGCCTCCTCGTACAGTCCCTCCTGGAACAGCCGCAGTCCTTCCTCTTTGAGTCCCTGTGCAGAAGCCACGTTCTCCGTCATCGTACCCCCGATCTGCCATCAATACGTAATGTCCAGCAGCCCCTCAGCAATGGCACGTAGTGCCCCGGCGGGCATGTGGGCCAATTTCATCGCTACTTCCAGATATTCGACGTTAATGGGCTGACTGACAAACTCTTGCATCTCTTTGGGGAGTTTGCGAAAGCGGCGCCAGGCCTCCTGCTGCCAGTGCCATTCCCCTACCGGCCCTGCCCGAGTGTCCAAAAAGTACCCCAGCGGTCGATGCAGGTATTGTGCCAATAACTCGAGTTCTGCCAGCGGGATGGGACGCTCCCCGTACTCATAAGCAGCGAGACGCTGGGCTGAGCAGCCCAAAGCCAGCGCCAGTTCCTTGTGGGAAACGTCAGCCTCCAGCCGGGCCTGGCGCAAAAGCCCCCCGACGATCCGATGGCGCAGGGCCAGTACCTCCAGCAGCGGCACCGGGCTTTCATCCACCACAAGTTCCGGGTCACGTTCCCAGAAATGCGCCACCCGCGCATCCAGCGCATAGGCCAGCACCTCCAATTCCGGCAAGGAGATGGGCCTGCGCCCCTCTTCATAAGCCGTGAGCGTGCTGATGGGAACTCCCAGCACCGCCGCGCACTCACGCCTGGTCTTCCCGGCCCGCTCCCGTGCGTCGCGCAGCAACAGGCCGATGATCCGATTGCGCAAGGCTAATTTCTGCTCAATCGCCTCAGTCATCCACTCCTCCCCGGTGTGCCCTTCACTACAAGGTTACACGTGCTGATTATAACACAACCAGGCCGGGCCACAAAATACACAGTGGCGCAAACCTGAAATTACTTGCGTGTTCACGACGTATATGTTATAATCTAAACAGTATATGGTTGTCATTGGAGAAGTGGGCAAGCCCCACTTTTCTTTGTATATATCACGTAGCCGATCGATGCTGGTTGATGGCCAGCACGGGGGTCTCAGGTCCCCATCGACAGGAGACAGACGATGAAGTCAGAGTTTTTGCTGGCATTCAATCAAATCTGCAGCGACCGCGGTCTATCCAGCGAGGTCGTGCTCGAGGCCTTGCAGACGGCGCTGGTGTCTACCTATCAGCGCAACGTTGCTGGCAGCATGGACCAAAATGTGGTGGCCAACATTGACCCGGAGACTGGCCAGGCTCACATCTTCGTCGAGAAGCAGGCCGTGGAAAAAGTCACCGACCCTGAGCGCGAGATTACGCTGGCAGAAGCACGCGCCATCAAATCCAACGTCGCAGTGGGAGAAGGCGTCATGGTCGAGAACACTCCCAAAGACTTTGGTCGCATTGCTGCGCAGAACGCCAAGCAGATCATCCTGCAACGCATCCGCGAAGCCGAGCGAGAAGCGCGGTACACACACTACGTCCAGCAGGAAGGGGAGATCATCCACGGCACAGTGCAGAGCATCAAGCCCCAGGCAGTGACACTGCACATCGAAGGCACTGAGGCGATTTTACCGCGCAGACAGCAGGTGCCTGGCGAACGGTACACGCTGCACCAGCGTCTACGGACCTACGTGCTGGAAGTGCGCAAGACCGGCCGGGGTCCCCAAATCACCGTTTCACGCAGTCACAAGAACATGTTGCGCCGCCTGCTGGAACTGGAAGTGCCTGAGATCTTTAACGGTGCAGTGGATATCAAATCCATCGCCCGCGAGGCGGGTTCCCGCTCCAAGGTCGCTGTAGCCGCTTTGCAGCCCGGGGTAGACCCGGTGGGCGCTTGTGTCGGCATGCGCGGCGTGCGTATTCAGTCCATCGTCAACGAACTGGGCGGAGAGAAGATCGACGTCATCGAGTGGAGCCCCGAGACGGCCGTGTACATCGCCAAGTCGCTCAGTCCAGCCAAGGTGCTGAGTGTACAATTGGAAGAGGATCCGGTTGAAAAGACCGCCAACGTGGTCGTGCCCGACGATCAACTTTCGCTGGCCATCGGACGTGCCGGACAGAACGCCCGGCTGGCGGCGAAACTGACGGGTTGGCGGATTGACATTCAGGGGGTTACCGAGGCAGCCACGTGGGCATTGCAACAGGTGAATGTAGACCCCAGAGTTCTGCCTGCGTTGGGACTGGTGGCGGAATCGCTTCCCACCGTGGCCAGCACCCTGCGGCAGCACGAGCAGGAAAAGTTACCCTATACCGGCGAAGAGCTGCTCGCGATGCGGCAGGTGATCGAAGGAGTGCGAAGTTATTATACCTCGCTCCGTCATGCCGAACGCGCGCGTCAGGCAGCAGAGGAGGCCGCCCGCCGGAGCGCGATTGAGACCGCGGCAACAGAGCGCCGGACCACCATCGCGGCCGCCCGCGCCCGCATCCCAGCCCGCGCTTATGAGATTTCATTGACGGAGATCGGTCTCAGTCCCCGCTCGCTGGCCCACCTAGAACGTGCCGGGGTGGCCACCGTTGGGAAAGTGCTGGAACGACTGGCCGAGGGAGACGAAGGGTTGCTGAAACTGGAGGGCGTCGGTCCCAAGAGCCTGACCGAGATCAAGCAGTGTATCGAAGCGTTAGGCTTGCCAGAGGTCGAGGAAACGGTCCCTGTTGAAGAGGAAGCCGCAGCCAAGGCAGTTTCGCTGGCCGAGCCAGGCGCACAAGTGCCAGCAGGCCCAGAGGAGATGCCGGCTGAAGAACTCCTGGCCGCAGAAGAAGTGCCGGTCGCAACTGCCGAGGAAGCGGTAGCAGTACCAGCGGTCGTCCTGGAAACCATCGAGAAAGTCCCGGCTGAAGAAGCCACAGCCGCTGAAGAAGTGCCGATCACCACGATACGGGAGGAAGCGGCCGCGACGCCAGAGGTTGCCCCGGAGCCTGTTGGGGAAGCGCCGGGTGAGGAAGTCGAGGCCGAACAAGTCCCGGGTGTGGCGGAGGTTCCAGAACTACTCATCGAGGAAGAAGAAGACCTGGAAGAACTGGGGAGCAAGCCCAAAAAGGGGGCCAAGCAAGACCGCCGTCTGCGCCAGAAACGGCAACTGGTGTACAACGAGGAATTGGGCGTGGTCATCGCGCGTAGCCGTCACAAGCGGGACGGTGGCCCGGGTGAATGGGACGAGTTTTCAGAGTAGAGCATCTGGATGAGCAAACGACCTCAGCGACGCCAGCACGTTCCACAGCGCACGTGCGTGGCCTGCCGTACGGTACGGCCTAAGCGAGAATTCGTGCGCATTGTGCGTACACCTGAGGGCGTGGTGATGGTGGACGAGACGTGCAAGCGCAGCGGGCGAGGGGCTTACATCTGCCGGCAGCGCGACTGCTGGGAGATCGCATTGGTACGCCAGCAACTGGAGCGGGCACTGAAGGTGAAGTTGACGGCGGAAACTAAAGCCCAGTTACGAGCATACGCGGCCGGGTTGCCTCAATTTCTGGCAACGGAGTCCGAGGAGAGTGCAAAAACAGCGAAGGGAGTGAGCAAAGATGAGTGAAGAGGTACAAGAGAAGCGAGTGATCGAGATCCCGGACTTTCTGACTGTACGTCAATTGGCCGCGCTGATGAACGTCAGTCCGATCGTCATGATCAAAGCATTGATGGACGCAGGCATCATGGCGAACATCAATCAACAAATTGACTATGAGACAGCCGCCATCGTAGCCCAGGAGATGGGGGTCGAGACCAGAGAGGAAACGCCAATCATCTCGGAAGAAGCGGCCGAGGAAGGCCCCACGCTACTCTGGGAACGCCTATACGCTGGCGAAGACCCGGCGAAACTCAAGCCGCGCCCTCCGGTCGTCACGATCCTGGGCCACGTGGATCACGGCAAGACTTCACTGTTGGATGCCATCCGCCACACCGACGTGGCGGCCAGTGAGGTCGGAGGGATCACCCAGCACATCGGGGCTTACCAGATCGAACACAGCGGGCGCAAGATTACCTTTCTGGACACCCCAGGCCACGAGGCCTTTACTGCCATGCGTGCCCGTGGCGCGCACATCACCGACATTGCCGTGCTGGTGGTAGCCGCCGACGATGGCGTGATGCCCCAGACCGTTGAGGCCATCAACCATGCCACAGCAGCCCGTGTCCCCATCGTCATTGCCCTCAATAAAGTGGACAAACTTACCGCCCGCCCCGAGGTGGTCAAGCAACAGTTAGCAGAACAGGGACTGGTGCCCGACGATTGGGGAGGGACCATCCTGTGCATCCCCGTCTCGGCGAAGCAGACCACCGGCCTGGATGACCTGCTGGAGGCCATCCTGCTGGTCGCGGATTCCAGCGAGATCAAGGCCAACCCCGATCGGCCCGCATTGGGCACAGTGCTGGAGGGGCGATCGGAGCGCACCCATGGCGCGACTGCTACCGTGCTCGTGCAGAACGGCACGTTGCATGTAGGCAATACCGTCGTGGCCGGCCTGACACACGGCCGCGTGCGCAAGATGTTGGACGAGGCCGGGCGTCCCATTCAGGAAGCGCTGCCCTCGACGCCAGTGATGATCCTGGGCCTCTCCGGCGTGCCTGAAGCAGGGGAACTGTTCAAGGTCGTGCCGGACGAGCGCACGGCCCGGGCCATCGTTGCCAGGCGTCAGGAGGAACTGGCCGCCAAGGCCGCCACCCCGGTCAGAGCCTTCACACTCGATGACTTCTCCAAGCGCATTCAGGCCGGACAGGTCAAGGAACTGAATCTGATTGTCAAGACCGATGTCCAGGGCTCCATCGAGCCGATCGTCAATTCATTGGAGAAACTGGGCCGCGAGGATCTGAAGGTCAACGTCATCCACGCCGCCGCGGGCAACATCAGCGAATCGGACGTCAACCTGGCCATCGCCACACGCGCGATCGTCATCGGCTTCGACGTACACCCCGATCCGCCCGCACGTCGGCTGGCCGAGGGCGAGGGCGTGGATATCCGTACGTACGACATCATCTACAAACTGATAGATGAGGTGGACAAGGCGCTCAAGGGGTTGCTGGAGCCGACCTACGTGGACGTGGTGGTGGGCGAGGCCGAGGTGCGGGCGACCTTCAGAATCCAGAAGGTCGGCGTCGTGGCCGGGTGCTATGTGCGCCAGGGGGAGGTACGGCGCAATGCCCGTGCACGGGTCTTCCGGGGCGGGCAACAACTCCACGACAGTTACATTGCGTCGCTCAGGCGATTCGACAAGGACGTGCGCGAGGTCAAGGCCGGCTTTGAGTGCGGCGTGGGCCTGGAGAACTTCCATGACCTGGCGGCGGGCGACGTAATCCAGTTTTACGTGAAAGAGCGGCAGGAGCCCGCGTAGCGGACCCCCAATCTTAGGCGAGGAACCTGAAGTCCAATGGGCAAGAAATATCAGCGCCGGGTCTCTGACCTGATCCGTACGCACCTGACAGACCTGCTGGAGCGGAAAGTCAACGACCCGCGCCTGCAAATGGTCACGATCACCGACGTGACGATCACACCGGATGCGCTCCGCGCCGACGTGCACTTTAGCGTGCTGGGCGGAGCCGAGGCCCAGGCTGAGGCACAGACCGGCTTGGAGAGCGCGGCCGGCTGGCTGCGGCGCGAGTTGGGCCGCCGGCTGCGGCTGCACAACGTCCCAGAACTGGTCTTTCACTACGATCCTTCACTGGAACGTGGCGAACACATCGCCGGTATCATCGACGAGTTGGGACGCAGTGGAACAGAAGAGCACAGCACTGAACCAGGCTAGCCAACTCATCCAGTCGGCCCACCAACCCCTACTGATATGTCACATCAACCCCGATGGGGATGCCGTCAGCAGCCTGACGGGCCTGGGCCTGGCCCTGCATCAGATAGGTAGAAAGCCCATCGTGGCCTGCTCTGATCCCATTCCTGCCCCACTTCACTATATCCCCGGCACGGCGGCCATCGTGCAGGACGTCAGCGACACGTTCGATCTCGTCATCGCCCTGGACTCTTCCGACTTGAAGCGACTCGGCAAATTTCCACAGATGCCGACCTTCGGGAACGTGCCGTTACTCAACATTGACCACCACCTGACCAATCTGAACTATGGTGCCGTCAACCTGGTGGACCCCCAGGCCTCGTCCACTGCTGAAGTTGTGCTGCGGCTGCTGGAGTTTATGGCCTGCCCGCTGGATGCCGAAATCGCCACATCCCTGCTGACCGGCATCGTCACCGACACGCGCGGGTTCCGCACGAGCAACGTCACCATCCAGGTGATGGAGTCAGTCCTGCGGCTGATGAAGGCCGGAGCCACACTTCCCTACATCACCCATCATGGCCTCAACCGACGGCCTACCGCGGTGATCCTTCTGTGGAGGGCAGCGCTGACCCGCTTGCAGGTCGAGGACTGTATCATCTGGACCAGTATCCCGCTGGCGCTGCGTCGCGAGGTGGGCTACGCGGGCAATGGCGATGCGGGGCTGGCCAATTTCCTCATCAGCGCTGACGACGCCGACGTCGCGGCTGTCTTCGTCGAGAGCGAGGATGGCCGCATCGAGGTCGGGTTACGCGCCGTGCCCGGCTGCGACGTCGCACAGGTCGCGCTCCAACTCGGTGGCGGTGGTCACGCCCTTGCCGCTGGTTGTACCCTCCCCGGCCCACTGGAGGAGGTTCAGGCGCAAGTGCTGACTGTGCTGCGGGCTGACCTGGCGCGCCAGCGTAATTCGTAATTCGTAATCCGTAATGCGTAATGCGTGACGGGATTCTCAACCTCGACAAGCCCAGCGGCCCGACCTCTCACGACGTCGTGGAGCGCATCCGCGCGCTGACCGGCATCCGCCGCGTGGGTCACGCGGGCACGCTCGATCCACTGGCAAGTGGAGTGCTGCTCGTCTGCGTCGGGCAGGCCACCCGCGTGGCCGGGTACCTGATGGGCGGACAGAAGGTCTACCGTGCCCGTGTGCGGCTGGGAATTGCGACCGATACGTACGACGCTGATGGCCGGGGCGTGGCAGAAATGCCGGTCGAGGTGAACCGCGCCCAGGTCGAGACGGTGCTCGCACGTTTCCGAGGCTCGCTCTCACAGGTGCCACCGATGTACTCAGCACTCAAACGTGAGGGGACCCCCCTCTACCGGCTGGCCCGTCGAGGTGTCAGGGCAGAGCAACTCTCTCTCCAGCCCCGCCAGGTGGAAATCGTGCGGCTGGAATTGACTGCCTGGGAGCCGCCAGAGTGCACACTCGAGGTGACGTGCTCACCGGGAACCTACGTGCGCACATTGGCGCACGACCTGGGGCAGGCCCTGGGGTGTGGGGCACACCTGGCGGGCCTGGTCCGGCTGGCCAGCGGCACATTCCGGCTGGAGGACGCCGTCACGCTGGAAGAGCTCGCCCAGGCCGCCAATGAGCAGCGCTGGCCGGCGCTGCTGCATCCACTCGACGCGGCGCTGTCCTGCTTCCCGGCACTCCGCGTGGACGCGGACGCAGCGCGGCGACTCTGCCTGGGCCAGTCCATCCCCCCTCCCGCTGGAGGGGGAGGCTGGGAGAAGATGGCTCCTCCCCCCGGAGGAGGAAGTTGGGAGAGGGTGAACTCCCCTCCCACTGGAGGGGGAGGCTGGGAGAAGATGGCTCCTCCCCCCGGAGGAGGAAGTTGGGAGAGGGTGAACTCTCCTCCCGCTGGAGGGGGAGGCTGGGAGAAGATGGCTCCTCCCCCTGGAGGGGGAGGCTGGGAGAGGGTGAGCCCCGCTCCTTCAGAAGGCCCAGGCCAGGAGCAAGTGGCCCGCGCCTACGGCCCCGCTGGAACCTTCCTGGCGCTCGTGACCTATGACCAGGCGGCCAACGTGTGGCGGCCCCACAAGGTGTTCTGCACGCCGGAGCGTTAAGCATGCGTATCGTCCACGACCTGGCCCAGGCTAACCCTGCCGCACGCGCTTACGTGACGCTCGGCGTCTTCGACGGGGTCCATCGGGGCCACCAGCAACTCATCACCAGGATGACGGAGGCAGCCCACCTGACCCACGACGCTGCCATCGCCATCACCTTCGAGCCCCACCCGGCGACTACGCTCGGCTACGAACCTCCTCCATTACTGACGAGCGTGGAGGAGCGGGCCGAACTTCTGGCGGCGTTAGGGCTCGACGTCCTGGCCTGGCTGCCCTTCACGCCGGACACAGTGCGTACCCCGGCGACTGCTTTCGTTGAAGCGTTGATCCAGCATCTCCACCTGGCCGAAATTTGGGGCGGCCCGGGCTTTGCACTTGGCTACCGGCGCGCAGGAGACGTCCCGTTCCTGCGACGCCTGGGGGCGGAGCGCGGATTTCTCGTGCGCGTGGTCGAGCCGCTGACGTGGGAGGGAACGCTGGTGAGCAGCAGTCGCGTGCGAACCGCGTTGCAGGCGGGGGACATTCCGCAGGCGAGAGGCTGCCTGGGCCGTCCCTATCGGCTGGCGGGCACAGTCGTCCGCGGGGACGGCAGAGGCCACCGCATCGGGGTACCCACAGCCAACGTCTCCCCTGCGCCCGGGCGGCTGCTCCCCGGCAGCGGGATCTATGCCTGCCTGGCGCATACGGAGCACCTGGGGACACATCCAGCGGTGGTCAACGTCGGCACCCGTCCTACTTTCAGCAGGGCCTCCAACAGCCAGGGGCCGGTCATCGAGGCCCACCTGTTGGACCTGGACGCCGACCTGTACGATCAGGGGCTGGCGATAGACTTTATCGCCCGGCTGCGCGACGAACGGGCTTTCCCCACTCCCGCTGCGCTGGTCGAGCAGATTTACGCCGACATCGCCCAGGCGCGCGCCCTCCTGGACTCCCTCTCCCTCCCAGGGAGAGGGCTGGGGTGAGGGTAGGAAGCCCGTGCCAACGTGAAACCCACCCACCCCCGGCCCCACCCTGCCAGGGAGGGGAGAAGGCTCTTGCTTGAGGGGAGTTGTGTGATAAAATGGGCACGGGAGGCCATCCATGCCCATTCACGTGCTGTCAGAAGAGGTCGTCTCGCAGATCGCCGCGGGCGAGGTCGTCGAGCGCCCCTCGTCGGTGGTCAAGGAACTGGTCGAAAACAGCATAGACGCGGGCGCACGTGACATCCGGGTGGAGACGCGCGCGGGCGGCAAGCGCTTCATCCACGTGACCGACGACGGCTGTGGCGTGCCGGCCATCGAGGCGGAACTGGCCTTTCGCCGCCACTCGACCAGCAAACTGGCGACGGCCGACGACCTGGTGCACATCACGACGCTGGGCTTCCGGGGTGAGGCGCTGGCCTCCATCGCCGCCGTCAGCCAGGTGACGTTCGTGACGCGGGCGGCCGCTGAGCCGGTGGGGACGCTCGTGCGGCTGGAGGGAGGCCGGGTGGTGGCCCACCAGGAGAGCGGGCGGCCGCCGGGGACGGCGGTGACGGTGGAGGAACTGTTCTTCAACGTGCCGGCCCGCCGCAAGTTCCTGCGCTCCGAGCAGACCGAGCGGAGGCACGTTGACGCCTGGCTCACCCGCTACGCGATGGCCTACCCGGCGCTGCGCTTCACGCTGGCGCACGACGGGCGGGTGGTCTTCCAGTCGCCCGGCAACGACCGATTGCGCGACGTGCTGGTCGCCGTCTACGGCCTGGAAGTCGGCGCCGCGTTACTCGAAATCCTCCCCGACGCCCCCCTCCAATCGCAAATCGCAAATCAGCAAATCGGCAAATCGGCAAATCGGCAAATCGGCAAATCGGCAAATCAGCAAATCAGCAAATCTCCAATCTCCAACATCCAGGTTACCGGCTTCGTCAGTCCCCCTTCACTGCATCGGGCCAATCGGGGCTTTATCACGCTGTTCGTCAACGGGCGGTGGGTGCAGGACGTGCGCCTGACCTACGCGGTCATCCAGGCTTACCACACGCTTCTCCCCAGCGGGCGCTACCCGCTGGCAGTAGCGATGGTGCACCTCCCGCCGGAGGACGTGGACGTGAACGTGCATCCCGCCAAGTCCGAGGTGCGCTTCCGCGACGGAGACGCAGTCTTTCGGGCGGTGCAGAAGGCCGTGCGCCGCACGCTGATCGAGCGCTCGCCGGTGCCCGTGGCCGTCCACGTGCCGACCGCCTGGCCTGTCGCGGCTCCGCAGTGGAGAGAGGAGCAGCGCGAGCGGCTGGCCCACCTGCAGCCCCAACCGGCGGCCGGGCAGTTGCGCCTGGAAGCGGAGAGGCTAGAGGCCGTGGAGACGCCCGGGCGCGCGCTGGAGCCGCCGGCGGGCCGGTTGCCGCCGTTGCGGGTGGTGGGACAACTGGGCACGACCTACGTCGTGGCCGAAGGGCCGGCGGGGATGTACCTGATCGACCAGCACGCTGCGCACGAGCGGGTGCTGTTCGAGCAGTTGCTGGCAGAGCACGAGCGGGCGGCGATCGCCTCGCAGGCGCTATTGGAACCGCAGCCGGTGGAACTGGCCCCCGAATCGGCGGCCTTGCTGGAGGAGTACCTGGAGGTGCTGAGCGGCCTGGGCTTCCAGGTGGAGCCCTTCGGCGGGACGACGGTGCTGGTGCGGGCGCTGCCGGCCATCGTCGCGCAGGCAGACCCGCGCCAGGTGCTGGAGGACGTGGCGGCGGCGCTGGAGATGAGCGATGTGCCACTGGCAGGCACGCTCGTCGAGGCGGTGGCAGCGCGGGTGTGCAAGCGGGCAGCGGTCAAGGCCGGCCAGGTGCTGGCGCACGCGGAGATGGAGGAGTTGGTGCGGGCGCTGGAAAAGTGTGCCAGCCCGCGCACGTGCCCGCACGGGCGGCCGACGATGATCCACCTGAGCGTGGAACAACTGGCGCGCGAGTTCGGGCGGAGCGTGAATGCCTCAACAAGTTGAGGAGTCCGGAGCTCTGAAGCGTCCGGACTCCCGAACTTGTTGG
>Ga0315274_10011355_pt1 | contig 12765 bp, 6 predicted proteins | sample YL17G02_20_MG_FD_203700 | JGI IMG/M metagenome (GOLD analysis project Ga0315274, IMG submission 203700) | Sediment microbial communities from Yellowstone Lake, YNP, Wyoming, USA - YL17G02_20 | ecosystem: Environmental > Aquatic > Freshwater > Lake > Sediment | place: USA: Wyoming | collected... | reverse complement strand
AGCAAGACCGGATCTTTGACCGCTTCTATCGCGTCGAGAGTTCGTTGACCCGGCGCACGCAGGGGACTGGACTGGGTCTCTACCTGGCCCGGTCAGTCGTGGAAGCCCATGGAGGACAGATCTGGGTCGAGAGCAACCAGGGGCAGGGCAGCACCTTCGTGTTCACCCTTCCCCGGGCAAGCTAGAGGCGGTCTACTGGTACCCCAGGTATCCCAGCTCGCTTTGCTTCTGCCGCCAGTTGGGATGCACCTTGACCCACAGCTCCAGGTAGACCTGCTTCTCTACCATGGCCTCGATCTCGTGGCGAGCGGCCTGGCTGATGCTCTTGATCATGTTCCCACCATGTCCCAGCAGGATCCCTTTCTGCGAGGAACGCTCCACGATCACAGTGGCGCGGATGTACACCAGCTTCTCGGACCGCGGGCAAAAGTCATCGACGATCACCTCGACCGCGTAGGGCACCTCCTGGCGGGTGTGGACCAACACCTGCTCCCGGATGAGTTCCCCGGCGATTGCTCGCTCGGTCTGATCGGTGACCTGGTCGTCCGGATAGTAGCGCGGTCCAAAGGGAAGGCGCGCGATCACTGCCTGCAGCAGCGCATCCCGATTCTCCCCCTGCGTCGCAGACAGGTACATCCATTCCGTGGGCTGGACCAGGTCCAGGTAGGCTTGCGCTCGCGCCGGGCGGTCATCCGCCCCCACGAGATCGCTCTTGTTCAGGCCCAGTACCAGTGGGATGTCTTGTCCATGCCGCGCAACCAGCTCGGCGATCTGGCGATCTTCCTGCGCAGGCAGGCGCGAGCTGTCCACCAGCCACAGGATCACGTCCGCGTCGGGGATGGCCTGCACAGCGATCTTGACCATGGCCTCCCCCAACTTGTGGACTGGGCTGTGGATGCCCGGCGTATCCACCAGGATCACCTGCGCCTCATCCAGCGACAAGATACCCAGCACGCGCCGCCGCGTGGTCTGCGGCTTGGGCGACACGATCGATACCTTCTGCCCCAGGTAGGCGTTGACCAGTGTAGACTTGCCCACGTTGGGCCTGCCCACCACGCTCACAAACCCTGATCGATGATCAGGTGAAGGAGACGCATCCGTCCATGGCTCTGTCAAACCTGCCCCCTATCATCTGCGTCGCCGGCAAGCCCCGAGTCGGCAAGACGACGCTCCTCGTGCACCTCATCGCCGAGCTGCGCCGGCGCGGCTGTCGCATCGGCGTCATCAAGCACAGCGTCCATCCCTTCGATATGGCCCAGGCGGGCAAAGACACCTGGAAGCACGCCCAGGCGGGCGCTGAGGCCGTCGCCTTTGCCTCGGCCAGGGAACTCGTGCTGACCCGTTCCCTCGAAGCCGAGATGGACATCGACACCATCGCGGCCATGCTGGGTCAGGTAGACCTCGTCCTTGCCGAGGGCTACAAGCGGGCCCATAAATTCAAGATCGAAGTCTCGCGGCGCGAACTGGGAACCGACCTCGTATGTCCCCCGCAAGACCTGATCGCCGTGGTCAGCGACCATCCCATCGCCCTCGACGTCCCTCGCTTTGACCTGGGCGACGTGGCAGGCCTGGCTGACCTGATCGAGCAGCGCTTTCTCCTGTGATGGGCGCCGCCAACAGAAAAAGGGCATATCCCCGACAGATCCGCAGGTCGCCGAGAGTTCCATCCGTGGAACTCTCCGTTGCCTGCCAACTGCAGGGAAATGCCCTCCCGAGCGGCAAAGAATGGCGATGCCTAGCCCTGCTTGGAGCGCAAGGTCTGCGCGACGATTGCAGCCTGCTGCCGCCGGATATCGGCCCTGCGCTTTCGCTGCCCCTTTTCGTGCGTAGACACCTTGAGCGACGTCCCGTGGCGCTCCATGGCGTTCCGCCAGGCCAACTCCATCGTCGTCAGGGACTCTTCTCCCTCTGCTGCGCCTTCTTCGGGTGCTACGTCGCCTTCCTCGCTCGGGATGTCGCGCAGACTCAGCTCGATCCGGTTTTTGTTCCGGTTGACCTTTACCACCCGCACCTGCACCTCATCGCCTACGTGTACCACCTCTGACGGGTCGTTGGTGTGACCCTCCGCCATCTCGCTGATGTGGACCAGACCATCGCGCCCGACCCCAATGTCCACAAAAGCCCCGTACGGCGCCAGCTTGGTCACCTTGCCCGTCAGTACCTGTTCCGGCTCCAGTTCGCCCATGGTGCGCTCCGGCGGCTCGACCATGGTCAGGTCAACTCGCCCCTGCTCCGCATCGACTCCCTTGACCCATACAGTGACCGCATCCCCCACCTTGAGCGCGTCAGTCACCCGGTTGATGCGGCTCTCGCTGATCTGCGAGATGTGCACCAGCCCATCCCGCTGCGCCCCAATGTCCACAAAGGCGCCGAATAGCTCGATCGCAGTCACCCGTCCCTCGAACCTCATCTTGGGCCTCAGGTCAGACAGGGCCAACGGTTCCCGCAGTTGCTCTGTTTCCGACATAGCTTGATCTCTCGTGTAGGATCTCAGAGGGTGCCGGCCTGATGTGGTTCGCACCCTCTGGCAATTGGCTAACGATGCTCATTATACTCTGAATGTGCCATATCCGCAAATGGATTGGCGACCAGCCCCTCCACCGGCACAGGTCCCTGGTGGACAGGAGGGGCGTGGAGCGATCGTGCACCTAGGCATCTGCGAGGGAGTCAGGACGGAGATGTGGGGTCAGACAATGGATGGCTGGGTCGTGTTCACGATGGCCTGATCCCGGTTCCGGTAATTGTTCCCAGTGCCTTTTTTATTTTCTGGGACCTTGGGCTGTGTACCGGGCCTGGGTGGGAGGCGATCCGCTCAACCCTGGCCTGAAGGCGTTCGCACACCAAAGGAACTGGCTTGTTCGAGTCTCCAGGCATAGGTCGGTGACCTGGCACGAATGAGATGTAGGCTGCGATCATGATACCGCACGTTCTGTTCTACTGTCAAGGGATGCTCTGGTTGAGAGCAGGCCGTTCGCCTACGCCATCTGCCGCGCCAGTTGCGGACTGTAGGTGGCGCGTGGGGCAGCTTACTGCCAGGACACCAAAAAAGGGCCAGCAGGCTTACGCTGGCCCTATCAGAGGGGTCACAAACGGCCCATGTTTGCCCGGCGCAAGGACGCCGCCAGGGCGCTGTCATCCGCGAAACCAACCACGCCAAGCGCTATGTCTCACATGTACAGCGCCCGGCGCGGTCGGCTGCGGCCCACGCCTGCCGGCTCGGGGCACCCGGCACAGCGGTCTAGGGGTCAGCCCTCAGGAACAACGGCAGGTGTACCTTGTGCACAGGTATCACGGCTACACCAACAGGCACACTGTGCAAGGGCAGGCTCCTGACGCCCTAATCACCGAAAGTCACCACCTGGGCTCACGTATAACGGCAGGTATACCTTGTGCACGGGTATCACGGCTACACCAACCGGTATACCAGGCATGGACAGGCTCCTGACGCCGTAATCGTCGAGATCCACCACCCGCAGATCGTACGATGCACCCGAGACGGTGGGGTATCCCACGTAGGCCTTGCCATTGGCCACGACGATCGTGTCCACCCCAAAGAGCTGGCTGCTCGTCAGACGTGGATAGTCTGCCGCCGCGTCCCGATTGAGGCTGACCACTCCCGGCGCGGTGATGTCCAAAACCGCCAAATGGTTGTACTGGTTCCCTTTCCGTTGTCCCCCGTTCTGGGAAAGATACGCCTTGTCGCCCGTGGCGCTAAAGGCCACCGATTGTGTGGCCCGGGTAAGCCCGGTGATCACACCTGTAAGGGTCAAGACACCAGGGCTTGTGATCCGGTAGACACCCACCGCGAAGAGCGTATCGGTAGGCGGATCGTAGGCTGCTACATCGCAAACGATGACCGTCTGACCATCGGGCGCAATCGCAACGTTGACGGGCCGCGACAGGTATGCGGCGGGGGATGCTGGTTGTACATTCAGGCTTCCACTATCCCCGATTGGGCCACTGTCGCCTGTGGTGCCGATGAAAGAGCGAGGAGCACCGGAAGGGACCATGGGCATGGAACCTTGCCAATGGTCAGTAGTGGTGACGGTTCCATCAGGCCGGATGGTGTAACTGTAGCTGCCAGTAACCGTCAACTGGCCTGAGGAATCGGGGAACAAGGAATGCACGCTTCCGTTCGAATAGTCGGCCACGACAACCGTGCCATCGGGGGCGACGTCAACTGCCTGGGCTTGGGGGGTACCCAGCTCAACGGTATAAGCCAGCGTTCTGGAAATGAGGCTGATCGCTGCGATCTGGGTGGAAGAGCCACCATCGGTGACCAGCGCAAACTGTCCGTCGTGAGTAATGGCAATATCCTCGGCAAAGAAGGGTATTGTCACAGAGGTGATGACGGAAGGGCTGATGCGATTGGAGACATCAACGAGATAGACTGCGCTGTCCCCAAAGTTGGATATCAGTGCTGTGTTCCCATCGGGTGTGACAGCCACATCAAACAGCCCGCCGCCGGATGAGCCCAACTCTCCCGACAAGACGGGGCCGTAGACCAGGTCTGTCGTGGCGTTCACCAGGCTGACGGTACCCGTGGTACCTACCACAATCACCCAGTCGTTGAGTCCTCGGCCGACGGCGGCGGCTTGGACCGGGTTGGCAGCGGGCGCCGCAGCGGCCAGCAGAAACACGATCAGGAGCAATGACAAACTGGCCAGCGCCAGCGTGACCAACATCGATCCGAGCTTTCCTACGTGCATTGTGCATGCTTTCATCTAGATCGTCCTCCTGTTACCATAGGCCTGTACATGGCCGACAAAACCATCACCCCGAGTCAGACATCATGGATTGCTACCTCCTTCGGCTTTTTCGCCACGTAATCAGAGTCCCAGTGTACGTCGCGTGCCTCTCACAGGGCGTGCAACTGCTTTCATGCTAACATATGCCCTTGCCAGGCTCGGCACAAAGCTCCTTGTGCTCAGCCTTCACCAAGGACGCACATCTGGACTCCATATCACCGCTTCCTTCTCTCTGCATGATGCTGCATCCTGGCCAGGTAGCGACCTGCGTACCAAGCCCCGCTCATTCCAATGGAGGGACGAACCTAAAGGCGTCGACGATCACCTCCACTCGATGCCTGCCAGGGGGCGGCTCGCCGTTGACTAGCCACAGGTTGATCCTCGCGTTTCCAGCGCCCGGCGTCGGTACGTCGGTGCCTGTGTACAGCCATGCCTCGATCTCGTCGTCCACATCAGGTGACAAGCTGGCACATGCGTGAACTCGATAGCGGGCGCACACAGGTTCTCTGCCAAAGCCAATCCCCGTGGTGGAGTAAGAGTCAGGCTGCTGGCAGTAACGGTTAGCCCACTTCCGGGACGGCCAGCGGCACCACAGGCTGGGCCAAGCACCAGGATCATGCCCGCCAGCGCAACAGTCGATACCAACGCCCAGGGGCGACGCATAGGTGTCATCCGTTTAGCTACCACGCCTATCGCGAGGTGGGCGACGAGCTTGACGCTAGGGATTGACGCACGGAGCTGCACCGCAAGCCTCAAAGGGTCTAGTCCTCACCGGCCCTGGGTCCCGAGTCCAGGTCCCCGGCCGGAGCCATTCCAGATCATCACTTGGCGCTTCGGCTCAACTCCCAGCCTGCGCCTAACCACCTCCTGTTGGTATCGTCAGCTCGACAACCACCCCCGCTCCGTCTTCGCGGTTAGAGATCTGGCAAGCGCCCCCGACCTCCCAGACGAATGCAGCAACCGTTGGCAGACCCAATCCCATTCCCTTGGCTTCACCGGTAAAGTACTTTTCCCCCTGGTAGTAGGGCGTCCACACCCGCCCCAGGTGCTCCGGCGAGATCGTCACCCCATTATCCGTGACTCGCAGACACACCTGCTCCGTGTCGTGGGGCAGCACTGCAACCTCCACGGCAGGCGACTGGATGGGGTGGAACTTGGCCGAGTTCTCCAACAGCTCCCAAAGGATCACTTCGACTGCCCGCCGCGAAAGCAGGAGGCTCCGGGTTGCCAGTTCATGCGGGCAGAGCACTCGTACCGATTGGATGCTCAGGCTGGAGCTGATCTCGGCGACTATGGACTCGAGTTCCCCGAGGGCAAATCTGGAACCCTGCTGTGCCAGTCCTGCGGCATCCAGGTATCGAAGGACGTCCTCAAATGCGCCATAGAGCCGTTTGGCACTGGCCAATGCCATTGCCGGCAGCACGCCCATCCCGCTACTGGCTGACTTGCTGGCTGACTTTTGCAGCAGCTCCAGACTGCCCAGAATGACTGTGAACGGTGTCTTGAGTTTGTGATGAAGCATCTCGTGAAAGCCGCGCATGTCGCGCTGCTGGGTCACCTCGGCCGTGACGTCGTGCAGGCGAATCATCCGTTGCGCGCTAGCAGTCGACGTTGTGTCCAGCAGATCCACCCGCAGCCAGAACGCGGCAGCCGTCGCCGATTCAGGCCGTACCAGATAGCGGATAGGCTGTGCACCAGCGATCGATGCTGTCCTCCACGACATCCAGGCTTCCTGCGGCTCGCAGCGGTACTCCTTGGTGGCTAGATCCAGAAAGGACAAGGAGGCAGCTTCTCTCTCCCCATTCGCTGCCTCAGTCGCGGATGAGTGCAGACCAAGATACGTTCTGGCCTGTGGATTGGCAAACAACACCTCGTCGGCTTCCCCCAGGAACAGATAGCCATCCGCAGCCTGCTCGACCACCCACTCCAGCCTGGTCCGCTCCGCCCACAGACGGCGGTACCGATCCAGTCGGGCAATCGTGCGCACGCGGGTCCGCAATTCCGCTCGATCGTAGGGTTTGGTGATAAAGTCATCCGCCCCGGCCTCGATGCCCCGCAGCCGCGAGTCCCGATCGTCCAGGGCAGTGACCATGATCACCGGTATCTCGGCCAGCGAGGGATCGGCGCGTAGCCGACGGCACACCTCGAATCCGTCCATATCCGGCATCATCACGTCCAGCAAGATCAGGTCAGGCTTGTACTCACCAGCCAGGGCCAGCGCTTCCGGGCCATCTCCGGCGAACAGCAGACCATACCCCTGGCTGGTCAACAGCGCCTCCAGGGTGTCGCGCCCGACCGGCTCATCGTCTACGATCAAGACTCTGGTTGTCTGTGCCATGGTCTGCCCTCAAGATACCTGCTGCTGTTGTCTGGCAAGCTGCGTTTCGATGGCCTGCACCAGTTGCTTCATGCTGATCGGCTTGCTCAGGTAGTCGTTCGCTCCTGCCTCCAGGCACCGCTCCCGGTCGCCGGGCATGGCCAGGGCCGTCAGGGCGATCACCGGCACTGTCGCCAGGCTGGCGTGGGCACGTAGTTGCCGGGTAGCCGCCAGGCCATCCATGCCGGGCATCTGCACGTCCATCAGCACCACCGCCGGCCTTTCCTCCTCCGCTCGCTCAACCGCCTCGAGGCCATTGCGGGCCACTGTCACGCGGTATCCCCGGGCCACCAGATAGTCGCGGAACAGGGAAATGCTGGTCTCGTTGTCCTCAGCCAGCAGGATCAGAGGTCCTGAGCTGTGAGGAGCAGGCGCCAGCCCGCGAGCTTGCATTTCCAGAGGCGTCGCAAGGTCTTGCACGCTCGGGGTCTCCTCTACCCAGGGCAGTGACACCGTGAACCGGCTTCCTCTACCGGGCTCGCTCTCTACTGAAACCCCTCCGCCGTGCAGCTCGGCCAGGCGGCGCACCAGCGACAGCCCCAGCCCCGTGCCCGAGTATTGCCGGGCCAGGCCGCTGTCCAGTTGCACGAAAGGTTGGAATAGCCGCTTCAGGTCCTCCTGGGCAATGCCAATCCCCGTGTCCCAGATGGTCAGGCGGACGACCTCATGCTCCCTGTCACCCACCACCTCCAGGCCCACTGCCCCTCCCTCCGGCGTGAACTTGACCGCGTTGCTCAGCAGGTTGACCAGGATCTGCTTTAGTTGACGCTCGTCGGCCTGCAGCGTGCCTACCTCCGGGTCGACCGAAACCGATACCTTGATCTGCTTTCTGTGCGCCATTTGCTTGACCATAGTCAGGCTCGCCTGGCAGACGCTGGCAACCAGAACCGGTTCCACCTGCAACTCGAGCTTTCCAGCTTCGACCTTGGCCAGGTCCAGGATGTCGTTGACCAGGGTGAGCAGGTGGCGTCCCGAATCCTCGATGCCGCGCAGCGACTTTTTTTGCCCTTCGGTCAGAGAGCCGTACACCTCCTCCTGAAGTGCTTCTGACAGCCCCAGGACGGCGTTCAAGGGCGTACGCAGTTCGTGGCTCATGCTGGCCAGGAACTCATCTTTCAGTCGGGCAGCGCGGGCCAGTTCGGCGTTGGCGATGCTCAGCTCCGATGTCCGCTCCTTCACCCGCCGCGCCAGGCTGGCCCGCTCTTCCCGCAGGGCAGCCTCCGCCCTCATCCGTTCGCCCAGTTCCCGCTGGGCGGCACCGTACAGGCGAGCGTTCTTGATCGCCACCGCAATCTGGTCGGCCACGGTTTCGATGGCCAGGACATCCTTCTCATCAAAGGCGTTGAGCTGTGGGCTCTGCACGTCCAGCACTCCCACCAGCCCCTGTCCCGTTCGGATGGGCACGCTCAGCTCGGACCGGGTAGTAACGGCCGCCAGGTAAAGGTCAACGTAGCGCGGCTCAGCTCTCACGTCGCCGGCCAGGATCCGCTCCCCCAGCTTGGCCACCGAGCCCACCAGCCCCTCTCCCGGCTTGACCCGATAGTCGGCCGGGTCCAGGTCAGCATATAATCCGGCATGTGCCTTCATCACCAGGTCGCCATGCTCCGAATCCACGACAAAGACCGCCACCTGATGGTAGCCAAAGCTCTCCTGCACCAGATGAGCACCACGTTGTAGCACGCTGTCCAGTTCCAGGTCGGCGATGATCTGCCGCCCGATCTCGTTGAGCAGGACCAGCTCTGTGGCCCGCTGATGCAGTTCCTCCTCCGCTTGTCTGCGGTCGGTGATGTCCAGCATGATCCCCTGCAAGAACAGCCCTCTACCGGCCTCGTCGCGCACCACCACTGCCGCATCGTGGAACCAGAGCGGCTGCCCGTCGCGGGACAACAGTCGGTATTCCTGGCTGAGCGGTTCCCCACTCTCGTGGCTGCGTGTCAGCGCCGCCAACACCCGCCTGCGGTCTTCGGCGTGCAGTTGCCTGAGCCAAAGCTGAGAGCTGCTGCCCCACTCGGCCTGCGAATAGCCCAGGATGCGTTGGACCTGGGGGCTGACGTAGAACGAGGTATTGGATTCGGTCAGCGAGCTGATATAGATGATAGCCGGGATCTGCTCTACCAGGGCACGGTAGCGGGCCTCGCTCTTGAGCAGCGTCTCTTCCACCCGCCGGCGGTCTGTGACATCGCGCGAGATGCTGCCCACGGTAAAGCCCTTGCCGGTCTGGATGGCAAACGTGGAGGACTGGACGGTGCAGCGCGTGCCGTCGGGGCGCCGGACCTCAGTCTCCCGCAGGGCGTTGAGCCAGGAACCCTGCCCCGTTCGGAACAGCCCGGACAGGCTGTCCTTGAGCTGCTCATACGCGGCAGGCGTCTTCTGCCCCTCCGGGAAGATCTGAAACTGGACATCCCACAGCTTTTGGCCCAGCGCCTGGTCCCGTTCCAGGCCAAAGATCCGCTCTGCGCCACGGTTCCACTCGGCGATCGCCCCCTGCTCATCGGCCAACATGATGCCATCTTCCGACTGCTCGACGAAACTGCGAAAACGGCGTTCGCTCTCGTGGAGTGTCTCCTCGATCAGTTGACGCGTATCCAAGTTCTTGAGCCACTGGCCCAACGTGCCCTGAGCCGGGTCGGACGCAAGCGGCTCGGTGGGGGACGCATAGTACAGGTTGTCGTACACTCGAGCGCCGATCGCAACTATCGGATGGGTGCGCAACACGTCCAGCAGCACCCCGGCTTGGAATCGTCTCCGGTCGTACTGCCAGATTGCCAGGCAGTGGCTACCGGAGAGGGAATCGGCCAACCTGGCCTCATACTCGATTACCTGCTCGGAGCCAGGCAGCTCGCGCAGTCCCCAGGGCATCTCACCCGTAACTCGCACGCCGGCGTACGCCTGTCGGAGGGCCGCTTCGGTCTCTGCACGCAAGAGTGCGACCATGCCATCTGCGTCGAACGCCTGTTCACCGGAATGCGTGCTCTCTCTACCGATGATGGACAGTTGCCCACTCGACAGGTAGGACCTGACATCCACTCCATCGTCCCCCAGGTAGGCCAGGATGGTCTCAGGAGCGTGGGCATCTGCAATGTAGAGTACCTTTTCACCCCGCTCCAGCCCGAGCCGCAGGAATGGCGTGACCACCGCCCGGTGTTCCGCTTCCGTCTCGTAGAACCAGCACAGGTTGTCGCCCGGCTCCAGATCCGCTACCGTCCGCCGGAAACGCGCAGGCACAGGAGCGCGTTCCGTCGCCAAAGGGGGACGCTCGGCCACCACAGTCAGCACTTCCTCGGCAGGCTTCTCCCGCCTCTCAAGCACCTGGCGCACCTTCAGCGCCAGGGCATCAGGGGCGAAGGGCTTGAGCATCAGCTCGACCCCGGGATGCGACATCCCCTGAGACTCGATCACATCGTCCGCGTATCCCGACATGTACAGCACCTTGGTCCGCGGGCGGGACTGCGTCAGCCGCGCAGCCACTTCTAGTCCGTTCATCTCCGGCATGACCACGTCAGTCAGCAGCAGGTCAATGTGCCCGGGATGTCTCTCGCTGAGAAGCAGCGCTTCTGTTGGACGCCCTGCGGCCAGCACTGCATAGCCCAGCCGGGTCAACACCCGGTAGGCCAGCTCGCGCACAGCGTCCTCATCCTCCACCAGCAAGATCGTCTCGCGACCGCCGGACACGCCGCCGGCCATGCCTGGCTGCTCCACCGGCGCGGCCCGCGTGGTACGCGGCAGATGAATCTCGAACGTCGTGCCCGCGCCGGGCAGAGTGTGCACGTCGATCTGCCCGCCACTTTGCTTCACAATGCCATACACCGTGGCCAGGCCCAGGCCAGTACCCTGGCCCCTCTCCTTGGTGGTAAAGAACGGTTCAAAGAGGTGCTCCAGCACGTGCTTGCTCATCCCCATGCCGGTGTCGCTGACGGTCAACCGCACATAGTCGCCTGGCCTGGCATCAGGATGCGCGGCGATATACTCGTCACCCAGAGTTACGCACGCTGTGTCGATCGCCAGCCGTCCTCCCTGAGACATCGCATCGCGGGCATTGACCGCCAGGTTCATGATCACCTGCTCGATCTGCCCGGGATCGGCCTCTATCGGCCATAGCTCGGGCTGCAGATCGGTGGACAATGTCACGTCTTCGCCAATCAGCCGCCCCAACATCTTTTCCAGGTTGACGATCAACGCATTGAGGTCCAACACCTGCGGCTGCAGCGGCTGCCGTCGGCTAAAAGCCAGCAGTTGGCGGGTTAGCGCTGCCGCCCGCTCATCGGCTTTGGAGATCTGCTCCAGGTCAGCACGGATCTCGGATGCCGGCGGCCAGTCCAGCGGATCGTCGGAGCGCAGCGCATCACGCACCAGGTGCGTGTATCCTCTGATCGCCGTGAGCAAGTTGTTAAAGTCGTGGGCCACCCCGCCGGCCAACTGCCCGATGGCTGCCAGCCGATCCTGCTGCCGCGCCTGCTCCTCCACCTGGCGCAGCTCGGTCACGTCGCGCAGGATGACGATCGTCCCCTGCCTGCGCTGCTCCGCTGCGCTGATCGGGTGGGCCGAAAGCTCCAGGGCCCGCTCAACCGGCTCCTGCACGGCAACCGTCAGCGGCTTGCCCGGGTCGGTCCCCAGGATTGCTTCCATCGAATGCGGCCCCAGGTGCGTCAGGACGCCGCCCGGGCGATCGCCGGCCAGCCAGGCCAGCATCTCTTGTCCGACCAAGTTGGTGAGCAGGATCTGGTTCGCCTCATCCAACAGCAAGATCCCTTCAGGCATGTTGTCGAGGACTGTCTTGAGTCGCCGCCTTTCTGCATCCAGGGCTGCATGCAAGCGCGTGTTTTGCATCGCTACAGCGATCTGGTTCGCCACCTCACGGGCGATCTCCATGTGTTCAGATGCAAAGGCCGCCTGGTCTCCTGCAGTCAGTACCAGTGCGCCAGTCAGCTCATCGTGGACCATCAGCGGGGCAAGGATACACGACCGTATCCCGGCAGCCTGTACTGCCGACGGTGACTGCAAAACCTGGGTCACATCGTCAAGCACAAGTACCTGTCCTTGCCGGAGCGCCTGGAGTTCCGCCCCTTGCTGCAAAGCAAAGCGCGCCCCAGCCTGCACTTTGGTGCGCACGTCTGTGTGGGCAGCCAGCAGAGTCACTTCCCCGGCATCCAGATCAAAGGTTACAATGCCGGTCCCTGTGCAGGGTACCGATTGCCGGATGTGCTGGAACACAGCTTCGACAATCTCTTGTGCTGGCCGGGCAGCCAGTATGGCGACATCGATCTCGTGTAGGGCTTCCAGGCGTCGGGCGTACCGCTGCGCGGACTCGAGCATCTGCCTGCGCTCGGTGATGTCGTGCCCGATGCCCACCAGGCCGGTGATCTGCCCGCTCTCATCCCGCAGGGGAAGCTTGGAGGTCAACAGCCAACGTTGTTGGCCGCTGGTACTCACCAGCAGCTCCTCGCGGTCGAGCACCGGCGTGCCGGTCTGCAGCACAGCCTGGTCGTCGGCGTAAAAGCGGGCCGCGACCTCTTGGGGGAATAGCTCCCAGTCGGTCTTGCCCAGCACCTCGGCCTCGGCCTGCAATCCCATGTTCCGCACATCGGCAGGGTTGACCAGGACTTTGCGCGTCTCCGCGTCCTTGACATAGATCGCGTCAGG
>Ga0315274_10011348_pt1 | contig 12770 bp, 10 predicted proteins | sample YL17G02_20_MG_FD_203700 | JGI IMG/M metagenome (GOLD analysis project Ga0315274, IMG submission 203700) | Sediment microbial communities from Yellowstone Lake, YNP, Wyoming, USA - YL17G02_20 | ecosystem: Environmental > Aquatic > Freshwater > Lake > Sediment | place: USA: Wyoming | collected... | reverse complement strand
GATTAAAATGCCATTTTCGTTCTCGTCGTATACTTCTGATGTTGAAAGGTCGAATGAACCAGAAAGCGCCAAGTCGTTGGTGAGAATGAGCGTTGAATGAAGGTTGTGGGCGAGGAAAACTCTGCAACCAACCTCATCGAGAAAATCGATAAGATTAAAGCTTCTTTGCGAGAATTCTCGACCTCCGTATTTCTCATCTTTTGGAGGGTCATTTGTTACGATGTTGATTTCTGCTCCAAAAACAAGTTTTACAAGCAGCATTGCATATGCAAGATTTATTGAGAATATTCCATAGTCCAGCCCAAACCACGATTCATTCAATCCAAGAACATCTGCATCGATCGTCAGTTGTACATCACTAATCCACGGGCTCAAAACATAGATTTTTGGAAATTCACACAGTCTTTGCCGATACCCAGAAAGAATCTGGAGCATTTCAGCTCGAATCCTGTCGTTCGGAATAATCTTGGTCGTCATGGCTTAACCGTATCAACGTCATTCTTTATTCATAAAATACTTTGCTTTCGCGGTTATTCAGAAAGACGTGTCGCGCGATAGGCGCAAGACTGCATTTCAGGCGATTTTTTAGGCATTGCGAGTTCATCACTCTCGCGGTTTCAAAAAGAATACCTCGCGAACTGCGCCTGAGTCCGGATCATCCATTAAACATCGAACTAGCGTAAACTTGCCATAATCGCCTTCTACACAATGCCACTCTACACCCTTCTGTAACTCGTATTTTTCTGAGGCTTCTTTCCATTGCACGTTGGCAATATCGTCAACGCTGATGCTTTCACTGTCGATCGTTAAACAGCCTTCGGGACTTCTTTTGACTACTCTAAGATACCCTATGGTCTTGAATCTGGAGCTTAATCCTTTTGCTATTATTGGATAGTACTTTATCCCATTAAGTAGATCTTGTTTTATCATCTTGGCATTTTTGTTCCTAATTTGAAATGGAACAGTGAAGGAACTTGGGTTTTTTGCCCATTCTTTCATTCTTTTTGTGTAGTGCAAACGAGCTGTCCGTTCTTCTGAACCGGTGATTTCAAACTTTCCACAGTTTTTGCATTCCACAACGTATTTGAAATCCTTCGTTCTTTCAACAACTGTTGCGAAACTTCTGCATTTGGGACATTCCACGGTTCTGGACATCCGCTTGCTCAACTTATTTCACTCCTCGTTGGAAAGTGCACGCTCTAGGGAAGGGCGGCACACATGCGTTGTTGACGTTATGATGTTATGACGTCATGTCGTATAAAGCATTTAGGGTCATGTCATCAAAAATGCGGTTTAAGGGATACTTTACATGACGAAAAGAAGAACGACTATTTACATTGACGAAGACGTATGGAACAGATTTATGAAATACTTGGTCGAGAGACACGGTAAGACCCACGGCGGCGTCATTTCTAAGGAAATTGAAAAGGCAATTCTTCTTCTCATCAAGAAGTAAGACAGCTGAAAATCAAGACATGTCTTTCCACTTTTTTGATCGGCTCAGTGCGAAATCAATTTTCTCATGACATAGTGATGGGCGCTTTAGCATGTTAGACAGAGGAAAGATCGATACCAGGGATGGTTCAAGCCTCTACGGACTAACACTTAAACGGGGTCAAGTCCACCAGTACCGCGCTGGATACTCTCAACTAGGGCTAGTGCCGCCTCGCCAAAGGTATCCTGAATAGTGAGAGCGCGCGATTTCAAGCTTCGAAAAGAAATCATCGAAAATCTCATCTTCTATGCCCATCAAGTTCACTGCCTTTACGATTCCCCGTAGTATTCTTCCTTTCAAATTTCATAGAAGTCTTGCGTAGTTTCACATGTGTCTGCTTTCTCCGAAAAACGCGTTGGCTGCATACATATTTAACATGCCTGACCTATGTATTTCTAAGCGTTAGTAAAATGTCTGTGGAAATCTCGAAAAAGGTCGCGGAGTTACTGGATGAGAAGGTTGCGGAGGAGGACATCGGTCAGCCGCATTTTGGGAGTGCAGACTATGAACTTTTGCCATTGACGGCAGAGAGTTTCATGTGCGTTGGCGAGATAGAATCAAACAGGAAAGTAACATACATCGACGGAGGAAACCAGGAAATACTGGGCGCCCCCAACTTCTCAGTCCAAATGAACAGGCTATACTTCAACATCTTCAAAGGACGGAACAGAATTCTTCCCAAGTCGTTACCGAGCAGGATTGAGTTCTATTCAGCCACACTGCCTGATTACAGGCACGACGAAATCTTTTATGACACCAAAATCTTTCCTTTGAAAGACGAGTTCGCAGACCTGATTCCTGATGAGCATCACCTGTCGTTTAGCTCGAGCGACAGGACAGTAACAGTTGGAACCCAGAGAGCAGACGTAGAAAGAGTCGCTTCGATTGCGAGGAGGTTCGCCGAATGGGAATTTGCGAAGCACGTTACGGAGAGTGAGCTTGAAGAGGGAGACATCGTGGTGCACGACGGAGCACTTCAAACAGGTTTCACAAATGAGCAAAGATATACCGAAAGGGCATTTGATGCCGCAGTCAAGAAAAGAGTGACTTTCACTGGGCTTTCAAAAACAAGCGCCCTTTTCACCACGACCGGCCTTTCGCTGCTTGGTGCCGTTCAGAAACTAGCTGAAGAGTGCAAGGTCGCTGGACCTTGGTGCCTTCCCGTTGCCAAGGTCTTAAACGTGCATCACAACGCCTTCATTTACGTCGTGAAACTACACGAAAATGCACGCTATGTCTTTAGGTATGAAGTGTACGGTGACCAAGCAAGGAAAATGAGTGAGCAAAGCTTGGGCGAAATCACTTCAGTGCTGGCTGAGAACTCGAAAGACATAGCCTTCCCAGGCTACCCCTACGGTCTTATAGATGCAGACAGGTTTGCTCGAGTAAGCGGCAATGAAATCGAAAAGTATCAAGTACTCCTTCTCTCTGAAATATCAAAGCTGGGCAAATGGAAGGATATCGCAAGACATGTTAGCTCAGGCGACGCGCACAGCGTCCTAGACATGTTAAAGGGATGATGAATAATGGCGTTGGAAGTTTCAGGTCAAATAATCGCAGGAAAAACAGGACAAATCCTGGTAAGAGAAAAAGCTGGAGGAGAAATAGAAATAGGGGATCTCCTCGTAGCGGAAGAAGATGGGGCTTACGTAATCCTCCAAGCTTACGAGCTCTTGTATGGAAGTCAGGTTCCGCAGCTTGTGAGAGAGCTTCTGGCCGGAATGAAGCTCGAAGGCCTGGGGGCTGACTTGGATTTTCTTGAGCCCCAGCTGCGAAACTATGTCATAGCACAGATCAAGGCTGTCCTGCGGGTTAGTAAGGACAACGAGCTGAAGATACCCAAGACTCTTCCCAGATTCTTCTCCACGATCAGGCACGTTACCGAGAAAGACCTTCGGTTTTTGACTAAACCGGATAACCCGGTATACTTGGGAAAAGTGAGGAGCGGGTCGAAGGTGCTTGACGTCGATGTCTTTGTTAACGGGAAAGACATGCTCACGCATCACGTGTTGATTCCGGCTACGACTGGCAGGGGGAAGAGCAACTTGGTCAAAGTCATGCTTTGGAGTGTTCTGGCCCAGGATGGCCTCGGAATTTTGGTTCTGGACCCTCACGATGAATACTATGGCAGACATGGGAAAGGGCTGAAGGACCATTCGAACGCGAAACAAAACCTGCTGTACTACTCCACTAACCCGGTTCCAGGAACCAACACACTAGTCATAAACGTAAGATCGATTATGCCCTCAAACTTTCAGGGCATAGTTGACTTCACCGACGCCCAGCAAGACGCGATATCTCTGTACTTCAACAGATTCAGGGATGCGTGGATAGAGAATATTGTTCGAGGAACCGATATTGGTCCTGCTGTGGCCCCCAGAACGATAGAGGTCTTGAAACGGAAGTTCGACACTGTTTTGGGAGTCTATCTGGATGATGATGGCAACTTCCAATGCAGAAGCGGTGTTTTCAGCGACTCAGCCGGCATGGCCACGACGAAGGAAATAACAAAGGCTCTCGAGGAAGGAAAGATAGTCATCATCGACACATCAAGGCTTCTCGATGAAGCTGAGCTGCTTATTGGAAGCATAATCTCAAGCGGGATATTCCACAGGTATCAGCGCTACAAATCTGATGGAACCCTTGAAGGAAAACCCGTTGTGAGTGTCGTGATTGAAGAGGCACCAAGAGTCCTGGGCGCAGATGTGCTCAGTGCACGTGGGGATAACATCTACAGCACGATTGCCAGAGAAGGCAGGAAATTCAAAGTTGGATTGATCGCAATAACGCAGCTTGTCAGCTTGATTCCGCGAGCCATATTGGCAAACATGAACACAAAAATCATCCTCGGAAATGAACTTTCAGCTGAGAGACAGGCAGTGATGGAAAGCGCAGCACAGGACCTATCATCGGACGACAGAACCATCGCAAGCCTAGACAAAGGCGAAGCCATCGTGAGCAGCAATTTCACGAGATTTGCCGTGCCTGTTCAGATACCTCTGTTTGAGAATTACATTGAGAAGAGCCTGCAGCCGAAGGAGAAAAACAAGACCGTTTTTGTGGGGTAAAGATATGTTCAAGTTCGCTCATCTGGGAGATTGTCACATAGGTGCCAACAGGGATCCAGTTCTCGAAAAGCTGGAGTTGGCCGCGTTCAGGAAGGCTATGGACCTCTGCGTGCAGGAGAAAGTAGATTTTGTTGTAATTGCTGGAGACCTTTTTCACGCCAACCTCCCGGACATGTACGTTGCTAACGAAGCCGTAAAGAAGATGAGGGAAGTCAAAGATGCAGACATTCCAATCTACGTCATCTACGGAAGCCACGACTATAGCCCGAATGGCACATCGATAATCGACATTCTTGACAGCACGGGCCTCATCAAGAAGATAGTGAAGGGAGAAGACATCGACGGCAAGCTCAGGCTTGGGGTGTTCACAGACCCAAAGACTAAGGCGAAGCTTGTCGGAATATCTGGACGAAAAGCAGGTTTGGAAAAGAACTTTTTTGAAATACTTGACAGAGAACACTTGGAGAAGGAGCAAGGGTTCAAGATATTCGCATTCCACAGCGCCATTTCAGAGCTTAAACCTGACTTTCTGGCGCAGATGGAGTCAATACCAGTGTCTTTGCTTCCGAAAGGGTTTGACTACTACGCAAGCGGGCACGTGCACCGAAGAAACGAATCGGGATTCCCGGGGCACGAAAGAATAGTCTTCCCAGGAGCACTCTTTGCAGGGTATTCACGAGACTTAGAAGACAGCGCCAAAGGGGAGAAAAGAGGTGTCTACGTAGTCAGCTTTGATGATAAGGTTGAAGAGGTCAAGTTCCACGAAGTATCGGTATGCGAATTCGAATATTTTGAGTATGATGTTTCGAACAAGAACTCGATGCAGGCCAAGAAGGATCTTCTCGAGAAATTGGGCAGGATTGAGGCAGAGGACAAGATCGTCGTTGTCAAGATAAGAGGAGAACTCTCGGGAGGTAAGACTTCTGAGATCAGTTCCAGCGAAATCAAGGGGCTGCTCAAGGAAAACGGTGCGTTGGAAGCGGTCATAAACCGCTTTGGACTAACCTCGAAAGAATACGTATCCATCAAGGCCATGGGTGAAGATGTTCCCACGATCGAAAACAGACTCTTGAGAGAAAACATCGGAGCAGTCAAGGTTTCGATAGAGGAGTTGAAAGGCGACAAAGGTGCCCAGCTCGCGCTAGACTTGCTGAAGATCCTGAGGCAGGAGCAGAAACTTAACGAGGCCAAGAAAGACTACGTGGAACGCGTTCAGAAGCATGCGATAAACACGTTGGGTCTGGAGGATGAGGTCTGATGATACTCAGAACGCTCAAGCTTGAGAACATCAGAAGCTACACCGATCAGACCGTCTCATTTCCCATGGGGACGACGCTCTTTGAGGGTGGTATAGGCTCGGGAAAATCGACAATCCTTATGGCCATAGAATTTGCCCTTTTTGGCTTGGGTTCAGAGAGAGGAGGAGCCTTGCTCAAGGCGGGGGCAAAGAAAGGTCTAGTGAGACTTTGCTTTGAAGTTGAAGGCAAGGAATATGAACTGTGCCGCAGTCTGGAAAGAAAAGCCAAAAGCGTCCAACAGTCTGATTGCAGCTTGAGAACTGAGGGCACGATACTGCAGCTTTCGGCCTCTGAAATGAAAGAGAGGGTTCTGGACATACTCAGTTTCAATGAACCAGCAGACCCAAAGGCTAGGAGTGTAATCTACAGATACGCCATTTTTACACCGCAAGAAGAAATGAAAGCAATCCTCTCGATGAGCTCAGATGCCAGACTGCAGACTCTGCGGAGGGCATTTCGAATTGAAGACTACAGAATCGCCATAGTCAATTCCTCAGTCTTGGCCAAGGCCTTCAAAGAGAAGTCGATTGCGTTGAGCTCTCATGCTGCAGACCTTGAAGCAGATAGGGAAAAGTGCAAGGAAAAAACCAGCAGAATCAGAGAAAGCGAGAAAGAATTAGCGAATCTTGAGGAAAGCAAGGTCAAAGCCGAAGCAACTGTAGCGAGACTGCAAGATAGGGTTAACGCGCTACAAGAAAGCAAGAGCACTCTTGGAAAGGCCGTAGGCGAGGTTCCTCTGCTTGGGAAGCAAATCAAAGAAAAAGGCGATGAAATAGCAAGTCTTCAAGATGAAGTCGAAAAACTCTCAGCGGAGACAAAAGAGAAGCTGCAGACCGAAGTAGAAAAGCTGAGCAAAATCGAACAGCCCACCCCAAAAACTGAGGCGGAACTGAAAGAGGAATTGCAAGGACTGAGAAAAAAGGAGCGCGAGCTAAGAAAGAAGGAAACTGCCATAGACACGAAAATAGCTGATTATGAATCTGTGGAGAAACAGAAGGTCTGCCCAACGTGCGACAGGCCTGCAGACCCAAAAGAATTCGAGGAAAAAATCAAGCAGAAAAAGGAAGAGAAGGGCCAAGCTTCACAGGAAGTGACCGATTGCGAGGATAAAATCCGAGAAATGGAAAGCTTGGAAGATTCACTCCGGCAATACAAAAACGCCCAGGATAAACTGCAGAACCTGAACGAAAGAATAGGAAGAAATAATGAAAGAATGGGAAAGGCGCAGGAAAAGATCGGAATTCTGAAACAACAGATAGAAGAGGCCAACGCAAAGCTTGAAAAAGCCAGGCAAGAGGCTGACGAATATGATAAGGTTTCAAAAGAGCTTCGTGCTCTCACAAAAGAGCTAGACGATGCCCGTTCACAGCTGGAAGATGTCAGGGGCAAAGCCTCTAGGATTGAGGCAACTCGGGACATGCTCAATAAAGAAGTAGATGAACTAGAGAAAGAAATACAGAATATGGAAAAGGAAAGAAGACTAGCCGAAAAATTGAAAGAATATCGGATCTGGCTTGAAGAGTTCTTGATGCCAACCTTGGAAACGATCGAGAAACACATCATGCTGAGCATCAATCAAGAATTTAATCAACATTTCCAGAAGTGGTGGAGCATGCTCGTCGAAGACCCCACCAAAGAGTCCCGAATCGATGAAGATTTCACTCCTTTGATTGAGCAGGATGGTTACGAGCAGGACTACAATTACATGAGCGGCGGGGAAAGAACCAGCCTAGCCTTAGCCTACAGGCTGTCTCTCAACACCATCGTACAGAAAGTCTCAGCAGGAATCAAGTCCAACCTTCTCATCCTCGACGAACCAACCGATGGGTTCAGCAAGGAGCAGCTGTTCAAGATAAGAGAAATACTTGATGAGTTGAAGTGTCCCCAGGTCATCATGGTCTCACACGAAAAAGAGCTGGAGAGTTTCGCTGACCAAGTTCTGAGAGTCGAAAAGAAAGACGGTGTTTCTCAAATAAAGGCAATTTGAGTGTTGATCAAATCTTCAAGCTCACTTTCTACGGTGGCGTCAATGAGATCGGCGGCAACAAGATCCTTGTGCACGATAGAAAGGCGAAAGTGCTGTTTGATTTTGGTCAGTAGCGCGCTAGACTAGTTATGGCGACAAGGCATGGTCGCTATCCAAAACTTGCCAATTTTGAAACAGATAACTGGCGATACCTCGCGCGCGCTGCGGGTTCAAAGTATAAGCATGATGCAAGAAAGCTGTTTGAGTTAGCGAAGAAAGTTACAGGAAAGAAGCCTGAAACCATAATTACTGATGGTCTGCCAGCTTATCATGATGCTTACAAGAAGGAGTTTTGGACGCTGAAGAAACCGAGAACGGAACACGTCAACGCAATTAAGTTGCGGGGAAACATGAACAACAATAAAATGGAAAGGTTCAACGGTGAAGTGAGAGACAGAGAGAAAGTGATCAGAGGGCTAAAGAAGGACGATACACCAATTCTGAAAGGGTATCAAGTATTTCACGACTTCATGAGACCACACGAAGGCTTAGATGGTAAGACACCAGCGGAAGCTTGTGGAATAAAGATAGAAGGAGAAAACAAGTGGCTGACTCTAATCCAAAATGCGACAGAAGACCGAAAGAAAGCTTCAGCATCAGCCTAACTTTTAACCGACCTTTCCTTATCTAAGTCAGAATTGTAGGACTTTATGATGAAATAAGTTGCTCTTTCTATGTCGTGTTCTGACTGTATTTTGAATATTGAAGGATATGTTTTTGCCCAAGTTCTTGATGAAGGTGTTGGCTCAAGTTTAATATCGAAGGATACGGGTAATTCTGTGAATAATCGCATTTGTTTCTTGAGGGGATTTAGATGAACAAATTTTCTATTGGTAGCAGGGTTCTTGAATGAAGCCCAATGCGTTGATTCGCTGTATTCTGCAGAGGGGATTTCCTTACTTATGTTAGACTTAATTATGCCCAACCATCTTAGCGTCTCAGGTGAGGACGTAATTAAGACGCTCAACTACATCACTTCCATAAGATAAGATAACCGTAGAAGTTATAGATTTCTGCTATTGTCAATTGGCATTAACACAAGACTGACCTCATCCCACGACAGTTAACACGCTGGACAATCCCATGACAAGTTAACAGAACCGCTATTCGCAAAATAGAAAAGCAAGTAACAGCGCCTTCGCTATTGTGGGATGAAATGACTAAACTTACATTTTACGGCGGCGTAAACGAGATCGGTGGCAACAAAATTCTCCTAGAGGATAACGGAACAAAAATCTTCTTAGATTTTGGAATGAGCTTTGGCACAGCAAACAAGTATTTTTCAGAATTTCTGCAGCCTAGGAAATGTAATGGTTTGGGAGATTTCATAGAGTTCGGGCTTATTCCGGATTTAGAAGGAATCTATCGGTTAGACTTCTTAGAGCACATGGGAAGACCACATGAAGATCTGGAGTTTCAAGGAGTACTTTTATCCCATGCTCATGCCGACCATGCATCCTACATAAACCACCTTCGTGAAGATTTACCTATCTATTGTTCCGATGAAACATATCACATACTCAAGGCAATCAACGACACAGGCAGCGGCAGTTTTACTGACGTCACGGATTTGACGAGATGCTTTGAAACATACGTTAACAAAAAAGGAGCGGTAAGCAGAAAGACTTCACTGACTCATCCAGATATTGTTGTTCAAAGGGAATATCGTACCTTTAAGTTCCAGGAGAAATTCAAGATAGATGATGTAGTAATAGAGCCCTTCAGTGTTGATCATTCCCTATCAGGAGCTACAGGTTACATAATTCATACTTCTGCAGGCACGATCGTTTATACCGGAGATTTTCGCTTTCATGGACGCAGGGAGAAAGAAACCGTAGAGTTCATGGAAACTTGCAGGATTGCGAAGCCGGATTTGTTGATTATAGAGGGCACGCGAGTTGAGGAAGCACAATCGAAAAAGGAAACAGACGTAGAAGACGAGATCTGCGGCATTTCATCAAGAATAAAAGGACTTTCGGTTTGTAATTGGTCCATAAGGGACACGGACAGAATGCTCTCCTTTCTTAACGCCGCCAAGAAGATGAACAGAAAGCTTGCGATATCTCTCAAACAGGCATATCTGTTGGAAGAGTTGTCAAAATGCGCCGACTCGATAGCCCCAAGAATAGACGATGAGAACATAGAAATATACGCTAACCGTAAAGGTTGGGGACTCATTGGGAACAACTCTTGTGAAGAAAAGATGCGGAACCAAGATTACGATACTTGGGAACGACCCTATCTCGACAGAGCAATCTGCTATAAGGAAATAGAAGATAACCAAGCTGACTATTTGATGTTTTGCAGCAACTTCGACCTCAAAGAACTCATAGACATCAAACCAATGGTGGGTTCGGTTTACATCAAGTCAGTTTGTGAGCCATTTGACGCAGAAATGGAGATCGACTGGGAGAGGATAGAAAACTGGATAAGGCATTTTGGCATGAATGTTAGCTCAACTCACGTTTCTGGCCACGCCTCAGGTCTTCAACTGAAGGAATTCGTGGAACAAGCTAGCCCAAAAACCATAATTCCCATTCATACTGAGAGCGCGAAAACCTATGAAAAATGGTCGAAGGGAGTTCACATCCTGAAAGGAGTTGGCGAAAGTTATAGCATGGATTAGTTCTTTGAAGTTAAGTGCACGTCCTAATCAATCATGGAGAAATTGTCTTTTGAAAAGAGTTCTTCGAATCGTTTCAAAAAATGTTGCCATGCCATCAACAGAGTTCCGGGGTTATAATCCTCATAATGAGGATTAGCGCGCGCGGTTTGCGCGTGCGCTTTACGAGTCAATACCATTTTGATATGATTCTCGGATTTTTAGTTGTGTTCATAAGTTTTTGTGAGACGAATCTATGGACTCAAAGCTGTTAGGTTGATTTTGTAGTAGTCATTTTCTTTCTCAATTAATCCATTTTCCTCTAATTCAGCAAGAATTACTGCAAGGTCTGACCCTTCACCGATTCCGTCCAGTTTTTCTTTTAGCTGGTCAAAATCCTGCTTTCTTTCTGTTAGGTAGTATAATATAAGAGCGGAGACGAGATGTTGCTTGTTTACTGTTCTTTCATTGTTTTTGTCCAATAGCTCCTTGGCAAGACTACCTAGTTTAACAAACAATTTTCTAAGATCTATCTCCTCTTTCAAAACGAATCTCGCAAAGAGTTTTTTTGTTTCCTCAGTTGAACGCAACCCGTAAGTTCCGCTTAGAATGTCTTTAGCCATATTTTGAAGTTTTTCAATTAGCTTTTCCTTTACACTTGTGCTTGATTCAAATATTCTATCGTATTCAGCTTTTGCGTATTGGATTAATTCAGGGTTTTTTATTCCAACAAGAGTTTCAGTATTCTCTCGCCAATATTTTTCGGATTTTTTGAATCCTAAGTTGATTCTGTTTAGGTTTATAGAACTAACTACCAAAATCTTATCGGTTACCAAGAGTTTTGCATGCAAATCTTGACCTGTAGTTCTAACGTCTATGTCTCTTGATAGGAGATCTCTTAACATACTATTAATTCTGTCAGTAAAGTCCATGCTCTTTGGTTCAGTAAGGACTTTGATTGGGATTTTTTTGTTAGTTGCAATATTTGATAGAAAAGCGGAAAAATCTTCGTCTGTGAAGCTCTCGGTCGAAAGGTAAACATATTCACCATCTTCAATCAAGCTATAAATAAAATCTCTTGCTCTGCAATCAAATGGGGTTAGGTACAGCTTTTCTTCTGCAACTATATCTGAAGGGCAAAGATCAGTTGGATAATGTTGGATCCAATGCTCTTTATGCCTTCCATCAGCGCCCTTGGGAAGGTCAAAGACTCCACAGTCTTGTCCTCCTTGAATCTCAAGTATCTTCCTATGTATGCTTCCATCAAAACCCTCATCATTATTAATGAACAGATTCAAGAGTCTGTCATATTGTTCATTGAATTCCTTAATCTTCTGTTCATCGTTTCTGAAAATTACAGCGACATCCAATTCTTGATTTTTGATGAGGTTTGCAGATAGAACAATGGCACTCTTATCTGTAACAATGAATTTCCCATGAAAAGAATACCATCTATTAGTTGCAGTTGTTGTTCGTTCAGGGTTGCCCACATTCCACTGGTTGAAGTATAATATGACCCCCTGCTTTCTAAGTTCTTCAAAATCCTGCTCAACTTCTGAGCGAACATCGTCATCGATGCTATCATAGGGCAAGGTGAGAATTTCGATTTTTATGCCTTGTTTAGCCTTCTGACTCAGTGCATTGAAAACCTCATGATTGTGAATTTGAAACATGGCAATTCTTACAAATTTCTGCGCTAGAGTGATTTCGCTAATGATTTTTGGAATTATCTCTGCACTGAACTCGAAGACAACTTCTGGCAGATTTGACCCCTCATACAATAGCCTGTTCGGATTAATAATTTGTTGCAATGAAGTGCTGGTCATAAAGGAATTTTCACAAGTTTTATCAAGGCAATGCGAAGTGAAGTAATAACGATCTCTATGAAACGCAGAGAGTCCGTTGCCACCGGACCCAATAAAGGCATACGCTATGAAACTCAAATATATGATATCCTCAAGGCACGGAAGCTTCTGCCAGACGGCGTAACTCCTGCAGGTGCATCAGACAAACCTGACGGTTATTTCCTCTGCCAAGATGGCAAATACCCTCTCGAAATAAAAGACCCAAGCGGTGACTTTTCCCAAATAGAACTAGATTGGGTAAAGCACCAATTCTGTTACTCCAGCAGAAGCAGGAATCCGAAATTCATTCCGCTTCTTGAAAAAGCAAAATTCTTAGATGAGGTCAACAAGACTTGGACTGAAATACCTAGAAAATTTGCCAAGCCAATACTCACCAAAACAGATCGTTACTGGGATTTGGATAATTTTAGGGATAT
>Ga0315274_10011347_pt1 | contig 12770 bp, 15 predicted proteins | sample YL17G02_20_MG_FD_203700 | JGI IMG/M metagenome (GOLD analysis project Ga0315274, IMG submission 203700) | Sediment microbial communities from Yellowstone Lake, YNP, Wyoming, USA - YL17G02_20 | ecosystem: Environmental > Aquatic > Freshwater > Lake > Sediment | place: USA: Wyoming | collected... | reverse complement strand
GCTGTGTCAGATTATATGAGATAGGTGCCGGACCGGAGTTATCTCCCTAACGGCTATTGCGTGGTATCCGCTCCCCCCGGTAACACAGGTACTACCTATCTCACCAATTTAACAGACGGGAGACGCTTAGACGGTATAGCGCACCAGCTTCCGGAGTCGCTTGTCTAAAAAATAATGCCAAGCATTGGGGTCATCGTTCAACGGTAGGACATTTCGTTCGCAACGAAGAAATCAGGGTTCGATTCCCTGTGGCTCCACCAATTTAAAAATATGAAAAAAATTTACAGGTGGTTCAAAAGCCATGTATGGTATGAACAGATAATTATGGGAATCCCCGCTACCATTATTATTATCCTTGTCACTTGGTTTATCTTTACAGCTACCGTTTTTGGTGTCATGTATGTCATTGACTATAAAAATTGCAGAACCGAAGGCAATCATCCGCCCCCCATTACTCAACATCAACGGTAAACATTATGAGAAGAAAACGGTTATCTAAAAAGTTACAAAGTGCGTGGAAATTGAAAAATCCATTGTATCTCAAGCCTGCCGATAAGAGATATAAAATGTACAAGAAGCAATTAAAAACTAACGGATTTTCAGATACAGAAACCTGGAACTTTGATTATGTAATTGCTTCATTTATTATACCACGACTCAAAAGATTTAGAGAGATAAACAACGGGTTCCCAGAACAATTGGGAGAAAAGGGATGGAATAAAGTTCTGGATGCGATGATTAGAGGGTTTGAATTGCAAGTTTTGGATAAAGATAATTGCACAGATTTAGACTATGAAAATATAGAAGATGCGTGGAAATTGCTATCCGAATATCGTAGAGATCTTTGGTGGTAATACGCTTGCCGTTTTCTAATTTTGGTCTATAGTTATAGGTAGTTCTTTGACGATTTAGATGTGGATACAGCAAACCAAAATTAATAAAGAAAAAAAACCCAAACGGGAATAAATCCTGGCACAAACCAGGTCGTAGCGGTGGCTACGTTAAAAACGCTCAACAGGGGTAAGTTGTAAAAAGTGCTTCGGAGATAACCGGTAATCCCGCATCTAGTGTTTGCTTCCTCATTTGTGAGGGAGAAAAGGCTTTCTTCTTGTGAAGGAAGCCATTTGGGGTCATCGTTCAACGGTAGGACGGGACGCTGGCAGTGTTCAAATCAGAGTTCGATTCTCTGTGGCTCCACCATTTCGATTAACGAAAAATAGAATAAAGGAAAAATATGATGAAAGTATGTTTGTTAGCGACGGTGTTAGGTGGCTTGATGTTGTTTACATCAGGTTGTATTACGGACCAAGCAACTATTAATGCAGCCGCAGGAGTAGTTCAGCAAGGTGCGTATGTTGGAGCAACTTATGCTATTCAGCAAAATACGAATAACGTAAAGTATTTTGTGTTGGCTGACGTAAGTTTGAAGAAATTCGCTCTTGGAGCAGATACAAGCCCAGCAGCTTTTGAAGCTGCCTTGAATGAAGTAGCTCCACAATTGAATAACCAATGGATTCAATTGGGTGTTGACTCTGTAGTGGTTATTTATGATGCTGCTTATAGTCAGTATGTAGTTGGTCAAGTTACCAACAATGCTGTAGCCAAGCAGTTTGTAACAGCGGTGGATACTGGATTTGTCAGAGCTATTCAGCCTTATCTACCAGCAGGTACAAGATTGAGTCTTGTTAAAGTAGTTAAGTGCCCAAGACCAACATTGGTGGCACCGAAGTTTAGTAAGTAATTTAGTTGTTGAGGATTGGTGTAATTGGTAGCACGACTGACTCTGAATCAGTTAGCGTAGGTTCGAATCCTTCATCCTCAGCCAAAGATTAACAACGGATACCTAATATTAATCCCTGACGTATAGATACTCAGGATAATCACGGGCAACAAGTAGGTGATTAAAGTTTCACCGAAGACCGTGGTAGGAGGCCACAGACGAAAGCAGTGGCTTTGCCGTCAGACAAGATTCTGGCAGGTTATAAAATCCGTTGTTTTGGAAACGTGGCAGAGTGGACTATAGCGCATGCTTGGAAAGCATGAGGTCGGTGAAAGCCGGCCCGGAGGTTCGAATCCTCCCGTTTCCGCCAATTTTAATAATGATCAAGTGGTTTAAATCCTTATTTGGAAAAAAGAAAACTCCCGAACCAGAAAAGGTTGTGGTAGAGTTTCAATTACCAGATAAGAAAATAAAGGTAGAAGCAATTAGAATACTTGAATATCAACCACAACTGCATTGTAAACTTCATCAGAATTATTCAGGAGCAACAGTTCCTATAAACAACTGTAATGTTTGTTGGGAAATATACAGTCAAAAATGTAAGCGGTAATACGGATAGTAGGCAAATGTTGGTTTGTTGCGTTAGTTTCGAAAACTAATCCGGGTCGCACCGGCGGGGGTTCAATTCCCTCACTATCCGCCATTTTTTGCATTAAAATAAGTTGATTTTCTTCTTCAAAGTTGTATTATTTAAATATGACAGTTACAGTAGCATTAATCATATTGGTAGCATCCGTATTTTATGGATTTGGTGAATACTACTCAAAGATATATGCTAATACGGCTTCTATAAAGGCTCTCCTTACATCACTTGGTTTTTATAATCTCACTTCATTGTGTTTTTTTCCTGCTATTAAAAGAATGAATTCGCTTTCTGTTCTTGGAACCATCTGGAATGTTGCATATATGATTGTGACTATCTTTTTGGGTGTGGTTGTATTTGGTGAAGTTCTAACCACTCTTCAAATTATAGGCATCATTCTGGGTATCGCAGCCATTATTTGTTTGTCAATATAATAAGTTGATTCTCTTCAAAACCATGTTAGTATTCTCTCTCAAAGGAATATTATATGATTGAAAAACCAAACTTAACAGATAACGAAATTCAAGAGAATTATCAAGAATTTTTGAAATTTGTCGGTGACATGTTCACTGGGCAAAGGAAAGAAAAACTTCTCAAAATGTATTCAGATGACGATGGTTCTTTGGGGTTGTCTGCTGCAACAGCACCAGCCGCAATGTGTGAACATTATCATCTATGTCATCCAGGCGGATACCTTCAACACATTATGCACGTAGTCAAATTGTCTTTTGCTTGTAAAAAGATATTTGAGATTGCTGGTGCTAAGGTTGATTTTAATGATGAAGAAATGATTTTCTCAGCACTCCATCACGATTTAGGAAAACTTGGTGACCCTGAATTCGGTGAATACTATGCTCCTCAAGACCAAGATTGGAAGTATAAAAAGGGAGAATTCTATAAAATGAACCCAAACCTTCCTTATATGGAAGTCACGGATAGGGCCATTTATCTTCTACAGAAGTATGGCGTTGTTTATGATTGGAAAGAGTATCTTGGTATGAAATTGGCCGACGGTCTGTTTAATGAGGCTACAGCGAAGTATCTTGTCCAATACAATCCTGACCTGTATCTAAAAACGAATCTACCACGCGTAATTCACATGGCGGATTATACTGCTTGTAGAGCAGAATATGACCAGTGGTATTTCGGAAAAAGTGAAGAAAGATTATAAAAGGTGTTGACTTCCACGGGGAAGTATGACACATTATAACCATGTCAGTAATAAACGACGACAAAAATACGTTGATGATTAGGTGCGATTGCCATGGGCACGTGCTAGAAGTTACCAGCGATGCTTTAGGTGTAGGCGACGGTATAGAACCGGATTTCTACTTTTCAGTATGGAATCAATCGCCTACGCCTTTTTCGTTTATTGATAGGATTAAATTAATTTGGAAATTGGTTCGTGGAAAAAATCTTGAGGGTGGCGATGTTATCGTTTGCCTAAAAGATACTCAAGCAATTATTGACTTTCTATGCAAGAAGCTAATAGATAACAAAATCTTGCTAGAACAACAAAAAAACAAGAAAGCACAAAATGCCAAAGAGAACAGTGAAAAAGGTTAATCTAGAGGAAGTTCTTATTCTAGACGCACCTGTAAGTGAATCCGTAGAACGCCTACTACAAGAACCCATTGATGATACATGGAGTCCCGGCGAATCATTGCCGCGTTATGTAGTAGTTCGTAGTGGACTTAGAGTATCAGACAAAGACTATCCGAAAGCGGATGAACCAAGAGCCATTGCTGAAAGAGACTTTTGGCGTAAGGTCATTGAACGTTGGCCGGACGGAACGAAAATAGAAATCGTTCAATACGACAAAAAAAGGCATAGAGTCTGGTAATTATGGAAAATAAATCATCAGAAGAATTGCTGGCTTCTCCAGAACTTACGGACTCGGATGTTGTCACACGAATGGCTGCCGCTAGTCAGTTGGCAGAAAATCCGGAGATAGTAAAAGAGGTTCTAAAGTATGGGAAGGTTCCTGTCAATTATAAACCAACAAGAGAAATGTTGAAAAAGCCGGCAGAACCCGGTCTTCTAACTCTAATTGCTAATGCAACAACAGAAATGGAAGTTAACAATCTTGTTGAAAAAGGAAAGTTAGACTACAAAAGCGCAAGTCCCGGTACCATTAAAAAATGGGAAAAGGCTGCCAAGAAAAGAATAGCACAATTCGGTAAGTAAGTATATTAGACTCATACTTATTCCAGTGAAAACGTGGTAGAGAAATCTACCACGTTTTTATTTTTTGTATTTGTTCTATCCTATTTATAGGGTGTATGGCAGCAAACAAGAATACATTAACTTTACCGCCACTTTACGTTCTTCCATCTGAAAACAAGGAACTTCAATTCTTCTCTCGTAAATTCAAAGTGGATATGATGGAACAAGTGGTAAAGGCCATCGAATTTGCTGTCGAACATCGTTTACCTTTCATAGAAGTATTTCAATTCAAAAATTCAGATTTTGTAATAACACTTTCAGAAAGAGATTACTTAAACAATCTTGCCAATATCTACAAATACTTTTTAGAAAAAGAAGTATATGAGTATTGTCCAAGAGTAATCCAGTTACAGAAAACTATAAAGAGTACAACTACTCTTCCCAAAATAAATGATGAAAACCAAACGTTCGGAAACCACTAGAGAAGTTAAGGACACGAGCCCTATAATCCCACAACGCGATAAAATAAAGAATCTCCTTTCGATTCATCAAAGACAACTAAATGAAAAACAAAAACAGTTTTTGGAACTTGCTATGGACAAGAGTACAAAAATTGTATTCGTGTCTGGACCTGCCGGCACGTCTAAAACGTATATGGCAATTTATGCTGCACTTACACTACTCAACCAACGGAGAGTAAGTGACCTAATATACATACGTTCAGCAGTAGAATCATCAGAAGCTAAACTTGGTTTCTTACCGGGTGAAGCAGAAGATAAAATGGCTCCCTATTTAGCCCCATTATTAGATAAACTCATAGAATTACTTCCAAAAGGCGACATAGATTATCTAAAAAAAGATGGTCGTGTATCGTCAATACCAGTCGGATTTCTTAGAGGATTGAACTGGAATACCAAAGTTATAATATCTGACGAAGCTCAGAATATGACTTTCAAGGAACTTTTTACACTAATTACCAGAACAGGTGAATTTAGTAAAGTGTTTATCTTGGGTGACCCAGAACAATCAGACATTAATGGCAAGAGTGGATTTGTTAGAATGATGTCCTATTTTGACGATGAAGAGTCAAAAGCGAATGGAATCCAAGTGTTTAAATTCACCGATGATGATATTGTAAGAAGTGGGTTGGTTCAATTCATCATCAAAAAAGTTAGAAAAACGGTATAAGATTCTATTTATAGGTTATACATTTTATGGCCAACGAGCGAGTATCACAATTAAATGAATTATTAGCAGCAGAGCTCCAGACTATTGACCTTTTTCTCATAACAGATATGAGTTTGAAGGAATCTAAGAAGATGGAGTTAAGCTCGTTGATTCTCTTTTTACAAAACAGCGCAAGTTTCAATGCTGTTTATGCTCAACATAGTATATCAGCATCATACGTTCCCGCTATTGGTGTAGATGGAACAGTAACGAGTGCTAGTAATGCCGTTTGGGCAATAAATGCTGCTCACGCTATTACGGCTGATAATTGTATATCCGCTTCTTGGTCAGATAGGTCAGGCCACGCTGATAGTGCGTCTTGGGCACCACCACCAGTCATAGGCGTTACTGCCTCATATGCGTTAAGGTCTGGATATGCTGATGGTGCTGGGGTAGCATACTTTTTATTTTACAATGGTCAACCAAATGGAACAGCTTCGTGGGCCATATCTTCATCCTACGCATTAACTACGGGTCGTGTAACACAAGCAGATACAGCTTCATTTTTATTGTATCAGGGATTTCCAAATGGGACTGCTTCATACGCATTAAATTCCATTTCATCATCCGTTACCGTTACTGCTTCCTATGCTTTAAATTTTCCATCACCTACCAATTATGTAAAAGCATTTGCTCAAATAACATGGAGTAATGGCGTGGCACTACCAAGAATAACCATGCAGTATAACATATCATCGGTTGTATATTTGGACAAATTTACCACTACATCCCAACCTTCATCTTACGTAGCACCAGCTACCTGGTCACAATTTGCTGTAATTTTTGCTACTCCATTAAGTCATACAAATTATATGGTTATTGGCGACGGTTATCAACCATACGCTTTACAGGAAAGAGCAGGTGTAATATGTCATCCTATACATTCTAACAGAACAATAAATGGATTTACTATGTCTATAGTTACGCCTGACACGAGTGATTTTTATACTGCTATGCCAGGAACATATCATACCGATGAGTGGGGGTTTGTAAATTTTCAAGTATTAGGAATATAATATGTTAATAGGAAATAAAAAAGTATCACAATTGTTACCGCTAAATCCTGGTGAAGTAGCGCCTGACGATTTGCTCCTTATTATTGATAGCAGCCAGAGAGAATCCAAACACATCTATACATCGGATTTTGCTGGATGGCTAAATGCTAGTGGAAGTGTGTTTGCTATTCGTGCTCTTTTAGCTGATACCGCTTCTTTTGTTGATGGAAACAGTGTTTTTGGACCTGTAGTTTCTGCGGCTTTTGCTTCTAATGCTACATCTGCTTCTTGGGCTAATAATTCCTATCATGCTGATTATGCTGATAGTGCGTCCGTATCGCAGACAGCTTCTTTTGCTTTAAATGCCAGTGGGTTATCAATTTCATCATCATATTTGATATATGCTGGATTTCCTAATGGAACATCTTCATTTGCTTTGAACGTAGGCGCAGCCAACACGGCCAATACAGCAGCATTTCTACTTTATTATGGTGGTAATAATGGAACAGCATCATATGCCATGTTAGCACAATCAACCAGTTTTTGTGATACTGCTAATACCGCTTCGTATTTCAACAATGCCATAGGAGTAGTAGCTAGTGCTTCTCTAGCTATATTTGCATACCTTGCTAGCCAATCTTTAGCGACGGATACTGCTTCATATTTACAATACTCAGGTGTTGATAATGGGACCGCCTCCTACGCATTAGTATCTGCTGTAGTTGGAGGTTCCTCAATGTTTGCATACGGAATGGCAGAAGCTCATTATCAAAGTGTAAGTTCATCTGTTATTGAAAATCTAACAGTGACACCATCAGTGGTGGGAAGATATAGAACCTTAATTGAAGTTAATGGGTCGGTAATTTTGAATTTTACAGCATCTGTTCAAAACGATTATTCACTATCACTGACTAGATTTAATAGATTAAATGGCGAATACGTTGTAATGGATGAAGAAACTATTGGTTTTGACACCACACCTATTTTAAATATGTGGGGAACAAATGCTACAGGTTCATTGAAAATACCTTTTACTTTGATTAAACAAGACGAACTCAATGGTGAATATTTAATACAAGTAACTTCATCATCACCAAATCTTCAATTAGATACAAATAGACTTGTAAAATATACAATCACTAGTGCTAGTGATTATGTTGATACATTTTTTGATTCACCTATGATTTTTGATGTCCAACCATCAGAGTCGGTAAATTTCTCATTTACATCCAGCACTACACCAACTCAAGTAACTTATGACCAATTACCTGGATTATTAATAACAGGTTCACAAAATATTACTGAGATAGATATATCAAGTCAGGGTGTAACCTCTATTCGATATACTTGGAAATGTAGTTCATTAAGAAAACTCAATTGTAATGAAAATTCTATTACAAACTTGAAATATGCTTGGCCAGCATCACTACAAAGGTTGGAATGTAATGATAATGTTCTTTCTTTTGTTGCTGACTTTGATAATACTACGGCATCATATATTGATTTGTCATATAATGGGATAACAACGTCACCAAAACTATCTCCATCAACATCATATTTTGATATATCATTCAACCCAATAACTGTATTACCTGATTTGCCTGATTCGTTGAATAACATTAATGTTAAAGGAACTCTTTTGAATGGATTGATAGGATTTTTGCCTAACAGTATATATTCAGCTTCATTTTCTCAAACTACTGTGACAAGTTTAACCAATTTACCTCTGTCAATGTCATATCTTGATGTAAGCAGTACTTCGGTAACTACAACATCTATGGATTTACCAGCATCAATGTCATATTTAGATGTATCATTTGCTATATTTGGAGTTACTGCATTAGAAAATATGACAACAAATCTTACTAGTAGTGGAGTGATATCTGGTAGTTTCTTAATGTCTGGGTATGGACCACCATCTACCACTACACTAATTGATAATATTTTAACTTTGATAACGAATGGTTGGACAGTAGCTTACGATGTATAATTATGGCAACCAACATTCCAATTAGTCAACTAAACGAATTGATGTATGTCACAGAAGATGACATGATATCAATTGTTGATAGTGGGTCTGTGACTACTTTTAGAGCGACTGTAAAAACGGTAAAGGATTATTTTGCATTATCTGGTTCTGCTTTATCAGCTTCTTGGGCATCCGCTTCAATTAGTGCTTCCTATGCTGTAAAGTGTGATACTGCTAGTTACATGTATCCAGAGGTTTATGACATGACTGCTAGTTGGGCAAACAACCTAGTTGCTGGTGCTGTAGCAGGAACAGCGAGTTTAGCATACAATGCTCACACAGCTAGTCGGTTGGAGGGTATAGGAAGTTCTTATGAACAAAGAATGGTGGTAAGTACTGATGTTTCTATTACAAGTTCAGGACACATTTCTCTCAGAAGTAGGAATCAATTAACATCATCCATCACCACGAATTCTATAAAGAGTAATACACTTTTCTTTAGTAAAGATTACAACGCAATTACACAACCGTTAGGAATAACAGGATACGGAAAACTCTTTTATTTTGATGATGGTAATCAAAAACAAAAAATGGTTTTTGATGTTGGTCATGAGTATGTTGCAACTCCTAATGGTCCAGATATTGATGCTTTAGCTGGTAATAGTAAAGGTATATTATTTCAGGTAGATGAAGCTGGTAATTCTAATGGTTTAAACAGAACAGCAAGTTTATTTTTCCTTTCAGCCAGTGGTGTAACTTATGGAAGAACCTTTGAAGGATACGTATTTTCTTCAAGTATTGCTACTACCGGCCCAGTATCGTTTTACGGAACCGCCAGTTTTTCTTCGGGGTCAGACTATGCTCTTAATTCACCGTTTCCTTTACCTATGGCAGCCGTTGTTGCTTTCGCAGGAACACCAACCAGTTCTGCGTGGGTAGATTGGGTATGGTCAAGGGGTGAAACATACAATCAAATCACATATCCTCCTTTTGCAGCTCAAGTTGGTACCAGTTTTGGAACACAAGCTACCGTTACCGAATCCATTTTTAACAACACAAGAAGAGTGACTATCGGTGTAACGGCAGGTAGTTCTGGCATTCTTAGTGTTTATTGGAATAATACCACAACATATTATTTCAATCTCACAGCATATCTTTATAATATCACGATTAGTAGTTTGTCAAATAATCACAATTACCCATACGTAATCACCGATTATGGTTGGTATCCTACTGTGTCAACATCAAGATTACTTTGTTTGTCGTCGTCGGGATTTCCAAGTGCGTTTCTTAATTATACTTTAGGCACTAATGATTATAGAGTTCCAAATATGAATTATTATTTTAGAACAAACACGACTTTGGACCCCTTAAACTGGGCGATTAGATTAGGGGACTAATATTTATAAGTGAAATTTTATGTCATATAGCATACCAATCAGTTCATTAAACGAATTAACATACATCACGGCAGACGACTATATGCCTATTGTTGATAGCGGGTCAATGACGACATTTAGAACGTCGGTAAATACTTTTAAAAACTATTTTGCGTTGTCTGGTTCCGTTTTGTCAGCTTCTTGGGCATCCTCTTCAATAAGTGCCTCATATGCTTTAAATGCTGATACTGCTAGTTATTTGTATCCGAGATTGTATGAAATGACTGCTAGTTGGGCACTCAACATTCTTTGGAGTTCTGTGGTAGGTACAGCAAGTTTAGCATACAACGCTCACACTGCTAGTAGGCTTGAGGGCATCGGTGACTCATATGAGAGAACCCTTGTTATTAATGAAAGTTTAACAACCACGGGTTCAGGATACATTCAGATACCAAAAAGAACACTAGCAACTTCTACTGTTGGTTCGATGGTTTCGTTGAAAAGCGGTAGTTTATTCTTAAACAAAGATTATCAAAGATCATTAGGTACAAATGGATATGGAAAACTTTATTTCCTAGATAACGGAACCTTTGCTGGAAAATTGGTATTTGAAGTGGGAGATAGTTATGTTCCTGTTAATACATTCGGTCCTAATATTGATGCCGTTTCAAAAGTTGGTAAAGGATTTTTATTTCAATCCAACGAAGCCGGAAATCTTAACAATTTAGAGAGAACAGGCAGTTTGTTATTCATGAGTTGTAGTGGAGTTACTTATGGAAGGACTATTGAAGGATACATATTTTCTTCAAGTATAGCTGACTCAGGTCAAGTATCATTTTATGGAACGGCTAGTAGTGCTGTAAGTTCCAGTTATAGTAGAACATCGGGGGTTAATATTCCTGTAGGAACTATAGTGGGGTATGCTGGCACCGTTCCGCCGGCTGGTTGGTTGAAATGTGATGGCGCTTTATATGACCCCCTTGTATATATTGAACTTGCTGCTTTAATTGGAACAAATTATGGAAGAGGACTTACAATAAGTAAAGCTTCCACGGTGGAACGTAGTAGCACTTATCACAACGCTGATAACGGTACCGCAACTATAGCGTGGGTAAGTGGAGGGTCAGGCAATTTCAGTCTTAAATGGGGGGTTACAACATACTACATTAATGGGACGACAGCCAATTTCAAAACATTTACCGGACTCAGCGGCGGATATTATTCAGGTCAGGCAGTCAGTTATTCATTTGTATGGACAGACCTAGGAACAGCAACTGCTTATACGGAGAGTATAGCTGTGTATTATATTACGCCTACTGTTCCAACAACATATATACCGCTTTCTGCAACATCTTATAGAACGCCAAACATGACTAATTACTTCATGACATATACTACCCTTGACCCTCTTATCTGGATTATCAAGTATTAAACATAAGGATTACAATGAATTTGTTATATAAATCGTTATTTTTGGATAAGATATTTTCTTTTCCTTGTTACATAAACTATAGTTGTTCAAAATATTCTTTTGAAAAACCATTTAGGTTAGCGGATGACAGAAACAGGGGGATGCTTCTTAAATCTATCAATATAAAACTTATTGATTGTACCACAGATTCAGTAATAGTTTTGAATTTTGATGATATCATAATGTTTCATATTCAGCACGAAAATGATATAGAAAAGTGTGAAGAAGAACTTCAAAAAACCATTGATGATAATAAAAAACTTTTTTCAAAATTCAAATTTCTAAAAGGTGGACAAATGTATGACTTATTTTTTAGAAGTGATGTGGATGAATCCAAAGAAATTCGTTTAAAAAATATGTTACTATTGGATTTAGCTCATTTAGATGGACTGGATGATTATGATAGATTAGTTAACAATGATAAAAGTGTTATACAAGATTTTAGAAATGGATGGCATGAATTTATTGTAAATAAATACAACGAAATCATAGGTTCTTTGGATAAAGAATCAAATGATATAGATGATGAATCTATTAAATCAGAACTTCAATCTATAAAAGAGATATTGGGATGTATTCCAGAAGAATCAAAAAAGGAACTTCTCACAAAGAATACTATAGAGGAAATTATGGATTATTGGCCAACTCTATTACTGCCAAAAGTAGATTTTAAATTAACTGCTTTTGATGACCCACCACCAAAATGGCAATTCAAATTAAACAGTCTCAATGGAACGAAGAGTAATAAATGATTCAGCGTATTGCTGACCACATTCACTGCCACGTTTCTCTGCTAAATTGAAAATACCTTTTTTAGACCTTGGGTGCGGCCACTGCTGAATTTCGTCGGTATAATACTCCAGACATTCTGTTTTCGTCATTACTTCATCTATTGATAACGGAACATAGTGATTTGGAATAAACGTGTGTTCAAGCAATCTTGGTGCTTGGTCCGTTGATGATAGAATTTCACCAAGGTAAATTTTCTTTACCAAGAATGGTGCATAAATTCTGGTAGCTATTCTTAGAACCTTGAACATATACTCATGATGTTGGTGATTGTCTCCACCGAAAACCGAATACAAAATATCAGGTCTGAAATTGTGTATTTCGTCTTCCAATATACGGACATTTGATAAGAAATTGTTTTCATTTATGAAAGTATTACAAGCTTTACCAAAACATTCCAATCTTTCTGCT
>Ga0315274_10011346_pt1 | contig 12770 bp, 25 predicted proteins | sample YL17G02_20_MG_FD_203700 | JGI IMG/M metagenome (GOLD analysis project Ga0315274, IMG submission 203700) | Sediment microbial communities from Yellowstone Lake, YNP, Wyoming, USA - YL17G02_20 | ecosystem: Environmental > Aquatic > Freshwater > Lake > Sediment | place: USA: Wyoming | collected... | reverse complement strand
CGTTTCACACTGTATTCTGTATTATGGATTTATATACTGTCAACGATTTCAAAACTTTTGCTATAACATATTGAAAAATAAAGCATAGTGTAAAATGGGGGCCAAGATTGATTTAGCTAAATACCCGGCTGACGCGGGTTCATTGGAAATAAAGGCCGGTTTAAACGGGCTCCTATTGCTTAAAAAGGAACCATTGCGGCAAAGGTTTATTCCCAATGGGAAATTGGTAATTTCCGGTAATACGATTATTGAGCGCTCCCAAGAACCAGGGCTGTATATTACCGAGAACGAAAGAACGCAAAGAACAATCAGTGAACTTAAAAAAAAGAGGAAGCAGGATATAAAGCGTTGGTATGATTTAAGGCACCCTACCAGGGAAATGAAAGAAAGGGAATTAGCAAAGGTTTCTATCCTTATTCCCTTTGAAAAAATACCGGATAATTATCCGGGCCCAGCTAAAAAACAAAAAAAAGATAAAGCGCCGGTCTTTCAGGTAGCCAATACAAAAAAAATTAGGGCGCTGGTTAATACTATGTCCCATGCGCTTAATTACGGTTTGCACAATCCCTGGTTATCATTTGTAACGATAACTTTTGAACCTGAAATAAATGACGCAATGAGCAAAAAACTGCTAAATACCTGGCTTACCAGGTGCAAGCAGTTAAATTATTTTCAATTGTTCCTCTGGCGTATGGAAAAGCAAAAAAATGGGACGGCTCATTATCATTTAGTCATTGTGGGTAAGTTGAATATTCAGAACGCAAATAAAGTAATGGTAACGGCGCTATGTTCCCAGGTGAGGAAGAAAAAAATAAACATCCATATCAGTAAGGCTAAAAGATATAACGGGGTTGATCTGGCAAAGGATAGAAAAAACCCAGACCCGGCGAAACGGCGCAATATTATCAATTTTGCCGACCCGAAAAACGCTAAACGGCTATCCTGGTACCTTTCCAAATACTTAACCAAGTCGGATGAACCTGGCGAGGGCCGGCAATGGGCTTGTTCGCGGGAATGGTCGGCGTTTTTCACTGCAATTTCCCTTTCCAGGAAGGAAGCAGGGATATTAAGCAGGGAAACGGGGTCAATAGACTTATTCCCCAGGTTTGAAAATGAGTTTTGCAAGTTTTTCCGATACATTAACGGTCCCCCTGATGCTTTATGTCGGATGTTGGGCCGGGTTAATTTTACCGTTCTCATGATGTATTTTACTATGGACGGGAATAGATTTGTCAAAAGAGTTTCACCATTACAAAAAATAAACTTTTAAAATTTACAATTATGGAAATTTCGGAAATGCTAAAAGAGTACGGAAATATTTTCACTGAATTGTGTAAATATGTTCAAGTTCAGCCAGGGTCAGAAGAAGTAAAGCAGGAAGTAAACTTTTATACAACAATTGCACTTTTGCAAGTTGCTGCAATAATTCAACAAACACAACAATTGAGTTTACTAACTGCTGCAATAGATGAATTAAGTGTAACGGAAATTGCGGCACCTTTGGAGGAAATGGTAAATACTATTTCAATAATACCGGAAAGGCTAAAGCATATTACCCAGGGCTTAAGCGAAATAGATGAAACATTGAATAAACAATAAAAAAAGGCATTTTGAATACTGAAAAATTAAAGTCTGAAATGTGGTTCGCTGCTCATACCAGGGAAATAAGCGATACCGGAAACAATACCGAAATGTCGGCTAAAATTCGAAGCATTGAGGATATACCAGTAAAACGGATGTACGATAATTCACAATATTTGGAAAATATATTGTTACCAAAAATTGAGGCTGCCAGGGGAAAGGATAGTGAAGATTATAAACTATTTACTGATATTCAGAAAAATTTGCTTTGGGCTATTATGCTTGCGTCGCGGTTTGAGCAACAATTAAAAAAGAACGGTTCTATTGCTTTGCAATTAGCCATAAAAACAGAACTTTGTAATTTACTGCAATCCGAACTTTTGAAGTATACAACAATCGAAGATTTACTTTTTTCCTCTGGTATGGATAATCTTGCTTTAAGCATTGCGAAAAAAGTATTTGAAAATTCAAAAAATTTACAAAAATGAAAATCGAAGATTTGGAAAAGGTAACAAAGTTAACCGAGCGGCTTAACCTGGTTAATGTACTGCTGAATAAGGGCAAACGAATGACCGAAATTCGCAATTATGAAAACATAATACAGGTACAAAAATATGAAGTTCAAAGGCTAATTGAAGATACCGGGTATTTAGCGTATGTTTTAGAGGCTACATTAAAAGGCCTGGAAATTGAGAAACTGCAATTAGAAACTTCATTAAAAAAATATTAACCATGACAGATAAAAAGAAAATTGAATTTAGAAAGATGCTTGCTGAATACCTGGTAATGCTCTCTAAAAATGAAAGTCAATCCGATACTTTGGTAATGCTGGAAAAGATAGAAAAATGGATTGATGCCTATACGGATAGCGAAATAGGTAAAATTATTGGCGCAAATAGCAAGTTAAAGGTCAATTAACAGGTAATTAAAAAACCGTAATTTCGCCGGAGGCGAAGAAAGGAAGGGAAAAACATTGGTTTCCTTCCTTTTTTTATGCCTATTTGGGAAATTTGGTAAATTCAATAGACTTTCTTACCTCTGTCTCAATTATGCGAAATTTGCTAATTGCCGGGGCCGTTCTTGCTGGGTTGTACTATTTTACCCGTTTCCGCGCTTTATCCGCGCTGCAATTTGTAGCGCGCAATGTGTCCCTTTCCCCTGGTGGCCTGGTGTTACAAATAGGCGTTCAAAACCCGTCGAGCGCCGACATAACGATAAATTCCCTGTTTGGTAGTGTCTTAATAAACGGAAACGCTATTGGCGATATTTCCGCAATGCTGAATAAAGTAATTAAAGGAAATTCTGAAACTGTGGTGCCTTTAACCATTGCGCCTAACTTATTTGGTAGTGTAGCTTTACTTATTCAAAATGTGCAGGCTGGGGGCCAGGTGCCCAGGGAAATTACTTTTAATGGTAGCGCCAATGTGGATAACAATGTAATTCCTTTAAAACTTTCTTTTCAATGAGCACCATAAAAAAGGAAATGTTATACAGGCTTAACGGGCTTGCTCCTCAAACGCGGCTTGTTGTGGATAACCAAGATACAAATGATATTATTTCCCTGATTGAAAAGAAACATTATGAAACTTTTTCAGATTATGACAGGATAGCTGAATATTTCGACGGGCCGGATGTGGATAATGTTTGTGAGGGCCTTTACAATTTTCTAAAAAAGGAAATTGCTTATAGGGAGGAAAGCCCAGATTTTCAATTTGTGTCGGCGCCGGTTACCATTTTACGGCGTGGGTATTCTGACTGTAAAGGGTATTCTCTTTTTTGTGGGGGCGTTTTGGACGCGTTGGTGAGGCAGGGCGCGAAAATAAATTGGCGTTATCGGTTTGTTACTTACAAACCATTTACAACAATACCAGGTCATGTGTTCATTGTGGTAAAGGTCGGACAGCGTGAAATATGGTTAGACGGCGTAATGAATAGTTTTGATTATCATAAACCATACTGGGCGGGCTCCGACCTGGTTACTGAATTACCGGCAAAGGTGGTTAATGGGCTGGGCGCTATCGGTTGCGGTTGCGATGGTAAATTAGGCGCCGGCGCTGTGGATTACATTAATGCAGCGGCGCCGGCGCTTGCTGTTATTCCCGTCGCTGGGCCTTTTCTTGCTGTCGGCGCTCAATTGGTAGGTGTTTTTAGTTCGCTGTTTGGCTCCCAATTTACGGGGAGTTCGGGCGTGAAGTACCTTACCCATTTATACCAGGAAAGCGTATTGGGGCAAAATATAGATTTTAAGCAGGTAGACCCGGCGCAAACCGAACCGGCCCAACAATGGTTTAACGCTGTTTTTGGTGTGCCTGTATACGATGTTTACAGATACCATACTTTAAGCGGCACCGACCCAAATACAGGAAAAAAGTTAATTCCTTTTCCCTCTGATGATACCAGGGCGCGACAATACATGAAATATCAGGAGGCCATTGCGGCAAATGTTACATACGATCAGGCTTTAGCAGCGGCGCAAATTGCTGCTGCTATGCCGTTGGCGTCCGCTGTCACTGGAAATTATGGTGCCTGGAAAAATTTACCTGTGGCTCCTGCCTATGCTGAAATGCTCAATAAGCAATCCGGCGCCGGTGCCCAGCAATCGCAAACGGCGCCGGGAACCGGGAATACATGGTTATGGTGGTTAATGGGTGGCGTGGGTGCTTACTTTTTATTATTCAATCAAAAAACAAAGGTTATATGACAGCCCTCAAATGGATAACAAATAAAGCAAAGTCAATCCGAAAGGGGAGTAAAACAATGACCTGGAAAGCTGCTATAAAAAAGGCCGGTGTTGAATACCGGGCAAGTCATAAAGCGAAGCCAGTAAAAAAAACAGTGAAGAAAAAAACAGTTATAAAAAAACCGACCCAATATAAAAGCAAAACGACGGGTAGATGGAAAAATTTAACTGATGATGATAAAGAACATCTAAATGATATGAAAAAATATCATTACAAATTGCGTGGTGTTGATACCATTACCGGCAATTATACCAGCAAAAGAAAAGCAGCATCCAGGGCAAAGCATATTGACACGAAAAGCCACAATGTAAATGTGCGGGTGGTTAGTGGGATAAGCGGCTTAGATAATGAGCAAAAAAAGCAGCTAAATTATTTATACGATCAGTTGAGGAAAAGTAAAGGACAATTGGAAATACTAAGAATAAAAGTAAAAAACAAAGAAAAATTAATCCCTTTTCATAAACTACTATTGAAAAGATATCCGAAATATATTTCCCATACCAGGCGGCAAATTGTTAGCCTGGAAAAGCAAATGAAATAAAAACTTCAATTACTAATAAAAATCAAATGTTATGGCTAAGAAAAAAACAAAAAAAACTACCAGGCGGCGCCGTCGCTCAATGGGCGCGGCTGGTATGGGTGAAGCGGTTACCACATTAGCCGGGCTAACTGCTGGCGCAATCGCCGGGGCCTATGTTTCTGGTATGGTGAAAGCAAGGCTTACCACATTACCAAAATTCGCGGCTCCTGCTGGCGTTGTTGCAATCGGTTACTTTGTGCCCAAGATGCTGAAAAGCAATTTGGGTAAAGCTATCGGGGCCGGTATGCAGGCCGTCGGTGGTTTGCAATTGCTGAATACCGTTGTGGCTATCCCTGGGCTTGCTGGGCTGGGTGCAATCCTGGATAGAACCGTTCCCAGGATGAATAATCCAATTGGGGCGCCGGGTTTTGTAAATACGCCTATTAACGGGCTACCCGATAGGGCCTATATGGGTTCCCGTATGGGAAACGGCGTTGGGGCGCTTTACGATAACTGAAAAAAAAACAAATTACAAAACTGATAAAATTTAATGTTATATGAGTGTAAATAATAACACAATAAATTCGCGGCTGGTTTTTGAAAATAGCCGCGATATGCTGGCAAATGAAACGGGCGTTTCCCTTGCTACTGCAAAACTTACCCAGTCTTTTTTAAGGCTGGAAAATCAATTGGTGGTTGGCGCAACACAATTTAAATTCCCGGTTTTGAACAATCAAAACAATGCTGCGGGAACAATCTTTAATACAGAACAAAGATTGAACCAACAGGACAGTTTTGTAGCTGCTTTGTGGGGGGTGTTCCTAAGTAATCCAACATCAAACATTGACGCGACATTCCGGATGTATACCTACCCTAACAGTATCACCTTTACGCTACCATTTGCGACGGCTGCGGAAACGATTTACAATTCAGTTTTCCAATTGAGTGTGAACAATGATATTATTTTACCAGCCTGGGATGTGTCGCGCCATCGTATGGTACCACAAACACAGCAGGCAGTAGTGCAAATTGCCGGTTCGGTCATTGATATGATTGATCTATCAAGCGATGCTTTTTTCCCGGTTGAACCAAATTTGATATTCATTGGTAGTAAGAATAGCGTTCTTACTCTTATTCTTCCTGCTGCCCTGGCTGGGGTAACGGCCTTCGAAAGGATAAGCGTAATATATCGCGGTGTATTGGCTCAAAACAGTACGATCATTACGTAAGAAAAAACCAGAAATAAAAAAGGGGTAAACGGTCTACCATTGCCCCTATTATTTTACTTTTTAAATTTTACTTTTATGCGCTCAATTAGGCGTTTTGAAATGGTTGAACTGATTATCCCGGCGCTGGCAACGGCTACCAGATTCAACTTTCCGGATATTCCGCAATTGCGATCTGATGTAACTAAGGATATTGTAGTAAGGGGCATTGAACTTTACAGTGTTGAATCAATACCATTGAGTTTCAACAATAACGCGGTTTCCTTACTGCTGAATATTCAGCGAAGTTCATTGACCTTGTACATTGAAGGCGAAGAAAGTGTATTCCGTATTCCACTAATAAAAATGATGAACATTAATTCAAATAACGCGGCGGCTCCGGTGCTGTGGTTTGATGAAATTAATCAGTTCGATAATTTACAAGTGGATTGGACAAAGAGTTATATCAGTACGCCGGTGGCCTATGGTAACGCGGCGCTGTTTGCTTTTGTGCTGGGGATTACTTACAAAAGATACGCGCCGGGAACAATGAAAAGGATTAAAGATGAAATGGGCCTTAATCCTGGTTGTGATGCTCCGCAAATGATGTAAAGGGACGTGAATAAATTTTAACTATGGGCTTACCAGCACAATTCAGAGGCCTTCAGGCTGTAATAAGGGCGTATGAAAATAACGCTGTGCCCTCTTTTGCTATCCTTTGCGGCAAACAGTTTTTGTTCCATTGGGAAGGCTCCGATATTGAGGAAGGCAAACAGGTTTTAAAGGGCTGGATAGATTTAATGAGTGAGGGTAATCAAGATGCGACGGCTACCTATACGCTAAGGGTATACGATGACCTTAGCGCAAAAGAGAAAATAAGAATTAACCGGGATTATTCAGGCTCTTTTAATTTCAAGTTATTCGATTACGCCGGGTATGGTGAAATGGGGTTACTTTCCAGGGGTACGGCGTCGCAAAGAATACAAGAACTGGATGAAAAGCTGAATAGGTTGTTGGAAGAAAGGGAACATGAAGAAAGCGAAGAAAAGGCAAGCATGGGCGGTATTGGTGCCATGCTTAACGGGCTTTTGGAAATGCCTGAAATTCGCGCGGCAATTGCCGGCAAAGTGGTTTCACTATTTAATAACTTTTTCCCTATGGGGCCGACTAATGTAATTCCTCAACCAGTGGGGCAAATTGCCGGCGATAGTGAGGCCAACGAATTAACCAGGCTCAATAATATACTTGAAAGGCTTTTCCGGGCTGACCCTGATTTGATTAACCATTTGGGAATATTGGCTGAAATGAGTGAAAAGGAACCGGGTAAGTTTTCTATGCTGTTAACAATGCTTAAATAATTTTTTATGACTGCTCAAACGAAAAAATTTTTGATTATAGGCGCCGTTGGTGTTGCTGCTTACCTGATATACCGGCAAATAAATAAGGGTACAAGTTCAACAATGCTACAAACGGTACCGGGCCAGCCTGGTTTGTTGGCTCCTGCTGCTTATAATCCTAATAGTTCGGGGCCAACGTATACTAATAACGCGGCGCAAATTATTTCCGCTGCTGCTCCTGCTGTGGATGCGCTTGCTACCCAGATAAGTAGCTGGTTTAAAAAACCTGTTACCTCAGTACCAGAAACAACAACGGGCGGGAATACCTGGTTAGTATGAGAATACGCGGGCTAATTGTGTCGGATGTTGGGGATATTCCTTTACCTGGTGCCAGGTTATTCACAAACGGGCTATTTGGTAAAAAACTTTTAGGCACAACGGATAGAAACGGGGAATTTGCTATTTCAACTACTGACTTAAGCGGCTTTTCTGTTTTGATTGAAAAACCCGGTTTTCGTACAATAATGGCCGACCCTGGAAATTTGGATGAACAAACTACCCGGCTGGATAACGGCGGGGCTGTGGAAAGGTTACCAGACTGGGCGCGGGTTGCTTTTGTGGGAATAGGAATTTACTTTTTAGCGAAACTGTTATGAATAAGCCTACCAAAGAACTATTGATTTATACGGGCGTCGCTGCTGGGGCTTACTTCCTGGTATTGTTACCCATATTACGAAAGTTAGGCATTGTGGAAAGCGCCGGGGTGAGCGATACCCAGGCACAAAACGAAAGGATATTTAATACCCAGGCTGTTAACCAATACGCGAAACAAAAACCATTAACGCCGGATGCCACATTACTAAGTTTTGCGGATGCTATTTATGAGGCCTTACGATATTCAGCAATAAGCGACACAAAAGATACGGCTGTTTATTACCTAATGAAAGTCCAAAACTTATCCGATGTAATCCGGCTAATACAATTGTTCGGGGTACGGCAAGAGTGTTATTTTGGGGTATTGTGTCATGATACCGACCTTCCTAATTTGGTTCATGGGAATTTATCAACGGATGACCTGGATAAAATAAACGCGGCATACCTGGCAAAAGGGGTTAACTATAAATGGTAAGCAATGGAAAATACTTTAATATTTGATTTTTCTGTCGAGGTCATTGGCGTTTCCGGTCAATATGTTTGTTCGGATTACTGCAATGCTATTGTAGTAAGAAATACCGGGCCGTTGGGAACAACAGTAATATTTAGGGGTATGCTGTTAAATTCCAATGAATCTTTTACTATGGGTGGAAATCGCGCGGAGTTATTACGGGGCCGGATAGATTTGGTGTTGGGTGGTGTTGGCGCACAGGCTACCATAACGGAAAAATTTTATACCGACGCGTGTAGCGCGTCCCTTCAATTATTGCGTGTATGAACTTTGGTAGTGGTAATATCGGTTACGAAATACCCGGAGGTGGCCCTGGTGGCTCTGGTGCCCGTAATGGGTTAAGTACAAACGGCGGTTTTGTGGTGCTGGGCCAAAATGTTAGTGAGGCTGGCGACCCGGCGATATTGCTTAATATTAGGGAAATTCCTTACCCTAACTTAACCTATCTACAATTTAAAAATACAGCCGTTCCCGCTGCGCTCATTCAAATAGGGAATGTGTTAGGCTTTGCCACAACGGTGGGGATTAACATTGAAGGAAATGAACCAGGCAAAACGCCGTTGATAATACTAAATGATAAGGGCGCAACAAGTCCGACAAATGGGCTATGGTCGCTGCAATCCCAAAACGATAGTTTAAGTACTAACGATTCATTGGGTTTTATTCAGCGTTGGACGCGCTCCGCTACCATACTACAAACCAGTTTCCGCAATAATATGTCGGCATGGTTTAGGGGTTTCATTTGGGGCTACCTGCCAATTTTTGATAGTAACGTCGGCGTTGTTATCAATTTGACTACCCAGGGCCAGCAGTCGCGATCATTGGTAACAAACCGGGGCGCTGCTGCTGCGGTTACTTTTACTTTGCCAGCGTTTACGGTTGTGGGAATAGATTATAGCTTTATGGTGGTTGCTGCTTTCAACGTGGTAATACAGGCTCCCGCTGGCATTACAATAAGAATAGGAAATTTGGTTAGCGCTGCTGGGGGAACCGTTACCGGAAATACAGTTGGTTCATGTGTTAGGTTAATTAATATTTCTTCCACTGAATGGGTAGCGCTTTCAGTAGTGGGGACATGGGTAACGCCGTAAATACAATTATATGGTTTTAGGTTCAATGGGCATGGAAACGCAAGCAGCTGACTTAAATAAGGTTAATGCTGTATTGGCTAATAGCGATCTTACATTTCCACTGCTGGCGGGGCAAAGGGTAAGCGGTACTTTTTACATTCCTGTTAATGTTGGGGCTATTGCAGCGGGAATAAAATGGCGGTTAAATGTTTCCAGTGCGCCGACTTATTACGTTTGTGGTTTTTGCAATAACAGGCAAGTTACTGATACGGTTTGGCAATGGGCTATAACTGCCCAGGTTGATATGACTGACCCGGCGCCGTCTTTGGGGTTAAATTATATTACTGGAAATTTTAATATTGTGGCTAATGCTGCGGCTACTGTCACCCTGCAATTTGCCCAGGTAGTTGTAAACGCGTTGGCTACTGTTATGCAGCAGGGCGCTTTTGTTCAATATGTTTACCATTAATGGTTATTATGAATAATGAGTTTTTAAGTAAATATGAGGCCCTGCATACGGCGCTGAATTTATCAAAAAAGGATAAAAAGGCTGTCTATGTTGTGTTACATGGCTGTGGTTACTTTATTCGGGATGATAAAGGCACTGAAAAGGACGGTTTTACTTTAATTGCTCATTATGATAAGGGGAAACAGATATTTCCGAAAATTGAAGAACGGGCCCAGGATGAACAATGAATTTAAATACTTCCATATTGGCGGCTGTTTCCCTGCTAAAATCATTGGAGGGTTTTAGCGCGAAGGCTTATTGGGATGTTAACGGTTACGCAATCGGTTTCGGAAATCATTATTATGAGAACGGGCAAGCGGTTAAGTCCGGCGATACCATTACAGCGGAAAGGGCCGTTTCCCTGCTTGAATTCTACGCGGCCCAAAATGCTAAGGCTATCGCGGCGCAATTGGCCGGGCCGGTTTCCCCTGGTTTGCTTACTTCTCTGATCTCTTTACGCTACAATTGCGGCACAATTACAAATTCCCTGCTTTCATTGATAAATTCCGGCGCCGACCTGGGCACCATTAAAGATAAATTCCTTTCTACCTGTATAACTGTTAAGGGCACCTACAATAATGACCTGGCAATAAGACGGGATAAAGAATGGGAGGCCGGATTAAATTTGGCGGGCGTTTCCCTGCTAATTACCGGCGCTGTCTTATTGGGGCTGTTTTGGGCCTTTAAAACGATTTATAAAAAGTAAATTTGTGCTATGTTTTTCAATGGGGCTATTATAAACGATGCCGGTCAACCATTTCCAGGGGTGAGAATTGGCATATTGCAGGAAAATAACAACGGTTATTCCCTGGATGATACCGGGAAATGGGGTTTTTCCGATTTTGACGGCTCATATAGTATTTATCATCCTGACCCATTACCGGGAAAAGTAATTGCCTTATTTTCCCCTGATGGGCGCTCCGCTGCTGTTTATAGCCCTGCAATGGATTATGAAGGCAAAACGATTACCCTGGATAGGGCCGAAAAACCGTTCCCCTGGCTTTTGCTCATAATTGCCACAATTGCGGGATATTATTTTTATAAAAAGTAATTTGGAAAATCGGGGAATGTTAATAACTTAGCGTTCAATCTATGGCTTTATTTGTGCTGCTGGTGTCCCATACCGGCGGCACTTTTTTTTAGGCACTATTGCAAATGTGGAAAAACCTTTATATCTTGTTTCCCTTACTTATCTAAATTTTTGTTATGGGACAACAAAAAACGGAAATTGAATTACTGCAAATACGGGCCGATCATGCTTTGGGCCTGTTTAATCTTCTTAAGACAATTCCTCATACTGATAATCTTCAAATAGGCTTTTCCAAAGGTGGTGAGTTTAAGGCCGTTGCTATACCAAAAAATAAAAAATTAAGGGAAGGATTGCAAACCTTTATTCAGCAAATTTGCGAGTACCATATAACGGGAAAAATGAAATTGGTTGGCGGAGAAAAATCTGTTAATCAGTTTCCGGATATTCCAGAATGGTTTGCGCATTATTTTGCATTTTGCTCTGAAATAGGTTGCAATCCATTTCCTTCGGACGTTCCAAAGATTGAAAAGCAATATACTTTCCAGCGTCTTAAAAATGGTTCTATTATCGTTGTTTTTGAAGAAAAGGTTAAGTACAAAGATTATGTGTCGAAAAATTGGCGTGCTACTAAGTCGGGAACATTTGAAAAATTATAAACATTAAAACTACAATTATGAATAACAATGAAATGTTTAAAGTGTCATTTACTAAAATGGTACGGAAATTATCGTTTGAATTTGACATGTCGCCAAGCCAAGCGACGTTTGCACTAATGGACTTTACCCATACACATGGGCAAGATGCCATAATTGGTATGTACGGTTTTATTCTATGGGCTTTTGAGCATGATAAAAAGGAAATGATTGCGGGAACATTGGCCCATGACATTGCAGGAAGGGGTGACGCGTTAATGTTACCTAAAGTATGTTCGTATGTGAATTATGCAAAAGAACAATTGTCATAAATAAATAATATATATGTCATTTATCAATGTGGCTTTACCATTTATTCCGGATAAGGAAACTGTAATGTATTTGGCAATAACGCCTAAAACAAAGAATTGTATTGTGGCATACTTTGAAAGTGCGAAGGATGAATATTTAACGCGGGTAGAATTGAAAAAAGATGAAACTGGTGTTTTTGTTAGTGCGTCCGGCTTTTGGAAAAGGCTGGTTAATAAAGGGGTTGAAAATACTTAAATTGTTTGTATGAACTATTCCCGCTATGCTGTTAAGACATTAACCATTTATTTTATCGTGGTTTATACAATGATTTCCTGCCTTTTGGGCGATGCTTACCCGGTCTGGAATGTCAATTTGTGGCCTGGGGAAATGGTGGTAACTTTAATACTTATCCCCATATTTTTGGCAATTATTCACACCATATTAAGACGTTTTTACGATTAAGTGAATAACTTTTTAGCTGCTTATTGCCTGGTATTTTTGATCTTTTCCGTCCCGTTGGCCCGTTTTTAATCCGTTTTTACCGTTTCACACTGTATTCTGTATTATGGATTTATATACTGTCAACGATTTCAAAACTTTTGCTATAACATATTGAAAAATAAAGCATAGTGTAAAATGGGGGCCAAGATTGATTTAGCTAAATACCCG
>Ga0315274_10011345_pt1 | contig 12771 bp, 8 predicted proteins | sample YL17G02_20_MG_FD_203700 | JGI IMG/M metagenome (GOLD analysis project Ga0315274, IMG submission 203700) | Sediment microbial communities from Yellowstone Lake, YNP, Wyoming, USA - YL17G02_20 | ecosystem: Environmental > Aquatic > Freshwater > Lake > Sediment | place: USA: Wyoming | collected... | reverse complement strand
CTCCAAGCGGACCATCTCGGCTGGAGCACAGACGATCTCGTAGCCATCGGCACGAGGGGATCGGGCGAGCGGCGCCATCTCGCAGCTCAGGTCAAACTTCACTTCATCATTGGCGCGGGGAACGCTGACTGCCGGAAGACGATCACCGACTTCTGGAGTGACTTCAAGCACAATCCGAGCTTCGAGCCCGATAGGGATCGCCTAGTGCTCGTGACACGGCATGGTACCGACACCCTGCTCAATACATTTAATAGCCTCTTGGACTGTGCCCGGGCTTCAGCCGACGGGGCCGACTTCGCACATAGGCTCACTGGGTACCTGTCGCAGAAGGCACGGGAACAAGCAGCGGCGATCAGGACCATCATCCAGCAGGCGGACTGTGAACCGGGCGACGACGACTACTGGCGTTTTCTCAAGGTCTTGCACATCCTGAGCCTTGATCTCAACACATCCAGCGCACAGACCGAGGGGTTTATCAAGGACTTGCTCGCTTGCGCCTCCCAAGAACCAGATTCCATTGCAGCAGCCGAGTCGACGTGGCAAGAGTTGCTCGAACTCGTCAGTGCCGGCATGGCAACAGCAAAGAGCTATAAGTACGCAGATTTGCCCGAGGCTTTACGCAACCGGCACGGAACCGTATCTTCCGATGGTATCCTTGCCCCGCTTGTGGCCCATACGCAGACCACTCTGAACGGCTTCCGCACTACTATAGCACGGCGCGTGACGATAAGACGGGACGCACTCGTAACCAGCGTGCTCGATGCTTTCAATCAGAGCCAGGTGGTTGTCTTAACAGGTCCAGCGGGCCGCGGGAAGTCGGCAGTTGGCAAAGCTGTAATCGAAGTGCTGAGCGGCGATCTGTTCTGCCTGGCCTTTCGCGCCGATGAGTTCGCTACCGGCCATATCGATCAAACCCTGCAGCAGGCACAGGCCTCGATCAGCCATGCACGGCTCTTTACTTTGCTCGCTGCCCGGGGTCGCAAGGTCATCCTCGTGGATGGCGTGGAACGACTCTTGGAGGCATCGGTACGTGATGCCTTCTCGGATTTGCTTCGTCTCGTCACGTATGACCGGAGCCTTCAGCTCCTCCTGACCTGTCGTGACTACTCCGTAGATACAGTTCGGGCGGCTCTTCTGGAGCCGATCGGACTCTGTGATCATGATAACGTTTGTGTACTCGAGGTGCCACCGCTGACAGATGACGAGTTGGCTCAGGTCGTGAAAGAGATACCGGCCCTGGAGGTGGCTCTGCGAAGCAACAGCCCGAGGAAACTCTTGCGCTCGCCGTATTTCCTCAACCAGGCAGCCAAGATGGATTGGTCCGACCCGCAGACTCTGCCCGCCAATGAACGCTTGTTCCGACTAAGATGCTGGAGTGAGACCGTGCGGAACGACGCGGCCACCCGCGACGGAATGCCCCGGCGCCGGGAACGGGTTCTCCTGGAACTGGCCAGGCGTAGAGCTCGAGCGCTCAGGCCCTACGTTAAGTGCGACGACTTGGACCCGGAAGCTCTCGAGGCACTTCGCGGGGACGACCTGGTGGTCTTTTCGACGGATACGTGCTCCCTTGCTGCTTCAGCACACGATGTGCTGGAAGACTGGGCGATTGTACAGTGGCTGACTGGGGAGTTCTCCCTTTGCGAAAAGGAGCCAGCTGCGCTCGCGAGAGATATCGGGGAATACCCCGCGATCCGGCGGGGTTACCGGAAGTGGCTAGGCGAGATGCTGGAGTTCGAGCCGGCACAGGCGGACACCTTTGTGCTTTCCTGCTTGAGCGACGAGTCGCTTCCAGCATACTTCCGCGATGATACGCTTGTTTCTACCCTGACGTCGTCTTCCGCCGCGAGCTTTCTGGCCCGTCGTCGCGCGACGTTGCTTACAGACCAAGGACGCTTGCTCGTCCGAGTCATCCATCTCCTCCGTGTTGCGTGCAAAGTACCAGCGCGCTGGCTCTCCGCCGCCACGCCACCCCCGTCTGACTTTCTCGTGCCCAAGGGGGAGGCTTGGCCGGCGGTACTTGAGATTGTCAGTGAGGAATTGGGCCAGCTTCTTCCAACCCATCTTGGACTCCTAGTCGGTCTTCTCGAGGACTGGGCGCGCTCGGTCGAGTGGAACACACCGGATCCACCTGGTTTCCATGAAGCCGGTCAGATTGCCTTTGCCCTGCTTGCCCACCTAGATGGCTACGGAATGAACGACCTTAGGAAGCGCGTCTTAACCGTAATCAGCAAGATTCCACGGGCCGATGAAGCGGCGTTCCAGGATCTTCTTGAGCGCGGGTGCGCACTGAAAAGGGATGATCTCGTGGCTTCGGACTTCGTCGAGATTCTTCTACCGGGATTCAATGGATTCTTTGCCTGCCGAGATTTTCCTCAACGCATGGTGCAGCTGACCACCGCACGTTACTGTCTCTCGGACCAGGATCTGAAGCGCGACTCGTATCCCTCCGGCCTCGACATTGAACCCTGCTTCGGGATTCGAGACCACACAATGTCCGACTTCTTCCCCGCGAGCGCGATTCGGGGGCCGTTTCTCCGACTATTGCGAAGCCATTCAGAAGCCGGACTCAAGCACGTCATCGATCTTCTGAATCACGCAGGCACTTGGTATGGAGAACAACGCTGGCCTTACGGTCGCCTGAAGCCAGCCTGGCAAATCACCCTTGATGTGCCCGGAGAAGGTCAGGTCACTCAGTGGGCGAACCCCCGACTGTGGTGCCTCTATCGAGGTTTCTCTGTGGGCCCCTTCATCCTGCAAACCGCGCTCATGGCGTTGGAGTCGTGGCTGCTGGAAATCTGTGAGCTCGAAGACTACGATGTAGAGTCCTTGCTCTTGAGACTGCTGCGGGAGAGCAACAACGTTGCCGTGACCGCCGTGGTGGCGAGTGTCTGCAATGCGCATCCCGAGAAGGGCGGACGGGCCGCACCCTCGTTGCTATGTTCACGCGATCTAATCGAGATGGACCGCGGGCGGATGGTCAGTGAGCGCGACATCGGTCATTTTCTGCCGCCCCATAGTGCCGAAGCTATGATCTGCCGGGAGGAACGAGAGAAGTCCACGGCCCTTCCTCACCGCCGCCACCATCTCGAGGGGCTGGCATTGAAGTTGCAGTTCGGCACACAACGAGAGCGGGTGTGGGAAGTACTAGACCGGCACCGAGCCGCCTTGCCTCCGGTCGAGGAGCAGTCTGACGAGGATCGCCTCTGGCGGCTTGCTCTGCACCGCATGGATATCCGTGGGTTACGCCCCCTCGAGCCCCAGCCGGATTCCGAAGCAAGGGCCGCCGAGCTCCAACACGTAGCGCCCGAGCAACGAGCTGTTTGGTTTGGCCCCGGTGAGATCGAAGAGGACATTCAAACGATTGTGGATGGCTATGCCCCGGTTCGGGCTCGCCAGGAAGCAGAGCTCGGGCTACTGCTCTGGGGAGAATCCGCATGGGACCGAGACGAGTCGAGTGGCGTGGATTTCACGGCGTGGCAGGCAAGACTAAGCGAAGCGCAGGAGCGTGACCGTGAGCCAGCAGAGGCCGATGAGTTCACACGCGGCGGCCCGGGCTTCGTTGCCGCCGTCTGTGTCCGTGACCACTGGGACGAGATGAGACCGCAGGATCGCGAATGGTGCGTTGTGAGACTGATCAAAGAGATTGAACGCGACTGTGAAAACTATGACGATGCGGTTCAGCATGCACGCGGTCTCATCCAACCGGATCGCGCTGCCGCCCATGTACTACCACTCGTCCTGAGCCAAACCCCGCCCGCGGATTCCGATCCTAGGCTCCGCGGGATGCTCGCCAAGGCACTGACGCATAACGTATCAGAGGTCATGGACTACGCCGCCGAGGGGATCGGCTACTACCTGCAGGGCGACTGGCACCATTTCGCGATGCAATGCGTCGGTGCAGTGGCGAGGCAGGCGACGCTGATCACCGAACGCCAAACGGCAGAGGGGGCTAAACCATACAGTGAGCGATGCCGGGGTAGCGAGCTCATTCAAAGCACCGTTACCGAGGTGCGTGCCTCGCTTGACGGAGGAGAGCTTGACACCGAGGCGGAACTCGCCAACCTCAATCTAGACGAATGGCCCGGACGGCTAGTAGCACGGACCATCCTTCGCATTCTCAAGTACCATTCGCATGCAGGCTTGGCGATCGCCTTCCACAGGCGTATTCTCGAATTCCTCGTTGGGTGTTGGTCAGCTAGCCAACGAGATGGAAAGTCACATGGCCACGGGGACCACGAGTTTGAGTATGAGTCCCTACCTAGCGTTGCAGCCTTTGTGTTGAAGTTGGGTGCCTCTGAAGCGCTTACACTTTGCGAACCAATGCTTACCGCTGTCGATGAGCACCCTCGCGAAGTAGGCAAGTTCATCGAATATCTCACTCTTGCTGAGGACAGCGCGGAGGGCAAGACACCATTCTGGGAGATCTGGCAAGCATTCGCTGACCAGATTTGCCGTGCGCCCTGGGTTGGGGAGCTCGATGCCCACCGCGCGGGAGCGGAGCTCCTGAGCAAGGTCTTCCTAGGGTTGCCACGGAGGGAAGGTGTCCGCCACTGGAGGCGACTGGAAGGCCAGGCGAGTCACATAGACGCGCTGGTCAAGAACCTTCCGGTTTCAGCAGTCGTGTTCGGCGCATACTGTCGATTCCTTAATGATGTCGGCGAGCAATCCCTTCCCAACGGCTTTGCTGTTGTCGCTCAACAGTTTGGCGGAAACATGAGCAAGATGCTCGCGGTAAACAGCAACACGCTCTTTTATCTCGAATCTCTACTCCGCAGATACGTTTACGGCGAGCCGCTCAAGCTAAGAGAGAATCCGGAGGTGCGTAAGGCTGTGTTGAGCATCCTAGATGATCTCGTGGAAGCCGGCTCTTCCGCGGCCTTCTTAATGCGGGACGACTTCGTGACGCCTTTGACTAGAGTAGGTCCTGAGACAGCAACCTGACTTGCTGGGGTTGCCAAAGCCGGCCCAGTGTCGATCCGCCCGAGTCGATGAAGAACTGTTCCTCCCAACTCAGCTGTCAGAGTCCTGCTGCTGGAAACACCGTGCAGTCACGGAACCGGCTGCGGTCCACTCCCCCGCTGCCGACGCGCCTCGCTTGTGATGCGGAACAGGATCATGCTCGAGGTTTCAGGCCTGTCGGTGGAGAAGGAACCCGCGGCGCCCGGGCCGTGCCATCCCCCGCCCGGCGAGGTTCCCCAGGCAGTGGGGCGGGGCAGCCCCGGCGGACAGGCACACCTGCCGGCACTCGACGGCCCGGTGTCCACCTGGGCCACGGTGCTGCGCGAGGTGTCCCGGGTGCAACGGTCGTGCTCACGGGACTAATCGGGGCAAGCGTCGAAACCGTCTTGGGGATGCGTGTGGCCATCCCTTGGGTCGAGTCCCAATCCGGGAACCCACAACCGCAGAGAGCGCAGCCCGAACGATCCGCCCCCCAGTCGGCGTGACTCACACCCCCTGGGGAAAGTCCCGTTGACGCTGCGGCCCGGGAGTGCTATATTAGGTTTGACGGAGAGCGTTGTGCGGCAAGGCTCCGGGGGTTCCGAAGGGCGGTTCGCCCTCGGGCTGTGCGCGGGCGGTTACGACGCAGAGGAGGGGCACCGATTGTACAGATCCTTCAAGATCGACAACTTCCGGTGCTTCGAGAGGCTGACCATTGAGCCTCTGGGGCGGGTCAACCTGATCGCTGGAGCCAACAACGTTGGCAAGACGACCCTGATTGAGGCGTTGTTCATTCATCTGGGCGCATTCAACCCGGTCCTGACCTTCACAGTCAGCAGCCTGCGGGGCATCTCCAGTTGGAGGTATGAACTGGGATCCCCCGAGAGCCCGTGGGACTACCTGTTTCCGGAACTTGACAACTCGAAGGCGATCAAGCTCGTCGGAGATGGAAGGTCGCTGCGGCTGAGGCTGGTGCGTGAGCCCGCGGACCTGGCTGGGCTGGCGGAGTCCGTTGATCTTAAGCGGTATGAGCCCAGGGGGCTCCTCAGCTCCTTGTCAACCGCCAAGGTGTTGGAGCTTGAGTATGGCAAGGGCGAACATACGGGGCGGCATTTCCTGATCATAGACAAGGGCGGACCCAGGGTCGAGCCGGCTCCTCCTCCGCCTCCTTTCCCCGGCTACTTCTTGGCGGCGAGAGTGCGTCCTAGCCCGGCCGAACAGGCAGAGCGGTACAGCAACCTCGAGCGCAAGGGCGACGACGCGGTGGTCTTGCAGGCGCTACAAGTCATGGAACCACGCCTGAGACGCTTGGGGTGGTACCTCCCGGCAGACCAGCCGCCCCTGTTATGCGGGGATGTCGGTTTCGGACTCTTGCCGCTGCAATTGATGGGCGGGGGCATGGTCTGCCTGGCAGAGATCGCGATACATGTGGCCACCGCTCGCGGTGGCGTGCTTCTCATAGACGAGTTGGAGAACGGCCTTCACCATTCTGTCATGCCCAAGGTCTGGAGCTTGATTGCAGACCTGGCGCGGCGGTTCAAGGTGCAGATATTTGCGACCACGCACAGCATGGATTGCATCATCGCTGCCCAGAGGGCTTTCGCCGGCGCCGAGCCTGACGACTTTCGGCTGCACAGGTTGGAACGGCAAGACGGAAAGATACGGGTCGTCACCTACGACGCCGCGACGTTGGCAGCGGCCGAAGACCTCGGTTTGGAGGTCCGTTGACATGAGGGCCGATGGGCCATCCCCCAGCACTGACCGGTACCCCGAAGATGGCGAGGGGAAGCCGAAGCGCCCCCTGTCAGCGATAACTGCGGCCACTCTATTGGCGGTAGAGGGCCAGGACGATGAGAACTTCTTCCACGCACTCGTGGACCATCTGCGGCTGGCCCAGCCGCAGATAATTCCCTACAACGGTACTCACCAGCTCCCCAGCAAGCTGGCTGCGATCCGCAACATGTCCAACTTTGACATGGTCGATTCCTTCGGCGTAACCGCAGATGCTGAGGAAGATGCTGCCGCGGCGTTCCAGCGCGTTTGCTCTGCTCTGCGACATGCCGGTTTCCCCGTTCCCGACCGCCCCCTGAGCCCGGTGGGCAAGAAGCCACGAGTATGCGTGTTGATCCTACCTCCCGGAGCCAACCAGGGGGCCATAGAGGACCTTTGCCTGCAGGCTGTGGAGGGTGACCCGGCCATGGCCTGTGTGCAAGCATTCTTCAGTTGCCTCAGCGACCAGTCGGTAGTCTCGCCCGCCAACACTGCCAAGGCAAGGGTGCAGGTGTTTTTGGCCTCAAGGCCCAAGGCGGGCATGTCTCTCGGTGTAGCGGCGAGAAGGGATTACTGGCCCTGGGACAACCCCGCGTTCGACGGCGTGAAGCAGTTCCTCCAGCAATTGACGCAGCCGCGGACATACGGAGGGGAAGCCCCTTCTATCTAACCCCGCAGGGCGTTGAGCCTGGGGCTGGAAACGCACCCTGGGTAGGGGTGAGCGGATGCTACGACGGTTGACAGTTCTCGTGCTGGCCGGATTGACTATGCTCGGTGTCGGCGGAATGGCTTGGAGTACCAGCTCGACAGACCGTTCCGCAGCACCTTCGGCCTCTCTTGCCAGTAGCGCCGGCGAGCTCGACTTTGCCTCTATTCTCGGGGTCGAGGGCGCGTCGGGCGCCACCGCTGTCGGTGAAAATGCGGTGGCGGTGTGGGGATACGCCGAAAGGGGTGAGGGCATACCCAAGAGCCGCGCGGGGCTGGTGGACATCGGACGGATCGCCCTCCAACGGCTGCAAGTCCCGGGCATAGTGGACGTAATGTGTGGAACATCGGGCGAGCTTGACCTAGACGGCGAACCCGAATTGCTGCTGCTTGGATACTTGAAGTGGGCTTCAACTGAGAACCCCAAGTCTTCTGCGGTGGCTCTCGCCTGGAACCTCGACCGACCGTTGCTTGGTCCTGCTGTGCTCGAACAGGACACCAACAGGATCGACTTGGTGCCATCACCGGGTGATATGGTGCTGGCCGCTGCCTCCGGTTCAATCCAAGAGTTCACCATGGAACCACGAGGCCGCCTGGCCATCGCCCGTGTCATTGACTCACCTGAGCCTCCCCCAGGTTGGTGGTTCGTCTACCGCTGCATGTGGCACGGAGACCTCGACGGTGACGACCATGCAGAGGTCGTGCTGGGTGGGTACGCTTCCTCTTCAGACGGGTGGCGTGCACTGCTTTACATCTGTCACGAGGACGGCAGCCTCGGGCGACACTGCATCCTTCCCTTTCAGTGCGTCGTACAGGACTTGGGGGCCGTGGGCGATGGTCCCGGGACCGCTTTGGTTGCTGCCGTAGGGTACCCCATTTCCCACGAAGAGAGCCTAACCCGCGGCCTTCTGAAGGTGCTGCGGGTTGACAGTAATCACGCCGTCAGCATCGTGTGTGATGCCCCAGCGCCGTTCAACTCGCAACTATCGTGGGCCAGCCTGGCCTCGCTGGAGAATGGCGAAGTCGCAGTGGCCTGGGTGGCGGGTAAGCTTCCCTCGACCTGGCCCGACGGAGGCATGCAAGAGTACAAGTACACCCAACTCTGCGCGTACCGTCTGGCGGGGGGCGGCCTGATCTGCACCGGGAGCAGACGACTGGAGGCCCGCTGCGAGCTCCTGGGGTCGCTGCCGGCGCCGGCAAACGTTGCCGACCGCTCAGGCCCTCGTCTGCTGCTGTGGATGTTCCCGCCGACGGTCGACGGAGGGAAGACACCCCCCGTGTACTCCACTTCGCCGCTACCCTTTGGGCCGCGGGGGATCTACGTGCTGGCCCGACGTGGGCCTGAGGCGCAGCCACTTATCCTCACTCTGGAGCCGCAGCTTAGGGGCAATACGAGGTGAAGGGGGCACCTGTCGCTGCCGCCGCGCGAAACCATGGTCCAGCAGCCACGGCCGGGCATGACCGAGGGCTACGCGGAGAGCTTCTTCGCGCGCTGGCACGAGCAGCAACGGCTCAGGCGCACACTGATTGGCTCGGGCCGGAGAATCCTTGAATCCCGAGCGCCGCACATGCCGCTGCATGGCAGGGCGGCTGCATACGTGGGGCCAAGACGGAGATGCCGTGACCACGCTGCTTGCGGGAGGGGCCGGCCGCGCCCTCCCGCGTTGTCAACTGCGGTCAAGGAAGTCGGCGAGCCATGACAGGTCCTTCTTGACGCAACGGATGTGGCTTGTCATGTGCATTGTCTCGACCGACAACGAAGCGATCGCGTCAGTGGCCCTCTCCGTGTCGCCCGCCGCGAGCAAGGATTCTATCGCGGCAAGGATCTCCTCCGCAGCCTCCGCCATGTCTGCCAAGTGCACTCTGAGGGAACTCAAGCGCTTCTCATCGGCGACTCCGAGCGCTCGGAATCTCCCGTCTAGAGCCCTAAGGCGCACGAGGGTTCTCGCCACCTTCTCCTCGTCCGGCTTCACGTTCTTGCTACCACCGGCGTTCGTCCGATCATCACCTCCGAAGGTTGTCGATCCCCTTCTTGAACGCGTCAATCTCCTTCTTCCAGTGGGGAACGTCTCGCGAATTCGGGTTGTCCGCTATCTTGTTCTCGTGTTCCCTTATTCGCTTCTCCACGTTGTCGATCCCCTTTTCCTTGCTCTTCTTGCTCCACTCTGCTTTCACCCCCCTTGAGCGCGTGGCCTGTTCGCTGGTCAACGATGTCAACGCCGGAGCCGAGTTCGGTTCAATCTGGCTCCCCTGGCGCCGGTCGGCGATTGACCCACCCTTGCCAGTCTGCGGCCAAGCAGTTGCCCACCCGCCGTCGAGAATTTCAGTCTTGATGAAAATCCTGGCGATTCCTTTCGGTTTGCAGGATGTGGTCTGACCACTGTCGAAATATGTCCACTACTGTCGAACCGCCCGACGCCAGCCCAGGGCTGGTCTGACTGGGATTGGGCTGTTCGGGCCGCACCCTGCACGGTGGTACGAAACGACCACGGGCCGGTAATGCGTCGCCGCGGGGGGCGGCGCGAATGGAGACTCTTTTGTGGAGCACCCTGGCGAGGCATCCCTGGCGGCGTACCCTTACCGGAGTATCTGGCATCCATAACGCAGCATCTTCAGGGGTGATCTGCGTGGGCGATGTGGGCAGCCTGGCAAAAGGCTCGGGGGAAGCTTCAGGCTCGGGGGAGGCTTCAGTCGCGGGGGAAGCTTCATCGTCAGTGCAGGCTTCAATTGAAGGCCTGGCGCGGCGCGCGTGCGAGCTCAGGCGCCTGGTGCTGAAGATGCTGGCCCACGCGGGGGCAGGCCATCCCGGCGGCTCATTGTCTGCCGCCGACATCATGGCGGCATTGTACTTCCGCGTCCTGCGCCTGGACCCCGCGCGGCCTGACTGGCCCGACCGGGATCGCTTCGTGCTGTCCAAGGGCCACGCCGCGCCGCTGCTCTACGCCGCCCTGGCCCTGCGCGGTTACCTGCCGGTTGAGGAACTCATGACCTTCGACGCCATCGATTCCCGCCTGCAGGGCCACCCCGACGCGCAGCGGCTGCCAGCGCTCGAGGCCTCGACGGGGTCGCTGGGTCAGGGCCTGTCGATAGCCGCGGGCATGGCCCTGGGGCTGGCCCGGCGGGGATCGCCGGCCCGCGCCTTCTGCCTTCTGGGCGATGGTGAGATGCAGGGAGGGCCAGGTCTGGGAGGCGCTGATGTTCGCCGGCCATCACCGGCTTGACCGGCTGGTCGCGGTCATCGACTGCAACGGCCTGCAGCTTATGGGGCGCACGGCGGACGTGCTCCCCGTCGAGCCGCTCGCCCGGCGGCTGGAGGCGTTCGGCTGGGGCACGGTGGAGGTGGACGGCCACGACCTGCCCGCCCTGGTGGGGGCGCTGGAGGGCGCGGCGGGGCGCGGGCGGCCGTGGGCGGTCATCGCCCGCACCGTGAAGGGCAAGGGCGTCTCGTTCATGGAGGACAAGGTCGAATGGCACTCCAGGGCGCTGACGCCGGACGACCTGGCGCGCGCCCTGGCCGAGCTGGGGGGCGAGGGGCGGTGAGCGAGAAGCAGGTGTCCATGCGTGAGGCGTTTGGGACCGCCCTCGTCGAGCTGGGCCGGGCAAGGCCGGAGGTGGTCGTGCTCGACGCCGACCTCGGATCGTCCACGCGCGCCGCCGTGTTTGGGCAGGCCTTCCCCGACCGGTACATCCAGTGCGGCATCGCCGAGCAGAACATGGTCGGCATGGCCTCAGGGCTGGCGGCGGTGGGCTTTCTGCCGTTTTGCGTCTCGTTCTGCACCTTCATCGTCAAGCGAGTGACGGACCAGGTCAACATCGCCGTGACCTACCCGCGCCGCAACGTGAAGCTCGTCGGCGTGTACTCGGGGATATTCACGGGCAAGACAGGCGCCACGCACCAGGCCGTGGACGACGTGGCGATCATGCGCGCCCTGCCCAACATGACCGTCATCGAGCCGGCCGACAACGAGGAGTGCCGCCAGGCGGTGCTGGCCATGGGCGACCACCAGGGCCCATGCTACCTGCGCGTGGCGCGCGACGTCCTGCCGGCCATATTCGACGGGTCTCATAAGTTCCAGGTCGGGCGGGGCGTCGCCCTGCGCCGGGGCGGCGACGTGACCCTGGTCGCGTCGGGCCGCATGGTCACCGAGGCCCTGCGCGCGGCGATTGAGCTGGAGCAGGAGGGCATCGGCGCCGCGGTCATCGACATGTCCACGATCAAGCCGCTGGACGTTGACCTGCTCGTCGCTTCGGCGCGCGTCACGGGGGCGGTGGTCACGGCCGAGAACGCCAGCATCATCGGCGGCCTGGGCGGCGCCGTGGCCGAGGCGCTGGGCGAGAACTGCCCGGTGCCGCTGGTGCGCGTGGGCGTGCGCGACGTCTACGGCGAGTCGGGGCCCGACGACGCCCTGACCGCAAAGTACGGGCTTGGGGCGCCGGACATCGTCGCCGCGGCCAGGACGGCCATCAGGCGCAAGAGGCGGTGAGCGAGTTGCGGGCGTGAGGAGCGAGTTGCGGGCGTAGACGCGCGGGTGGGCGTCACGGCCGCGGGCGGCGTAGCTATTGGGTGCGGCTAATGCAGGTGCGTAATAGGGGTGCACGATCATGGCGCTAGTCTCATCCCGCGACATCATGGAGCGCGCCCAGCGCGGCGGCTACGCGGTGGGCGCGTTCAACGCCAACAACCTGGAGTACGTGCAGGGCATCGTCGCCGGCGCCCTGGCCGAGCGGGCGCCGGTGATCATCCAGGCCAGCCCGGGGGCGATAAAGTACGTCGGGCTCGACTACATCACCGCCGTGGTGCAGGTCGCCGCCAGGGCCGACATTCCCGTCGTGCTGCACCTGGACCACGGCGACGGGCTTGAGCTGGCCCGGCGCTGCATTGCCGGGGGGTTCTCGTCGGTCATGTACGACGGCTCCCGGCTGCCCTTTGACGAAAACGCGGCGCGGACGGCGGAGGTCGTCGGCGTCGCGCACGCCGCCGGCGTCTCGTGCGAGGGCGAGCTGGGGCGCGTGCCGGTCGCGGACCGCGTCTGGACGCGGGAGGAGCTGCAGCAGTTGTGGACCGACCCCGGGGAGGCGGCGCGCTTCGTCGCGGCGACGGGGGTCGACGCGCTGGCCGTCTCCGTCGGCAGCGTGCATAAGATGCTTGAGCGCACGGCGGAGATCGACGTCGAGCGCGTGCGGCGCATCAGGGACGCCACGGGCGTGCCGCTGGTGCTGCACGGTTCCTCGGGCGTGGCTGATGAGAGCCTCGTCGCCGCCGTGCGGGCGGGCATATGCAAGGTGAACATCGCCACCGCGCTGAGCGTCGCGTTCGTGCGCGCCATGCGGGCGGCGATCGCCCTGCGGCCGGAGGAG
>Ga0315274_10011343_pt1 | contig 12772 bp, 11 predicted proteins | sample YL17G02_20_MG_FD_203700 | JGI IMG/M metagenome (GOLD analysis project Ga0315274, IMG submission 203700) | Sediment microbial communities from Yellowstone Lake, YNP, Wyoming, USA - YL17G02_20 | ecosystem: Environmental > Aquatic > Freshwater > Lake > Sediment | place: USA: Wyoming | collected... | reverse complement strand
GCCTACAAAACAAATCTCGTCTTTACTTACCTTGTATTTTTTTAATATCTTATCCAAGGCAGCGCTTTTAGGAGAAATGTTCTCAAAGACCGCCTCAACCCGCATATCCTTCGCCCGCGGCCTGATTGCCCGTGACCCCTTGGCAGTAATCAAAATCGTCTTAATGCCTGCCTTCCTTAATAGATACACCCCCATGCCATCATGCACATCAAAAAACTTAGAATCACGGCCGCGGGAATCATAGATTATCCGTCCATCAGTCAAAACGCCATCCACATCTAAAAGGAGCAGTTTTATTTTTTTTACCCTCATTAATACAGATTGTTCAATATTCAGCCCCATCACAGTAGCCCTGCCCTAAGTAAATCCTGTACGTCTAATAAACCTATTGGCCGCCTCTTTTTATCCACCACCGGGACCTCGTCAATCTTTTTCTCTTGCAAAATGCGCATCGCCGAAGCAGCAAGCATATCTTTATCAACTACAGTGGGATTTTTAGTCATTACGTCTTTAATCTTACGGCCAGGCAGGTCCTTATCTGTTTCCAGATGCCTACGGAGGTCTCCGTCAGTAAATATGCCTTTTACTTTTCCAGCTCTATCTACTACAGTTGCAGAACCAGCCCTTGCCTGCGTAATCTTTAATAAAACCTCGGAGACTTTCTTTTCTTCGCCGACCACAGGGCTGGTGGGGCCTCTACGCATAATATCTTCCACCTTTAAAATCAGGCGTTTGCCCAACATTCCTCCGGGGTGGAAAAACGCAAAATCTTTTTCCTTAAAACCCTTTAGCTCCAGAAGGCATATACTGACTGCATCTGCCATGGCCAATGTTGCTGTAGTAGAGGCAGTGGGAGCTAATCCTAAAGGACAGGCCTCTTTCTTCACTGATACATCTAAAACTACATCGCTGTATTTTGCAAGAATTGACTTGGGATTGCCGGTTAGGGCAATGACCTTTGCACCGATCTTCTTTAATAGAGGCAGGAGCTGCTTCATTTCTTCGTTCGAGCCGCTATTAGAAAGTATAATTACCGCATCATCAGCTGTTACTTTTCCTAAATCTCCGTGTATTGCCTCTGCAGTATGTAAAAAAAGGCTCGGCGTACCGGTTGAGGCAAGCGTGGCAGAAAACTTCTGGGCGATGATACCTGTCTTGCCCATACCGCTTACCACTACCCTGCCTTTTGTTTTTAAAATTATATTTAGTGCCTTTTCAAAATTAATTCCTATCCTTGGCTTTAAATCTTTGATAGCCCCAGCTTCGATATCTAAAACCTGCCTTGCCCTCCTGACAGCATTTATTCTCATCTTAATTTATAAAGCCTTTTCTATTTTTTTCACCTGTTTAAGAAGGTTTTCTAAACTCTTCAGGTTAATCATATTCGGCCCATCGCAGCATGCCTTATCCGGATCCGGATGCGCCTCCAAAAAAATACCATCACAACCAAAAGCCACTGCTGCGCGTGAAAGCCCTTCTACGAATTCCCGCTGCCCGCCTGAAGAAGTGCCGCGGCCCCCGGGCAGCTGAATACTGTGGGTAGCATCATAAATTACAGGATACCCAAAATCGCGCATAATCATAAGGCTTCTAAAATCAGAGACCAAATTATTATAACCGAAACAAACTCCGCGCTCTGTAAGCAATATTTTTTTATTCCCTACAGATTCAATCTTACGGATTATCGGCAAGATATCCCAGGGTGCCAGGAATTGGCCCTTTTTGATATTAATGACCCTGCCTGTCTTTGCAGCGGCTACAACGATATCTGTCTGGCGGCAGAGGAATGCTGGTATCTGAATAATATCCAAGACCTTGGCTGCCTCATTTATCTCTTTCTGACAGTGGATATCACTTAAAATAGGAACTTTTAATTTTTGTTTAACTTTATTCAAAACCTCTAAACCCCTCTTAATGCCCGGTCCGCGATAAGAATCTATGGAGAGGCGGTTTGCCTTGTCAAAACTGGATTTAAATATATAAGGGATGCCTAATTTATGAGCCATCTCTTTAATCCTCTTCGCTGTCTCAAGGCACATCCTCTCTGACTCAATCACACATGGCCCGGCAATAAGGACTAAAGGATTTTTTCTTCCGATCTTTATTTCCCCGATTTTGACGCTTGGCATTTATATTTTCTCTCTTTCCAAATAATCTTTTACCCTCTCCAAATCCTCAGGCGTATCTACTCCGATGGTCTCATATTTTGTTTCAATGACCTTGATGCGAATGCCCTCCTCTAAAACACGCAACTGCTCTAAGGCCTCGATAGCCTCCAAATGAGAAACCGGAAGATTTTTATAGAAAAATAAAAAATCCTTGGTATATCCATATAGACCTATATGTTTATAATAAGAAGGTAAGGGCTCTTTTGAATTTTGCGCATGATAGGGAATCCTGGCCCTTGAAAAATATAAGGCAAAATTATTTTTATCCACTACTACCTTGACCACATTAGGGTCGTCTAATTCTTTTGGGTTCTCAATCTTTTTCATAATGGTAGCCATAGAAACATTATTATCTTCGAGCAAGGCCGCTGCTACTGAATCGATCATCATAGGATGAATTAATGGCTCATCTGCCTGGATATTAATAATCACTCTTACATCAAGGGGGTTCACCACTTCGCTGATTCTGTCTGTGCCGCTGGCATGGCCTTTTGCAGTCAAAATCACCTTGGCACCGAACTCTCTGGCCGCATCTGCTACTTTTTCGTCGTCGCAGGCAATAATCAGGTCTTCCAAAAGGAGTGCCTGTCTTGCCCTTTCCCAGACACGCTGTATCATGGGCTTGCCAGATATATCTGCCAAGACTTTTCCTTCAAATCTTGTCGAGGAATATCTTGCGGGAATAATTCCGATTGCGTCCATCTTTAGCCTAACCTCTCCAGTAACTCTTTTCTTGTGGTGACCGCAGTACCGACTTTACCAACCACAATGCCCGCAGCAAAATTAGCGATATGTGCTGCCTCTAGCTTGCTTGAGCCACAGCTAAGCCCAAGGGTAAAAGTGCTAATTACAGTGTCTCCTGCCCCTGAAACATCGAAGACCTCTTGTGCAACTGTAGGAATATACGTAAGCCTACCATCCTTCTCAAGGAGCTGCATCCCATGTTCGCCCAGAGTAACCAATATAGAATCCAGCTCTAAATATTCTAAGATTTGGCGGGCTGCTTGGTCTATATCGCTTTTTGTAAATAATCTATCATTGGTTAATTTAAATCTATTCGTCGTATCCTTTATTTTTAAATTCCTTATGGCATTCTCTAATTCTTTGCGATTAGGAGTGATAGAGGTAACGCCATGATAATATTGAAAGTTTTCTTCCTTGGGGTCAACAGTAATAATTTTATTGCTGCCCTTGGCAAGTGAAAGCAGCTCTTCTAATAAAACATAATTTATTACGCCCTTGCCATAATCCTCAATGATAACTGCATCAAAATTATCAATGCTCTTTCGTAGAAACCTAATAATCCTTTCATTTAACTTCTTGGGAAGGGCGTCTTTATGCTCCCAGTCAACCCTAACCACCTGCTGATGCCCGGCAATAATGCGCGTTTTGACTGTAGTAACTCTTTCGGGCTCTATAAAAATACCGCTGGTATTTATTTTTCTCTTCTTAAGCTCAAGAAACAAGATATCATTACTTTTATCCCTGCCAGTAACTCCTACAAGGCAGACCTGCGCATCGAGTGAACGGATATTGCCTGCCACATTAGCAGCGCCACCTGGAACATACGTCCTTTTATTTGCCCAGACTACAGGGACAGGTGCCTCTGGTGAGATTCTATCCACGCTGCCCCAGATATACTCATCCAGGATTAAATCGCCCACAACTAATATTTTTGCCTTGGAAAACTTGGAAATTATTCTCTTTAATTCTCGTGCTTTCATTTTTCTACTCTCTCCATTATTGCCTGTGCCAGTAAAGGAAGCATTATTTCATGGTGGCCGATAATATAGAACCCCTGGCCACCAGACATAACAGGGCGCAGACACACATTTTGAGTGGGCCGGTAATGGTAAAGCATATCAAAATTTGCAGTAGTAAAATCCTTAACCTTATTTCCTAAATTACGGCTCAAATTCAGTGCCTTCAAAAATACCTCAGGCAATATGACTGCTGAGCCGAAATTCAAAACCACTCCTCCTTTATTTAAGAGACCGATATTCTCAACAAGCAGATAAAAATCCCTTAGGCTACCTTCACCGGTTAATGCCGCATCAAAAGAAGGGTGCTGGTGTATGATATCCGTCCCAATTGCCACAAACACGCAAATCGGAACTTCGTATTTATAGGCATTATAAAGCAGGCTTAAATTTTTGAAACGCAGTTTTGCACTGGATATTTTATCTGCAATGGCCTCACCCAGACCCATCCCCCCTGCCACGCCTTCCTTCACCGCACTATTTATAAACTCAGCTGTTTCTCTAGCCATGCCAAAGCTGCCATCTTTTAGATTCTCTGACACATCTTCTGAAGTTTTACCCTGTAAAGCAATTTCAAAATCGTGAATAATGCCAGCGCCATTGAGACAGATACAGGTGATTATTTTCTTTTTCATCAATTCAATTAATATTGGATTGAGGCCGCATTTTATCACGTGGGCACCAGCCATAAAAATAACTGACTTTTTCATTCGCTGCGCTTTAATTATAGCACTTACTACAGCACGCATCTCTTTAGCTTTTAATATGTTTGGTAATGAACTATAAAATTTGGCAAAACTACTCCTTGGCATAGGCACCTTGGCAAAATCACCCAATCGCACCTTACTATACCTCCTCTTTAGAGAATATGTCTTTACCTTATTTATATTAATCATAGGAAGTTTTATTTTATCATAAATTATAGCTAAATCAACTTGTATTTTAGTGTGTGCATCTTACAGTGTTATTAAGGCATACACCCGGCCCTTATGGTACCCCGCCATATCGGAGTGGCGGGTACCCCGCCTCCTGCGGGGGTGGCTTGGACTGCACCTTGCCTTATCGGATAGGCAAGTGCGCCCTTCTGGACTGGTTTCGAGCGGAGCGTCCCCGCGAGAAACAGACCAAGACAGGACCCGCAAAAATAATATTAATTATAAAAATATACTTTTAGGATTAAATTAGGTTTGGAGATATTGGGTTAATCGCCAGGGAATACTTCTATTATAACTCTCGGTTTATAAGTGGATTTGCTGTCTTTTATAACAAAACCGCGGTTGCCAGTGGCTATTCCCTGGGCATCGAGTTCTTTTTGCTGCTGTTTTTTGGCAAGATGCTCCTTTGCTTTCTGCTCGTGTTTCTCAATCTTTACCTGGCGTATTGCCTTCTTAAGTTCTGGGAGTGAATGTAATTTTGCTTCCAGGTCCTGCTTTTCTTTTTCTAGGCTGGTTACTTTCTCCTCAAGCTCCTTCTTCACCTGGATGAGGTCGGCGTTCTCTTTCTCTAACGTGCTAATTTTTTTTAGCTCAAAACGTGCGGCTTCCAGTTCTTTGGTTATCTTATCAATCTGGGATTGAAGCTCTCTTCTTTCCTCTATCATCTGAATTTTGGCTTTTTTTAATTCCTCCCTCTCTTTTTTCAAATCATTGACCGTTACAATGAATTGCCATCCCCCCAGGAGCAAAACCACGATTAAAAAACCTATCAACAGATTAGCATTCTCTCTCTTCATTTTACCCTACCCTACCTTTTCTTGAAATTCTATATGGAATCTTTGTGAAGACATATTATACCTCTAAGAAGATACTTTTCAATGAAAATTATAGCCCAAACATACTATTTTCAATGTTACCTAACATTATTTCACAGATGAACACTGATAAAAGCTTCTGATGAACACAGATGAGAAGAAAGTGTAAAGTACAACTACCTCTTAGGCTTAAAGGGCATATCTGTGTTTATCTGTTAAAAGACATTTTTAAGGAAATCAACCTACGGCTACCTCGGCTTAAAAGCCGAGGCCTGTTAGGTTGATACTGAGCGGCCATAATTCACCCTTGCCCTGAAGGGCAAGGTTTCCTGGCCACGAATGTATGAATCTTCTGTTAATCTGTGTATATATTATTCCACAGATGAACACTGATAAAAGCTACTGATGAACACAGATGGCAAGGAAAAAATAAGGAATACAACAGGCAAATTACCTTTGAGTTTAGAAAGTTTATCTGTGTTTATCTATTGAAGTATATCTTTGAAGGAAGTGAATCTGTGTTAATCTGTGTATAAATGTAACGCCACAATTCAAATAATACAGATTATTGCACAAAAACTCCAAAGCTCTCTAATTTCTTGCGTAGCTCCTCAATTTTTGCATCCTTAATCTTCAGCTCGCCTTCCTTCTCTTTCAGCAGTTCTTGCAGCTTTGCTATCTCACTATCCCTATCCGGAGAAGGTTCCTGTTGAGTCATTCTCTGATTTTGTGATCCCTTGTATTTTGAGGAAGCAAGGCATCCAACTAAACTCAAAGCTAACAAGACCAAAAAAATATTCTTCATTTTCCCTCTGCTCCTAATATTGAATCAGCCGCTGCCAACACATCATCTACGCTTAATGCCTTAAGGCAGGCGAATTCTCTGACGCAATTATGTGCCAAGCACTCAATACAACCGACGCTCTTGTGCAAAAAACGGTCTTTAATACCCACTGGCCCCCAGCGTTTAGGGCCAAGGCCCTTTTGTGACCTGCCGAATATGGAAACTACAGGTACGCCCACGCCAGAGGCTATATGCACAGGCCCTGAATCATTAGAGACAAACAATTGGCACCTTTTTAATAGGCTCGCCAATTGACTGACCGAAGTCCTTCCAGCCAGATTAATTACTGGATGATGTATATGCCTGAAAACATTTTCTGCTAAACTAATATCTTTTGGCCCCGAGACAACTAAAACCTTAAATCCATATTTTTCTGCTAATTTATCTGCGACCTGAGCGAACCTTTCATTTGGCCAAATCTTCGAGAGACAACTTGCGCCAGGATGTACTGCCAATAATTTGTCATTGGTTTTTATGCCTTCCTGCTTAAACAACTCATCCACCCATCTTTCTGATTCTGGTTTTATCGGCATAAATACCTCTTTATGTTCTGGCCTTATCCCCAAATACCTTAATAAATCCAAATTGTATTCCAGTTCATGCTTTTGTCCGTATTGTTTAGTGTGCTCTATTCTATCAGTAAGGAGAAACCCGAGCTTGCGATTGAAACCGACTCTTTTTGGTATACCGGCAAAAAAGGTTACCAGATGCACGCGGTTGGTGGGATGAAGTATTATTGCCAAATCAAATTTCTTTTTCTTTAAATTACAGCTGAATTTAACTGAATTGAACCAGCTCCTATGTAATACGTCCTTATCATATATAATTGCCTCATCTAAATAAGGGTTTCCCTCCACAACATCTTTAGCATAAGGGGAAACCATCATTGCAATATATGCACTGGGATAGCTATCTCTCAAGTTGCTAATTACGGGAGTAGATAAAAGCACATCGCCAATCCTATCTGTACGCACGATTAGAATACGATTAAAAAAGGATTTTAATTCTGCATTCTGGATTCTGGATTCTGGATTTAATATGTCTCTTACTTTTCTTAAAATATCATCCACTTTTATTAGCTGCATACATCTTAAAGTCCCAAATACACACTGTGCCTTTTCGCAGGCTCGGCAGAAGATATCCTTTTTGACTACCGATGATATCTTTGACCAGGGCCCATACTTCGATTCATTGGTCGGGCCAAATATCGAAACTACCGGCACATCCAGATAACTAGCCAAATGTAAAACTGCACTATCATTAGTGATGGTGCAGAGAGCCTTCTTTAACAAATAGGCCAGTTGCGTAAGGCTGGTTTTAGTACATAGGTTTAGCAAGGGATATCCAGAATTATCAACGATATATTGCGCTATAGCCAAATCACCTTTGTCTCCTACCAAAATTATTTTAGCCCCGAATTCATCTACTAAAGATTTTATCAGCTCCACAAATTTATCCTGCGGCCATCTTTTAATATGGCTCCTTGCTCCCGCAGAAATAACAATTATCTTATCCTTATCCCCCGGGTCAACCTTTCTTAAAATGCTATTAATATATTCTTCATCCTTATCTTTAATAAAGATAGAATCTGCTTTTAAGTTTTTAACTTTGAGTTTTAAACTTTGAACTCTATACAAGTGCCTATCCTTCATATGTAATATATCTTTGGGAATAAATGTTAGGCTGGATGTTTTATATTGAGCAGGGAGAAGTGCACCAAAAAAGCTGTTACGCAAATCAACTATACAATCGAATCTTTCTTTCTTGAGCTGATTAAATAATTTTATCTTATTCCTCAGACTAGAGTACTTATCAAAGATGATGAGATTATCTATTTTTGGATTATCTTCAAAAATCTCTTTTGGCCGAGGCCCAACCATGACTGTAATTTTGGCCTGAGGGAAATTTTCTCTTAAGGCATCCAAAACCGGTAAGGTTAGAATTACATCACCGATGTTGCTCAATGTGATAAAAAGGATTTTTTCAACCATTTTTACTATTGTATTTTTATTATTTTAAATGCGTTATTATCTTCAGACACAGATTAACACAGATACGCTTCCTTTAAAGAATATTTAATAGATAAACACAGATAAGCTCTGTAAGCTCAAAGAAGGTGCGTTTCACTCTCATCTGCGTTCATCTGGGGTTTTTATCAGTGTTTATCTTCTGTGATAATGTTAGGTAGTATTCAAAATAGTTCTTTTTACTATTGCGTTACTTGAGTTTTTATCTGTTCTATAATTTGTTCGGGGGTGATTGCCTTCAAACAACGATTATCCTTGCAATTAACAACATAGCAGGGAATCTGGCAACCCACTTCTTTTTGCAGGATAATTACATTTTTAGAAGGATAGGGACCGGTTATCTGTGGCGAGGTTGGGCCAAAAAGTGCAATAATTTTCCTTGCGCCTACACTATTAGCTATATGCAAAGGCCCGGTATCGGCAGTAATAAACAAATCAACTCTTTTGCATAATGCACCTAATTGTTTTACATTAAAGATTCCACAAGCAATGATTGCCTTCCCATACATCAAGTCCTGTATTTCTCTTGCCAGCTTCATATCTTGCTGGCTTCCGGTAATTATTACTTTGGTATTTAATTCTTTTATCAATTTATCTGCTAAATCCGCCCAGTATTCTTTTGGCCAACGCTTAGGCAACCAGTTCCCTCCTGGGTTCATCACTACCAAAAAATCAGTTTTATTCTTTGAGGAATCTCTGGAACGATGTTCTTTAATCAAGTTTGTCCTGAGGAAATTATCTACAAAGAGGGAGTCTTCATCGTTGACAAAAAAATCTAGAAACCTGTCTTCAACCCTGATCCCTGCCTGTTCAATAATATTGAGGTAATAATCTATGCGATGCAGGCTGTCTTTTTTCGGAGCAGGAATCTTTTTGGTTAAAAGAAACCCTCTTTTTTTTGTATCATAGCCTATCCTCTCAGGGATACCTGCCAGTCGGCAGATGAGGGCGCGGCTAAATGACCGATGCAATAAAAATACTGCATCAAAATGTTTCCCCTTTAGAAATTGAACAAAATTTAATTTTGCTAAAATACCCCTATGCCTATCCTTTTCATCAAAGATTATAACTTCATCCAAGTGGGGATTCCCTTTTAAAATAGGGTAGCACCTGCTAGGAATTATGCAGGCAATAAAACTATCGGGGAAATTACGCCGGATATTCCTTATAGCGGCAGTAGAGAACAATACATCTCCCAGCCAGTTCACATTAAATATAAGTATGCGTTTCTGCTCCATATTTTTATTAATTTCGTTTTTCTTTTAAGAAAGTATGGAATCCAGAAACCTTGAACCAGAAAATAAAAGGATTCTTAGAACTCTCAGAGATTCTGAGCCTTCTTAAGGCAAAGATATCATTGTCAGGATAATTTCTTCCCGGATTCGTGGCTACTGCAAGCTCATACCCGCAAGCAATAACCAACCCTCTTATTTTATCATTAAATCTGCCCTCTGGGTAGCTAAAGAGCGTAATCTTACGGCCTAATTTTTCTTCCAGGATTTTCTTTGAATCACATATCTCTTTCCTTAAATCCTCCTCGGATTCAATCTTTGTCAATGGGTCAGGCCCTATACCGTGGCTTCCAAAAGAGATTAACCTAGAAACACTCATAATCTTAATCTCCTTCCAATTCAGCCTGTCAGCCTGCGACCTTCCCACTTCTCTTACGATAATAAAAATCGTTGCAGGAAATTTATATTTTTTTAATATAGGGAAGGCGTAATCAAAATTATTCCTGTAACCATCGTCAAAAGTTATAACTACGGAGCTGGGAGGAATCTTCTTTTTATTTTTAATCAAATCCACTAAAGATCCAAGCGGCAAAACATTATAGCGATGCTCCTTTAAAAAAAGCATCTGGCGCTCAAAGGTCGCTACTGAAACATTGAGCCTGTTTTCCGCAGTGGCCTTGGGGCTTACGGAATGATACATCAGTACAGGCAAAACATAGTGCTGCCTGACAACAATTATAAAAAAGACCACCGCAACTATAATCGTAGCAAATATACCTACTAATATCTTTCTTTTAGACATTCTGAATACACCCCCTCAGTTTGTAAAAGCATTTTTTCTTGGGAAAAATTCTGAGCAATAAAAATCCTGGCGTTTTTCCCCAAGAACTCTCTTTTTTGTTCATCCTTTAATAATCCCAATATCGCTTCTTGAATGCCCAAGGCGTCTTTTGGTTTTACTAATAAACCGTTTTCTCCATCCATGATTAAACTTTTTATACCACCTACATCTGAGCCAATTACAGCGACGCCCGCTGCCATTGCCTCCATAAGGCTTAAGCCCAGCCCTTCTTCAATTGAAGGCATGACAAATATATCCATAATAGATAATACTGAAGCGGTATCTCTAACCGAAGGCAGGAAGACTACATTTCTATCTATTGCAAGCTTTGCAATAAGCCTGGCCAGCTTATTTTTCATCTTTCCTTCTCCGACTATCAGTAATTGTGCATTAGGGACATCTTGCAAAACAGATTTCATTGCTTCAATAAGATAGACATGGCCCTTTACATCAGAGAGCCTGGCTATAATTCCTACTACCGGGCCACTGCCAAGACCCAATTCTTCCTTCTTCCTTCTTCCTTCTTCCTTCTTCCTTCTTCCAAATTTCTCAACATCAACCCCATTATGTATCACTGTGATATTTTTCTCATCCACTTTAAAATCTTTAATTAGATGCTCTTTTACTTGCTCGCTTATCGCTATAACTCTCAGGCCCCAGCAAGGAAAAATCCTACGCAATAATCTCTTTTTAAAAAACCCATGGCAGGTGGAGATAAAGGGCCTTTTAGTCCTCTTTTGAAAAAGGCAGGCCAAAACCTGGGTTACCCGTGTATTGGCATGTATTATATCAATTTTCTTTTCTTTCATGAAGTTTTCTAACATCATCAGGCTGATTAAAACCTTCGGGCCAATCTCAGCCTTTGTTTTTATGGGGATGGGAATATAATTTATTCCCTCTCTCTTAAATTGCTCGATGAGCTCACCTGGGCCAGATGCAATATAAATATTATGCCCCTTTGCTTTGAGCCCTTTAGCTAAAGTTAAAACATAGCTCGATATACCGCCGATATTTAGATGATTGGTAAGATATAATATGTTCATAAGTTAGATATAGTAAAACTTAAAGTTTTCCCCTCACGCAGTAATTAAGTTAGGGGATCCCGCCTCCAGCGGGAAAAGTGCAAAGTGTAAAGTTGAAGTTTTAAACTTAAAGTTTTAGGTTTAACTTTGAGCTTTGCACTTTGAGTTTTGCACTTTTCCCGCCAATCTATCTAATATTGGGCGGGATTCCGCCCTCAAATCTAATGGGTGGGGCGGAAAGCTTTGCACTATTTTAATAGCCCCTCTATCGCCTCTAATACTTCCTCTGCTGTTATCTGCTGCATGCACTTTGGGGTTTTGCATTTTGATCTATAACATGGGCTACACTCCAAATCTTTTTTAATCAGCACAAATTTTTTATCCGTAGGAATGTGCCTGCGTGGATCCGTTGGTCCGAAGAGAGCAATAAAAGGCACGTTCATACTGGCAGCAATATGTAAGGGAGCTGAGTCTGAAGATATATATACAGAACATTTTTTAATCAGGCAGGCAAGCTGGTTAATAGTAGTTTTTCCGCAGGCATTGATAATCTTTGCATTTTTGCTGGCACTGATTAATGCATTTACCTGTTGAAAATCCTTCTCAGTGCCAGTTATCAAAACACGCATGTCCCTGCGAGATAACCCATCGCATAATTTGACGACGTGAGTCAATGGCCAATTTTTAGTTAGCCAACGGGGACTTGCGCTAATATTTATCCCGATGAGCTTCTGGTTAACGCTCATCCATTCAGAACTTAAGAACTCTTCTGCGTAACGAATATCCTCTTGGCTTGGCCATAGTTCAAGCTGCCGGTCTTCTAAATCTATACCCAACATCTTTAATATCTGAAACTGATGCGTTAATGGATCAAGGGGCACTGAGCCATCTTTTATACTCTTATTGAGCAAAAAACCAAATTTCTTATTATTGTATCCGTAGCGATTTGGAGCCAGGCTTAGCATAGCCAGAAGATGGCTCTTTCTGTTATTCTGCAGGTCAATCGCTATATCAAAATCCTTCTTTCTTAAAATCTTGCCAAGCTTCCAAAGCCCTAATATTCCTTTATCCTTGTTTTTAAAATCACAGACTAATAATTCGTCTATGTAAGGACAACCCAAGAGCAGG
>Ga0315274_10011339_pt1 | contig 12773 bp, 13 predicted proteins | sample YL17G02_20_MG_FD_203700 | JGI IMG/M metagenome (GOLD analysis project Ga0315274, IMG submission 203700) | Sediment microbial communities from Yellowstone Lake, YNP, Wyoming, USA - YL17G02_20 | ecosystem: Environmental > Aquatic > Freshwater > Lake > Sediment | place: USA: Wyoming | collected... | reverse complement strand
CTGGCACCTGCTGCCGGAGCGCCTGTGCGCCCCCGGCTGACCAGGCCCGGTGCCAGCGACAAACACTGGCAGGCTTCACCCCAAGCCTGCGGCTCACTGCCGCCTGCGACAGTCCCTGCTCAAAGAGTTGCGCGGCCTGCAACCGCCGCGCCTCGAACGCCTCAAAATCAACCTGCTGTCCCTTGGGCAATCCCATGCTCAGCCATTGCCATGTCCCAGCCTGAGTCTATTACTTTGTTACGCGACAGTCATTAGAGCACGGCGCCTAAACCTAGGTAGGTTGCCGAGGAGGGGTCCACGGGATGTCCGCTATACTGCGTGGCAGCACGGTGTCAGTTCTGGACGGCGAGAGCTCCGTCGTCCGCCACTTATACTTCACCGGCGCGGACGAACCCTACGAGAAGCTCAAGCGCGCCCCCAAAGCCGAGATAGACGAAGCCGCCTGGGCCACCCTCTACTCCACCGTCAGCCGCCCCTTCGCCCCGCCCCCCACCGGCAAGATCGCGGTGGAAGTCATCAACCATTACGGGGACAAGGTGCTGAAGGTGTATAAGGTGGGAGGGTAAGGGGCGCAGGCGGGACGGGACTTCGGGACGATGGCCATAGAGATCAGAGAGCACCCGTGTAACCTGGACCTCTGCTGGGACCCGGCGAAGCCGCTCAACGTGGTCCTGGTCCAGCCACGTTACGAGGTCGAGGCAGGCGGGCCGAGCCTTGGCCTCATCAAGGCGACGTCACGGCCCGGCCAGGAAGCCCTGATCTGCGCTGTTGGTGAGTTCATCAGACTTCGGAACCAGCGGGTGCCGTCGGCCGACTATGACGCCGTTCACGCCATCGTCCTTCCCGAGTTTGCGGTGCCTCGGCATGAGGTCTGCGAGTTGCTCAACGCCGTCGCGGAAGCGGATCATGGGCTGCTGCTGGTGGCCGGGATCGAGCGGCAGACCGTTGGGGAGTACACTCACCTGCTGGACGGGCTCTCAACCGTTGCCGAATGGAGGCACCAGGAAAAGGCCTTGCTGCCTGCACCGAACGGCGCTCAAGACCGTTGGGTCAACGCGATGCTGATCGCGTGGAAGGCAAAGGACGACTCGCTGAGCGTCTTCTTCCAGCGGAAGATCACACCCAGCGCCAGCGAGGTTGCCTCCCTCTCCAGCGGCACCGCGGTCCATGTGCTGAGGATAAACGGGGTGCGCATCGCGTTCAGCATCTGCTCGGATATGCTCAACAAGGACGGTTCGTGCCCGCTCGTCGAGACGCTAGTCCAGCACTTCAGAGGTCAAGACCGACCGCCTCTGCATGCAATGGTGCACATCCAGTATAACCCGGGGCCGGACCATCACCTAATGCAGGCAGGTTTTCAGAAGCTGCTCGTCGACTCGGCTTCACAGGCCGGGAACCTGTTCGTCGACACTATGGTGATCAGGGCGAACGTAGCTTCATCATGCGAGGAGGAAGGGAGCTATGGCCGGAGCGGCGTCGCGGTAGGTGCGCATCGACGCGATCCCGGCCCCCCTGATTGCTGTCACGTGCATGGTGATCCCCTGCGGTGCTATGACCTGAGGCCGCGCCGGGCGGCAGCGTTCCTGCTGCAGACACAACTGCCTGCCTGGACACATCCGCCCTCGGCCGCCGCTGGAGCGAGACCTGTCGTCAAAGGGCTATGGCTCGGCATCAAGAAGCCGGACACCACCATTGACTTCAGAGATGCAGCCGCGGCCTGCCCTGAATCCTACCGTTTCGCGGCATGGCGAGCTTTTCGAAGTGCCTGTGATGACATTCTGACCCCTCCCAAGAAGAACACCCGCAGGGCAGAGCTGGGCACATACCTGGCGAGGAGGTACAAGGAACTCAGAGCCGATGTCTGGCGACCCAACGGCTACTGCCTCGAGCGCTGGGGTCGACACGTCTTCGAATGGGACAGAATCCGGGCACCCAAGCCGGATGACTGGACCGAAAGGGATATCGGCCAGCTTCGTCGGCTCGTTAGGAGCCTGGCCGTGCTCCACGCGGGCGTCGGGCTGCAGCCAATCGCGGCGGGCATCGGAGGCACGACCATCAAGTTTGCATCAGGAGTGCATTCGCTGCATAGCCGCGTAGCGGACTTCGCATTTGCCGACGTGGACGAGCGAGTAGCGGAGGAGTTCAGAGAGGGGACGGTTGGAGCAGTGATCGGCGATGTCTACCTCGTCTCGGACGCAACGGGGGCGAGCCCAGAAGCGAAAAGTGTGCCCGTGGGGGGCTTGGCGGCGGCTGATGCTCCTACCGCCGTCCAAGCGGTCGGTGAACACTCCGTAATGCATGCGTGCGTAACCCTCCTGCCGGTTGAGGCAGTCGAGCGGCGCGTGTTCAGCGAAGCTGCGATAGGCCCTGACGATCTGCCGGCATTGATCGAGGCTGTTCTGACGACTGAAGAGGCTGAGCAGGAAGGTGGCTGAGATGAGGAGATCGCCTGGACCGCCGACCGCGGTGCAGCAGCTCGAACGCGCCCTGCGGGGAAGGAAGGTTGACCTGCATGCCGAGACGCGGGCACAGACGGCCGTGCTCGATGCGGTCTACCGTCTACCGTGCGGTGTGCTGGGCATTCACGAATGCGAGACCTGGGAGGAGCTAGAAGGCAAGTGGCGAGAGGCCCAGCGCGAGCTTGGCTCGCTCGTGAGGGCACACCGCCTCGCCTGGGGACTTGGGAACGACGCGTACCTGCTGTTCCTGCTGCACCGCGCTGCCTTGGGATCGGTCAGTCAAGAGCAGCGCGTGGCACTCCTTAAGGTGATAGAGGCTTCGCCGATGGAGTGCCTTAAGGAGGTTGTGCCTCTCACTGACGAGTGGCAGGAGGCACTGGACGATCTGACGTTCATGCCTCTAGCAACCCCACTCCCGGTTGCCGACCGCGCTAGTACGGCTGTCGACGAACTCCTGCAGCAAATCGGGCTGCCATCCGGCCTTTCCCGGGATCTAACGCGTCGTCGTGGACCGAGGGCGGAAACGGTCGTGCAGCGGTTCAGGGACGGGCGCTACGGAGGGATGCCCACGGTTGCGGCTCCAGCCAGTACCGTGCTCTCTGCGGAACTGTCGACAGACGTGAAGTCGTCTCCGCAGACGGCCGTGCATCTCGGGCAGCTCACTCTCACGAACTTCAGATGCTTCTGTGGCGTGGGGAACGCGACCCCGGCCAAGGTCGACCTCTCCGGCAACCTCATCCTGGTCTACGGCGAGAACGGCACCGGGAAGACCTGCCTTGCCCAAGCGATTGAGTGGGCTGTGTGCGGAGATGTCGGATCACTGTCGGATGCCGTCGCCCGCGAGAGCATCGACGACTATGTCGGCACGCCGGTTCGCAGCATCTGGATGGAGGATCGGCCGGCGACGGTGCAGCTTGGGCTATCCGACGGCCAGGTACTGTCCTGCGTCGAAGGCCGAGATGGCACGCGCCAGTTCAGGAACACCTCTCGGCAAGAGGCGGACATCTTGCAGGCGTTGCTGGGCGTCGGGAAGGAGCCTTACGAACGGATCGAGTCACTCCGCGACCGGGCAAGCGCCAACCTTGTGTTGCTGCAAGGTCAGATGAGCCGACTCCTGTCAGCGCGCCCCGACGAGCGTCTGAGTCAGTTCGCAACCTTGCTCGGCGAGTCCGGCCTGCCGAGAACGGAAGGCAGACTGACAGACATCGGTCGTGAGCTTCGCAGGCAATTGGGACAGCTGGACCAGGAGAAGGCGGCAATTGCGGCGCGTGAAGAGGCGGCCAGGGATGAGAGGGCCAGCATCATGGCCGAGCTTGCCACCGGGACGGATCAGGTCGAGTCTGCCCTGACACCGGAGCAATACCTGGACCGCTGCCGCGACTACCATGCTGTCGCGAGCGTCAGCATCCCAGAGGCATCGGATCAACCTTCGAGTGATGAGGCGACACGAACCGCTGTCCATCAGATTGTCGAGCACCTTGAGCAGCGCAGGGCGGTGCTTGTAAGTGCCGTGGACCGCGCAAGGCGCTTCGAGGAGCGTTCCAAGCAGCTGGTGTCGGCAAGAGCAGAGCTAGCACAGAACCAGCAGGCTGTGGGGGAAGCCAGGAGAGACTACGAGGAGATTGCCGCCCAGGTTGCCGCGGTCCAGCAGGAGCTCGCGCGCCTCGACGGGGAGATTGGCTCTCTGCGTGTGAGGCACCAGCGATGCAGCGAGCGCCGGAGCGCCATTGAGCGGTGGTTCGAACTGAAGCCGCTGATTCAGCGGCGGCAAGAGCGTCTCTCCGAGGTGGTGCAGCGGCTGGCCATTCTACAGTCGGGAATGGAGGACCTGGACAGGGAGATGAACGCGAGGAGCGTGGCGCTTGCCTCAGCTCAAGACGGCCTTGTGGCGGCCAGCAGGGCTCGAGATGAGGTCCGCCAGCGCGCACACAAGCTGCAGGAGGTTGTCGCCTTGCAGAGACAGCACGGCAGACTTGATGAGCATCTCAAGCGGCTTGACTCTGAGCGGCGGGAGGCGGCCGCATCTGCGGAAGCCGCCGAAGAGGAGCTGCGTGCAATCCGCCAGCGCCGAGACAGCGCAACTGCGCTGGTCTCGGCGACGGAGTCCGAGCTGAATCAGCTTCGGAGCAAGAGGGAAAGCAGAGACCGGCTTCTTCAGAGTCTGCGTGAGCACATTGAGACGGAGGAGTGTCCCCTCTGCTCTCACAGATACGGGACCCGGGAGCAGTTGCTCGCGTCCGTGGAGCGGAGGATCGGAGCGCCATCTGTGGGGGAGCAATCCCTGATAACCCGCCTCCAGCAGGAACGAGCATCCCTGGGCGAGTGCGAACGGCTCATGGCAGAATGTCAGAACCGGCTGGAAACTGCACGCCGCAAAGCGACAGAAGCTGCGGATGGCGTCGGCCGCGTGGTGGAACTCGCGAATGCTCTGCGAGGCATGCTCTCAGCGGTGGGGCTTTCCGAGGATGCATCCGTCGAGAGGGTGTCCAGCGAACTCGAGCGCTGGCGCAGGGACCTCGACGGTATCGAGCGCGAGGTGGCTGAAGCTGAGTGCAAAGTCGCGGTGGAGGAGAAGGCACTCGAGGAAGCCACGAATCGTAGAAGGGGCGCCTGGGAAGAACTCGGCAAGTTGGCCAACGAAGAGCGAGATCTGACGCAGCAGGTGAATGAAGCCAGTTCAGAAGCGAGTGCCTCGCTCGGCGCGCTGCCTGAGTCTGATCAAGAGATCGCGCGTGAGCTTGAGCGCATGCGCGCTGAGGAGCAGTCGTGTGTCGAGCAACTCCAGCAGGTGGGTTCGCTGCGAGTCAGCGTCGCGACCGACCTCGAGAGTGCTCGCCAGAAGCTCAGCGCATGCGAGACCGAGGTCCAGCACGCCGACGAGAGGGCGGCTGGGTCCAGCAGTGCCGTTGCGAAGCTGGAGAGCGACCTTCGAGTTCTGGGACCGGCTGAGGCAGTGGCGACTCTTGGTGCAATTGAGCAGGAGCTCAGCCAGATCGAGCAGCTTGCGCGCGACGGGCAGTCAGTACTTCAAGCGCTAGATACCCTCGCGGCAAGGGGAAGACTAGCAGACGCGGAGGCCCGACTCCGCGATTTGTCGGACGACAGGGGGAGAATCGAGCAGGCGACCCAGAGACTGAGGCAATGGCAAGAGGTTCTCGCCGAGGCCGCGGGCATCTTGCAGCAGGAGAAAGCGAGGGTTGTGAGTGAGGGGCTTGAGCCGATTGGCGGCTTCATGCGCAGACTGCACCGCAGACTTGCCAGGCATCCTTTGTTCGACGATGTGAAATGGGAGGTTCGGGAGAACGCCATCCACTTCTGGGCGGAATCGCGCAGTGGCATCGTAAGAGGCCGCCGACTCGTGCAAGCCTACACAAACGAGGCCCAGCAGAACATTGTGGCGCTGTGCGTTTTCCTTGCCGCGGCGCTCTGCCGTGGAGGACGTCTCCGTACGGTTGTCCTGGACGACCCGATCCAGGCGATGGACGAGGTCAACATCTACGGCCTCTTGGATTTGCTGAGGCAAGTCTCAACGCACGCTCAGGTCATAATGACTACCGGAAGGAACGATCTTTTCCATCTCGCCCGCGCGAAGTTTGCTTGCCTGAACGACGGTGGGGACCGGCATTTCCGCGCCTACCGGCTGAAGTGGGGAGGCCCCCGGATTGGGACGATAGTGGAGGAGGTCACCTGATCCGCTAAGAGTCCCAGCCCGGGCTGCGGTGCCCCGTAGGCAAAGGGCCGCATGGTCCCAGGACTCTACATTGTCCCGCCGCGATCCTCATGCTCCCGCCACTGCGCCGAACACCGCCTCGTACCCGATGTTCATCTCGCCCGCGCAGGCGAGGATCATGTCGGAGACCAGCCTCGCCAACCTCGTGCCCGTGGTGTCGGCGAGTCCGCGCATCTTGGCGGCGAGCGGGCCGCGGATCGCCACAGTAAGCATGTCGCCGTGCACACGCGGCCGCGGACGGCGCGCCACGTGCGCCTGTGTGGCGCTTTCGGCGATCGGGTGGTGGTGTCGCTACGCTCGCTGCCGTCCGGCACCCTGTCGGCGCGTGTGGGCGGCCTGCCGCGCGCCGGCGCGACAGCACCTCAACCGAGGCAAGGGGTCAGGGCGCGGACGAGGAACGTACGCGTGGGGTGGTGCGGCCTCCGGGGATTCCCCCCTCTTACCCGGGGCCCCCACCCCCCTCTGCTCGCTCCGGATCACTCTTTGTCGAGGAGCAGCTTCGCAATCCCCACGGCCCGCTGCAGCCTGTTCTCTGCACATCCCGGAGACAGTGCCCGAGTTACCAGAGCCCGGATGTGTTCGCATTCAATGTTCAGCCCGCGGAGCACTTCCAACTGCGATGTATCCTTCAAGGTCCCGTGCACTAGGGCTCGAGTGTACGGCTGGCGGCAGAAGACGGCCGAGACATCCTGGACTATCGGCGCTGCATCGAGCTTCTTCGCCACCCACTCGCGCGCACTGGCTGCGGGGTCCCGATTCGCGGTCCCAAGCTTCCCGCCGCCACTAAGGACGCCGATGGGGGACAGCCCGATCTGCACCTCTATATGTTTCCGTTCGACGACCGTGCCGTCCGCACCCAGGCGGATGGCCAGGAGATCTATCTCGCGCCGCCCGATCTTGCGGCCCTCCATCACGAAGTAGCCCAAGCTCTGGTATGCCAGACTCACTAGGTCCTCGGATATCTCTAGAGGCATTCCAGCATCCCCCTGTGCTGGCCAACGAGGGCCCCCGCGAATGCCAGCGCCAGACCGCGTAGTGGGCTCAACCTCATGAAGGCACGTGCCATGATCTACCTCCGAGATCGGCCTGAGCAAGCACCGCCGTAGTAGTCCGGCGGCACCCAGAGCAGAGGCTACGGCGGGGCGAGCCGTTCACCTTTACGCTGCCATCCTCGGTATGCGCACGTCCGCCGAGCGGCGCGCCCTGGGCGCCTGTGTCCGGCTTCCGGCGGCCAGTTGGGGTTGTGCCTCGGCTCGCTGCGGTTCGCGGCGCTGTCGCCGCGTTTGGGCGGCCTTCCGGGCCGCCTGCCGGCTCTCAGAACAGCATGTGCCGCTCCGCGCGCTGAGGGTCCAGGTGTCATCCGGGGGAGGCTGCGAAAAGCGTTTGTCCGGGTGCTCAGCAGAGCCATTCTTGGCGCGGCTGCGCCCGATTGCCGCTCGTCGCCGGTCGTGCTACCATCACCCCGCCATGCCAGACATGCCATGCTGGACACAGGACGATGTGAGGGGGTTCCTTGCCCACTATGGGATACCGGCGCTCGTGCTCGAGGCCGCGCCGCTGGCAGGTGGCTGCGATAACCTCAATCTGTTGGTCACTCTGGGCGCGCGGCGCATGGTGCTGCGGCGCTACTCCCACACTACTGAGGATGAAATCGAGTGGGAGCTTCAGCTCATCCGCCACCTTGGCAGTCGTGGTTACCCCACGCCTGCAGTGCTCGCGGGCGAGGACGGCGCGCTCTTCCACAGCTTCCTGGGCCGGCCCGCCGCCCTGTTCACCTTCGTACCAGGCCGCGAGTCATCGCCACAATCAGCGCAGGACTGCGCGCAGGTCGCGGCCGCGGTGGCGGAACTGCACCTGATCACGCGTGATCTCCACCTCCCCCACGCCCGCTCGCACACCGACTCGAAACGACTGGAGCGATTGGCGGCGACGGCATCCCGCGTCGCCTCCCCCGGTCTGGCAGAGATGGCAGCGCAAGCCATAGCGTTTAGAGGGCATTTCACCGGCCGCCTCGCCGAAGTGAATGGCGATCTGCCGTCCGGAGTTGTGCATCATGACGCCAATCCTGGTAACGCACTACTGGATGAGGAAGGGAAGGTCGTTGCCATCATCGACTTCGATGAGGCGCATGAGGGTGAACTCGTCACCGACGTCGCGAGTCTCCTTCGGCTGTGGGCCACCCCACGCGATTGGCAGGGGCTCAGGGCGGAGATGACTGAGGCGGTCCTCGCCGCCTACAACAGGCACCGACCTTTGTCGCTGGCGGAGTGGGAGATGCTGCCCGACTTCTTTCTTCTCTTCACTCTGGCCGACGCGGCCGAGTATGTGAGCAGGAGCCTTGCATCCGACCCCACTGGCACGCCGGTGCACGAATGCCTGGCCTATCAGAGGTTCATAGACCTGCAGCGCGACCGGACATGGATGAGGATGCTGCGGCCGCGCCTTTGACAGGCCGTCAACGGGCACATCCTGGGCCGAGACGCCGCACCCACGCCACCACCTCGCTCGGAAGCGCGGCACTGAAGCCAACGTTGTGCGCCGTTTCCGGCCCTCTTCGGCAGCAGGGCGCCGAGGGGTGAGGTTTGGACGCAGGCGGCAGCAACCACCCGCGCGGCACCGCAGTCTCTCGGGGCTTCGTGGAAGCGGGCTCAGTACGCGGCGCAGCTCGTCGGGTGGTGCTCGACGATGACAGGCGGACCCTAGCGCGCACGGTAATTGAGAGCGCGCACGCGCACCGAAGACGAGTCCGGTGCCGCCTGAACCGACACCCAGGCCTCGCGCAGCACGGCCGAGACCTGGCCCCACATCTGGGTGGCCATGCGCGCCACGCCCTTGCGAGATGACGCCGACCGGATCGCCTTCTCGCCGCGCGCCTGCAGGGCGCTCAGATCGCGGCGCACCGTGCGCTCATCCACGCCCAGGATGCGGCCGGCCTCGCGCCCGGTCAGCCGGCGCACCACCACTAGGTGCCAGGAGCCCTCCTGGGGCTCCCTGATCTCGTCCTCCTCGACTATGTCGGGGCGACGGTTCATGGCGAATGAGTGGCTGCCTTACCGACCTGTGCATGAGTTGGCTTGCCCGCGGCTGCTATAATGGCCTCTGAAGCAGCCGAACAGACTGGCTGGACTGGAGGTATTCCGTCAATGGCAAGTGCCGACACGGAAGGGACGGTTACCCTTCGCGAGTTCGTCGAGGCGAACCACAAGCTCATATCTGTTCTGGGCGTGCTTGTTGCTCTCTCGGCCTTCTCCAGCGGTCTGCACCCCGCCAAGCTCAGTCTCACACTGGCTTCTGTGTTCCTAGCCATGGCCGTCTTGATATTGCTCGAGCTCTGGGTCGCGTTCCCTCGCGGTCGCGCAGCGAGGCGGCTCGAGTTGTTCGGCCTGGGTATGTTGGTCACAATGTCCCTGGTTGTCGCGTACTGGCTAATGGCATTCCGAGAGATATGGCCCGGCATCTTGATGCTGCCGATCTGGGCAGCCCTCACGGCTGCGTTCCTGGCGATTATGAGCCGGCCCCGTATCGCAGGTCTGATGTCGTGGCTCGCGCGGAGAATGGGCAGGGCCGGTGCAACCGCGGGGATTGCGTTGGCCATCATCATCACCTTCGCACTGCTCTATGTCTCCGTGAGACTGGAACGCATTACTGAGCCCATCGTCTACAACGCTCTGAAGTCGTTGTTTGACGCATCACAACGCCCAGGAACTCCATAGGGCCCACTCATACGGTGTTCGCCGGTGGCGAGGACTCGCACATGGTCATCCCGTTTCACAATAGTCACGCTGCATTGGCCTCCTGTGCCTGGTCGCTCCCGTCCAGGTAGGAGAGACAAATCCGCTCCAGACATTGCCCTCGTCGAGCGCCCTTGCCGAGTTCCTCCTTGGCGGCCTCTATGGCCTGCTTGAGGGCAGCATGCTCCTTGCCCAGCAGCACGACGATCGCCGGCACGGGCGCCTCGGCCGCATTCTGTTCAGCCTGTCGGTCCAATGTCTCGCGGAGATCGGCCGGCAGCTTCAGGAGCTCGAGCGAGTCCTCGAGCTGTGTTGACGACCAGGGCAGCATCTTCGCCAAGTCCTCGACCGAGTAGGTCCGGCCCAGGTCGTGCGGCGAGGCGCTGGCTGGCCGCGCACCTTGGCCTCCTCCGCGTCGATCTCCCACACCTCGCAGCGCAACTCGTCAATGCCCAGATCGCCGGCCGCCTTCCACCGATGGTAGCCGTCCACCGCCGCGCTCAGGATCGGGCATGACCTTGAGCGGCTCCAGAATCGCGACCGTTAGCCTGTCGCCATGCGCGCGTTGCCGCGAACGGCGCGTTGTATGGGCCTGTGTGCTGCGGTCGGCGCTGGTCGCAGGTGTGGTCGCCCTGTTGCCGCTCGCAGCCCCGTGGCCGCGTGTGGGAAGCTTCCGATGGGACTTGCGGCCCCGCAGAGGGGCCAGACGGTGTCTGGACAACTCGACAGAACATAGTCTTTTTGCTTGCATAACCCGGCCAACATCCTCCCCAATGTCTTATAGGAACTTGACGCTAAGCCAGAAGGAGGCGAAGGTGGCGAGAAAGCAGGCGCAGGATCGCAAGTCGAATGAGCGAGAGCTGGAGGAGTTCCTGGGAGCACTGGCGCTGGAGGGGCGGTCGGCCCACTCGGTGGGGGCCTACCGCAGAGATCTGGAGGCACTGCTGGCTGCATTGCCTGGGCCGCTGGACGAAGTGCGGCCGGCGGACCTACGGGAGTGCTTTCGCCGCCAGCAGCAGGCCGGTCGATCGCCTTCCAGCATCAACCGCGCCATCGGTGCCACCCGCTCCTTCTGTCGGTTCCTCTTTGAGGAAGGGCGACTGGAAACGAGCCCTGCGCAGGCGCTGCGCTCGATCCGCCTGGGTCCGCCGCTGGCCCCCAAGCATCTGACCGTCGCCGAGGTCCAGCGCCTGCTCTCCCTGCCCTCCCCCGCTACCCCCACGGGCCGGCGGGACCGTGCCATCCTGATGCTGCTGTACAACACCGGCCTGCGGGTGGGGGAACTGTGTGCACTGAGCCGTGAAGATGTGCGCCTGCCGGCGGAAGGATGGGGAGCACTGCAGGTAGTGGGCAAAGGCAGGAGGCTCCACCGGCTGCCTATCAACCGCCCCGCCGCCGACGCGCTGCTGGCCTACCTCGCCGACCGGGATGACGCGGAGCCAGCGCTGTTCCTGAATCGCAGCGGGCAACGCTTCTCGGTGCGCGGCATCGCGCTGCTGGTGAACCGGTATCTGCGGGCGGCCGGCATCACCGATCGCTCCGGTCCGCACCTGCTGCGCCACACCTTCGCCACCCACGCCCTGCGCGCCCGGCCCAATCTGCGGGCAGTGCAGGAGTTGCTGGGTCACGCCTGGGTGACCACCACCCAGCGCTACACGCATCTGGAGGTGGAGGACCTGCAGGCTCAGGTCGCCGATCTGCCGGCCAACTACTGGAGAGGAGTAGGCTAGGCTGCTCACCGCGGTGAAGCGATCGGGTGACTTGCAGGCGCATCACAGGCCGTTTGCTAGCTCCATGCGGCAGGAGTTGGGGTGATGGAAACGTAGAGGACCTCCGGGCGAACCTGTTGAGACTCCGCGCTGCCTAGACCCGATGGGCCTGAGGACTCGTCCACAACTCTATTGGAGAGACGAGAGAGGATGACTAGCAGGCTGTCGGCTGTCGCCGTCTGTCTTGCGGTGTGCTTAGCGTTGTCGACGCGGAGCGCCTTCGCCGGCACCACCGAGCGCGTCAGCGTAAGCAGCTCCGGAGAGCAGGGGAACGAGAGATCGGCATGGTGTGGTGGTGATTGGCTCGTCGCGATCAGCCCGGATGGCCGGTATGCGGCCTTTACTTCCTCGGCCTCCAACTTGGTGACAGGGGACACCAATGGTTGTAACGACGTTCTCATCCGTGACCTGGGGGCAAGGACTACTGAGCGAGTCAGTGTGAGTGATTCAGGCGGCCAAGGCAACGCGAACTCATGCGGGGGAATTGCAGTCAGCGCGGATGGACGGTATGTAGCATTTCGGTCTTACGCCTCGAACCTAGTGCCAAATGACGCTGCGCCCTATTGGGCGGATGTCTTTGTGCGAGACCGCCAGTTGGGCACGACTGAACTGGTCAATGTGAGCAACTCGGGGGAGCAGGCGAACTCGGACACAGTCGGGCCACTAGGGATCAGCGCCGACGGAAGGTACGTAGCTTTCCATTCGGCGGCTGACAATCTAGTGCCGGGAGACACGAACGGGACGTATGACCTGTTCATCCGCGACCGGCAGATGGCCACGACTGAGCGGATCAGCGTGAGCACTTCCGGCGAGCAAGGCAACGGTTATACGGGCTACACGGCATCGGGTCTCGCTATGAGCGGCGACGGGCGCTTTGTGGCCTTCTCTTCCGAGGCCTCGAACCTGGTCGCGGGAGACACGAATGGTTACCCGGACGTGTTCGTTCGTGACCGCCTACTAATGACTGTCGCGTAACAAAGTAATAGACTCAGGCTGGGACATGGCAATGGCTGAGCATGGGATTGCCCAAGGGACAGCAGGTTGATTTTGAGGCGTTCGAGGCGCGGCGGTTGCAGGCCGCGCA
>Ga0315274_10011338_pt1 | contig 12774 bp, 8 predicted proteins | sample YL17G02_20_MG_FD_203700 | JGI IMG/M metagenome (GOLD analysis project Ga0315274, IMG submission 203700) | Sediment microbial communities from Yellowstone Lake, YNP, Wyoming, USA - YL17G02_20 | ecosystem: Environmental > Aquatic > Freshwater > Lake > Sediment | place: USA: Wyoming | collected... | reverse complement strand
TGAAACAAGCGTTTCCGTAAGTTCCACCTGAAGCTGTTTTGTTGTTCCAAAGTTGTTTTTCAACTTGGTTAGCAATTCTGTTTGAAATATCTGTTAAGATAACTTCTTCAAACGGTACAGTTTCTTGGAAGTTTGCGTTTGTTAATGATTGTGACAAATAAGTATCGTAAAGGTCGTAAGGACACAATTGTTGGTTTACTTTTTTATTACACAAATCCACAGTTACTAAGTTTTGTGTTGTCGCACCTGTCGGGTCGAATCCACAACTCATATCCTGTAAAATTACATCGTTGGTGACAAAGCCAACTTTTTCAGTTGTTCCCTTTAAGTTAATTCTTAAAGAAGCGTATTTTGGTAAAGTCAATCCCAAAATAGCTTTAATCAACATATCAGAACCATAGCTATTGTAAGCTGGTAGGTTCGTTAAATCATAGTTGAAGTTTAATTTTTTATTAGTTTCCATTTTGTTTTTTTATTATTTTATTTTCTTAATGACTTTATAATATCAAGTTTGTAATCACTGAAACTTTCTGTGTATGTTTTTTTCTCTACAACACTTTTTCTTTCAGGTGAATTCTTGAAGTTATCCAAGTCGGTTTTTAATGTGTTAATGTCTGTCTTGAATTTTCCGTTCATAGAACCAACCAATTCAAGTAGGTTGTTGATTGATAATTTAATATCTTCAATGTCTTTACCAAAATCAGAATTCATCATTTCAGGTTTCATCATACCTTCAACATTTTCACGCTGAACGATAACTCCGTCTTTAACTTCAATTCTAATTTTAACTTCGTTTCCACTTTCGTCTTTTAATACGACCTGTTTCTCACCATCTTTACAAGGCTCTTTATCCCCTGTTTCTTTGTTGATTGTGTAAACTTTTTCACCAACATCAAATGTGTCGCTTTCAAGGATATTACCTTGTGCGTCTTCAGCCTTTGTGTAGTCCATCATCCCCATATCATCGTCTTGCTCAACTTCGGCTTCGTTTTCAACTTCCTTGTTGGCAATAGCGATAATAACTGATTCTGAATCCAAAGTAATGCTTACATTATCCCTTGTTTCGTGAGTTCCTTCTGGTGCTGGAACAAGCGTGGATTCTTTTACAATATAAAGTGTTTGACCCGGTTGAAAATCATCTTCCATATTGTTGGTAACTTCTGTAGTTCCATCAACAAGGTAAGTAGATTTAAAGGTTTCTTTCTTAAATTGTAAACCTAACATTTTAACGATATTACTGATAGCTTCTGTAGCGTTCATAATTGTTTTTAATCTGTTATTTTGTTTATTATGTTTATTATTTCTTGTAATAAATACTCATCATTTTTTTCGCGCGAAAAGTTCATTATAAAGTTTCCTTCTACGGAGAACCCTTTTACCTTTCCTGTTTTGATGAAGTTGTTCCAAATGTAATCCCCTTGTGGTGTGTCCAATACTTTGAACCCGCCCATCCAAGTTCCGTTTGGTATGTCGTCTCTTTTAAACCCTAATTCAAAAGCCTTATCTTTTTCCCCTGACACCAACCAACTTTCAACCATAACAACATCTTTCATCTTTTCGTTTGTGTGTTCGTAATTTGTGTTGTCCTGTCTTTTTTCAATCATATAAAGGTTCTGTATCTTTTCAATTACATTTGGTGAAAACCTTACATAATATCTTTCGTTGGTTGCTTCGTCTAATCTCGGTATTAACATATTCGGTATCATAAGGGGTGAATAGATAATCCTTTTTTCGTCATCCGCCTTGAATATTTGTTTACTATTTTGTTGTGATATGATATACGCAACTTCTGAAGCTCGTTTTGTTTCCTCACTATAATATCCGTTATTCTTCATTTGTTTCGGGGGTGTTCCTGGTAAACCAGGTTCCCTTCCAACTTCGGTTACATTCTTACCAAGAGCAATAACCCTTATCCATGCGTGAACACAATTTGGTCCCCCCTTATATAACCACTTTGAATATGGTTGTTTTTCGTGTCCAAACTCAGTATTGTAATCCCTAAGAGCATCAATTTGTATTCTTCTAAAATACCTTCCTTCAATACTCATACAGAAATCCCTATCAGGACTTCCGCTATCAACCCTTTTGTAAATATAATATGGTGTTGGTTTTTGGTGGTTCAATCTTTTTATCTCAGATAAAGATGACCCCTTTGCCATTTCATCAACAACGGCTTCAAAACTTTCAAAGTCCGTTTCTTTTAAGAATTGTAAGTTGTTAACAATTTCTAATTCGTCTTCATCATATTCATCTATGTTTGAAAACTGATTATTGTATTTTAATCTTTTTCCAATACGACCAATTTCCTTTAAAACATCAGGGTTATTATCGTAGTGTCTAAGAATATTTAATTGTTTAATCTTTAATATTTTGTTTTTGTTGGAACCTGTGGCGTATATGTTTTTTTCAGGTATTCCTAATTCTTCGGCAAGTCCTAACATTCGGCGTTTATCGGGTCTTGCTGATATTATAAAAACATTTGACCCTGACGCAATTTCACTTTTCGCCAACCCTTGTCCAACATTTGTTGTTAAAGTATCATCGTAATCAAACGATACATTTTGACCTTTTGCGTATTCATCATTTTCATATTGTGATATACATATGGCGTAAGACTGGTCGGGGCTGTGGTTTTCAACTTTAATATGGTGAGCTACACATCTTTGAAGATAATCTTTTTTACTTTCACCTTCAATTTTTTCAACAAATAAAACTTCTTCAATCAACATATCATTTTTGGTATCACCTGTGGCATATCCAACATAATCAGGTAAAGATGGTTCGTATTCCATAGCATAATCTTCTGGCTCTTGAAACCACGATGGGTATCCCATATTTTCTTCACCTTTGTTTTTCTTTGGATGTTCTGTTGGTAATAAATCATAATCGGTAGTATACTTTGAATTCTCAGGTCTCCCGTTTTTAACGATATACAAAAATGCGTTCACACGGGCAAGAGCCCATTGTTGTGAAGATTTAACCGCTGGTGAATGTGATGTATTGTATGCTCCAACCCCCCTTTGATAAACTGATTTTAACATACCAAGGTTTACCCCATATCCAAGTTTATCTTTATACCTTTCGTTGAAGTCATCACTTTTGTTTTGTAATATTTCTTCAACACTTTTACTAACTTCGGCACTACGAGTATCGGTGGCTTTACCTTTTGCGGTTCCTTCACCTTTTGGATTAGTATTTTTGGTACCCGACTTCGGTGCTTTATCACTTTCTTTGATACCACCCCTTTCACCAACTTGTGCCATATCTTCTTCTCTCTCCAATATTTTCTCAGTCCAAGTTAAAGCTTCCTTTCCACCCCATGCATCATACATCAAAAGGCCGCAGCCAGTTTCATAGTCAGTTGAACTTTCCAAATCAACCTTGTGTCTTGACAAGTATGAATACATTCTTTTTATTGTATCCAAAGATAATTCGTCCCCATTACACAATTGTGCTGAACGAGTCCAACCTATATTTGTTCCACAAGATGAACCATTTTCTTCTTTATATTTTCTTGCCCTACATGCGTTTTCCGCAATATAGTTTGGTGCTTTGAAAAAATCTTCTTTTCCAAAGTATATGAAATCCTGTTCAATTGCCGGCATTTCTACCAACGCTATTTCTTCAACACGGGTATCCCCTGTTAAGTTTCCATTGATGTCTAAATCAATTATTCTAATCATCTTGTATAAATATAAGTTTGTTAAATCGTTGATAAAGCGTTTAACCTATTGTTTATTGCTACGCTACTTTCAATTTCACTACCCATAACATATGCTCGTATCGGTTTATCCACCATTTTATTCATAGCTTGTATAAGTCTTTCTTCAGCCAAAGAACCTGTTGCGTTATTTACGATTGGTTGACCACCACCCGATTGATTGATTTGTGATAATAGAGACCCGTAGTTCAACGAACTTTGTTTGTTGATAACACTTTCCCCACCTTCCAAGTTAAGACCACCAGCTCCAAAAGAAACACCGCCTTGTTCGTGTGATGGTCCAATAACCATTCCACCGGCACCAACTTTTATCTTACCACCGGTAACCATTGAACGGGCTGCGGCTATTTGTTGTTGGATAATACCAATTTGTATTGCTCCAAGAATACCAACCGCAACAGCAAGGGGTGGAAACTTTAAGTTTGCCACAACCGCCGATGCTGTATCAACAATTGCCTGAACAAGCTGTAGTTCCAAAGATTTTACACGGGCTGTTTTTTCAAGAGCCAATTTTTTCTTTTGATATTGTTCTTCTAATTCTAACCTTTTTTGGTTTGCTTGTTCCGTATCACCAATAACCGCTTTTATTTCCTCTTCACTACTTTTCTTTAAAGCGTCCAACCTAAGTTGAATTCCCTGTTGAACAAAAGATTGTATTTGTGATAAAGCGGAACTTGTAGCACTTAAATATTGTTGTATTTCTATTATTTTTTTGTCTCGGTCTTTTGCTTGTTCTGCGTCAGCTGTTATTATCTCAGTTGTTTCTGCGGCAAGTGCGTCTTTTAATAATTCAAGTTTTTGTGCGTATGTTAACTTGGCAATATCAACACCCTGTTCTTTTAACTTTTTTTCAAAGTCAGCAACATCTTGTATAAACTTCTTTTCTTGGTCGTATGTTTTTTTACTAACCTGTTCTATTATTTGTGCCGCTCGTTCCCTGTTTGTTGCTAACTCAGATAAATCAACATCATACGCCTTGGCGAATAGTTCCCTGTTTTCCAAAAGAAAAGCTCCAAGTAATTCACTATTGGATGCCAGTTCTTTTATTTTTGTATTAAGAAGTTCAACCTTTGCTGCGGTAGTTCCAATACCCGTGTTAAACTTTTCAACTTCTAATACTGATGCTTTAAGTCCATCAAAGAAAGTTTCACCAGCCTTTTTATATGAATCGGTAAGGGCTTTAAGTGCGGCATCTCTATCAGCCGGAACGGATAGTTTTTGTATTTCAGCTATCTTTTCCTGTCCTTCTTTTGATACTTTTTGTAATTCAACATACGCTCTAATGAATTGTTGTTTTTGTTTTTCAGCGTTTTCCCTAATACGAAGTGCCGCTTCTGGTCCAAAGATAACTGACTCTGTTTCTAAGTCTGACAATTCCTTAAACGCTTTTCTAAAAGCGGGTATATCAAACGGCGGTTCAATCTTGGCTTTTGATATATCAAATAAAATAAGACCTAATTGTTCATAGTTTGCCGCTAACTTGTCAATTTGTTTGGCGGTATCTTCACTAATACTATCTTTGAAGAAATCTTTAAACCCCGCAGCTAAAGTCGGTAATGCTTGTAATTGGTCTTTTAATTCCTTCGAAGATTTTGCTGTTGTAAGCGCTTTTGTTGAAAAACTTTCAAACTCATTTATAAGTACGGTGAACGCTTTACCCGCTTTGTCTTCAACTACTCCAAATGTTTCGTTAAGTTTCAACTTAAATTGTTCTTCAGCGGTTAGTGTTTCAATTGTTTTAAGTCTCAGTCTTTCTAAATTATCAATACGAGCCTTGGCTTGTGTTAAAACTTTCGCATCCGCCTCACCAAGTTTATATGAAGATACTGTCAACTTAGCTTGGTAATCTAAAAGTGCCCCATATAATGCTATATCTTTTTCAAGCAAAGCCCTTCGTTCACCTGATATTCTTTTTACCCGTTGTGCTTGTTGAATTTCCAAATCAATTTCCAACAATCTTAAATCATTTCTTAACTTACTATCTTCAACACCTAATCTTCTACCTTCCTTTGATATTTGGTCAGCAAGTTCTCGTATGGCAATGTTTCTTTCTTTTTCATCTTTAATGTTTTTGGATATTTCCTGTTGTCTGGTTATTCTTAAAGAAACTAAAGCGTCAGTTTCTTTTTTGTTTATTGCCAAAGTTTCGTTTATGGCGTCCCTTTTTATTTGTGCTAGTTCTTCAATTGACTGACCATCCCTTTCGGCAATTTTTAATTTTAAAGCAAGGCTATCTTGTACCGCCTGTCTTTCAAGTGAGTATAATAGAATTGTTGTTTCTAAACTTTTGTTATATTGTTTTTGTGCCGTTTCAGCATCGTATGTTTCTTCGGTTAAACTAATATATGCGGCAATTAATAATCCAACAACAACAAGTATGGCACCAATCGGGTTTGCCGCAAGGGTAGCAAAGAACGCTTTTGTTGCCCCGTTGGCTGCGTTGGTAGCGAGGGTTCCCGCCTTTTCAGCGATTGTTCTGGCAACAATTAAAGCCCCCGTTCTTATTTCCGCAATACCCTTAACGGATAAAGCTACGGTTAAAAGATTTTGTGCTTTTGCGGCTAATCTTGATGTTGATTCACTTTCAGCTCCAAATAAGGATAAGGCGGCGGTTCCCGCAGCAAACGCTGAAGTTATTCCTGTTGCCAACTTTCCAAAACCTTGAAGTGTTTTTTCAGGTGATAAAGCTTTTGATTTTTCGTTTAACTTAGCTAAAGCGGCTTCGGCTGTTCCAATTTGTGTTGATAGTTCTTTGAATATCGGTCCACCAATTTCAACATCTTTTAAATCTTGTTTCGCTTCTTTTATCAACACTTCAAGCGTTTCAATATCCGTGATGACCTTGTCTATCCCGTTAAGTTGTATTCTTAGTCCAATAACTTTTTCAGCCATATTAACAATTTTGTATTAAGATTTGTCCCACATTATTTATTACAACATAAGTATTCGTATCCGCTGTGTATCTGAGATATGTCCCTAACGGAACAGGAACACAGGATAATCCCGTACAATCGTATACCTGTTGATTTGTTGATAAACCAGAAACACCAAATGTTGTTAAATTTTGCGTTGGTGTGGTACCATCACAAACAGGTTGTTGTGTTGTTCCTGTATAACAATTCAAAGTAAAAGCACTTAATACGCCAGGATATGGTGTGTTACCGGATAAAGTATAATATGGTGCCGGTGGTTCAATTTTATAATATCCACTTCTTTCTTTTATTAAGGATATTTCGGTTAGTTTGTTTGAAATTAAACTTGCTTCATTTATCTTTTCAATTCTATAAAAACTATCTTTAACAAATATCTTATCCGTTAGTTTTGTTTGAAAAATATCAGTTGGACGAAGTAAAAATCTACCTACCAACCTTCTCGTTTCGTTTGAATAATTGTTTTCTATGTAATCCGACCAAAAGGTATTCCATAAGTTATATGGACTAAATTGAACCGGCAAGTTGTTATAGTTTCCAAAGAAATCAAAAGTTGAACCAAAGTTAAGGTCAGATATTAAAGATGGTATTTGTATATCCAAAGAACTTAAATGTGATACACAAGGGTAAGTTGTTTGTTCAATTGGTGTTGCTCCACTGGTTAAAAACCAAGTTCCTTCAATTTGTTTAAACTTATCTTTATAACAATATCTATTTCCCGTCCAAAAGAATACATGGGGTTTGTTTGAATATGGTTGTAATTGTTGTATTGTGTTTCCTGATATTCCTGTCGCTGTATTCAATTCCCTATAAACAGCAGGTATGATAAAGTTATCCGCTCCGTTTACAACCGTAGTTGGTGTTGCCGCAAATGGTAATTCGTATTCCTGTTCACCCGTTAACAAATTGTTTGTTGAAGTAAACTTAAACCTTCCATAGGCAACTTTGTTATTGTCTTCATATATTTTGTTTAAATATTCTTCAGCCCCTTTGGTGTATGTCAGGTTTATTTCTTTTGGTAAATCAAAGGATAAAGGTTCAATTCTATATGTTGAATTGTGGTCAAGTCTTTTTGTCCAATCAACTTCCCTTCTATCGTCTTCATTATAATACCAGTTTAAAGGTTCAATTGATAATGCCGAACTACCCTTCTTTTGTGATATTACAAGGTTAAACATTGTAATAATCGCCTTTAAGAAATCAATACAATTTATCTGTTGTAGTCCCAACCTTATATCCACAAGTTGTGTTCCGGCTAAAGTTGGTGATGAATATAAATCCCACATCGGGGCTTGTGATGTTAAACCAAAATCACTGTATGGTAATATTCTTAATTGTTGACCTGGCGTGGAAGTTGATTTTAAATCAACATATAGTTTTACATATTCACCTGAACCACAATTTCCCGTGAAGAACCAATTGACCGGTGTTTCCGCTCCACCTGTTGGTAGTTCGTATAAATCTGTAGCGGCGAACGGGGGTGCGTTATCAATAGTTAATAAACTTGTACTTTTCCTTGCGTAGATTTGAAAAAAGATATTTCCGTTTAATTGGTTGTTATCATCAAAGTTAAACCTAAAGTTAAACGAGTAGTTTCCGTTGAACGGAACTAAGAATAAACTTTTATCAGCGGCGGGGTTTGGTGGGTCTATTGAACTATTCCGTCCCGTGTTTACAGGTCCAAGTTTAAAGTTGTTTAAAGGGTCATATCCGTCAGTCCTGAACGAATCAAAGTTCAAGGGTCGTTGTCCCGCAGAACCATAAGTAATTATAGTTCCCGTTCTCATATATGTTTTGAAGATATTTTGGTTTGTTACACCCGACGCTACGGTAACACCTAACTTTCCGTTTTGGAATGTATCCATATACATTGACTTAAAGTAATCGCTGTTTAAGAACTCACTATCAACTTGATATCCTGTTCTTGCGAATATTCTATCTATAACTTCTTTTAATCGTATTGATGGTTTCCATACGAACTCAGGTACAGAATTGATTGATTGGTCGAAACTATTAGCTTCACCAAAAGAATATGTGTATGAAGGGGTTGATGCGGATGTGGTTCCCTGATATGGTAATCCGTAATTTATTAACGGGTATAATATTTTTCCACCAAACAATCCATCAACATCATTATTCTTGGCTTCCCACGATTTGGTTATTGCGGAATAAGTAAGTTCGTGTTGTAGGTCATTCCAATTTAAATCTTGTATTGTAAGGTTTCTAATCTCGGAAGCGAAGTCACCAACTTCACCCATAATATAAACTTCATAATCAGTATGGGTCGGGTTTTCCACAACAGCGGATAATCGTAATAGTCCGTTGAACAAATCAGTTCCACGATATTGAACGATACAATTTATTCTTGTTAACGGGTTAAAGTCAATTCCATTAACTTCAAAGTAATGCTCAAATATATTAGCGTTATTTGATGTATTTGGAATAACAAATTGTTTGGAATATACGCCTTTTCTTACATCAAGCATACGGATATCCAATTCTTGTATCATCAAAGAAATTGGTATATCTTCGTAAATATCCAATTGTTGCCATTGGTCGTCAAGGTTTACAAGAAGCGTAGTATCCATCGTTAAAACCCGATTAGTGTAATATCACTTGAATAAACATAAGTCAATTCAATATTAGTGATAGTCCTGTTTCCTTTATTTTTTCTTGTAAATTCTGTGTTGGTAATATTGATAGGTCTTAAACCACCATCGCTTGTTATTTCGTAAACTTGATTTGAAGTATAAACTTCTTCAAGATACATAAAGTCAGGTTGGTTTAAAAAACCAGAATTGATAATATGGGTTTCTTCCATATTAACTTGGAAGTCGGTCAACCCCCTTGCCCACTGATATCTTGACGGGTCAGCGCTTGCCCAATCAACCGCCCATGTCTTATATCCTTGTCTGTTTATTTTTAACCCTTCTAATTTTGAAGCGGTAAATCTGTAATAGTCCCAATGTCCATATCTGTTTAACCACATCAGTTGTAACTGGGGGTTTCCACTTCTATTACAAATCGGTCCTACATTTATTGTGAATATCTCAGATACGGGTGTGTATCCGGTACAATTTCCTAATACATATGTTGTTGGTACGGGGTTCGGTATGTTTGCCATAATCTTTTTTTTAACAAGGTCCTGAATAAGTTATTGATACACCAGCGTCAGAACAACTGAAACTTCCAACACAACCGCAAATACTTTCGTAGATAACACCTTGTGTCATTGTGAATGCTTGTGCTGAACCATCACAGAAAGTGTATATCAATACCGGACTTGGAGTATCTGATTCGGTTGCGTCAACTTCATAGTCACCACAAGCACACGGGGTAGCAGATGGGGTAGGGGTTGGTGTTGGTGTAACTTGAATACAAGGTGAATCGTAAGCGACAATTAAATTACCTTCAACGCTATAAGACGATGCATTACATACACAAACAAAAAATGTTTCTTGTGGACTTATAACTAATGTTTGTGAATTTTGTTGGCAATCCAAATATGTGAAAACCCCTTGTGATACTATACTTGCGTTCGTGACTGAATAAGTAATACACCCGCAAGTTACTGGTGTTGATGACGGGGTTGGCGTCGGCGTTGGTGTTGGTTGAATTGGTGATGTTGAACCTGTAAACTTACCAAACAATTGAATTGTGTATTGCGCTGTATTTGCCGGTATAATATCTTGTAAGTTTACAGGACCTGCTCCAACATAAAGTGTATTATAGTTTGTATTCCCTGACGGAATAATCAAAGGTAAGGCTTGATAAACTTGTGTACAACCTGTTCTTGGACCACCACCATTTGTTGTAATATTATCTACGGTAACACCTGTTATCAATACCCCTTGGTCATCATAAAAATTGTATTGAACATAATATGGTTCTGACAAGGTTGACGAATCCAAATAGTAATTTGTAAACGCAAGGGTCATATATTCATCTTCTTCTAAATCACGGGTTCTTGGTGAGTTTGTTAAAAATAAACCTGATGTTGTCGGGTCGGTTGTTGTTGGTGCTCCCGATAAAACAAACGGACCAATATTAAAGTCCTGTTGTGTTGCCCTTCCGTTAACACCCATTGTTGATTGGAACACTTTTTTCAATCCACTTGGAACCGCTGGCGCACCAGCCGTATTACCTGAACCGGTAAATCCTGTTATTGCTCCAACTTCTGTATCGGCATATTCGTATCCAAAATAAACTTCATAGTTTATTGTTTCAGGTAGAACAGGAACCGCAAATGGAAATGTTTGGTGTTGGTATATTTCTGTTGTGTTCCACAATCCAATCGGGTTGTTTTCACAATATGTTCTTAGTATTCTTGATAAATCAATTATTCCTAACTTGTTCGGGTTTGGTGTTGCTTTACCTTGAAACTCCAAAGTTCCATCAACATATAAATCGTAGGTATATCTAAACTTATAATTGTCTACGGTATCGGCGGATATAGTATAAAAAATCCCGTCCGTAAGAACAGGTTGGAAGTTTGGTGGTTGGTGTGTTATTAATATGCTCATATTATTCTGTATATCGTATTGTTATGTTTTTACTATCAAGTTGAAATTCAAAGAACGCCGCAGCGGCATCACCTAATTCATCTAAAATAATTGGTAAGGCTTTTTCAAACGCCTTGTTTAAAAAGTTGTTACCCCCATATCCGTATTTACCAATTGACCTTTGTATAAAAAAAGCCCTAACATTATTTGATAAAAACCTTCCGTCAGCACTTCTAAATCTTGAAACAGGTTTTTCCCTAATCCATTGTAGTATCGGTAATAGTGGTGGAAATTTGCCAGGTCTTCTACCTTGGTCAACAAATAAACCTGATAGTGGCATTTCAACTACAAGTTCAGGTATACCACCTTTATCAAATCCACCATCCCAGAAAACTTTAATACTATTGATTAAATTGCCTGACGCAACAGCCGGTGATATGGGTGTTGGAAATTTACCTGATACTGGTTTTGGTATTCCTGGCATACCAGGTCCACCATATGTTGTCGACTTTCGTGGTTTGAATATTTCCACTTCAATCGACTTTTTCAGGGTCGTAGCAATTTCTATTAGTATTTGTTTTTCAATCATATCTTATATTATTAAACTGGCATAGATGTATTTTGACTAAAATAAAGAACATATACATTACCACCTATAACAACATAAGAAGATAGGTAAATTGTTTGATTGACTTGGAATGAACCAAACTTTCCTTGTGATGTTGGCACGATAGTAAATCCAAATGGATATGGAGATGTTGGATAATCCGTAAATAAATTAAAAGTTTGACCTTCTTTAAGATTTGTAAAAGCCAAAGTGATAGTTCCAGTTCCACCAGTAAAACTCAATTTGTAAGTTGTTGATGATAAACTACCATCAAAAGTTATAGTTGAACCGCTTGCTGGACTTCCAAGATTTATTATCGTTGGACATATCGCTCCTAATTGTGATGCTGTCGCAGAAAAGTTATTACCAGATAAAACTATTGGAATAAGTGATGTTGAATTTACTGATGTCGCTGCTGACATCGCAGATATTTTTGTTGAAGACATATTATTATATTTTTGTTATTATTATTATGGTTGTATTTCTGTTAGGACTTCCCCACTATTTTCCATTAAGATACAATATTCAACTGGTGTTGGTGTTGGTTCACCTTCATAATAATCACAAGCGTTAATATCCGTGAATATAACAATATTACAATCAAGGGCAACACCACCAACAAAATCGTTAAATCTTTCTTGGAAGGGTATTGCGTTTACTGGTAAGTTTATATCCATATAATCCCAAAGTGGGGGTGTTTGGTTCATACCCCTACGAATGTAAGATATAAACCTTCGGGCTTGAATATCCATATCACCAATCACATCAACCTGATTTGATAAGTCATCGTTGATTCTGTCGGCAAAGATAAGTGATAGGTTATAAGTGACAATATTCTCATCATATACCATATTCTGTGGTGTAACATATAAAAACGGATATGTCGGTGTTGTTCCCGTGTTACTTACATTTCCAAATTCAACAAGGTTTCCAAACCCGAATGAATTCAATCCAATACCAAATTGTGATATTTGATAATCTTTTATTAGTTGGATAATCTTGTGAAAACTTACG
>Ga0315274_10011336_pt1 | contig 12776 bp, 11 predicted proteins | sample YL17G02_20_MG_FD_203700 | JGI IMG/M metagenome (GOLD analysis project Ga0315274, IMG submission 203700) | Sediment microbial communities from Yellowstone Lake, YNP, Wyoming, USA - YL17G02_20 | ecosystem: Environmental > Aquatic > Freshwater > Lake > Sediment | place: USA: Wyoming | collected... | reverse complement strand
TGACCCAGGCAATCATGGATCCCTTTGTGGCCATTGGCCGCCATAGCCAATCGTCGCACATCGGCGACCCCGACCTGCTCGATGCGTTCCTCCAGATTTCCACGGGATTCATTGGAACGGCCTCAAACATCGATCGCACGCCGAAAGACGAATGGCTGGGGATGAGCTACGGTCCGGACAGCGCCGACGATACAAACCTCAACGGGCCGTATCCCTATACGTACGAAGCTTGCCCCTACGACCCGACTAACGGAACGGCCAGCTGGGGCGACGTCTATCGCCACGGCGGAAGAATTCCTGTGAATTTTATCGCGGGACACTCACACCAAGCAGGCTCGACGCTAACGCACGGTTCGGACTGCAGCAACAACACGCAAGGACAGGGCGATCCATACCGCTTCTCGCACTGAGGTCATCGTAAGCAACGCTTGAGAAAGAAAGAGGCGTTCGGTCAATGTCGGACGCCTCTTCTCAATTGGAGCTGCACTTATTCACGGGCAGGATGCCCGGTATGTGTTTGGCGCCTCTCTGTAGCTCAGGCCCTTGTGGCCGTTTTGTACTCTGGCCGAAAAAGCAACAATGGGCACAAGGCCCTGAGCTACAGGAAAAGCGGGTAACGTGCGCCAAACACATACGATGCTCGTGCCACCCGTTTTCTTACGCCCACAACATCGCGCCGGGCTTTTCGCTGAGGACGAGGCCCTGAAGGAACCGGACGGCCTTCATGAAGCCCTCGTGGATGGACATCAGGCCGTTCTCATCCGCTTTTCTTGTCAGCATCCTTCAGGAACTCCGCGGTTCTCTCCACAAACGCTTTCGCATGTTCCAACGCCTTGCGGGCCTGTTCCATGCGGTACGCAATCAGATCGCGCTGCAAGTCGCTGCTCATGCGGGAATCCCCTCTTCGCGGATGGTCTGGACCAAGCCGCTGACGGAGCAGCGGCCATGTTCGAACATCTCCCTTGGGAACACTACGGTGGAGATGAGCAGGTCCCGTTCGAACCCCACCTCCCACGCGATCCCACTGATCGTCTCGCGAATGTCAGAGTCCAGATTCTCCAGCACCACGCAGACGTCCAGATCGGACTCCCACGTGGCCCCGTCCCTCACGCGCGAACCGAACGCCCAAATCTGGGCCTCGGGAAATTGGAGGCGCACTTTCGCGGCGAATTCTTCGAGCACCCGGCGATCGTGTTCCTGCATCTCGAAGACCCGTCCTTTCAGCGAAATCCCGTCGTCCCGCCTCGCAGACCGACGAATCTATCCATGGCTCAAGCCCACCCCGATTGCCAGCACGAAAAAGGGGCGGACGTGGGGTCCGCCCCTGTTCTAGGACCTATAGGACGGATAGGACCTATAGGACCCATAGGACCGATAGGCACGCCTTACGCCCACCACATCGCGCCGGGTTTCTCGCTCATCATGATGCTCTGCAGGAACCGCACCGCCCGCATGAAGCCCTCGTTGGTGGACATCAGGCCGTCTTCGTGCTCGATGCTGAGGTACTCGTCGTAGCCGAACGCCCGCAGCGTCGAGAGGAAATTGGTCCAGAAATCCGCGCCGTGGCCGTAGCCGACCGTGCGGAAGACCCACGAGCGCTTCTGGATGTCGCCATAGTGCTTGGTGTCGAGCACGCCCGTAAAGGCCGTGTTGATCGGGTCTATCTTGGTGTCCTTCATGTGAATGTGGAAGATCGCCTTGGCCTTGCCCAGTTCGCGCACGGCGACGATCGGGTCAATGCCCTGCCAGAACAGATGGCTGGGGTCGAGGTTGGCGCCGATGTTCTCGCCGCAGGCGTCGCGAATCCGAAGCATCGTCTCGGGGCTATAGACGATGAAGCCCGGGTGCATCTCGAAAGCGATGCGGACGCCGTGGTCGCCGGCAAACTTGCCCATCTCTTTCCAGAAGGGGATGGCCACTTTGTCCCACTGCCATTCGAGGACTTCGAGAAAGTCGGGCGGCCAGGGACAGGTCACCCAGTTGGGCTTGGATGACTTGGGGCCTTCGCCCGGGCAGCCGGAGAAGTCAATGACCGTCTTGACCTTGAGGAGTTTGGCCAACTGGATGGTCTTCTTGAGCGTCTTCACGCTGTTGGCCGCAAACTTCTTGCTGGGATGAAGCGCGTTGCCGTGGCAGCTGAGGGCCGAGATTTCGAGGCCGCGGCTCTTGATCGCGTCGAGGAACTTCTTGCGCTCATTCTCGCTCTTGAGCATGGCGTCGAGCTTGCAGTGGGCGTCGCCGGGATAGTTGCCCGTCCCGATTTCGACCGCCTGGAGGCCGGCCTCTTGGATGTAGTCGAGCGCCTTGTCGAGAGGCTGGCCGCCGAACAAAACAGTGAGAACGCCGAGTTTCATGGTTTCCCCTCCGGTCTTGGATGATTTGGTGAATCCACGCGCAGGCCCGGAGGGACAAGCCCCCGGCTCGCTGCGACCGTATTGTGGCCTTTGACTCCGAGCCAAACCGCTTCGCATTCGATGGGCTTGTGGCACGGCTGGCGGTTTGGGTCAAGCGCAATTTTTCGAGGGGAAAAGTTGGCTTTCGATGGTCCCTCTTGATTTCAGTTCTTGAGCGGTGGAATCTGTCGTCAGGCACTTGTGCGAGGGAGCGAGGCATGGCGGCGAGAAAACGAGTGCTGCAACTGTGCGCCGTGGATTTCACGGTCAAACACTTCCTGGGCGATCTGGTCGAGTTTCTGGAGGCCAAGGGGCTGGAGGTCCACGTGGGGTGTCGGCGCGGCGAGTTCTGGAACGACCTTCTGGCGCGTCACTACCGGATGGCGGACCTGCCGTTTACGCGCGGGGCCAATCCGGTCGCCAACGCCGTGGCGCTGCTTCGGCTGTGGCGCTATCTGGCGCGACATCCCTTCGACATCGTTCACGTCCACACGCCGATTGTGGGCGTCTTGGGGCGCCTGGCGGCCAAGTGGGCGCGCGTGCCGATCCGCCTCTACACGGCGCACGGGTTCTATTTTCACGACGAGATGTCGCCGACGCTGCGGCGGTTTTGCGTGGCGGTTGAACGGCGGGCGGCGCGCTGGGGACATTTCGTTTTCACGCAAAGCGACGAAGATCGTCAGGCGGCGATCCGCGAAGGCATCGCGCCCCCCGACCGGATTGCGACCATCGGCAACGGGATAGACACGGAGCGGTTCGATCCGGCGCGAACCGGGGCGGAGGAGCAGAGGAAGTTGCGCGAAGAGCTGGGGTTGGTCGAAGACGCGCCGACGATCGGGATTGTCGCCCGCGTCGTCCGCGAAAAAGGCGTGTTCGAGCTGGCCGAGGCGGTGGCGGCGATTCGGCGCGACCTGCCCGGCGTGCGAGTCGTTCTGATCGGCGGCGCCTTGCCGAGCGATCGCGACGACTCGACGCAGGCGTTTCGCGAGCGGCTGGGCGAACTGGGCATCGCGCCGCATTTTCGCTTTGCCGGTTTTCGCAACGACGTGCCCGCGCTGATGAGTCTGTGCAACGTCTATGCGCTGCCGTCGTATCGCGAGGGGATGCCGCGTTCGATTCTGGAGGCGATGGCGATGGCGCTTCCCGTGGTGGCAACGGCGATTCGCGGCTGTCGCGAAGAGGTCGTCGAGGGCGAGACGGGCTTCCTGATTCCGCCGCGCGATAGCCGGGCGCTGGCCGAGCGGCTGCGGTGGGTGTTGAGCCGGTCCGACGAAGCACGCCGGATGGGCGCGGCCGGCCGCCGCCGGGCCGTCGAGCAGTTCGATTACCGCCTCGTCCTTGCGCGGCAGTGGACTGTCTATGAGAAGCTAATGCGGAATGACTCGAATGCGGAATGTGGAATGCGGAATGCGGAATGAGTCGAGTGCGGAATGAGTCCAATGCGGAACGCGGAATGACGCCAATGCGGAGTGCGAAGTGAAGAAGCAAGAGGCGCAGAGCCGCAGCTAAACGATAGGTTTCGCCGTGTGTGTTTGTCCGTGTTCGTCCGTGCTTGTCTGTGTTGGTCCGTGTCCCGCTGCCGGCCGACGCTGCGAGACGCCGCTTATCGGCCGGGCGCGGGAAGGCGGGGCGGGCGCGGAGGCGGCGGAATGGTGCGCGTGGCCGTGGTTGGCCGGACGGGCGGCGGCGGCAGAGGCAGGGGCTTGGGTTCGACCAACGCATCGAGCAGCCGCTGGGCCAGCACGCGGACTCGAGGCTCAGGGTCCGACTGGGCGACCGGCGCGAGGGCCTCGCGCAGGCGGCGGACGTCGGCGGCGGTCACTTCGCCGCGCACGCCTTTGCGCGGCCATTGAATGCGGGCTTCGACCTCTTCGCGGCGAATCTGGACCTTGCTGGCCGTAGTGGCCTGACTAAGCTTTTGAAGGAAACTGGAAAGATCAATGTCGGGGGTCGGTTTGACCAGGACCGACGGCGGCAGCGCCGCCTGCGCCATGTTCAGGATCGCTTCGCATCGCAACACGGAGACCGGCGACCGGAGCCACGCCAGATCCTCGGGAAAGCCGGACTCGCCCTTGGCCGAGTGCGACGTCACGGCATCGGCGACGAACTCTTGCGCTCCGTCGAGCAACCGGGCGACGACGTTCAACTTGGCCGACGTGGCGGCGTCGGCTTTGGGGCCATAGACTTTTCGAAATGAGCTCATGGCCAGTCGCTCGATGGCAATTCCCTGGACCTCCTGCGTGAGAACCAGGGCCGAGGCGCGCAGGTGGCGGCCAAACGCCATCAGGGTTCGCGCCGTCGCCAGCGCCGGTTCGCGCTGGTTGGCGGCCAGTTCGCGGCCGGCGCGCGCCGCCAACAGTCTGGCCAGCTCCTGCGTGTCGAGCAGATAGGGGAACTTGGTGGACCGGCTGAGGTCGTCGGGAAGGAACGGCAGGAAGTCGCACGACCGGCAAAGCGTGCCGGAGGCGATCTGGTCGAGGGCGGCGCGCAGGGACCGGCGTTGGAGCAAGACGTCCCACTGATCGCGATACTTCAGGCGGTCGCGGTCGGCGGCGAAGATCTCGAAGGCGCGGGTATAGGCGGCGGCAGCGTTACTGTCGCGCGTCCCGGCCGGGAAAAAGACGCTGAGATCGCCGTCGCCAAGAGGCAGGGCCGGCGACGTTGTGGGGCGAGAAGCGGCCGGGGCCGACGACGACGTGGCGGCTGGGGCAGCAGAAGAAAGCCGGGCCACCGCCATGCAACCCGCCAGAATGGCGATCGAGACCCAGGTGCGTTCGCGCCGCCATGGACAGCCCTCCCTGGCGGAGTCACAAAATCGGTTCGCCTTTGTCTTCTCCAACTTCCAACCTCCCACCGCCGACTTCCCAGGGACAGGTTGACAACCTGTCCTACTCTTCGCGCATGAGGATAATTTCGACGCGGCGATTGCGTTGGCGTCCCTCGACGCTATCGTTCGAGGCAACGGGGACCGTATCGGAGCAGCCGACCGCTTCGATGTGCTTCTGGGGCAGTTTGGCGGCTTCCATCAGGAAGCGCAACACATTGTTGGCGCGCTGCGAGGAGAGCGCCAGGTTGTCGGGAAAAGGCATGTCGCGGACCGGCTGATTGTCGGTGTGACCCTCGACGCGCAGCTGATAGCCGGGATGCTTGGCCAGGATGTCGGCGATCTGGCGAAGACGAGTCTGGCCGGCCTGGCGAAAGACCAGCGTGGACGGTTCAAAGAGCGCGTCGCTGCGAATGCGAACGGTCACCCGATCGTAGGAGCTGAGGATTTCGGCGGTCTTCTGTTTGACCTCGTCGGCCAACGCCTGCGCGAACTCGTCTTTGGCTTTCGACAGGGCCGCATCGTCGCCCTTTGACGCGCCCCGCAACGAGCCGATCTGGCCGGTCAGGCGGACGATCTCGGCCTTGTGTTTCTGACGTTCGTCATCGGCGATCCGCTTTTCCTCGGCGAGCTGTTTGCGAAGGTCGGCCACGAGGGCAGACATGGTGGTTTTGCCGTCGCTGGCGGCTTTGACGTTGCTTTCGAGCCGCGCGACCTTTTCCTCCAAATCGCTGATCGTTTGGTCGCGTTCTTCGAGGGTGGCTTTGGCTTGCTTGATCTCGCTGGAAGCCGTCTTGGCCTGTTGCTCGGCGGTTTGGCGGACACGCTCGGCGGTCTGGAGCTGACTCTTGAGGCCTTCGATGTCGGTGCGGGCGGCGGTTAGGTCTTTTTCCGTCTGGCTCTGGGTAGTCTTGAGAGCGGTGAGGTTTTTCTCGGTCGTCGTGATGCGGCCCTGGGCGGCCTCGGCCTCTTTGGACATCTTGGAGGTCTTGTTCAGTTCGCCTTGGAGGCGAAGCGTGAGTTCGTTGAGGTCGGCCTCGAGTTTGCGTTCGCGGTCGGTGCGGATGCCCGTGAGTCGGCGTCGTTCCATCTCCCAGGTCTTCATCTGCTTCTGGAATTCCTCATTATCTTTCACCTTTTGTTCCAAGAGTTTGTCGTAAGCGTCCTTCCATTCGCGCAGCTTGTTGTCCATGTCGGCAATGGTCTGGTCCTGATAGTCCACCTTGGCCTGAAGGTAGCTCAGCTCAGAACAGGAGGAGAACAAGCCGGCAGCCACCGTTGCGGCCAGCAGAAGAACCCGTGTCCGGGTGGGCGGCCGGACAAGCCGATTTCGGACAACCCGTCTCATGGCCAAAGCCTCCGGCAAGGATAGGGCATTCCGCATTCGGATCACTCCGCACTCAGGACTCAGCACTGCTGTTATCACCACTTTCGATAGCGCCAAAAGGCAACAAGACTCATCACGGAAAACACAGCCAGACCCATGATAATCCAGAAGGCATGGGGATAGCCGGACATGGGGATCGTCACGTTCATCGAAAACGCGCTGACCACCAGAGTCGGGACCATGATGGCGATCGTGATGATGTTGAGGGTCTTCATAAGAACGTTGAGGTTGTTGCTGACGATCGAGGCGCGGGCGTCCATCAGGCTGGCCAGAATGTTGGAGTAGATGTCCGCTTGCTTGTAACATTGGTTGTTCTCGATCAGAATGTCGTCGAGAATCTCGATTTCCTCGGGGCTGAAGCCGATCTTGACCGCGCTGTTTTTCAGTTTTTCGAGCAGCGCGCCGTTCGAGTTGATGGAGTTGACATAGTAAACCAGACTCTTTTGCAGTGTGAACATGTTGATGAGGTGCTTGTTGCCCATCGAGGTATTGATCTCTTTTTGCAGATCGTCCGAGATCATGCTGATGACCTTAAGGTGCTCGCGAAAATGGATGATGGAACGCGCGATCAATTTGAGGATGAGGTCGCCGAGCGAATGGACGCGGGCCATTTGCACGTTGTCGAGCAACGGCGCGTCTTCGGAGACGACGATGACCAGGCGATCCTTGAACAAGAAGGCGCCGGCCGAGGAGACCTTGAAGAAGAACTGGTCGGCGCCCGAGTAGTTTCGGGGGCGCTTGAAGATGATGGCGGCATGGTCGGGCTCGAATTCGAGACGGGAGAGTTCATCGGGGTCGAGCGCCGAGTTCAGGGTATGGTCGTCAATCTTAAGTTGCTCGATGAGGTGCTTCTTTTCGTTCTCATCGGGATTGGCGAAAATGGTGATCGAACCCTCTTCGCCCTGGGTTTCCACGAGTTTGCGGTCGGCAATCCGATACGTTCTCCGCATGATCCACAACTCACTTCCCGACGAGCCGATTTGTCTTTTGGACAGGCGGACAGGCTCTCGCCCGCCGCTCGACGTTTATCTCCGGTTACAATAGGGAAGCCCTGTCGCGGAAAATCAAGCGCGAAAAGCGGCGTCTGCGAACCAATTCGTGGGGCGAGTGGCCTCCTGCACGAAATGAAAAATACCTCCGGGGGTTTTCTTGCTTGCAATTCAACCTCGGCGATCCTATACGAGCCGTCATGAGTCAGAGACCCAGAGAGCCGCTTATGAGGTTTCGCCACACCCTGAGAGGTGCGAAAACACGGGAGCTACGTCCGGTTTCCGGACTTCATTTTCACTTAGGAGGAAGAGGAAAATGAGAGCCACACAGAGAACCCGCGTCAGAACAGCCGTGTTCCTTTGCATCGCCGCAATGGCGGGGCCGGTTTTCGCCGCGCCGATGGGCACCGCTTTCACCTATCAGGGGCAGTTACAGCGAGGCGGCGCCCCCGCGAGCGGGAGTTTTGATTTTCGCTTCAAACTCTTCGATGCCTCCAGCGGCGGGGCGCAAATCGGCGGCGATGCGCTCCGTCCTGCCGTCGCCGTCAGCAACGGGCTTTTCACGGTCAATCTCGACTTCGGTGCGACGGCTTTCGGCGGCTCGGCCCGCTTCCTTCAAATCGAAGTCCGGCCCGCCGGCGCCGGCGCCTATACGCTCCTGACGCCTCGACAGGAAATGAAGCCGCAGCCTCATGCCCTTTTCGCGGCCACTGCGGCCAATGCCGCCAATGCAACGAATGCTGCCCATGCCACCAATGCCGATAATGCGGCCAATGCCGCCCATGCCGCCAACGCCGATAACGCCACGACCGCTTCGTATGCCCGGAAGATCCCATTGGCCGGAACCGGCGCCACCACGGCCGCCGCCCGAAGCGATCACAACCATTTCGGGAACTATTGGCCCGGCACGACTTCCAGCTATGGACTTTATGTCGACAACGGCACCGGTGCGGGCGACGGGGTTCGCGCTTTCACAAGCGCCACGCTTTACAATTATGCGGCCTTCTACGGAGTTTGCAATTCGACCGGCTCGGGCGTATTTGGCATGAGTAGCGGCGGCCGGGGGGTGTATGGGACAAGCACCAACGGCGACGGCATCGAGGGGACAACGGTCAATGCTGGAAAGAGCGGCGTGTATGCCCACAGCACAAACGGTTTCGGTATCACAGGCGACAGCACGAACAATGTCGCGATCCTCGCGCGGAGCACTAACGGTGACGGAGTCGAGGGGACGACGACAAATGGTGGGAAGAGCGGCGTTTACGGCCATAGCACCGCCGGCATCGGCGTGACCGGCATCAGCACCAATAACCATGGCGTTTATGGGTATAGCGCCAGCACCTATGGCGACGGTGGGTACGCCGGCTATTTTTACGCCGCAAACTATCGCGCGCTTTACGCCAGCTCCGCTTCGGGTCGGTATGCTGGCTATTTTGAGAATCGCGGCGGCAGCCTCCAGCCAGGTTTGTATGTTGACGGCACTCTCTACGTCACGGGAGCCAAGACGGGCTATGTCGTGGACACCGCCATCAACGACGGCCCTGACTCTCTTGAAACCGGCGATCTTGTCGTCATTGTCGGCGCCGATACGCCCGTTGCCGGCGAAGTCCCGGTCGTCAAAGTCCGCAAATGCACCCAACCGCAAAGCGCGGCGGTCATGGGCGTGGTGGACCAGCCGGTCCGGGTGAGCAACGCTGAAGCCGGGCCGGAAAAGGAGCTTCCCGGGCCTTCCGCTCCCACAGCGCTCGCGGCCAACGGCAATGCGATTGCGACGCAGCGGTATTTGTCGGTCGTCACCCACGGCGCGTTCAAAACCGTCAAGGCCGATGTCTCCGGCGGGCCAATCAAGCCTGGCGATCTTCTGGTGGCTTCTCCCACGGCAGGCTGCGCGATGAAAGCCTCGTCGCCCGCCCCCGGAACCGTCATCGGCAAGGCCCTGGGCGAACTCGCCACGGGCACCGGTGCGATTCCTGTGATGGTCACACTGCAATAAGGAGGCAGGTCGCATGAAACGACAATCCATGACTTGGCAAAGAGCTCTGCTGGCCGCCGTCGCCGTCCTGCTGGTGGTGGCCATAGCGGTGGCGGCGGTTCCGCTGTTCAATCTCTCGTGGTGGACGGTGGATTGCGGAGGCAGCGTGAACGTGATGGCGGGCGGCGCCTTTTCGCTCAGCGGCACTGTCGGCCAGCCCGACACGCTCAAGATGACCGGCGGCGAATACGTCCTGCAGGGCGGCTTCTGGGCCGTCGGCCCGCCCGGCCCAACCGGCACGCGCGGGTGGGAATACTATCGCTGAGACGAAGACAAGAGGCGCGCCGCTCCAGGCGCACCAGAAGGGGCTACCGAAGCCCGTCAAGAAGCAGCTACTCAAACCCGGATCGTTGCTTGATCTTCGGGAGTTTGGTCTGTAAATGCAACGAGGGGGACCGTAGGGGATTCGCCGCGGGGACGGGTCTGGCGGGTGATCCGTCGCCACGCTTCAACGTGGTGGAGGGCGACGCGATCCCAGGTCCAACCCTGCACATAGCGGCGGGCGTTCTCGCCCAGCGCACAGCGCAGCTGGGGCGACCGTTCGAGGGCGTACAAGTACCGCACCAGTTGGCTGTGCTCGGCCTCGGCGACGTCGGTTTTCCAACAGACCGTGTCGGGGAACTCGAGGAATTGCGCAATCCCGGAGACGATGATCGGCTTGCCCAGGTACATCATGCGCAGCAGGACGGCCGAGGTCTCGCCCAGTGTCGGATAGCGCAAGTTCAGACAAACGTCCGAGATGTCCAGAATGTCGTAGAGTTCAGCCATTCCGACGTAGCCGAGGAATCGGACGAAGCCGTTGAGGCGCAACTCGCCGACCAACTGGTGGAGTCGGCGGAAGTACTGCGGATCGGTGGCCTGGCCGACCAGACAGAGTATGGCGTTGGGGACACTGTCCACGATCTCAGCGAAGGCGTGAAGAATGGTGGTGAGGCGTTTCGGCGGCGTCAGGTTGCCGGCGCAGGTGACAACAAACGCCTTCGGGGAAATGTGATAGCGCCGGCGGACTTCCTCCCGCGCCGGGATTTGCTTTCGCGGATCGTGGTCCACGCCGAACGGAACGACCTCCACGGGTTTGTCGGCAAACCGGCGATGGATGCGGCTGCGGCTCCACTGCGAGTGGACGACGACCCCCAGCGACCGCTCAATCAGGCGTTCGTTGAGCGGATGGTCGAGCACGTTGAGGTGCTGGAAGATGTGTTCGAGCGGCATGCTGTGGGGGAACGAAAGGCCGTAGTAGCGCTCGATGTCGTCGCGGGTTTCGAGAAACGAGAACCGCCGGTTGGCCAGCGGGGCGAACAGGCGCAAACTGTAGTCGTGCAACATAACGATGCCCGGATAGGCCGTCGCCATGCGGTATTGGCGCCCGTGAAGGACGTTGTTGCCCATGTGATAGACGACCAGATCGTAGGGGTGGTCGTGGTGGAAGCGGCGAAAGTCGCGCGAGGAGTGCCAGACGATGTTCTCGCGGATTTCGGGATAGACCGGCACGATATCGTCAAGGAACAGCTCGAGTTGCACATGTTTGGCCAGCTCTTGCACCAGGCTCTCGTTGTAGTCGGCGATCCCCGAGACCTGCGGCGGGAGAAGCGTGAAATAGGCGACGCGGTCGGTGGGAGAAGTCGGACCTGTCAGACCGGTCGGACGCGTCGCACTGAGATCGCCGCCGCCGGGGCCTTGTTCGCTGCCTCTTCCTTCTTGCCGCTCCCTTCTCACCTCTTGTTTTTCGCGCCCTGTTTCCCGGGCGGCAATTTGGTTCAGAAACGTTTCCGCCCGTTCGAGAATGCGTGGCCAGCGGTAGAACTCGACGCGGCGGCGACCTTCTTCCACCAGTTCGCGCCGCAGGCTGCCGTCGTGGAGAACCGCCTGGATCGCCTCGGCGAAGAGGTCGGCGCGCATGGGGTCCGCATAGCGGGCCGCCTCGCCGCAGACCTCGCGGAAAACGGGGATGTCGCTCGCCACAATCGGCGTTCCGGCGGCCATCGCTTCGATCAGGGGGATTCCGAACCCCTCGTGGAGCGAAGAAAGGACCAGCGCCGACGCGCCTTGGTAGAGGCCGCGCAAGGTCTCCTCGTCCACCGCATCGGTCAGGACGATTTCCGAGGCAATTCCCAGCTGCTTGGCCAGCGCGAGGAAATCGGTTCGCGAACAAGCATCGAGTTTGCAGACCACGACCAGATTGTGGCTCTTGCGATCGGCCGGCGGCAGCTCGGCGAAACTCCGAAACAGCGTCTCCCAGTTCTTGCGATAGTGATAGCCGGAGACGCTGAGGACGTAGGGCAAACCGATGGCGCACTTCTCGCGCACCTGTCGCATCGTGGCCGCCGACAGCGGGTGGAAAAACTCTTCGCCGATCCCGACCCCCAGGGCGTGGACCCGTTCGGCGCGAAGTCCCAGGAGCCGGCAGACTTCCTCGCGCGTGAATTCGCTGTTGGTCAGGCAGTAGTCGTAGTCCTTGAGCACTTCGAGCCGCAGGTCATAGAGGTGCCACGCAAACTCGCTCATCTGTTCGGGATGCGATTGTCGAAAGACCAGCGGGATGAGATCATGGACGAGCGCCACGACGGGAAAAGGGGCGCCGTCGGGAATCAGGATGTCGGGCATCAAAGGACTGGTCACCAGGTAGAAATCCAAATCCTGCATCCGGGGCGACCAGGCGAACGGCGCGAGGATGCCCTCGGAAAGATAGGCCAAGCGTTCGTGTGGGAGATCGAACTGGCGGTATTCGAAGTTCTCGACCGCTGTACAGGTCAGGCTGTGAGGCGGCTGGTCGCCAAAACCGAACCCGACAATGCGGTGTTGGGGGGACAGGCGCGCCAGATTCTCCACAATGCCGCGGGCATAGCGACCGATGCCGCGGTCGGCTTCGGGAGTCTCGAGAGTCTGGAGGTCAATTCCGATAATCAAAGGGGCCAGCCTTTTCTGGCATGAGCGGTTTCCTGGAGCTGATTTGACAGGTGGCCAACCCGTCCTACATCCGTCCCGGCTCTCGCTTCTCACTTCTGTTTTCGGCGGCGGCGCTTTCGCGGCGGCGACCAGTCCACCTCGCCGGTCAACTCCCGAATCGAGTCGCGACAGAGAACCAGGATGTGATCTGCCGCGACGGCGCGGCCTTTCCTCTCGTCGTGGATTGTGTCCGCCCGTCGTCGTT
>Ga0315274_10011332_pt1 | contig 12777 bp, 12 predicted proteins | sample YL17G02_20_MG_FD_203700 | JGI IMG/M metagenome (GOLD analysis project Ga0315274, IMG submission 203700) | Sediment microbial communities from Yellowstone Lake, YNP, Wyoming, USA - YL17G02_20 | ecosystem: Environmental > Aquatic > Freshwater > Lake > Sediment | place: USA: Wyoming | collected... | reverse complement strand
CGGGCCTTTCCCTTGGCAAGATAGAGGACAAGATGGGCTTGCGCGCCTCCCAGATAGGCGAAATCATTCTTGACAAGGTGAGAGTGCCTCGGGACAACCTGGTTGGAAGCCCGGGCACCGGGTTTCTGATAACCGTGCAGACCTTGGATATGAGTCGCCCCTGTGTAGCTACCCTAGCCGTAGGAATAGCCCGGGCTGCTTATGAGACGGCGCTGGACTACGCCAAACAGCGGGTGCAATTCGGACGTCCCATCTTTGAGAACCAGGCGATATCTTTTTCCCTGGCCGACATAGCCACGGCCATAGACGCTGCCCGCCTGTTGGTGTGGCGGGCATGCTTCCTTATTGATAGCGGCGGTGAGTTCACCAAGGAAGCCTCGATGGCAAAGCTTTTCGCCTCTGAGACGGTGGGCTGGGTATGCTCACGGGCTATGCACTTTCTCGGAGCCTATGGCTACAGCCGTGATGCGATGGTAGAGAAGTATCTTAGGGACGCTAAAGCATTGCCCATCATTGAAGGCACCAGCGAGATTCAGCGCCATACCATCGCCGCCGAGCTTTAATGCAAGCACACTAGCCCAGACCAGCCAATGCCAGGACGAGTGTCACTCATGCTTTATCTCCCCACGATTCACTATTTCTTGCGCTCTTCTACTCGCAGTTCCATAGCAATATGCCCCCAACCTCCACATTGCACCCCCACATCGGAGCAGCCTGCTCTCTTGAATCGCATCTCATTGGGGTCAACACCAGCATAGAAGAGCTCACTTGATGCCTGAATTAACGCTCCCACTGGGCTCAGGGCGGCGATGCAGATTCTCTTGGGACAAAGCTTGGTTAAAAGGTTGCCTGACCCGTCGAAATAGAACTTATCCCCCACCTTATGCTGACTGTTGCATCCGTGTGATTCCACCACCTCCACAATCATGGTCTTGTTCATCAATGCCGGCGCCTTGGAGATAACATCTTGATTTCTGGGATTTTCCCTGAATTTCTTCATTTCTGCATCGGTATAACCCAGATGCTTTTGGTAAAAGTTCCATGTGTCTTCATTGACTTTCATATTTTTACCTCCTTTAATTATCGAAACTAAAGAGAATTATACTAAATAAGAGTCGAAGGCTAAACATGTCAGATATTAGTAGGTGTTTCTTACATAAGGACTTGCCACCGGATGTACAATTTCGGCGCCGATAAATTGCTGGCTCGGCAGCAGGGTTTTCGCTTGCTCGGCTATTACCGAATAGACATCCAATTTATCCAGCTCGGAGACGACGAAGTCGGGATTGAGAATGGTCAGGTTTAAGTTGACTATGATACCCAGGAGAATTAAGGCAGTGAACAATAAGGAAGAAAAGACGCCTGAGAAAAAGCCCCTGACAACGCTCATGTTGAACTATCGGCTAATTATCAACTATAGGCACTTTTGGAGTCAACTTAGCCAGAGGACTCACCAGAGAGATTCTTCGCTTCGCTCAGAATGACAGGCGAGTAGCGTTAAATAAAATATCAATGCAAGCCTGCTTCTTTCGCCTTTCGCTTCAACTCGTAAAGCTTGGTGATGGCTTCAAGTGGAGACATGGAGTCGATATCGAGCTGGCTGATTTCTTCTATAAGTGGTGACTTATCACCAAAGAGGGGAAGCTGCTGGGTTGGCTCTTTTTTAGGTCGGATGGCTTTATGCTGCTTCTGCCGGGGCTGACTACTTTCCAGTCCAGCCAGAACCTCCTGAGCCCGGTGCACCACCGATGCCGGCAGTCCTGCCAGTTGGGCTACGTGAATGCCATAACTCTTATCAGCACCACCGGGGACGACTTTGCGCAGGAAAATAACCTTGCCCTCCTCTTCAGTCACCGCCACGTTAAAATTCTTAACCCGAGGCAAGAAGCTTGCCAGCTCCACAAGCTCATGATAATGGGTGGCGAAAACGGTCTTTGCCCTGAGCCTGGGGTGATTGTGGATAAACTCGGCTACCGCCCAGGCGATGGAGAGCCCGTCATAAGTGCTCGTACCCCGCCCGATTTCATCGAGTATAATCAGCGACTTTGGACTGGCATTATTGAGTATGTTAGCAGCCTCTATCATCTCCACCATAAACGTTGACTGCCCGGCAGCCAAATCTTCCTGGGCACCGATTCTGGTAAAGATACGGTCAACGATGCCTATGGTCGCTATATCAACTGGAACAAAACTGCCAATCTGAGCCAGCAAGACAATCAGCGCCACCTGCTTGAGATAGGTGGATTTACCCGACATATTAGGGCCGGTAAGGATAATGAGCTGAGTATCCTTGTTACATAGATAAGTATCGTTAGGCACAAAACCATCACCGCTCAAGCTCCTCTCCACCACCGGATGACGCCCTCCTTTAATGGTTATGGCTTCGTCGGCAGTCAGATCCGGCCTGACATATCTATATCTGACTGCCACCTCAGCTAAGCTGCAAAACACATCGATCTGTGCCAGAGCCTTGGCTGAAGATAATATTCGCTCGCCGACGCTGGCTATTTGCTGGCAGACCTGTCGGAAAATCGTTGCTTCAAGCTCGACTATCCTGTCTTGGGCATTGAGAATTACCGACTCATACTCCTTAAGCTCCGGAGTAAAAAACCGCTCTCCGCCGGTTAATGTCTGCTTTCGGATATAACTTTCAGGCACAAGACCCAGATTAGACTTGGATACCTCGATGTAATAGCCGAAAACCTTGTTATAGCCTACCTTCAAAGACTTAATGCCGGTGTGCTCTCGCTCCTGCCGCTCCAGGTTTGCCAGATAGCGTTTAGCCTCCGATGACGCCTGCCGAATCTCGTCCAGTTCGTGAGAAAAGCCAGCTCTTATGACACCACCGTGTTCCAGACTGGCACCAGGCTCATCGACAATCGCCTGTGCAATTAAGTCCATGACATCAGGACACGGCTTCAATTCAGCACTCAACAAGGCTGGAAAACCTTCAACTTCTTCTACTTCTGCCTTCACCTCAGACAGTTTCTCGAGGCTGAAGCGCAGCGCCACCAGGTCCCTGGGAGTAGCTGTGCCGCCTCTTATACGATTAACCAGCCGCTCCAGGTCAGCAATGTCTCCGAGAAGTGACATGACCTTGTGACGAACCAGCGTATTCTCGCAGAACCAGGCTATAGCCTCTTGCCGACTAACGAGTTGATTTATGTCAAGTAGCGGCTGCCCCAGCCATTTCTTTAGCAGTCTGCCTCCCATCGCCGTTTCAGTTAAATCAATTACGGAGAGCAGAGAGCCGGAACTGGCTCCCCAGCGAGCGCTGGCAAAAAGCTCAAGGTTGTGCCTGGTATGGGCATCGAGGACCATGAAGGACTGAGTCGAATAGGTAGCCAGATGGTCCAATTGCCCCAGCGCCGCCTTCTGGTTCTCCTGCAGATAGTGGACAATGGAGCCAGCCGCCCTCATAGCCAGAGGTAAGTGAGCACAGCCATATCCCTCAAGGGAAGCAACGGCGAAGTGGTCAATTAAAGTTTGATGTGCAGTTTCTAAATCAAACCAGTAATCATCGAGCCTTGTCACTGAGGTTGGCAACGTCAAACCACCAGCATCCAAGCTCTCAGGAAGGAGAAGCTCAGCCGGGTGAAGACGCTCCAGTTCATCAGAAATTTGACTAGCCGGAAGTTGAGTGGTGGCAAACTCACCGGTGGTTATGTCCACATAAGAGATCCCCGCCTCTTCACCTTGAATAACCAGGCTGACCAGATAGTTATTGCTCTTATCCGAAAGAAGCCCCGGTTCAACCACCGTCCCCGGCGTTACCACGCGGATAACCTCACGCTCCACAAGTCCCTTACCCGGCGGGGTCATCTGCTCACAAATAGCCACCTTATAGCCTTTATTGATGAGCTTAGCCAGGTAGTTATCGAGAGCATGGAAGGGAATCCCCGCCATGGGCACCCGCTGCCCCTTCCCCATCTCCCTGGAAGTTAAGGTGATCTCCATCTCTCGGGCAGTGATTTTAGCGTCATCGTCGAAGGTCTCGTAGAAATCACCCAGCCGGAAAAAGACTATGGTCTCAGGGTAGCGCTGCTTAATTTTAAGATATTGCCGCCTGAGAGGAGTTATCGTCATGTCCCACCCGCCCCTATTTTACTACTTCCCCCACCGACGGCAAAGGTATTGTACTCGTTCAGTACATCAGTGACATTTCGCTTATTTGCATTTAGCATGTAGCCGCGGGGCTTTAGCCCCGCCCAGTGCGACCCTAAAGGGTCGCAGCTACATCTTGGGATAAATAAACGCATAATTGTGGAGCTGTTTACAGGGACTGCTCATGGCATAGAAATAGGCCGTCAAAGCCTGGGCTTGCAGATTATCTCTTTCACTCTGAGGGAGAAGGCATCATGAGCATGGGCTGGTTTAACAACGATGGCTGTATCGGCCCCTCTTGCCGTCCCAGCTATTGCTATGACCTCCTCATCCGGGCTTATAAGTCCAGCGTCGGCGGCCATAAGGCTTATTTCAATAGCTACCTTCATCCCCTGGCCGAACATCCTCAACGTATTGGCCATGAAATCCCCGAGGACATGAGTGTTAAAAGACCTTCTTACGGCATGAGCTATGCCACCAAAGGCATGGGCGCCAGTGAAAATCTCCGCCCCCAGCTTCTCTATTCTTGCCTTGTTTTCAGAAGTAAGTTCCTGAGTGCCCGGAGCCTTGAAGCCAGCGGTGTGGGATACCACAACAACTTTATAGTCCTTGAACTCTTCGGCAGCCTTAACCCCAGTGCCACCCGTCGTTGAAGCCACCACAATTCTCTTTATACCGAGCTCCTCAGCCCTGATTTTGGCTAGCTTCAATGTCTCCTCCGTATTGTCAGGACCGAGAGAATTGAAATAAACAATACTGGCTTCTCTTACCATGTCCACCCCTTTCAGAACAGAGAACTGGCTCACACTTGAAACAAACACCGCTATTCTACCTTGAAAGATGCACTGCCTTTTTCCTGGTCATCTACATATACAACTACCTTGTAGTTCCCCTTCGGCCACCTGTAGTCAGCTATAGGAGGACGGTTGTAAGCTGCTGCAGTGTAACCATGGCCCTCCTCCATAATAGTTCCAGTCTGCGTCTCCATCACATAGTCTTGACCGATTTCGGCCTCGACTTCAGGGTCACCTCCCACATATATCCATTCTGCCCTTACTTTGCTGCCAACTGGAAAACCGGATAGCTTAAACGAACAGTAAAACCCATCAGCGTCGGTAGCAAAAACACTAGTGGGATTGAGCGGTCGATCATTCTGATCCACGGCTGTTGCCATTGTAACCTCGCTTATGACGCCGTCAGATGGGCTAGTTCCCTTTACGCCCCCGAACCACTGGTCTCCTACATCTTGCGCTCTATTGACTACCTGCTGAAGACACGTTTCAATATTTCCACAGCCCCCCAGTAACAAAGCCACCAGACCTAGCGCTATAATAACGCAAACTACCAACCAATAACTATTATTCTTAAAATTCATAGATGCCCTCCACAATATGCCTTTTTAGATGAGTTTCAGCACAGACAAAAAATATTAAAGCTTATGCTCACTTTTGTCAAACTGTGATTTATCCACTTTTTTAAAAAATTAAGATTAAACCCCCCAAAAAATATTGACAAACTGAAAAAAGTATGTTAGCGTATTAATGAAAAGTATTTCATTTATGATGTTTCATAATTTACTCAGCATTCTATTATAATAAATTGAGGAGAATCAATAGATGACAGAACTAACAGCGATAAAAAACCAAGTCGAGGAAGAAGAACCTCCCGGCATCACCACCACAAGAAATGAAGTGGTGGCTGAGGAAGAAGAACCTCCAGGTAAGACGGCCGTTACCGATGGTACGGCCGTCATCAATAGAAAAAGGTTCTTTTTCCATATTCCAGAGGAAAATTGGAACGACTGGAAATGGCAATTCCGTAACCGCATTACCACCGTTGAAGAACTAGTAACTTTTATCCCTCTTTCAGCCAAAGAAAAAGCTCAGCTCAAATTAGTAACCGCAAAATATCCTCTTTCAGTAAGTCCATATTATCTCTCCCTAATCAACATATACGATCCTGACGACCCTATCAGGAAACAAGCAATACCTTCTTTCGAAGAGGTAACCCTCGGCAGCATAGGTTTTGAAGACCCACTTGGAGAAAAAAGAGACTCCGTGGTCCCAGGTCTAGTCCACCGCTACCCAGACAGGATATTGATGGTGCTCACGGACATCTGTCCCATGCTTTGTCGCCACTGTACACGGAAAAGAGAATGGCACAATGGCGGCTGGGTACGCACCCCGGGCGAAATCAAGACGATGCTAGACTACATCCGCAGGCACAAGCCCATCAGAGACGTCATTCTCTCCGGCGGTGACCCCTTAACTCTTTCCACACGCCGCTTAGAAGATGTCATTTCCAAATTGAGGCAAATAGACCATATTGAGATAATCCGCATCGGCACCAGATTCCCCGTGGTGCTGCCGCAGCGCATAGATGACGAGTTGTGCAGCATGCTGTCAAAGTACGGGCCAATATGGCTTAACACTCAGTTCAACCACCCTCGTGAGCTAACGCCTGAATCAGCGGCAGCCTGTGATCGTCTCCTGCGGGCTGGAGTCCCGGTAAGCAATCAATCTGTGCTCCTTCGTGGTATAAACGATAATGTGGAAACACAGACAAAACTCTGTAATGGACTCCTTAAGATAAAGGTGCGCCCCTACTATCTTTTCCAGTGCGACGAGGTTCAGGGAACGGAACACCTGCGCACCCCTGTAGAAACCGGAATCAAAATAATAGAGGGCATGCGTGGCCATACCTCAGGCTTGGCCATCCCTACCTTCGTTATAGACCTACCCGAGGGCGGTGGCAAAGTTCCTCTCCAGCCGAACTATGTGTTGACGCAAACAAAGGAAGACATGGTATTAAGAAATTATCAGGGACGCTTCGTCTGGTACCGGAACCCTAGAGACAAAGCCGGTTCCGAGCCAGCCGGCGAAGCAGCATTGGCCAGCAATCCGCCTACTGAAATGCCTGACGAAACAGAGCGTCAGCTCCAACCAGTGAGAGTCAGAAGTGAAAATAGGTCTCGCATACGACCTTAAGGAGGCGGTCGGCGCTGCACCAGGCTGCCCCGAGGACGCCCTCGAGGAGTATGACTCACCTGAAACAGTGGAGGCTATTGCCACTGCATTAGAGACCGAGGGGCACTCGGTGGTCAAGCTGGGTGGCGGCAGAGAGTTCATAAATAAAATTCTCCAGAATAACGTCGACTTCGTCTTCAACATCTCCGAAGGGCTGGGCAACTATCGAAGCCGAGAGGCTCAAGTACCCGCCGTCCTGGAAATGCTCGATATACCTTATTCTGGCTCAGACCCCCAGTGCCTGGCAATATGTCTGGATAAACCCTTAACTAAGAGGTTGGTGGCAACTGCAGGAATTCGCACCCCAAGATCGCAGTTGGTTACGGATTACAACCAGTTAAAAGAAATACCCCTCGACGGGTTCCCGCTGCCCGCTTTTGTCAAGCCGGCCTACGAAGGTTCAAGCAAGGGCATTCGCCTTGGTTCCCGGACTGAGACTGCGGCACAAATAGCCGAAGTAGCAGCAGAACTTCTTGAGCACTACAGGCAGCCGGTGATGGTAGAGGAATTCATCGCCGGTGATGAGGTGCCGGTGGGCATGGTCGGTAATTCCCCAGCGAAGGTTCTAGGCATAATGCGTGTTGTAGCCAAGAAAAGTAGTGCCTATTTTATCTATTCGCTTGAAGTAAAACGGGAATGGGAGCAATTGGTAGACTACGAATGTCCCGCCCAGCTGGAGACAGGCATCCTAGAGGAAATTGCGAATTCAAGCCTCAAGGTTTTCAAGGTTTTGGGCTGCCGTGACTTTGCCAGGCTTGACTTCAAACTCAGCTCCGAAGGGGTGCCCTACTTCCTGGAGATAAATCCGCTGGCAGGGCTCAACCCGAAGAGCGGTGACCTGCCCATTATGGCATACAAACTGGGCTGGAGCTATCAGACTCTCATTTCAACTATACTCAATGCCGCCTTGCAAAGGTACCCACAGTGTGTCCGAGAATAACGATTATCTATAATGAGCCTAACCCTGACCTTTATGGGAACATTGTAGAAAAGAAAGCATCTCTCGCTATTCTCGACGGAGTGGAGGCAATCCACCAAGCCCTGACTGAGTCTGGATACCCTGTTGCTCGCCTACCCCTGCTACCACCACTCGAGTCAGCCAGAGAAAGCCTAAAAGGCTTAGAAGCAGACTTGGTGTTCAATCTCTTCGAAGGCTTTGATGGCAACCCAGAAACTGAGGCTTATGTGGCTGAGTTTCTTTCTGAGCTGGGATTAACCTGCACCGGTTGCCCTGGAACTGCCTTGTCCCTGGGATTAGACAAAATAAAAACAAAGGCACACCTAGCAGCAATAGGGATAGACACACCCAAGTACCAGCTGTTAGGCCCCAAGGCCACATCTTTGTTTCACCTGGACTATCCCTGCATCGTGAAACCGTACGCCGAGGACGGAAGCAACGGCATATCAGAAGAAAGTGTGGTTCACGACTTCGCCTCACTGGAAAAACAGGTAACAACGCTAAGTAAGTGTTTTGGGAGAAGAGCACTGGTGGAGGAGTTCGTTGATGGCCGTGAATTCAACGTCACCGTCCTAGGAGCCAGGGAGCCCAAGGCCCTACCCATCTCCGAAATAGTATATTCATTGCCGCCTGAGATGCCCAGGATTCTCACCTTCTCCGCCAAATGGGACTCACAAAGCATCTATTTCGAGCATACCAAAGCTGTCTGCCCGGCCAAAATAGACATTGAGCTACGAGAGCGCATCATTCAGACTGCTCTCCTCTCTTTCAGGCTGCTGGGCTCTCGCGGTTACGCCAGGATAGATTTTCGCCTGGATACCAAAGAGCAGCTGAAAGTCATAGAGCTAAACCCCAATCCTGATATATCCCCTGACGCCGGTGCCGCGCTTCAAGCTCAGGCTGCCGGGATGACCTATAACCAGTTTATTGAACAGATTGTGCAGCTTGCTCTTGAGAGAAGATGAGAATGAGACCAAAAGTCAGGCCGATGACCGACGAAGACAAACCAGCCATAATTCAAATGTTACGGAATATTCCGGAATTCAAGCCGGTCGAGGTAGATATAGCCGAGGAGGTTCTTGATAGCTACCTGTGCGACTCGATTCGGTCGGGCTACCATGTCTTCGTGGCAGAAGTCGGCTCATCAATTGCTGGATATATTTGCTATGGGCCCACCCCACTGACTGAAGGTACCTGGGACATATACTGGTTGGCAGTAGTTCCAGATCAACAAAGCCAAGGCATAGGGAAAGCCCTGCTGACTTTCGCCGAGGGTAACATTAAAGAAACGAAGGGCAGGCTGGCTCTCATCGAGACATCTTCCAAGCCAGAATACGAGGCAACAAGACGCTTTCACCGAGCACAAGGCTACGAACTGGCTTGCCGCATTGCCGACTTCTATGCGCCCGGCGATGATAAACTTGTCTTCCAGAAACGGTTAAGTTAAGCTATACTTCAGAACAGGTCAACAAGAGATTTTCCCGATTACCGCCTGTCATTGCGAGATACAGAGTGCCGGGCAATCTCAGTTCTCTCTTTCTGTCGTTGCCAAGAGCGTGAGTGATGTGGCAGCCTGGTGGGCAGACCTGTAGGGACAGACCTTCAGGTCTGTCCGCTTCAAGGTTCGGACAGGTCTAAAGACCTGTCCCTACGAGATTCTTCCCTTCACTTCGTTCAGGCTCAGAATGACGGCCTAGATTATTAACAGGCTGTCCGAAAATGTAGTCCCGACCCTTTAGGGTCGGGCTCCCGAGGCTAAAGCCTCGGGGCTACATGTTTAATGTGTATCACCAATGAGCTATAATTTTCCCCACAAAGTGGGAAAGACAGATTGCCAGTTAGAGTTTTCGGACGGCCTCTTAAACGCTCTTTGAAAGGTCAACATGAAGTCAAGCTTTTGGGACTATAAGGAAAACAACTGGCAGCCATTCGTCGCTGGCATCATCGCCGGCTTCATTCTGGTTGCCATCATATTTGCCTTACCGCTCAAGACCACCTCCACTGAGACTACAGAGACCTATTACACTACCGAAATAAAACAGGAACCATATATGGTGATTGAACCGTATGTAACCAGAGAAGTCTACGAGCAAACTAAAGTCTTCGCCGATGGGTACTATAAAGTTGTTCCCAGCGGGATTATAATACCTGTTTACATTGACAGACCTGATGCCCAGCTTATTGGTAAATTCGAAAATCCAATTCCTGGCAGCTTTGTAATCCTTGCCACTCCGAATCGTATAATTTGGGAAACATTTGGCTCCCGAGGCAACATTGATATGCCGATTGCACCCGGACAATACCGGGCTAGATTTCAGGAGAACATAATGTGGGGAGAGGATTGCTATATCTATCTGGCAATGAAATGGACTGAGGCGCAGGAAGTAACAAAGTACAAGGAGATTACAAAATACCGGGAAGTCCCTGTGCAGGTAGAAAAACAAAGGACGATTGTAAAACAAGACAGAATATCGATATGGAAGCAAATTTTCGAATAAGGAGGCCAAACGCATGGAAAAGTCAACAGAAGAGATTTCAAGCAGCGTATTTGAAATAGCCAAGAAGTATGAGATGGAGAATGGCAATTGCGCGCAATGCGTCATTGCCGCCGTTTTTGAGGCGCTCGGCATCAACAATGATGATGTTTTCCGGGCGGCATCCGGGTTTGCCGATGGAGTTGGCCTAACCGGAGACGGGCATTGTGGCGCCCTTTCCGGTGGGACTATGGCCATAAGCTATCTTTTCGGCAGGAAAAAGGAAGATTTCAATAGACGCGGAAAAATGATAAAGTCTTTCATCCTGTCCAGAAAACTACATGACGGGTTTATTGAAAAATATGACACCTGCCGATGCGCTGACATCCAGACAAGGTTTGTCGGCAGATTTTTCAATCTTTACGACCCAGCTGAAACGGAGGCAGCCGTGAAAGCAGGCTTGCCAGACAAATGCTCAACGCTCACAGGGGAAGTCGCCAGGATGACAACGAAAATCATCTTGGAGGAAAGAGAAAGGGAATCTCTAAAGGAGAAGGAAGGAAAATCTCAAACTTGAGGCCAACCAAGGCCACTGTAATGAGGATCGTAAAAAGGGGGGTTGTGTATAAGATGTAGTGGCGAGGCTTTAGCCTCGCCCACGCGACCCTGAAGGGTCGCAGCTACATTGAAAAAGATTTTGCTAAACAGTCTCAGATGGGGAAAATGAAATGTTAACACAAAGTATATCCATCGGCAAGGCATTCGGTATACCTCTCAGGCTTCATTACTCCTGGTTCATCATCTTTGTGCTAGTAGGCTGGTCACTCACTGCTGGTTACTTTCCAGCCACCTATCCACACTGGAGCCTAGTCACCTCGATAGTCGCCGGCGTGGTAACAAGTCTGCTCTTCTTCGGCTCTGTCCTGGCACATGAGCTGATGCACAGCATAGTGGCCAGGCGAGCAGGCATTCCCATTCACGCCATAACCCTGTTTATCTTCGGCGGTGTCTCCCAGATGGTCGAAGAACCCAAACAGCCTCAGGTTGAGTTCCGCATGGCTCTGGCCGGCCCGCTGACCAGCCTGGTACTGGGTGGTATATTCCTGGCAATCTGGTTCTGGCTAGAAGGCATACCTGAATTCGTCAAGGCAATATCCTTCTGGCTGGGATGGATCAACATCGTTCTGGCTGGTTTTAACCTTGTCCCTGGCTTCCCGCTCGATGGCGGTCGTGTGCTACGCTCGCTGCTATGGTGGCGAAGCGGAGACCTGCGCAAGTCCACCAAGATAGCATCCAATATCGGCCGTGCAATAGGTTATCTGCTCATCTTAATCGGTATAGCAGTTATCTTCACAACGCGTGACTGGATAAATGGGCTATGGCTGGCTTTCATCGGTTGGTTTCTGGAAAACGCCGCTGCCAGCAGCTACCGCCAGCTAGCCCTTCAGGATATACTCAGAGGCCACCGTGTCAGCGAGCTGATGATTCGAGATTGTCCCGTCGTACCGCCACAGGTCACCATCCAGCAACTGGTAAACGAGCAAATCCTGACTTCCGGCCGCCGCTGCTTCCCTGTAGTACAAAATGACCACGTTCTCGGCTTGATTACCATACACGATATTAAAGGAGTACCACGCGAGCAATGGGCTACTAAGACAGTGGGAGAAGCCATGACACCCTTCGCCAATCTGAAGTCGGTGAGGCCGGATGAAGACCTGGCCACCGTTCTAAAGATATTGACGGAACAGAATATCAATCAGCTCCCGGTAGTCAAGGATGGCAACATCGTTGGTATAATTGCCCGCGACAACCTCCTTTCCTTCATCAGCGTTCGCAGCGAATTAGGGACATAACAGGTGTACTCCGCCGTCCTTCTCCCTTGATGGGCGGAGGGGCAGGCAGGCGTCCAGCGAGGATTTACTCCCGCTGGGATATGGGAAACGGGAAAGCCTTGATTCTTATTCCCTCTCCCTTGACGGGAGAGGGATAGGGTGAGGGTGAAAAGGATATTAAACATGTAGGGACAGGTCTTTAGACCTGTCCGAAATAATGCAACGTCCCTTTTGCGCAAATCCCAATTTCGAATTCATAAACTCTAAACAAACCCAAAGCCCTGAATACCCAATGACCAAAACATCGGGGTTTACTACCGCGAGCGTTCTCCCTGTCATTGCGAGCGAAGCGTGGCAATCCCTGTCATGATCCCCCTGAGATT
>Ga0315274_10011331_pt1 | contig 12777 bp, 13 predicted proteins | sample YL17G02_20_MG_FD_203700 | JGI IMG/M metagenome (GOLD analysis project Ga0315274, IMG submission 203700) | Sediment microbial communities from Yellowstone Lake, YNP, Wyoming, USA - YL17G02_20 | ecosystem: Environmental > Aquatic > Freshwater > Lake > Sediment | place: USA: Wyoming | collected... | reverse complement strand
GCGCCCGACGCGGTGGCGATCGGCGCGTGCATCACCGGTTGCGCCGCCGTGGTCGCGCTCATCGCCGCCCGGCGGCGCGTGGCGGACGAGCCGCCTTGACGCGCGTGATGCCGGAGGGTATGATGGGGGTGGAGCGGGCCAGGTGGTCGCCCCGCGGCACGCCGCGGGGAGGAAAGTCCGAGCTCCACAGGGCAGGGCGCTGGGTAACACCCAGGAGGGGCGACCCTACGGAAAGTGCCACAGAAAACATACCGCCCCGCGAGGCGCCGGCGCAAGCCGCGCGGAGCAGGGTAAGGGTGAAAAGGTGCCCCGATTCGTCGGGATCCCGAGCCCTTCGGGGCGAGGGACGGTAAGAGCGCACCGCCCCGATGGTGACATCGGGGGCAGGGCAAACCCCGCCCGGAGCAAGGCCGAATAGGGGGCGCATGCGGTGGCCCGCCGCGAGCCCCGGGTTGGCCGCTAGAGCCCGACGGCAACGTCGGGCCCAGACAGATGATCACCCGCGACAGAACTCGGCTTATCGGCCCGCTCCATAACTTCTTGCTTGTTCCCCCGCTCGGCGCATCCACATAATACGCGCAGCCACTTGCGCCGCTGCGACGGCGCCCCAACAGGCCCCAAAACACGGCCTATAACCGCGCGACTGAGCCCACCGGGCACATACGCAGGTTATCAGGGCCTGGTTTCGCCTGCGAAGAAAGCCTCGATTTCGCCGCAAGATTCTGCCAGATTCCGGCCCATAACCCTGGACTTTGTGCGCCTCCTGAAGTGATGAATTGACCGGCTGCACAGACCACACTTCGGAGGAAAATGCGATGCCAAGAACCGCTACGAAAGCCCGCGCCGCGCGCGAGCCTGCACGCCGAGTCGAGGCGGAAGAGGCGAGCCAGGACGGCCTCGACTTTGACTCGGCGGTGAGCCTGTTCATCGAGTACGTGCGCACCTACCGCGGCTACTCTGATCTCACCGTCCGCGCCTACCAGACCGACCTCCGCCAGTTCCGGGAGTTCCTGGTGAGGCGCCTGGGCCGGGTGCCATCTCCGGGCGAGATCGAGCGCGAGACGATCGTGCAGTTCGCAGCAAGCCTGGCCGGCAAGGCCGCATGGACCGTGCGGCGCAAGATCGCCTGCCTCTCCTCGTTCTACGCCTACCTGATGGACATGGGGCACGTCCACCACAACCCGGCCCACCGGGTTCCGCTTCCCAAGGTGGCGCAGAAGGTTCCGGTCGCGCTGGACGAGGATGAGGCCCGCGCCCTGGCCCAGGCCGCCCCCACCCCCTGGCTCAAGTGCGCGATCACCATCCTGCTCTCAACCGGCCTGCGACGTGCCGAACTCGTCGGCATCACCATGCCCGACCTGGACCTGGACAATGCCCAACTCATCGTCCACGGCAAGGGCGCCAAGGAGCGCGTGGTGCCGCTCACCGAGGCAGCTATCCAAACGATCCGCGACTACCTGGCCGCGCGACCGGACACGAACTCCGACCGCCTCTTCGTGAGCATCTGGGGCCAACCGCTGCACCCCCGCGCCGTGAACCGCAAACTCCAGGTCGCCCTCAAGCGCGCAGGCCTATCGGAGAAGGGCGTGACGCCTCACCAACTCCGCCACACCTTCGCCACCCATCTGATCCGCAACGGCGTGGACGTCCGCACCGTCCAAGAACTTCTCGGCCACTCCGACCTCGCCACCACCGCCCGCTACCTCCACTCCGACACCCGCACCAAGCAGGCCGCCGTCGACAAGCTCGCTCGCCTGGTTACCGCTTAGGACGGTGGAGGTCGCAGGTTCGAATCGGGGGCAGGCTTCGCTGTGGAAAAGAAGACCAGGCCCCACCGCCTGGAACACCAGATTGCCTTCAGGGCCCCCTCAAGGCCGGTTCGGCGACATCGCCGGGGTTCGGTATCTCGCTCCTCGGAGCCCCTGACGGTCGAATTGTGACCCAAGGTCGCGGGTTCGTAGCGGGGTAGGACGCCTCCGGCGCCCGCTTTCTCGGCACCCGCTACCAACCCCCGACCAAGCGGTTCGATGAGTGGTGGAGGAAAACGACCTGCCTTCGAAACTGCGGAGATGTGGACGAGGTCGCAGATTTCGATGCCAGAGCGTTTTGGTCAAGCATGACCAAGTGCGAACTTGGACTTGACCAAGATAGGATGCCCCGTTCTCGGATTCCCGACGACGCGGTAACCCGGCGGAATGCTGTTGCACAGACCCGCTCGTCTGCTGTTTCTGCTAAAGAAGTAGATAACGGCGCACCTGCCACCTCTTAAGGTGACCAACTTGGAGTGCAGGTAGTAATCCTCTTTAGTGACTGGCGAACGATATCCGATGAAAACTCCACCCTTATCACTGGATGCCCGCAGTTCGGCGGGGGCAACTAGTGTTGCAGCTGAACCAAGCCGCCCAGTTTCTGGCAGTACGGCGCTGAGGAGTTCAGAGAATCCCTGATCGTAGTTCTCTCGGAAATCGGCGTAACGTATAGGTGCCAAGAATGCCGGGATATCGCACTGTCTATACAGAACGGGTAGAAGAGTTGTCTGGCCAGCCGCCAGTTGGCGGCTCGTCGCAACTGCTAGTTCCCTTTGGACCCAAGCAGAGGAAACGGAGTCTGGAGACAGCACCACGATCAGGTGATCCTGTTGCCGTAGGCCATCGCTGACCTTTTGGATGATGGAGTCCCCAACCCTGATCTTCCACTGGTCAAACCACACATTGATCCCGTGATCCCGAAGATCGCTTGCTAGTCGCGCTGCGAAGCTCCGATCCTTGCCTGAGTAGCTGATAAAAACCGTGGGAAGGTTGACTTGCTCCAGTTGCTGCCTGGTCTGGAGAGGGAGGTCGCGCATCATCCTGGCCGTCAGTCGGTCGGCCCGAGCACTCCGATGTGCTCGCACGTGACTCACGATACCAACAGCGCTTGCTCTCACCAGCGTGTTCGTCACCCTGACGCGAACACAGACGGTCTTGCGAGACCTCCACGCAGGATTATCTTTCGTCAGGCGTTCTAGGTAGTCGCTACTCCATTCGAAGTATGCAGCATTGTTGCAGGCATCATAAACCACGTACATCGTTGGGTCATGGCACTGTAGGTGATAGTTCAGCGTGGAGACTTTGCAGCGGCTTTCCAGATACCCATGCGCCAGCTTCGGCTTGTCTGTTGCTTTGAGTTGCACGTTGAAGCGAAACCCCGTGGTGACCCCGCCTTCGAAGATCTCGACAATGTGGTCTATCCCAACATCGCGTTCCGGTCTCGCAAACGTCCAGAGCGGCGGCAGCATACGCCGCAAGTGGGCGTTGGCGAGACTCTCCAGTTCTGCATTCCGCCCCGATTGTGGAAGGCGCTCTGGCATCTCATTCAGATCTTACTTGCACGTGCAACTGCCACACAAAATAGATGGGTATCGGTGTCTCATTCTGCCGTCGGTGACCGCACGCACCCAGTAGCATGACTTCGTGCGGCCCTCGCGTACCGTCTACGGGTATCCATGCATCGTGCGCCTCTCCACGGGCCAACGGCACCGGCATGCGCTGCAGTGCGTTCATCGCTTGGCAGCGCGCCTGCAAGGAACCCCTTGTCACAGAAGACCTAGGCCAGACATTCTCATAGCGTTGGCTCTGCTTCCGTGCCGTTGGGTCGGGCGAAGCGCATAGGCTCCGGCAGCCAATTCGGCCGCTGCTCATTGATCAGATTCCAGGCCTCACCCCAGTCGTCGTTTGGCAATCGCAGGCTTGCAGCCTCTTGAACCACCAAACTCTCGGGGTCCACAGCGATGCTCACAACTGCTTCGCCGAACATGGCTACATCACCCGTTGTATCTCCGGCGACTAGTGTGTGCTCTGGCGTCTTGCCATAAGAGCGCTGGAGCCGCCTTACTAGCTCTCGCTTGTTCGCGTGATCGACGCGGTGAGAGAACTTGCCGGTAAGCCGGCCTTTCTCTTCGTGTAGCTCATTGCATTCCATGTAGTCTACACCAAGCTCAAGCCCGCGGGGACGGACATGCTGTTCGAAAGCAACGCTGAGCAGGGCTACGATCACACCTGATTGCTTGAGTCTCCTCAGAAATGCCATCACGCCTGGTCTGTACGGTATCTGTGCGACGACACGTCGAAGCTCCTCGGTGGACCTGCCCGACCAAAGAGCGGCTATCTCACGACCCCACGTTCGGTAGCTGATCTCTCCACGCCAGTAGCGATCCGCTATATCTCGCGCATCCGATCCCACACCGAAAGCCTCGGATACATACAGGAACGGACTGCGCACGGTTGTCAACGTGCCGTCGAGGTCAAACACAGCCAATCCCAACTGGCTACCGCGATCAGCGGACATTTTGACTGAACGCTCCCGAGATACGTGTGCGCGGTTGAACGCCCACGACACAGTAGTCGCGTTCCTTAAGGACGAGCCGCTTTAACCGGCAGTCGCTACTTGATCTCAGGTGTCCACCCTTGCGCCAGATATGGTACCGGCTTATTCTCACGATACACGATCCGGAATCCATTCCCGAAGAACACGTTGTCTGGTGGGTTCATCGGCCTGTAGGTTGGACGCAGATTGGTCGTTGCCCAGTCAAACACCCCGCCGCGAAGAACCTTCCTATCGCTTCCCCCAGACGCCAAGGGATCACAGACGACCTGCTGCTCGTGGCAGTACTGGTAGAAGGCCTTTTCCGAAAACCAGTCCTTCACCCACTCCCTCACGTTGCCTAGCATGTCGTACAGACGGAAGGAGTTCGGGCTCTTTTGCCCAACTTCGTGAGTTCGATTGGCAGAGTTCTCGCAATACCACGCGTAGTCAGGTACTCTCGTTGGGTCAAAGAGCGCATCATCGTCCCTGCCGCCAGAACGGCATGCGTATTCCCACTCGGCCTCTGTCGGCAGGTCACAGCCCAGCCACCAAGCGAAGACTATCGCCTCGAACCAGGTTACGTTGTTTACAGGTTGGCTTTGAGCATTCGAATACACGTCTCGGCGCTCGATCGCGAAGGGGAATGCGTCATAGTAAACGGAGTTTACTACCGGGTATCTGCCCATCTGAAAGGCCGAGAGTCTCACGCGATGGGCTGGCTTCTCTCGCTCGTCGGGCGATGCATCAGACCCCATGACGAACTCACCCTCGGGAATCGGTACCAACTCAAACCTGTACTCAGTATCCTTCAGGTACTTCTGTCTCCGTTCCCCCGCGTGGTCGAGGTCAAGAATCGAGCTGACCAGCACGCGGCAATTGGGGTCTTCCAACCCCTCCAGAGCCACTATACAGCTGTAGATCACCTCGCAATCTTTCTCGACGCGCACGAGCGCAGACACTGAGTCAACGAGTACTCGCCTCTGCTCCATTCTGCTAGTGGACTTCTTGGCTGTATCGATGACCTCGAGCACGAGACGTACCCTTTCGCCACGATCAAGGCCATACACAAGCTCTCGCAAGAGCTGCTCAGGGAAGACCGGCAACTCCGTGATTGACCTCAGGGCCAACCCTCTGTTGCGCCCCCAGATGCCGCATACGACATCGACTAGTCCATCTTCTGAACACAGCCCGACGTACAATCTGATCGGCTCCTCCCAAATCGGCACGAGAGCGCGATCCAGCAGCCTGTCCAGCGGCTCATCCCTCATCCCCAGAGCGACGTAGTACTCCCAGATGGATCTGTGTATGAAGTAGTATTCCTTCCCCGATCTCTGCAAGAGGCCTGTCTGCTCCACGATTCTCCTTATGATCTCACTAGGGGACATCGCCTGCGCAGCCTTCCTGACGGCAAACTCTACGTCATCTTCATGGAAAGCATCTCTGGCGTCCAGCTTGAAGAATCTCACAGCCACGGCCTTGAGAGCGTCCTCAAGCTCTTTGTCCATCTCGTCCAACTCAGTCAACCCGCTGGCTCCAGCTCCCTCGCTCCTCTTGTGTGTTGTCAAGAGATAGTGAGTGCACGCTCGGAAAAGCGATGCTCTGTCTGCAACCGTCTCTAGACCCGAACCAGCCGCGCAGATCATGGCAAGCATGAAAGGCACCTGCGCCAGTTCGTAGAGTCGCTCGCTCAAGCGGATCGTTTTCCACAGTCGCGTCCTCATGGCCACGGGTGCATGGCGCGAGATATAGCCTTGGATGTCCTCTTCGTTAAGGGCCAACAGTTGGTAGAAGGAGAAACCCAGCGGAGTGAAGAGTCCTTCGTTGAAGTTCGATACCCTCGATGCTATCACTACGCTGCAGCGCGGGTATGCTGTCAAGAATTCATTCAGTCGGCTCATGAACGAAGGCCGATCGTCCTCGGGGATCTCGTCGAACCCATCGAGCATGAGCAGCGTGTCTTCCTGACCGAACGCGTCGTCTTCAGTGATAAGCCCAGCAAGAGTTCGACTTGTTACCCCTTGGATGAGGTTCCTGATGTACTCCACCATGGACGAGGACACCTGCGCTGCTTTTGAGGCCCTGATGTATATTGGCAGGGCCACCCCCGGCTTTTCTGCGCACCTGAAGGTGACGTATCTGAGAAGAGTGGTCTTCCCTGTTCCTGGGTGACCCAGGATCGCCAAGCGTCCGTTCCCCGCCTGCAGCAGGCCGTAGGCCTCGATCGGCGCGCCCTGTCCTCCCGCATCGCGTGACCGGACTCTGAGCGGAAGGTACACCTCCTCGATCGCCACACCCTTGCCGCCGCCCAGGATCATCAGGTCTCGATGCTCTTTCAGCAGAGCTTCTATGTAAGCACGCATTGCATCCTCACGGGTGAATGCAGTCTCATCCTGGCCGGAAGCCAACGCACCGCCGTCAGGCGTGAGGCCAAGCGCAACAGCAAGCTCCCGTAGCGAACTGTGGTGATCCGTCGGGCTCCAATAGAGGACTTGTCGACTTCTGATCAGAGGATGGAAAGCAGTGTTATCGAGAGCACAAGGGACAATGTACTTCTCCATTACTGAAGCAGCTGATAACTCGTAGTTAACCCATGCTGACGCATTCGAGTTCTTGGACCAGAGGAGCAGGAGGACGTCGCTCTCCGCGAGGTGCTTCTCAACCTCGGCACGCCATACGTGTCCGGCCTTGATGCTTCGCGGTGCAAGGAATGCCGTGACGAGTCTCTGTTCAAGGAAATCCCGCAGCAGTTCCGCTGTGGCGAAGTCCTCCGCGGCGTAGCTGATGAACACTTGCATGCGTCCTCCTCCTTTGCGATGAACTCCCGCCCACAAGGCCAGGGTCGCGAGATGAAGGGGTCTTCCGGCTCGCACGACCTATCGAGGTCGAACCCACGCCACGAACATGTTCCCCCGAGTATCGCTCACTGTCGTTCAACACGGAACACTCTATCGGAAGGCAACCAACGCGCGCGATCAGTCTCCAGATGCAAGGCTTCGGAGTTCAATCTCAGGCGTGTCCACTATGTCGGGTTGAGAAGCGCAGTAAACCACCATGCGACCGACATGCGTTGAATCAATCCATTCCGAAGGCGATGTCTCAGGATATGAGGCACGGATCATGGGGGTATCTACGCCCGCGAGGATGAACGTGTGAACTCGGACGTTGTGCTCCCTCACTTCATCCCGCAGGGATTCGCCGAAGATCCGTACCGCCGCCTTTGCTGCACAGTAGGCGGATCGCGTTGCCTTGCCGCGCCGAGCCCGGTTCGAGGAAATGATGAACACGTCGCCCCTCCTGTGTTCGAGCATGGGACCAAGCACAGCCTTGGTGCACAGGAAGGTGCCACGAAGGTTCGAACCTATGACCTCGTCCCACGCTTCCACCGTCATCTCGTGCACGGTCGACCGAGCAATAGCGCCCGCGTTGTTGACCAAGATGTCTGGTGCCCCAAAGTGGCGGGTGCACTCCGACACCAGCCGCGCAACGTCCTCGACCCTAGACACATCCGTTGGCACGACCAGTACTTGGCCACCAGAAGCGGTGATCTCGTTGGCCACTGAGTTGAGGTCCGCTGCTGAACGCGACGCTAGAACGACCCTTGCACCCTCGGTACTCAGCTCGATGGCAACCGAGCGTCCGACACCCCTGCTAGCGCCTGTGACGATGGCAACCCTGTTCTTGAGTAGCATCATGGATCTTTCCTTTCGTTCCTCAAACTGCTCTTGGACATGGGGATCGCGTCAGCGAAAGCACATCGCGCTGCGCGCTTGTCGGGACACATACAACGCGAAAAGAAACGCTACCCCCGACGTGATGTGGGGGGTCCTCGCGCCTCACGGCACACCTGACGCCTGATGGATCTCGGTTAAACGATCCGCCCCTTATGACTCGGCTCCCTCCAGCATCAGGATCCTCCGTCCGTGCGTCGTACGGGTACGGCCGAGAGAGAGAGGCGCACCACTCCCACGTGCCTCCGACCATGTCGAAGGCTCTTGCAGGGCTTCGTCCTTGCGGAAAGATACCAACGCTGCATAGAGACCCTATACCTGAGTCTCTCATGTTGCACCGATTTGCATCGAAGTCATTTCCCCAAGGATAAAGCCTGCCATCGGTACCCCGTGCTGCCCTCTCCCATTCAGGTTCCGTGGGGAGTCGAACCATCCATCTTCGATTCGCAGGCGCGAATAGGCGACTCGAGATCCAGTTCGCGAAGGCAGCCGCCGCATACCAACTGACTTGCACACATGGGAAGTTGTCTGGAGCTTCGCCCTGCTGCCAGACCGCAGCCTCATGTCTCCAAGCCAGCCCGTCGGTGGTCCACCATCGGTCATCCGCCCAGCCCTCCGTCGCCTCTACGAACATCCGGAATTGGAGATTCGTCACCGGGTATAAGCCGATACGGAACTCATGGAATCGGGCCGTATGCTGCGGCATTTCGTTTTCGAGAGCGTTCGGGTCGTCACCTGAGCTACCCATTAGGAAAGTGCCCCCGCTGATCCAATTACTCCACGCAAGCTGCGGCACCCGGTTTTCATCAATTCCCACACCCGGACGCGGATCGCCGACTTTGGCGAGTGCTAGACCAGCCATCGCTCGGTCGAGAACGGAACACCTATCATCTTTTACTGTCTTGAGCAAAGCCTTCAACTCCTGCACAGGACACGCTCCTTTCTGCAAAGGCACAACACCTCGATGCTGGCCATGGGCCGCCTCCTTGGCAATGTCGAGCTGGCCGGACTGTCTGATGCCTGTGCCTCAACCACGTGTATGGCGCACGCGGTCAGGCTGAAGCGGCATTCACCGGCGACTCCGTATCCTCCGGGCGTGATCAACGGCTGGTCGGCTTCGCATGAAGAAAGGCAATCCAGCCGCCGCACAGTAGTCCCTAACAGCGCGTTCGACTTCGCGGCCCTCCCAGACCTTCCACCAGTTGGTGTTCTCATCGAAATCCATTTGGCGCAAGACGAAGTCGACTTCCTTCGGGGTCGGTCCCCTAAACACCCGCTGCTCAATTACGCCAGCGACGTCCGCGTACCAGTATTCACCAAGCACGATGTCAGTGAAGGCCTCACACAGCGAGATGATCTCGAGGTATTCTTGGACTGGTATTGTGGGGAGGAACGGCCTCAGGGTGAGCACCGTGGTGAGATTGCGCTGCTTCAGATCCCTAAGTGTGGCGATCCGTGCCCGCGTTGACGGCGTGTTCGCAGACTCAAGATGCGCCCCTGAGTCCAACCGAGGTATACTTATGCATCCGAACAGCAGCAGTCCGGACCGAGCGAGTTTCTGGGCGATCTCGGCGATTCGATCAAGGTGTTGCGCGCCAAACGTGGTCCGAGTCGTGAAAAGGATGTCAACCCCTAGGGTCGAAAGCTGATCCAGAAGATCAATCCCCATGTCCGTTCTGGGCGGCGCGAATGAATCGGTATCCCCGCTGACATAGATGATGTCGTAGGTTGAGGGACATGCTTTGACGGCGTTGACAAGTTCCGGAACCGACAGAGAGGCATACCGTCCGAATCCGTGGACGACGTAGCAGAAGGCACACTGGTAAGGACAGTGCTGTCCATCAGCTAAGGGGCCTAGAGATAGCATGACTCTGTTGAGGCCACGGAAAAACGGGGGGCTATTGCGCTGGTCTGTGCTCACGAGTCGTCCTCGCTGCTCCTCAGGATCGTGGCATGGTAATGCCCCACGGCCGCTATCGGCACAAGATCGTTTCGTCTCGCGCCAACGAGCCCTCCTGACCAGTTCGTCGCTTGCGGCAAGGGCAACTCGGGCCTCCTTCTGACGGCAAGTATACAATACATCACGCGGCCCCTCAAGAGAGGGATGTGCTTGGAAAGGCTGGCAAGCCAGGCAAGTAGCCGTCCCATATGGGAGGGGGCAGGGGCACTCGTCCAAGGTTATGGAGGGCTCGTGATGGCGATGCAACTGGCGGCAGGTGGCAGTCAAAGTGGCGAAAAAAGTGGACTGCACCCCTGGAGCTGGACAGATTGGGGCGAGATGTAGCACCCTATGGTGAGGCGGGAAAGAGAGGGCCTCGTCATGGGAGCGAGACGGAGATTCAGCGCCGCGTTCAAGCGGCAGGTGGTGGAGGAGTTGCTGGCGGGCGCGGCGAGCATGGCGCAGTTGTGCCGGCGCCATGAGCTGTGCCCCACGCTGCTGCGCAGCTGGAAGGAGCAGTACGCCAACGGCCGGCTGGCTGACCCCGAACAGGTGTGTGAGAGCCAGGAGCAGCGCATCCGCGAGCTGGAGCGCATGGTGGGGAAACTCACCATGGAGAATGCCCTGCTCAGGGGGGCCGTGGCGCACACACTCCAGCGCAGAAGCGAGGCTTCATCGCCCATCACCGGGCCGGGTTCGGCTCGGTCGCGCGGGGGTGCCGAGTGATGGGCCTGAGCCGCAGCAGTTACTACGATCGGCCCAGCGGGCCCTCGCCCGAGCAGCGCAAGGCGCAGGCCGACCTGCGGGACCGCATCGAGCAGATCGCCCTGAAGTTCCCCCGCTACGGCTACCGGCGGGTGACCGCGCAGTTGCAGCGAGAGGGCTTCGGGGTCAACCACAAGCGGGTGCTGCGGCTGATGCGGGAGTCGGACCTGCTGGTCAAAACCAGGCGCAAATGGCTGTGTACGACCGATTCCAGGCACGGCTATCGGGTCTGGCCCAACCTGTACCGGCAAGCCCGACCCACCGGCATCAACCAGGTGTGGGTGGCGGACCTGACCTATATCCGCCTGCTGTGGGAGTTCGTCTACCTGGCGGTGATCCTGGACGCCTTCTCGCGGAGGGTGGTGGGCTATGCGCTCTCGCAGCGCTTGGACGCCAGCCTCACCCTGGGGGCGCTGCGGGCGGCACTGGGCGACCGCCGGCCAGCGGCGGGATGTATCCACCATTCGGATCGGGGCGTGCAGTACGCCTGCGACGAGTACGTGGGGCTGCTCACCGGGGCGGGGATGCGCATCAGCATGTCGCGGCGGGGAAACCCCTTCGACAACGCCCAGGCCGAGAGCTTCTTCAAGACGCTCAAGTGGGAGGAGGTGAACCTGACCCAGTACCGGAACTTCGAGCAGGCGGCGGCGGCGATCCCGGCGTTCATCGAGCAGGTCTACAACCGAGAGCGACTGCACTCGGCCCTGGGCTACTTGAGCCCTGTGGAGTTCGAAGAGCATCTCAGCCCGCCCGGGGCGGGCCAGAAAACAGCCCATCAGGGGGTACTCATCTTGACCCCCTAAACTGCTCAGTCACAGGGGTTCACTCCAGGGTCGCAGCAAGTCGTCGTGAAGCACGGTAGCGAAGGGTAGGAGGGACCTGTGTCCCTCGGTTCGTCCTAGTCTCGTATGTTGGTTGCGCAGGCGGGTTCTCGTCAGGATAGGGTGACGCTTTACGAATTCGGCTGGTATGTGGGGAGGTGCTAACGTGGGTGAGCCAGATCCGACAATGGAGCGACTGGAGGACCAGATCCGCTGGTACAGCCAACGGAGCGGGAGCAATCAACGGGCTTTCAAGATAATCAAGCTCGCCCAGATCATCCTAGCTGCCGCAATCCCCGTGCTTGTGAATATCCAGCCTGATCTGCGAGTCGTTGTCGCAGTGTTTGGTGCGGCGATCGTCGTTCTCGAGGGAGCTCAACAGCTCTGTCAATTCCAGCAAAACTGGGTCGATTATCGCTCCACCTGTGAGGCGTTGAAGCACGAGAAGTTCTTGTATCTTGCGAAGGCCGGCCCTTACGCGGATGCCAAAGTGCCGCATGCACTTCTGGCGGAGCGTGTGGAATCATTGGTCTCGGAGCAGCATGCTCGATGGGTGTCTACATCCCAGGAACAGATGCCGGCGGCGGATGGAGATGCCAAGCCATGAGCATGGGTTACATCCGTTGGCAATCGGCCTCGGGGCGTTCATGTACGAACGACCCCATACCGAGACGCCCTGGAAAGCTGTGCTGCTTCGCCCCTCGGAACCCATCCAGTAGTGCCATCCTCAGATGGAGGGATTCCTCGCCAAGTCGAGCTAGCCTCTCAGCGGCTATGCGCGTAGTGGCGGCCCAACCAATGGTGACTCCACGTACGATTGTCGACATACACCAGGCTGGGTACTGTCTTCCTCGGACCCGGCGAGCCCATAACCCTGGTTACGGCGTCATCACGAGCAGACGCCTGTGTCGGCAACGCTCCGCTCATGCTCTGGACGGTTGGAGTCCGGGAAGCGTGTGTTTCAGAGCTGCGGATGATCGCCGTTCGCGTCCGTGCATATTCCGGCCGAATCCGGCCACTGATTCCGACTGAAAGCGCCCACTGATTCCGATCCAATCCGGCCACCGATTCCGGGGGAATCCGGCCACCCATTCCGGACGAATCCGGCCAGGGCTGGAGTAGAGCGCGACGCGGGATAATCGACCCAGCATAGGGTATGCTGTGCCTCTTTGGCTCAGGT
>Ga0315274_10011330_pt1 | contig 12778 bp, 13 predicted proteins | sample YL17G02_20_MG_FD_203700 | JGI IMG/M metagenome (GOLD analysis project Ga0315274, IMG submission 203700) | Sediment microbial communities from Yellowstone Lake, YNP, Wyoming, USA - YL17G02_20 | ecosystem: Environmental > Aquatic > Freshwater > Lake > Sediment | place: USA: Wyoming | collected... | reverse complement strand
TTAAAAGGAATGGCGGAAAAATTCAACTATATTTTCATGGCAGGCTGCCGGGGCGACAAACGCTCTTTTGTCATTATCAGCCGGCGGCTGATGTGGTATAATCACATATAATCTCAAAAACATATCGAGAGAAGAGGACTAGGCGGGAAGCGGTGGACTTCGAATAGCGCTTCGGATCTCTGGAAATATGACATCTATCGCGGGGACGACGCCCTGTTCGCTCCTGGCGAATCGAACCGGATCGGGTCGACGGAGGATATCAAGCCGTTCGAAGCGACCTGGGTGCATGCGAACCTCTACTTCTACAAGCTCGTGGCCGTCGATCGGCACGGGACATGTCCCCCGCGACACTCTTGAGACCCGAAGACGTCAAGGTCGGCACGCTGCTCCAGAGCTTCGCGGCCTCGCTCGCGGGGTCCTCCGTGGAGATCTCGTGGACGCTGTCGGAGTCTTCCGGCGACATGCGGTTCTCCGTGCTGCGCGCGGGAGCGCCAGCCGGGACGTTCGAGGAGCTCCCGACGCCGGAGATCGAGCAGGACGGGCTCTCATTCACCTGCGGCGACAAGAGCGTCCAACCGGGCACCTCGTACAAATATCGCGTCGACGCCATTAACGAGAGCGGTCGCAGGACCCTCTTCGAGACGGACGCGATCGCGACACCGGTGATGCCGCTCACGCTGCATCAGAATCATCCGAACCCATTCAACCCGTCGACCACGATAAGCTACTATGTGCCTGCGGCGAGCCCGGTGACGCTCGAGATCTACGACTCGTCGGGGAGACTCGTCTCGAGGCTTCTCGACCGCGCGATGAAGCAGAAGGGTACGCACTCGGTCGAGTGGCGTGGGCTCGACTCGAGCGGGCGCACGGTGAGCTCGGGTGTGTACTTCTATCGCCTCACGAGCGGCAAGGAGACGATCTCGAGGAAAATGGTGCTTTTGCGATAAGCCGCGCACGGAATAAACGGGCGGGGGAAAAAAGGGAGCGGGGCCGATCGCCTCGCTCCCTTTTCGTTCTTCAGGATGAAACCCGGCGCCTCAGTCGTACGACAGGCGGGTCTTCTCATCCGTTATCGTCGGCCGGAGAATATCCTCCCACTCGCTATCGCGCCACGTTCCCAGTTGATCGTGCACCTTGAAATATTTCTGCGGTATGGGATGCGTGCCGTACACGACCTCCAGGCCGTACTTTGCCCTGATGAAGTCGCGGAAATAACCGATCGAGGGACACGGGGGGTAACCGACGATGAGCCCCGTGGCGAGATGTATCGCAACCGCGCCGTTCCGTTTCATCTCGTCGACCGCGTATTCGACGTTTCCGCCGGGACACCCCGCGCACGTCGTGAAGCCGACGACCTCGACTTCCCCGTCTTTGTAGATGCTGAAGGCGCCTTCCCTGTTTCTCGCCGCCCTGAAGCATTTGCCGCCTGCGCACGTGCGGTAGCGGTCGCAGATGATTATGCCGATTCTCACCTTGTCCTGCATGGCGCCTACTTCCGGTACCAGACGGTCCACCAGTCGGACGAGCCGAAGCCGCAGGTCACGAAGAACGTGCCGTGGCCCTCGGGGCGCTCGGCCAGGGGCCGGCAGTTGGCGAGGGCGTTTTGCTGGAGGAAGGTGCGCAGATGTCCGCCCGCCTGCTCGGTCAGCGCGATCCGGAACTCGATCGAGTACGGCGGCCAGCATGAGCCTTCCTTCACGTGCGTGAGCTCGGTGCAGCCGTAGATCTTGGCCCCTCGCGCGCCGAGGGCATTCTTCAGGTCTGCGGCGGCTTGTTCGTAGAGCTCGTTCCCGGCGAACTCGACGGAGCTCAATCGGATCCAGGCCGCGTCGCCGGGCGCCTCGCCGTAGCCCGCCGTCCCGGTGCCGATCGCGATCGTTTCAATCTCACAGCCGCCGATCTTCCGGATCTGCGTCGAGCTCTGGGAGGATTTGCCCTTGCTGCAGCCGAAGGCGGCCGCCGCGCACGCGAACACGACAAATGTGAATGCGATGGTTCTCATCATTCCATCACCTTTGGCTTGAGCCAGAACGTGAATCCCAACCGGATGTCGAGCGAGCGGTACACGTCCTTGAGCGGGTTGCCCGCGCTGTCCAAGACAACGTCGGTGTCGACGTTTTCGAGAAACGGCTGAGCGAACTCTTTGCTTTGAAGCCCCGCGTAGTAGGTGCACTCGAGCGAGAGATCGATCGTGCTCCGTATGGACGAATCGATCCTCCCCGTCACGAGCGCTTCGGCCGCGCTGAGCTTCCCGCCCCCCGAGACGAGCATCGTGAGGCCGTAGCCGATGCCGGCGCCGAGCGAAGGCTTGAAGATCGTGCCTTCCGGCATGAAGTTCCGCCGCACGACCGCCATGTAGCTGAAATGCCGCATCCGTGCCGGGAAGCTGTCATGGACGTTCGTATAGTCGAACTCGTCGAACAACGCCGCGCAGAAATGCGCCTCGAGCGACCACTGGTTCTCGGCGAACGAGCGTCCGAGCGATATGCCGAAGGAGTAGCTGGCGGGCACATTCTTGCGCCCCTGGAGCGCGAGCTCGTCGTTCAGATTCTTGAGCTGCGGGATGCCCGCACCCGCTCCTATCCGCAGGAAGTACCTCGAATCGGCGGACAGGAGAGGCGAGGAAAACGCCGCGAGGAGAAGAACGGATAAAACGATACGGAACATCTGCCGGGATTCCGCCGCCATGGCTTGAAACTCCTCCGCCGGCCTGTCCGGCGCCTTCGAACGACCCCAGGGGCCTCTCGCCGTGAAAGTATAGGGCCGGTCCCGATGATGTCCAGAGTTATAATCGAAACCATCCTTGCGCGCGCCTGCATAAGAGATTACAGTGAAGAGGACAACGCGCCATGGTCAGGAAATGAGGGTGATTCAAATGAAGGTGATTGTATGAGAACCGCATTGGTGCTTTTCGCCGCGCTTACGGTTCTGCTCGCGGCTGCGGCGCCGGCAGCGGGCGATGAGGCGGCGGATCTCGCGAAGCTTCTCCCCGCCGCGGGGGAGATTCCCGATTGGAAGAGCGACGGAGAGCCGCTGGCGTACACCGAGGACAACCTCTGGGAGTACATCGACGGCTCCGCCGAGAATTTCCTCTCGTTCGAATTCCGGCAGGTGCTCGCGCAGGACTACGTCTCGCTCGCCGGCGCGGGGCTCAAGGTCGAGATCTACGAGCATACGAGCCCGCTCATGGCGTACGGCATCTACGCGCAGAGGCGAAGCCCCGGCCTCGCGTATCACGAGATCGGCGGCGGGGCATTCTCCGACGAGTATTCGATCAATTTCTGGAAAGACCGCTTCTACGTGCGCGTGGCGGTCTTCGAGGCGGGGGACGAGACGCAACGAGAACTCGAGGCGTTCGCGACCGCGATCGCGGCGAAGATTCCGGAAGGCGGCGCCCTCCCCGCGGAGGCGACCGTATTCCCCGAGGAAGGCCTCGTGCCGAACGATACGCGCTACCTCACCCAGGGCGTCCTCGGGCGGGAGAAGTTCCCGTCGGCGTTCGTGGGCACCTATCGGGTACTCGGCGAGGAGGCGAAGCTCTACCTCTCGACGCTGCCCGACAGCGCGGCCGCGCGCGACACCTTCATATGGTACACGGACGGGCTGGAATCCTTCCAGGCGACCTCCGAAGGCCCGGACGGCAATTACATCCTGGGCCTCGGCAAGGATCCCTACCGGGGGGACATCGTCGCGTTCAACGTCGGGAACTGGTTCGGAGTTCTCGCGGGGCTCAAAACCCCGGGCGAGCTCGGCGTCGGGCTCGTGGAGCGGATGGTGGAACGGCTCGAAGCGCTCGATGCCGCCCGCAAGAAGGCGAGCGCGCCGGAGCCCCCGAAAAAATAACCGTGTCGGATTTCAGACCGGGATTCCCCCGCGCTCAGACGACCCGCCCTGAGGCGTCCTTCATCATATCGGGAATCGCGAGCCCGTAGGGGCACTTCTTCAGGCATTCCCCGCACGCCGCGCAGTCGCCGAATTTCTTTTCGAGCGCCGCGAGTCTCGCGAGAGCCCAGTCCCTGAGCTCGTAGCGGGTGTAGTAGCCGTCGATGAGGAAGAGAAACGGGATGTTGAGCCCGTTCGGGCAGGGCATGCAGTAGCCGCAGCGGCGGCAGAATTTCTCTCCCCAGCGCACCTGCTCGGCGTGGAGCTCGATGAGCGCGGCCTCGTCGGGCTCAACGAGCTTCTTCCCGACGGAGGCGTTCTCGTCGACCTGCTCGACCGCGTCCATCCCCGGTATCACGACGTCCATGCCGCGGGTGAGCTCGTAGCGGAGCGCGTCCTTGTGGTTGCGGATCGCGCCCCCCGCGAACGGCTTCATGCAGATCGTGCCGACCCCGGCCTTCTTCGCGGCGGGGATGACCGCTTCCTCCCATTCGGTCTCGATCGGGTTGAAGGGGAACTGCACCGTGTCGAAGCGCCCCGTCCCGATCGCCTTGAGCATGACCTCGCGCGAATGCCCCGTGATACCGAGCCAGCGGATTTTGCCGGCCGCGCGAGCCTCGACGAGCGCGTCATAGGCGCCGCCGGGCGAGAGCGCGCTCTCGAGCTCGGCGGGCGAGCCCACCGAGTGAAGCTGGTAGAGGTCGATCATATCCGTGCGGAGGTTGCGGAGGCTCGTCTCGATCTCCCGGGCGAGCTTCGGGGCCGTGCGGGAGAGCGCCTTGCTCGCGAGGTGGATCCTGTCGCGCGCGCCCGCGAGCGCGCGGCCCATCTTTTCCTCGCTGTCGGTGTAGGCGCGGGCGCTGTCGAAAAAGGTGATGCCCTTGTCCAGCGCCCTCTTGAATACGCGGTCCGCCTCCTCGGGGGAAAGGCCCTGGATCGGGATTCCTCCGAAGCCCACGACCGACACGTTCATGTCCGTTGAGCCGAGTCTGCGTTTCTCCATATCGGGAAATCTAATGTTTGGGGGCGCCCTTCGCCAGCACCTCTTCGTAGACGGCTTCCGTCGCCTTGATCATCTTCTCGGCGGGGAATCGCTCGTGGACCATGTTCCGCCCGTTCAGCGCGAGCTCGGCGGCCTTGGCCGGGTCCTGCAGGAGCTCGACGATGCGCTGTGCCAGCGACTCCGCCGAGCCTTTCGGCACGAGGTAGCCCGTCTTTCCGCTCTCGATGATCTCAGGGATCCCGCCGACATCCGTCGCGACGACGGGCACGCCCGAGGCGAGCGCTTCGAGAAGCGTGAGCGGCATGCCTTCCGAGTCGGACGACAGGCAGAAGATATCGATAGCGCCGTAGAAGTAGTCGATCTTCTGCGTCTCCCTGACGAGCGAGACGCATTCGCTGAGGTCGAGGTCCGCCGCGTACGCGGCGAGGCTGTCGCGCATGTTCCCCTCGCCGATGATCGCGAGGTGGACGTCCGGAACCGTCTGCCGCACGCGGAACAGCGCCTCGATGAGGAGCTTGTGGTTCTTGACGCTCACCATGCGGCCGACCGCGCCGAGGAGCTTGGCGCCGGGGAGCAGCTTGAACTGCGCGCGGCACTCCGCGCGCGGCGGGAGCTTTTCGTAATCCTGAAGGCGGATGCCGTTCGGAATCTCGACGAATTTTCCCGCGAGCTCGGGGAAATGTCCGGCGAACGACTGCCGCACGCGCTCCGAAACGCAGATGATCTTGCTCGCGCGCTTCGTGAACCCCGGGAAGACCCAGCGGAAGAGCATGGGCATATTTTCGGGGAGGTAGGGGTTGTGCTCGGTTCGCACGATCGGCACGCCGGTGCCGCTCGCGATCTGGGCGAGCGTACCCCAGAACATGCCCGGCGACGTGTGGAGGTGGAGGAGATCGATATGCTCGCGGCGGATGAGGTTCGCGAGCTTCGTCACGGCGGTCCCGTCGCCGCGCCGCCGCTTCCCGAGGAGGAACACGCGCGCGCCCGCGTTCGACATCCGGTCGATCATGTCGCCGCCCCCCGTGATCGAGCAGACGAGGTACTCGAAGCGCCGCCGGTCCGCGCCGAGAAGCTGCGTCTCGATGACGCGCTCCGCGCCGCCGCGGTACAGCGAATAGATGACGTGCAGGACCTTTCGCCTCATGACAATTGCCACCCCGTCTTCGAGAGATTTGAGATTGATACCATATCGGGGGGGGGAATTTCAACCAAATCCCTTGATTTGCCGTCGGTCGGCGCTACAATCTCCCAATCGGAGGTATCGCATGGAACGAAGAGCGAAAATCGTCTGCACGATCGGGCCCGCATCGAGCGGCGCGCGCTCTCTCGGGAAACTCCTCGCGGCGGGGATGGACGTCGCGCGGCTCAATTTCTCGCACGGCACGCGGGAGGCTCATCGCGCCGTTTTCGACGCGCTGCGTCGGCTCGAGAGCGACGTCACGATCATGCAGGATCTCGCGGGGCCCAAGATCCGCATCGGCGAGATGAAGGGGGGCCAGGCGCGCCTGCGCGACGGCGACGCCTTCGTGCTCACGACGAGGGACGTTCTCGGCGACGAGAAACGCTCGAGCGTCACCCTTCGGTCGCTTCCGGCCAGCGTGAGGGCCGGGGACAGTCTTTATCTGGCCGACGGCATTATCCATCTCGAGGTCGAGAAGGTGAGCGCGGAGGATATTCGCTGCCGGGTCGTCGCCGGCGGCGTTCTCACCTCGCGCAAGGGGCTGAACGTCCCGCGGCTGCGGGTCGCTTCGTCCCTGAGCGCCAAGGACCGGGGCGACCTCGAGTTCGGCCTCGCGATGGGGGTCGATTACGTCGCGGTCTCGTTCGTGCGGAGCGCCGCCGACGTGCGGCGCGTGAAGGACGTCATCAGGAAGAGAAAATCGCCGGCGCTCGTCGTGGCGAAGATCGAGAAGGAGGAAGCGCTCGCTCATCTCGAGGGAATCATTGAAGCGTCGGATGCGATCATGGTGGCGCGCGGGGACCTCGGGGTCGAGATCGCGCCGGAACGCGTGCCCGTGGTGCAGAAGGAGATTATCGTCCGATGCCGACGCGTGGGGAAGCCGGTTATCGTGGCGACCCAGATGCTCGAGTCGATGGTGAGCTCCGAGCGCCCGACGCGCGCCGAGGCGAGCGACGTCGCGAACGCGACCCTCGACGGCGCCGATGCCCTCATGCTCTCGGCCGAGACAGCCACGGGGCGGTATCCGGCCGAGAGCGTACGCATGATGGATCGCATTATCCGGGAAGCCGAACGCTTCCGGGAACGCCTCCCGGGGGAAGAACCGAAGGAGCTCTCTCGGGCCCCGGAAGGGGCGGCCGATGCCGTTTGCGCGGCCGCGGTCGAGATGGCCCGGCGCATGGGAGCGCGCTGCATCGCGTGCCTCACCCACACGGGAAGGACGGCGCAGCTCGTCTCCCGATACCGGCCGGCTTCGATGAGGATTTTCGCGCTGAGCGCCAGTCCCACGGTCGTGAGGAGGATGGGTCTCGTCTGGGGAACCGAGGCGATCACCGTGGACCTTATCGAGCAGACGGACGAGATATTTCCCGTTGTGAAAGAGAAGCTCAGAGCGGCGGGAATCAGGGGGCGAGTGGTGCTCACGGCCGGAATTCCAGTTCCTGAAAAGGGTTCTACCGATACCGTTCACGTCGTTTCTATATAAGGAAACTATTTTTACGCCAAGTCATTCCCAGTAAAAATTTTTTATTGGCATCTTAAGAAGCGGCGCTGTGATATGCGAGAGAAACAGGTCGCATCCTCCGGTCGAACATCGGCTTCGCGACCGTGCGCAACTTATTTTATTTCAATAGGTTTTGATTGATGGATTATTGGGGCGTGCGTGGCCAAGGCCGTGCCGGCAGCAGTTGAGCCGGCGTATCCTTGTAATGGCACAGTTATTGATGCTTAGCACGTTAAATACGCGACACGTGTGCCTGATTTGAGCCCGCGGTTGAATTCTGTTGACTGGGTTCGGGGACCCCCATCGTCAGAGAATAGGCTCGACGTGACGCCGTAGAGCCGAAGGAGATCTCGGCAGCAAGATCGCACCCAAACCCCTTCGGGACTCAGTAAGGATGGGCTGAAACCGACTCCAATTTCAGCCCATCCTTTTTTGTGCCCTACCTCTTCAGCGGTTCGAAGCCGAGGATGTCCTCGATCCCGCCCTTGCGCTGGTTCTTCGGCTTGAAGATCGCCTGCACGGGGAGCCCGAGCGCCACCTCCTCGATGCCGATACCCTCGAGATAGTGGATGATGCCGCCGTCCGTGCCCTCGATCTTTATCATCGCGAGGATGCGCGGCCTCGTCTTGTCGGAGCCGTCCATGTTCTTGAAGCTCACCGTGAACGTATCGACGTACCCGACCGTCCCGACGTCGATGAATTTCTTGAGCTCCTCAAAGCAGCGGTCGCAGTAGATCTTCGGCGGCACGAACGTGATGTCGCAGGCGTCGCAGCGCGCCCCGAGGAACGTTCCCTTGTCCTTGACCGCCCTGAAGAAGGCCTCGCCGGCGAGCCCGTACGTGTAGATGTAATTGACCGGGATCTCCCCTTCCCAGTGGGTCGGGGACGTATTCTTGGACATTTTTTCCGTTGTCGCCATTGTCCGTACCCCCTCAGCGCTTTCTTCCCGCGGCCGCCTTTTTCGGGGCGGCGGCCCGGATCGGCTTGAAGTAGAGGATATCCGTGATCGCGCCCGTCCGATCCTCCGGCTTCTTCCACACGGCGCGCACCTTCATCCCGATTGTGACGTCGTCGGGGTCGACCTCGCCGAGCATATGCATGATCCCCATGCCCTTCGTCGCTCCGTCGATCTCGATGACGGCGGGCATGAGCGGCGGCTCCTTGGGGCCGCGCCGCGAGGCGTCCCAGTTGACGCGGGCGATGCTGAACGTGTTCACCACGCCCGTGTCCTCGACGTACGCCCACTCGTCCGTCGGGCGGAAGCAGAGCTCGCAGAACATCCGCGGCGGCAGCATGATGCGGTGGCACTCGTGGCAGACGCGCGCGATGATTCTCCCCTCCTTGAGCTCCGCGAGGTAGCGGCCGATGGCGACGCCGTTGTCCCACGCATAGCCGAGGTTGGGCTTCCACTCGGTCGTGAGCACCTTGCACTTCTCGAAATCGGAAGACTTGAGGGGTGTCCCTCCGAGTTCGCACGTATCCAGATCCATAGTCAGCGCTCCTTGTTATTAGTGGCTTCTCAGTACGATGACCGTTCCCATCTGCATGAGGTCCCCCCACGCCTGCGCGAGGCCGCAGGTGGGCTTGCCGGGCACCTGGCGCTTGCCCGCTTCGCCGCGGAGCTGGAGGAAGATCTCGATGACCTTCATGAGCCCGGTCGCCGCGATCGGGTTCCCGACGCCCAGGGCGCCCCCCGAGGGGCAGATGGGGAGATTCCCGTCGCGGGCCGTGTAGCCCTCGGCGGTGAGGCGGGCCGCCTCGCCGCGCGGGCAGAGCATGAGGCCCTCCATGTGGTGGAGCTCCTTGTAATCGAAGGGATCATAGGGCTCGGCCACGTGGATCTCCTTCGCGGGCTCCTTGATCCCCGCCATGTCGTAGGCCATCCGCGCGGCCGTTTCGACGTAGCGCGGGTAAGCGAGGTCGCGCGTGGCCCAGTAGGCCGTGTCGATCGCGAAACCCACGCCGTCGATCCAGACGGGTTTGTCGGTGAGGCGCCGCGCGACGCGCTCGCTCGCCAAGACGACCGCCGCCGCGCCGTCCGAGGCGGGGCTGATGTCGAGCCGGTTGACGGGCCAGCACAGGGTCTCGCTCGCGAGGACGTCCTCGACCGTGATCTTCTCGGCGACCTGCGCCGAGGGGTGGTCGAGGGCGTTTCCCTTGTTCTTGACCGAGACGCGCGCGATGTCCGCCTTCGAGATGCCGTAGGTTTGCATGTAGCGGTTCATCTCGAGGGCGAAGATCCAGATGAGCGTCGGTTTCAGCGGCTGCTCGGTCGTATGGTCGAATATCGTGAGAAACGCGCCCTGCGGGTGCGGGTGGCAGCTCGACATCTTCTCTTCGGCGACGACGAGGCAGATGTCCGCCATTCCGCTCGCCACGTGGAACCATCCGTGGATCGGGCTGAACACGCCGGTGCCGCCCCCCACGTAGTGGCGCATGTACGGCTTCCGGTGCGCGCCGGCTCCGTCGGCGAGATACTCGCCCTTCATATGGACGCCGTCGAAGGCGTCGGGCGCCGTGCCGAGCGTCACCATGTCGACGTCGTCGAGCGAGAGGCCGCATGAGTCGAGCGCCATCTTCGACGCTTGCCAGGAGAGCTCCTTCCCCGTCTCCTGCGCGCGGCGCACGAACTTCGTGATGCCGGCTCCGACGATTGCTACTTTCCTCATTCCCATTGCACAAGACCTCCTACATGTTCGAAAGGATGGCGACCGCTCCCGTCGCGGTCGGAACGCCTCGCCAGACCTGCGCGAGGCCGATGTTCACGTCGGGAATCTGCCGCGCCCCCGCCTCGCCGCGAAGCTGCTCGACGAGCTCGAGGATCTTGTGCGCGCCGGACGCCTCGAAGAGGTGGCCGACGCCGAGTGCTCCGCCGGAGACGTTGATGGGGATATCCCCCGCGAAGCTCGTCGCGCCGCTCTCGAGGAGGTGGGCCGCCTCGCCGGGCCTCGCGAGCTTGAGGGCTTCCATGTGCTGGAGCTCCTTGTAGGAGTATTCGTCGCAGATTTCCGCGAAATCAATCATGCCGGCGGGATTGGCGATGCCGGCCATCTTGTAGGCCATCTCGGCGGCGATGCGGGCGTACGCCGCCTCGCCCCAGTCGCGCATTTCGAGGGTCGGCGTGTCGGTGCACCAGCCGAGCCCCTCGATCCATATCGGCATATCGGTGAGCGCGAGAGCCGTCTCTCCGTCGGCCAAGACCGCGACGACGGCGCCGTCGGCGTGCGGGGCGATGTCGAGGCGGTGGAGCGGAAGCGAGATCGCCTCCGAGTTCATGACGTCCCGCTCGCTGATTTCCGCGCCGAAGGCGGCGTAGGGGTTCCGCATCGCGTTGGCCTTGTTCTTCACGACCACCTTCGCGCACTGCTCGGCGGAGGTGCAGGTCTCGAACATGTAGCGGGTCATCTCGAGCCCCGCGATCGCGTGGGGCGTCTCGCGGAGCGGTCGGTTGTACACGGGATCGAAGGCGAAGCCCATCAACTCGTCGATGTTCTTCACGTTCGACGCCTTGCTGTGGGCCTCGATCGCGACGGTCTTGAAGGCGCCGGTCATGATCATCATGTAGCCGGTCGCGAGCGCCTGGATGAAGTCGCCGGGGATCGTCTGCGTGGGCTTGAGGACGGCGCCGATCTGGTCGGGGCAGTACTCGTCGGCGATGCTGTAGCCCTCGAGGAAGTCTTCGGCGGCCGTGATGAATCCGCCGATCTCGCTCGGCTCGATGCCGGCGTCGGTGTACGCCTTCCGGGCGGCCTCGAAGATCATTTCCCGGTAGGAGACATCGGGCGTGATGGGCCTGAAGCCCGTCGTCCCGATGCCGACGATTCCAACTCGTTTGACCATACGTTCACCTCTCTCGATCTAAGGGTGCAGGTGAAGACATCTGTAAAGACCGGAATTGGGGAAAAAGGCGAAGGCAATTGTCTCATGAGTTGCGGCATAGTGCAATCGCAAAAAAATCTTCTTTGCCCCCCCTTGACAACCCGCGACAAATGTCGCATATTAAGTGCGACAGATGTAGCAGGCCGGTGTGTGGGGGTGGGCGGAGTCGAGCGGGAAGCCGGATGAAACGGAGGAATCGTGAAACGAAAACTGCCCGATCTCTCGCGCTTCGAGCTCCAGTGCCTGAGAAAGCTCTGGGGCCGCAAAGAGGCGACGGTGCGCGAGGTCCACGGCGATCTGCCGAGGGGGCCGAGCTATTCGACCGTGCGAAAGATATTCGAGCGTCTCGAGGAGAAGGGGGCCGTGAGGCGCGCGCGGCTCGAGGGCAAGGCGTGGGTCTATAGATCGGAGGTCTCGGCCTCCGACATCATCCGCAAGGAGATCAGGCGTCTCCTCGACAGCCTCTTCGACGGCGCCGCGCCGGAGCTCGTCTCGCACCTCGCGGACATGAAGGAGCTCTCCGTCGAGGATCTGCGCGAGATCGAGGAGGCGCTCGGCAAGGACCACCGGGTCGAACGGGGGGCAAAATGGGCTGAAGGGAGGAAGGGTTCATGAACGCGCTTTACGGTTTCTGGCACGGCATGGTCGAGCACCTCTGGCAGGCAACGCTGATCCTCGCCCTCATTCTCATCATCGAGCGGACGCTTCGCGGCGCTCCTTCGCGCGTGATTCATACGCTCTGGAGCATCGGGCTCATCAAGATCTTTCTGCCTTTGTCTCTGATCGGCGGCGTATCGAGCCTGCTGTACCGCGCGGCTGTGGGGGGTCGGGCGGGGGTCGGCGAGGCCGCGGCTCCGATGCTGCAACCGGTCGTCGCCGTTCTGTACCCGCTGAATGATAGCGGTGCTCCCCCGGCCGGCTCGACGTTATCGTATACGATCGTCGCCGCGACGGCCGTCTGGGCCGCCTTCGCTCTCTACTTCGTCGCGCGCATCGCTATCGACGCGGCTCGCGCCCGACGGCACGGGGGGATGCCGCTCGGCTCCTTTGACACCGGCGTCGCGAAAAGGCTCGAGGACCTTCTCGCATCCGCGGGGATACCTTCCGACCGCGTGCTCCTCACCGCCGGGTTCGTCATGCCCACGGTCACCGGCCTCGTCCGGCCGCGGATCGTCATTCCCGAGTACCTCGCACGCGAGCTTCAGGAAGAGGAGCTCCGCGCGATTCTTCTCCACGAAGAGACACACCGGCGGCGCCGCGACCCGCTCCGTGCGGCGGCCCACCGCCTCGGTCAGGCGCTCTTCTTCTTTTACCCCTTGATCTACCCGGTTCT